>Ga0233425_10005729_pt1 | contig 19268 bp, 11 predicted proteins | sample Watercolumn_Towu_2_FD_181712 | JGI IMG/M metagenome (GOLD analysis project Ga0233425, IMG submission 181712) | Freshwater microbial communities from Lake Towuti, South Sulawesi, Indonesia - Watercolumn_Towuti2014_140_MG | ecosystem: Environmental > Aquatic > Freshwater > Lake | place... | reverse complement strand
ATGTTCCATTTCGGTGTTCCTCGGCAACGATAAAGGCATTGCATTCGAGATGGATTTCTTTGCACGCGGATTTGAGCAAGCGGACCGTGCGGGCAATCGCAAGTCCAGCGGAAGAGGCACTATCGCGGAAGGTGAGGGTGAACCAGACATCAAAGTTCAGGTGGGTCAGAAGGTTGACCCAAGTGTGCTTGAGTTCTTGTTTTTGGAGGAAGCGACGGCCCTCCTCCGTGGTCCACCATTCGGGGGAAACCTTGTCGAGTAATTCTTGACTGACCAAATCTTTGGGTTGCACTTTTTTCCTCTTTAGGCGCAAGGCGACCGACAAGGATAGTCGCCTTGCGCCGGCAACCCAATCCCTGCTAGGTCACTGTGCTAATTCTCGCGTGTGTCGAATCCATCGCATTACCGACTGAATCGAGACGCGCAAGATTTTTGACTTTCGTCGCGCGGCGGGCGGGCGTGGGGTGCCCCCAGAGGGAACCCACCCCACGCACCGCGCCGCACGCGCAGACGCGACGATCATGAACATTTGAATTCATCATTTTGACTTAGCCCCCACACAAAATTGGATTATTATCGCCATCCCCACATACTAGGTTCAGGCACCTCATTTCAATAGATTACCCGGGATTTCAGATTCATCAAAATGCCGGAGGCACGGCATACAATTGTTTAAATGGTAATTGACCCAAGGGGCAATAGAACATTTACTTCAGTTAGTATACCAAAACCGTGCGTATTTGTCAAGCCCTTCGGGTTTCAAAAAATTGCCGATTGACTGTCCGGGCAACCTGTGTCATAATCCGAATATACGAAATACCCGATAGGAGATACATTTATGTTCTTGCACAAAAATGAAAAAGAAGGAAATCGAAGGATTCGTGAGAATGTGCGGCGCATTCGGCTGGACAAGAGCGTAACCCAAGAAGACCTTGCTCTGCGAATCGGAAAATCGCAAAAGAATTTTTCTGATATCGAACGCGGACGGACTGAGTTGAGCGCTTGCGACCTGATGGAGATCGCCGCGAAACTGGATACGCCCATCCGCTATTTCTTGCCGGTCAATGTGCCTGAAGGAGAAATATCAGAAGAGGAATGGGAGGTCTTGTCAGATTATCGGCGGATGTGGCGAGTAGAAAATCAAAGTCTTGCGCGTACATTGCTCAAGGAAATTGCCGACCATGAGACGGAAGAAGATTTGGCGAAGCAAAAACGCGAGATGCAAGCAGAAAGTGCTAAGAAAAAGATGCTGGGCAAGTCCAAGAAGTAGGTGGAGTCGATTGATTCGCAGTGAATCGGTGCGACAAGCAAAAGCGAATGGCAGGAATCTTTGAACCATTTAATTTTTTGCGTAAAGTTGTTTGTGTGAGTATAATGAGCGCAAATACAGGGTGCCAGTGCGGACATCTCCAAATAGTCGGGAACGTGTATGCAAAGGATTAACGCCCGCTCTGGTTACAAACCAGGGCGGGCGTTTGTGTTTTTTGAGTCAAGCCCAGTTTTGATCTTTTCCAAGTAGCATTCCTAAAAATTAGATTGCTCATTCGATACTCAAATGTCGCAAAATAATTCTCTCCACCCCAACCAAATCCTCAAAGGTCCGCTTTTCTCCGAGCCGATGCGCGTGGAGACTGTGCGCGCAGCTGGAACGGATACCTTTGTCCTGGGTCTCGTCGGCGTACAGTCAGAACGCTTTCGCAATGTCACGCTCACAACGCGCGACATTGAAGCGCTGACGGTTCTCGAAACCGATTCGAGTTTCACGGGTGATGGGCGATTGCTGCGACTTGGCTTGCAAGCGTACGCGCTCGGCATTGCGTACGAGTTTGATCCTTACTTTGCGTTGTCGATCTCGCGTGTTGACCCATTGCCGCACCAACTCTCGGCGGTGTACGATCACTTGCTGAAACTTGCGCGCGTACGCTTTTTGCTTGCCGATGACGCGGGTGCGGGCAAGACGATTATGGCGGGCTTGCTCATCCGCGAATTAAAGTTGCGCGGACTGGCTGAGCGTATCCTCGTTGTGTGTCCAGCAAATCTCGCATTTCAGTGGCAACGCGAACTCAAAGAAAAGTTCGACGAAAAATTCCTCGTGCTCAAGGGTAGCGACATTCGCGATCAGTTTGGTGTGAATCAGTGGATGGAGCAAAAACAAATCATCACGTCACTTGACCTGGCAAAGCGCGAGGATGTGCTACCTGGGTTACGCCAAGTGCGTTGGGACTTGGTGATCGTGGATGAGGCGCATCGCATGTCCTGGTCGCCGCCTGCACGTAAGACGGCACGATACGCGCTCGGCGAGATGTTGCGCGACACAACCGATCACTTGCTCTTGCTCACGGCAACGCCGCACAAGGGCGATCCCGAAAACTTTTCGCTCTTTCTCCAACTCCTCGATCGCGACGCGTACGCGGATGTCAAGTCCATCCGAACTGCTATCGAGCATCAGAATGCGCCGTTCTATCTGCGCCGCACGAAAGAGGCAATGGTCTATTTCCCTGAACGTCAAGCCGATGGAACCTGGGGCGCGCGCAAGATTTTCACCAAACGAATTCCGCGCACGGTGGATTTTTCGATTGACGGCGCAGAAGACCAACTCTATCGCGATGTGACGCGCTTTGTGAAAAAGCAGAGCGCCATTGCTGCGGCGCACGGTGACGATCCCCGCGCGCGAGCGGTCGGCTTTTTGATGGCGCTCTATCAACGGCGTCTTGCATCGAGCGCGTACGCGTTACGGCACTCGCTTGAAAATCGAGCGCGCCGCTTGGAAGAATCGCTCAAGCAGGCGAATAGCATTGCACATCAAGCGCCGCCCGATTTGCCCGATCCCGATGAACTCGACGAAATGGAAGAAGGCGAGCGCGAACAGTTCGAGAAAATTCTCGAAGCAATTACGCTGACAGGGAATGCAACGCAGGTGCGTGCCGAAATCGCCGAACTGCAACGATTCGCACAACAAGCTCAACAGGTTGAAGAGCAAACGGCGGAAGCGAAACTCGCGCGGCTCAAATCGTTATTGCAGACGGAAGGATTTTACGCGCATCCCGATCAGCGGCTCTTGATTTTCACGGAGTTTAAGGACACGCTCGATTATCTCATCAAGCGTTTCAAAGAGTGGGGCTTTCGCGTCGGCACGATTCACGGTGGGATGAAACCTGGGTCGCGCAACGAGCCGAACACGCGGCTCTACACCGAACAACAATTTCGTGATGGCGAGATTCAAATTCTTGTTGCGACCGAAGCGGCAGGCGAAGGCATCAACCTGCAATGCTGTCACATCTTGTTCAACTATGACATTCCCTGGAATCCGAATCGGTTGGAACAACGGATGGGGCGCATCCATCGTTACGGTCAGACGAAGGATTGTTTGATTTTCAATTTCGTCGCGATGAACACCATCGAGGGGCACGTGATGCGCCGCCTGCTCGATAAACTGCAAGAGATTCGTAACGCGCTCGACGACGATGCGGTATTCAATGTCGTCGGCGAAGTGTTGCCTGCGGCGCACATCGAACGAGTGTTGCGCGATTATTATGCAGGCAAGCTGGGCGACGCGGATTTGGAAGACCGTTTGTTGCGCGATGTGGACGAGGGGCAATTCCGCGCGATTTGTCAGAACGCGCTCGAAGGGCTTGCGTCCAAGAATCTCAATCTTGAAATGTTGATCGAGCGGCGCGCGCGGGCGCAGGAACGGCGCGTGGTTCCCGAAACGATTGCGCGCTTTATCGGCGAGGCGTCCGAGTTTGCAAATCTGCCATTCAAGCCATTGCCCTCGCTTCCTCATACGTTCGACCTGGGTCGCGTACCGAGCGCACTGCGCGCATACGAGCAATCCCCCGATTGGCGATTGCCGACCATTGCCCAAAAGTATGGACGCGCTTCGACCGACCGTACAACCGCTGATGAAAATAATCTCGAATGGGTAACACCTGGGCATCCGCTGTTTGAAGCGTTGCGGCGTCACTCGCTCGACCTGGCACGCGAGACGTTTGGCAAGGGTGCGTGCTTTTACTCGCTTCAGCATCAGTCACTCGCGCGAATGGATTTTTATCGCGCACGGGTGGTGGATGGTTTAGGGCAAGTGATTCACGAGCGATTGTTCGCGGTGGAGATTTGCGCGAACGAGCAACCCAGGTTGCAAGAGCCAACGGTGCTGGGAAATTTTGCGCCAGTGGATTTGTCATTGCGAGCGACCGTAGGGAGCGAAGCAATCCCCAACGCTAACACGGAGGTTGCTTCGTCGCAAAGTGCGCTCCTCGCAATGACAGACCCAACCGACTGGCTCAACGCAAACGCCCTAATGCCGTTTCTCGAAGAGGTGCGCGCCGAACGCTTGCACGAAATCGAGCACGTAACCCAGCACGTCGAATTGTCGTTGACCGAGTTGATTCAAAAAGCGGATGATGAGATTGGGCGCGCGTCGCTCGAAATCGAAAAGGGTGTGCAAGGTGCAGAGGGTCGGCTCGCACAAGCGGAAACGCGACACGGGGAATTGGTTGCGCGACGCGACAGACGACGCCAGGAACTTGAACGGCAAAAATCGCTAACGTTGCAAGCGGTTGAGCGAATCACGAGTGTGATGATTCTGCCACATCCCGAACAGAACGCGCCCGACATTCAACACTTGCGTCAGAATTTGGAAACGGAAGCGACAGCGACGCGTGTGGTGATGGAACACGAGCGCGCGGAGAATCGCCAGGTGTTTGACGTGAGCGGCAAGAACCTGGGGTACGACATCACGTCGCTTGATTTGAATTCGGGTGATTTGCGGTTGATCGAAGTCAAGGGTTTAGGTGCGGCGAGTGGCACGATTTTGTTGACACCAAATGAACGCCGTGTTGCCGAAGACCGCCGCGATTGCTACTGGCTCTACGTCGTGACGAATTGCACCGCGACACCGCAACTACAAGAGCCGATTCACGACCCTGCACGTTTTCCGTGGCACGAGGTCGTCAAGGTGCAGCACTATTGGCTTGAGGTGGACGCGATGGCTAGGCCGATGCAAGTGAAAGAACACCAAAGTTCGTATGGAGGGAAAGATGGCACTGACTGAAACACTATTGCTGCAGGTCGGTCCCGCTATCGCCAAAACCATATTGAGATTGTGGCTTAAGCCAATTGATGCTGGAGTTGGGCTTGGCACAGATATTGTAGATATACTCAAGGGAAAGACAAGCGACGTTGTAGCTCAACAACGCGCCAAGCGGCAGTTTGAAGCTATAGGCGAAAAGGTTGCAGAAAGCCTAGAGCCAGTATTTGAAGGCGAAAGTGGTGGGCTGGACGAGGCGAGCCGTACTGCTGTTGCGATGGCAGTTGCCAGTACTCTGGACCAAGCAAAGATTGATTCGACCCTGCTCGCTAGACGTAATCTCGAGCCCGCAGAATTGGCCAAGCATCTGATTGGTTCTGATCTCAAACAAACAAGACATTTCTCCGTTGCAGAGAAGTTGCTCTACGAACGAATTATCGGTGAATCTAGTAGATTGATTGTGGATATAGCCTCGCAACTTCCATCATTTACTGAACGCACCTTTTCTGAGGTCCTGAAACGCGAGGATCAGCTGGTGAATACAACAAATCAGATACTTAAAGAGGTACGTCGTATTCGAAGAAATAGCCAACAATTTGATCAACAGGCAGCTCGCTTTGAAACTGAATATCGTTTAAACGTTACACGCAATTTGGACAAGCTCGAACTACTTGGTGTCGACGTATCTGCGGCAAGCCGTCGTCACCGGTTGAGTGTTGCATATGTAACACTTTCGGTGCGCCGTGAAATTACCTTCCCCAAAAAGAAAAGTAGCCATGGGCAGATACCTTTTTTTGGAAGACGCACCAGACAGGACCGCCTCGTGAGCCTACTTGAGTCGCTTGAAGCTGAAGAGCAGAATGCCATTTTGGTATCAGTCAATCAGGCGTTGCAGGTATCACGTCGATTATTCATTAGCGGGGTTGCTGGTTCTGGAAAGACAACACTTTTGCAATGGATCGCTGTGCGTTCTGCCTTACGGGGTTTTCCGGAAGAATTGAAAGGCTGGAATGAAACCATTCCGTTCTTTGTTCGTTTGCGGCAATGTGTCGAAACCGAATTGCCTGCCCCCCAGGATCTTCCTCGCCTTGTGGTACCTGCAATAGCTGATGCGATGCCACATGAATGGGTACATAAGCATTTGAAGTCAAAGCATGCGGTTGTTCTAATTGATGGCGTTGATGAAATACCCGAGGTGCGACGTAAGCAATTTTACGATTGGCTGGAGGAACAAATCCTTGCCTTTCCGCAAACGCGTTTTATCGTGACATCTCGCCCTCACGCGGTCTTTGAGGAGTGGCTCGCATCACATGGATTTGATTTTGCAGAATTGCAACCAATGGATCTGAGTGCTATCGATGAATTCATTGACCATTGGCACAATGCGGCCCGCGAAGAAATGAATGATCCAGATGATATTGCCGAACTTGAGAGTCTACCTCCCAATTTGAAATCAGCGCTGAGGAGAAATCGTTCAATACGTAATTTGGCAACCAACCCATTGCTTTGTGCGATGCTTTGTGCGTTGTACCGTGATCGAAGAAGACAGTTGCCCTCAGATCGTATTGAACTATATGAAGCGGGCTGTTCTATGCTACTTGAACGACGCGATGTTGAACGCCGAGTAGAATTGCGGGATTACCCATCACTCGCGTACCGACAAAAACGCGTATTGATGCAAGACTTGGCATACTGGATGTTAAAGAATGGCTGGTCAGAGGTAGAGCGGGGACGAGCAGAAGAGCGCTTGAATCGCCGTCTGACAAACATGGAAGGAGTGCCAAAGGAGGCTAATGGATCAGTTGTATATCGCTTCTTTGTGGAACGTAGTGGAATCGTACGCGAACCAATAGCCGGCAAGATCGATTTTATCCATAGAACCTTCCAGGAGTTCTTGGCTGCACATGCAGCTCTCGATGAAGGTGATCGGGGCTTACTAGTTCGAAACGCACATGATGACCAGTGGCGTGAAGTAATCATCCTTTCTGCGGGTCTGGCACGCCCTAAAGAGCGTGAGGGATTGATCAATGCGCTAATTGCAAGAGGGGATAAGGAAAAGATCTATCGGCATAGGCTTTACTTGTTGGCAATCGCTTGCTTAGAGATTGCAATTCAGATAGCACCAGAGGTTCGAGTAGTTGTTCAAAAGCGGATGAAACAACTCATTCCGCCCAAGAATACTGGGGAAGTAGAAGCGTTAGCTTCAGCTGGCGAACTTGCTGTGCCCTATCTTGCTTCACGACCCAAATTGCCTGCCCATATCGCTGCGGCATGTGTGCGCGCATTGATATCAATCGGTGGAGATGCTGCGCTTGAAACACTTGCAGGCTATGCAGCTGATGAACGCCAAGTTGTACTCGCTGGGCTTTTACATGGATGGGATACCTTCGATCATAAGGCGTATGTTGAGAGGGTTCTTGCCCGTATCACGACGCTGGAACTTGAGCGCGCTTCTGGCTTGAGTGTCCTGGAATATCTGACTAATCTCTCAAAACTGGAAATACAGGACTGCAAATCCTTGGTTGACCTGAATTCTCTCGCAAAACTACCAAATATGGAATGTTTGCATCTTTGGAATTGCGAACTGATCACTGATTTGGCTCCGCTTGGTAGTTTGACCAAGCTGAGCGAACTTGATCTGAGTGGTTGCTCTCGCGTCATTAATCTGAAGCCACTTAGTGGTTTGGTCAAGCTGACTTATTTGGATCTGAGCCTGTTCGAAGACATACGAGACCTGAGTCCAATAGCTGGACTTGTGAACCTTACCTGGTTGAATTTGGCTGGTTGTTGGTTATTGAATGATCTTAACCCATTGGTTACGCTAAAGAACTTACATGAACTGAATTTGCGTGATTGTGTGAGGATAACTGACATAGGTCCACTTTCCCAACTTACTAATCTGGAGGTGTTGAACCTGAGTGGTTGCAATGAAATCGGCGACGTGAGTTCATTGTCAACACTCAAGCGGCTGACAAAACTCAATCTCGCAGAATGCAGCAAAATCCGCGATTTGAGTCCGTTGCAGAAATTAGGAAATCTCAATGAAGTCAAGACTACAGGGATTCCGACTGACATTGCTCAGACTTGGATCCCGAAGGGAAAAACAATTCCTTGATCCCCCCCACCTGCCACCGTCTCGCCGAAGTTGATTTTCCCATCGCCACCGTGTCCAAGCACGCGGCGCGCGAAAAATCTATTCGCCACGGGCATCCGTCCACCTTGCATCTCTGGTGGGCGCGGCGTCCGCTCGCCTCGTCGCGCGCGATGCTGATGGCGCTCCTCTTGCCCGACCCGTGCGACGAACTCTGCCCTGCCGATTTCAAATCCCAGTCGCGCGAAGCATTGCGCTTTCTCCCTGGCGTCGGCAACATTGGCGCGGACGACCTGGCTCTGCGTCACGCGCTGTTGAAATTCATCGGCGATTTTGCGGACTGGAATTTTTCGTCCGATAAAAAATTTCTCGATGCCGCCCGCGCGCTCGTGCGCGCCGCGCACCCTGAGGAGACGCCGCTCGTCGTGGACCCGTTTTCGGGCGGCGGCTCGATTCCGCTCGAAGCGTTGCGGCTGGGATGCGAAGCGTTTGCCAGCGACCTGAATCCTGTCGCGTGTTTAATTCTCAAGGTGATGCTCGAAGACATCCCGCGATACGGAAGTCAAAAGTTAAAAGTAAAAAGGCAAAAGCGGGAAATCCCAAATCCAAAATCCCAATCGCCAACTTCAAACGTCCAATCTCCAACCTCTAATCTCCAATCTCTAACTGAAGAGGTCGAGGTTGAAGGGCTGGCTGGAGCATTACGAATTGTCGGCGCGGAAATCAAAGCGGCGGCAGAAAAAGAACTCGCGGAATATTATCCTGCCGATAAAGACGGCGCGCGTCCGATTGCGTATCTCTGGGCGCGGACGGTGCGTTGCGAATCGCCGAACTGCGGCGCAGAGATTCCGTTGATGCGTTCGTTCTGGCTCTCCAAGAAAGCAAATCGAAAAAGAGCGTTGCGCGCGAATGTAAAAAGTGAAAAGCTAAAAGGAAAAAGTTCGCCGCTCGCCATCGAGTTTGAAATCTTCGAGCCGAAAAAAGAGAGCGAGGTTGCGAACGGCACGGTGGCGCGCGCCAAAGCGACGTGCTTGCATTGCGGCACGGTTCTGCCGCCCGACCGTGTGCGCGCGCAATTGCGTGAACAGCGCGGCGGCGCGGATGTGATTTTCGATGCGCGCGGCAAGCGGATTGGCGGCGCGCGAATGACGGCGGTGGTGGTGCTGAAGGAGGGCGAGCAAGGCAGGCAGTATCGTTTGCCGACCGAGCGCGATTACGCGGCGGTGTATCAAGCGCAAAAACGATTGGAGCAAGTTGCCGCGACGCGATTGCCGAATGGTCTTGCGGATGTGCCTGATGAACCGTTGCCGCAGGAAAGAGCCACTGGGAATTCTGGTTTCAGGGTTTTGCTCTATGGTATGAATAGTTTTGGCGACCTGTTCTCAAACCGCCAGAAACTCGCGATGCTAACTTTGATTCGTTATGCTCAAGAAATTGAACATCCAACGTTGAAGATGCTTTATGCTTTCGGCATAAGCAAACAAAGTGATTTTAATTCCAGTCTTTCGCGTTGGGCTAATCATATGGAGAAAAGCGTCGCAACGTTTGGTAGACAGGCATTACCTATGCTGTGGGACTGGGGCGAAGTAATTCCTCAATCTGGTGCAACAGGAGCAATTGATACAGCATTAGAATGGATTGCGGATGCTGTTTCAACTATCAAGACATTTGTTGCAAATTCAGGACAGGTAGAATTGGCAAGTGCAACCAAATCTCCGCTCCCTGATTCGACGGTTGCGTGTTGGTTTACTGACCCGCCTTATTATGATGCGGTCTCTTATGCCGACCTTTCGGATTATTTTTTCGTTTGGTTGAAACGGGTATTACCGGGACATCCTTTGTTGCGTGACCCATTTGACGCAAAAAATCAATTGAGTCCTAAAAATTTCGAGGCGATTCAAGACCCCAATAGAATCGTAGATGGAGTTGTTAAGAATCGGGCATTCTATGAAAACTCTATGGCGAAAGCATTCATAGAGGGTCGTCGTGTTTTGCGCGAGGATGGAATCGGTTCAGTCGTCTTTGCGCACAAAACAACCGAGGGGTGGGAAGCATTGCTATCGGGTATGATTCGCGGTGGCTGGGTCATCACAGGTTCGTGGCCCATCGCAACAGAAAAACCCAAAAGGTTAATCGCACAAGAATCTGCCGCGCTCGCAACAAGCGTCCACCTTGTTTGTCGCCCGCGCACGGAAGAAACCATCGGCGATTGGAGCGACGTGATGCGCGAACTCCCGCGCCGCGTCGCGGACTGGATGGAGCGTCTGCAAAAAGAAGGCGTGCGCGGCGCAGACCTCGTCTTTGCGTGCATCGGACCCGCGCTCGAAATCTACAGCCGCTATGCCAAGGTCGTGGACGCGGAAGACCGCGAGATTCCACTCGGCGGCAATCCCGAAGCGACCGAGCCGTATCAACGCGGCTATCTCGCGTACGTCTGGGAAATCGTCGGACGCGCCGCGCTGGAACAGGTGCTCGGCACGGCAGAGTCAAACGCGCAAGCAGGCGCACTCGAAGAAGACGCGCGGCTCACCGCGTTGTTTTTGTGGACATTGCAATCAACGACCGACGACGGCGGACGACCGACCGCCGAAAGCGGTCAGCGGTCAGCGGTCGGCGGTCAAGATGATGAAGACACAACCGATGATGCGACCGACGACGATGATGAATCGTCCGCCAAGAAAGCGACGAAAGGATTCTCGCTCGTGTTCGATGTCGTGCGCCGATTCGCGCAACCGCTCGGCATTCATCTGCAAGACTGGGAAGCGCGCATCATCGAAACGGACAAGGGCATTGTGCGATTGCTCGCGGTGAGCGAACGCGCCAAACAACTTTTCGGCGAAGATGGCGCGGACGCCGTCGCGAGCGAACTCGAAGCGAATCCCGCCGCCTCGGCGCAACTGCGCTTGTTCCCCGATGAGTTGGACGCTGCGCCGAAAATCAAGACGCGCAAGACGACGCGCGCCGCCAACGTGTCCGATGAAACGCTCCGCCCGCAACGCGAAGCGACGACGCTTGACCGCATCCACGCGGCGATGCTGTTGCAATCCAGCGGACGGACGAATGCGTTGCGCGCGCTTCTCCAAGCCGAGCAAGAACGCGGACCGAATTTCCTGCGGCTCGCCAACTCGCTCTCCGCGCTCTACCCCCGCGACAGCGAGGAGAAGCGATTGTTGGATGCGATGTTGCTGGCGGTGCCACGTTAGTTTGATAGTTGGTTAGTTGGATAGTGCAATAGTTGAACGATACAAAGATGTTCGATTTCAATGGAGAAAATCACAATGAGTAATCTCAAATTAGAACATTGGGTATTCATTGTAACAGTTCTGGCTCTCATCGTAAGCATAATCGCTTGTTTCGGAACATACCTGGCTATTCCTCAAGTGCAAGGAATGATTAATTCCCTGGTTGCACTTGGGCTATCCAACCCGAGCGCGGAAATGCCAACACCAAATGCTACTACGGTTACATCAACCATTACGCCATCTCGCTCGCCATTAACGCCAACTGCCACTCAGGCATTGATTCAACGCACAATTACTTGGACGCCAACTTCATTGAAAACGACAACCACAACACGACCACCTGGGACTCCGTCAGTTGATTGTTTACAAAGTGGGGTATGCACGGATAATTTTAGCAGACTCGATTCAGCATTATGGCTTGCCACTCCTTCCCAACTCAAAATTTCGGATGGACATTGGGTTTTCACTATTCCGATGTCCAGTGAGCAAGACCTCAAACCAAACTCACGTTATAATTTACCTTTCAGGTCTATGGAATTACGCCTGAGCGTTCTTCAGTCCAAGGGAACATCAGAAAAAATTAGTCGAGCTGGGATACAATTCGGAGTTGGCAGTGGTTATTCTACTTTTGGGTTAAATACTGCAGGTGGAGTGTACCTATACAATCCCCTGCTAGGCGATGAACCCAAGATACTTCCTATAGAAGGAAATCTGGGACAACCACATACACTCAGAATCGAGTGGACAGGCACTCAAATTGTATTTTCTGTTGATGGGAAATCTATCTCTCAAGTAAATTCAAATACTCGAGGTGATTGGTTTATCATTACAGGTAAAGCTCCACCCGATTCTGACATCGCCGTGAATTTTTATAATGTTCAGTGGACGTACTTCCGCTAGGACATAAACCTTGAATGTTGCGAGGTAAATAAAATGCCGAATCGCATGCTTGACTTGCGAGTCCCAGGAATGTCGGATGAGGCGCGATTAACAATGATGATGGAAGGCATCAAAAAGCAAACACGCTGTCTCATCGTCAAACTGGGACGCGAAGAAAATGTCGCCTATCGAAGTGGACACAGTTGGTATTACGGTTCAACCAGTATCCCGTATAGCGAACAGCAAACTATGTTGCAAGATGAGTTCGACATCCAAGTTTTGGAAAACGAATTGCGCTCGGCAATTCGGCGTGGCGCAACATTTATTTTGCAAGACCGCTACAACCTGGGTGCAGGTGGTCAACCGCCCGCGCAGGTGTAAACATTTGTTTATTCATGTGACAAGTTCACTGAAACAGCAAACGAATGAATTTCTGGAGCGGTATGCGTATTGGTTTTTCCTTGGTCTTGTTTTAATCGCTTGTCGTCTCATCGCCAGTCAAACAATGCACGTATACGACGATGCTTTTATCACCTTGCGGTATGCGCGAAACTTGGCAAATGGCATCGGGTTTGTTTATCAGCCAAATGAATGGGTGCTTGGCACAACTGCGCCAGCATTTGGACTGATCAACAGCGTGTTCTTTGTACTGCACTTGCCAATACCAGAAACAACTATCGCGCTCAATATTTTGGCTGACGTAGCGATTCTGTACCTTACCATTATAATCATACCTGTACCGCAGCGATTAGGCACAGCAAGTATATTCGCGTTGGCGTTTTCGCTTAGTCCGACTTTGAATCAACTGTGTATCGGTGGAATGGAAACCAATTTATTTATTGCGTTGTCACTCGTTGTTTTGTGGCTCCATATCCAATCGTGGCACGCGACAGCGATCCTTCTTTCCACTATGCTTTACTTTTTACGACCTGAGGCATTGATCTTGTCTGGGTTGCTTATCGTAAGCGAATGGCAGCAAAATAAAAAACTTGCAATATGTGACGCAGTAATCGGTCTCTGTCTTGGCGGACTGTTAATTGGCACGCAATTTCTGCTTTACCATCAAGTTTTGCCACAATCAGTCATTGCCAAGATTGCGTTATCCAAGCCTACTGTGGTCGAAGTGTTAATCGCATTATTAACATCCGATCCTTTGATCATTTTGGCGATTCCTTTTGCAATTATTGGATCGCTATTGTCCCGAAAGAACCGTGCGTACAAATTGCTTGCCGTCTGGTGTGCAATCTATATTGGATTGTATGGTCTGACGCGACCGCATATCTGGCCATGGTATGGCGGACCTATTCAATATGCGGTATTAGCACTCGGAGCTTTGGGATTGCTTGGGCTTGGACAAGAAATATTTATACAATTGGGATGGTGTATCTCAAGGCGCTTGCGATGGATAATCACCGTATCACCAGTGATGATTCTGCTCATTGCTTTATTGATTGTAACCCCAAGCCAGATCAGACCGAATATTTATGAACCTATGGCAAAGTGGTGCGAATCAACCAAGCCGCATAGTGCAATTATGGCATACGACATTGGCGCGATCGGCTTTTATTGCCAGGACGCCTATATCTATGATTTGGCGGGGTTGGTCTGGCCCAAAGCATTACAATTACAATGGGCTGATGCAGTGATCCAATTCTATCAACCCGAGTATTTTTTTATCAACTATAATAAGGGTAATCTAGTTTGGTATTCTAATTCTCCATTTACGAAAGAATATGCGCCTGTTATACGTTTTGCACCTACAGGCGATCAGAGATTAGATTTGAATCCTCAAAGTTTACCCAACGAATGGGTCGCTGATTATATATTGTTCCAAAGACTTCCAATAATCGATTCGGGAAAATAGTGTTGCTTGCAACACAGCACAGAAAAAAATCACCTTATGGAGGAATTAAAATGCGTCATTCCCAGTTCCTAGTTCTATTTGCGACTATTCTAGTTCTAGCCGTACTCACTGCTTGTGCATCGGCTCCAACTACCCAGTCTCAATCAGTTTCGGATGTACAAATTACCGAAACTAAAAGCCAAACACAGACTAGAGATCAAATTGTCCGAATTAACAATTGCGGTGGAAAAGCGGATAGCAAGCAAGTAGAAGAACGAACATTTTCTGTAAACGTAGATGGAGGCATTGGGGGATCAATTGGTGTGAGCAGTATCTCAGCCAAGTATGGTCAAGCCCAAAGCACTACAAAGAGAATGGAGTTGACAGCACCGCCAGGCACATCTATGGAATTTACATTGAGATGGACAGAGCAGCAATGGATCGGTGTCTTGCGTTCTGGAAATCAATCTGGAAATTATGATGCTCGAATACCAGTAGCAGTGGAACAAGTATCGAGTAAAGATTTGGGGTGTGGTACTGGGGTACAATCTGTTGCACCAGCCAGCTCAAGCCAATCACCAACTGCGGCTCGAAGTTCTTCGAGCACTGCTCCGACGCAAGCGCCGTTGCCCCCAACAGCACTGCCAGTCCGCCCAACGGCAACCTCAGTGCCACTCTACAGTGGTCCAATCCTGAACGTTGGACAAGCTCAATCGCAAAATGGAATGCGACTCGTTTTAGAGAGCACCAAGTTTGAATACTCCAAACTTAGAGTCATGTTCGTGCTCTACAATAATGCCAATAGCCAGGTTTTGTTCAACTACGGGACATATTCTTTTTCTGCTCGCAATAACCTGGGCAGTTCGGCAGGTGTGTACATTTACAATGGATGTGTACCGCAAATAAGTGTTTGTTATGCAGGTAATGAAATTAACCTTGACGCTGGTAATTCCCTACAAATCGATATGGAGTTTTCCGATTTGGATTACTCTAAATCCCAAGTCACTGAAATCGTCATTACCGTCAAGGAACTTGCTCGCATCAAGGACACCAATTGGCGTGTTATGGTTCCGCATTAAACTGTGTCCTCTGTCGTCACTTGATCCGATAATCCAAAATGATACAGAGTGTTTGGCAAATCTCAAGCGGAACAAACGGCAGTTACGCCGATGTGTTTTTGAAACACGGCGTCGTACTGATTGAATCGGGCGATGCGGGCGCGTGGCGAACTGACCGCGCTGACTCCGAATTCGACGGCGTGCCCGTTCGTCGTTTCGCTACCGAAGTTCAAATTGGCGACGTGATGCTTTTGCGGACAGGCATCTCGACGATTTGCGCTGTCGGCTTGGTCGCCAGCGATTATCTCTATCTGCCGCAATTCGATGACGTGAACGGACGCGATTTGCAACACGCGCGTCGTGTGCGTTGGTACGTGTTGCCCAGCAATCACGATTTTGGGACACGCGCATTTGGCGCTGGTGCGTCATTACTTTCGCGCGTCAATCAATCTGATATTCTCGATTACGCCGACCGCTTTATCAATTCGCCACCGACCAATTGGCAAACCGCGCCACTGCCTGCGTTGCCTACCGATGCGCCGAATCTTGGAACTGTTCCCAGCGTGTTGCAAGACCTTGTTGCCTAGGTGAACGACCTTGCCGCGTTGTATTCAAATCACGCCGCGTTTGGCGATTATCCGACCGAACAAGAACTCGTTGTGCATTACGTCGTGCCATTCTTGCGTGCGCTCGGCTGGCGCGTCGAACAAATCGCAATCGGCTGGCAATTCGTTGACGTGAGTGTGTTTCACGCATTGCCGCGTTCTGCCGCAACGTGCCATTTCATCATCGAAGCCAAACGACTCGGCGCAAGCGTCGAAAGCGCGCTCGAACAAGCCAAAGGATATGTGCGCGAACTTGGCGTGCCGCGCGATATTGTTGTGACCGATGGCATTCGCTATCGAATGTATTCCGCCGAAAAAGATTTTGCGCCCATCGCGTACGCAAACCTGGCACGACTCAAACAACCTGCGCTCGATTTGTTTGCACGAATGACAAGACCCTAGGAGACCAACGATGCCTCTCGATTTCTGGTACAAAGTTGTCACGCCCCGCGATGAAGTTCGCAAAGGACGTTCATTCAATCCCGACGAATTTGCGATTGCGCTTGAACAAGTCGTCGCAGGCACCGCGCCTGAAGATTATCAAGACCCCGAAAAATTCTTTTCGCGTACCTGCTTTACACGCGCGCTCCGCGAGAATGCTGGGATTGTTTTACGCCGCCTTGCAGGTGAAACCGCAAACACCGCGCCTGTGCTCACGCTCGTCACCCAGTTCGGCGGTGGCAAGACGCACACGCTCACCGCGCTGTATCATCTTGCCAAGAACGGAAGCAAAGCGGCGAGTTATCAAGGCGTTGATGCGCTGATTCAAGAAGCGCGATTGGCGACTGTGCCCGAAGCCAAGGTCGCTGTCTTTGTTGGCAATGCGTGGGACCCGCAACCTGGGCGCGAAATGCCGTGGATCGATATGGCGTGGCAAATTGCGGGCGATGCAGGTGTGCAAGCATTGGGTCCATCTGCCAAGACCGATCCGCCAGGAACGGATACCATCAATCGCGTGATCGAACTCGCAGGCAAGCCCGTGCTGATTTTGTGCGATGAAGTGCTTAACGGTTTGGCACGTCATCGCTGGCTCGCCGAACCGTTCCATTCATTCTTGCATAACTTGATGCGCGGATTCGTCGGCAAGACCGACCGCGCCGCCGTCATCAGTCTGCCGCGCAGTCAAACCGAAATGACCGAATGGGAAATAGAATGGCAAGACAAAATTCTGAAAATCGTGGGCGCAGTCGCCAAGCCCGTCATCGTCAACGACGAAGCCGAAATCAGCGAGGTCTTGCGTCGTCGTTTGTTTGAAGACATTGGCGACGAACGCACGCGCAAACGCGTCGCCAAAGCATACGCCGATTGGTACTTTGATCGTCGCGCGCAACTCCCGCCCGAATTTACGGCGGTGGACACTGCGACGACGGAAACCAAAGCGCGCGAATTTTTGCAAAGCAAATTTGAAGCGTGCTATCCCTTCCATCCTGGGACGCTCTCGGTGTTTCAGCGCAAATGGCAAACGCTCCCACAGTATCAGCAAACGCGCGGTACACTCGCGATGCTCGCGCAATGGATCTCGTGGGCATATCGCGATGCGTTCACGCAAGCGCGGCACGAACCGCTCATCACGCTCGGCTCCGCGCCGCTCGACGTGCCCGAATTTCGCAGTGTCGTCCTGGGTCAACTCGGCGAACCGAAATTGATGGCGGCGATTGATGCGGATATTGCAGGCGCGCAATCGCACGCGCGTGCGTTGGATGTGGATACGAAAGGTTCGCTCAAGGATATTCATCGTCGCGTCGGAACTGCAATGTTCTTTGAATCATCGGGCGGACAATTGGATCGCCTGGCGCACTTGCCCGAACTTCGCTACGATTTGTGCGAACCCGATGTGGATACGACTTCGGTTGACACCGCCGCGCTCGCGCTCGAAGCCAGAGCGTACTATGTTCGCAAAGTCGGCGCGGATGGTTTTCGCGTCTATCACAAACCAACGCTCAAAAAAGTCGTCAACGACCGGCGCGCCTCGCTCGACGATACCGCCGACGTGCAACCCGCGATGCGAAAACTGATCCAGGTTGAGTTTGAAAAAGGCAAGACCATTCCGATCGAATATTTTCGCGGCAACGATGTGTCCAACTCGCCGAAACTAACTTTGCAAGTGGTTGACCCGAACATTGAATGGGATGACAGCGCGCGTTTGCGCGAACAATTCGCGGAATGGACGAAACGCAGTGGCACATCCGACCGATTGTATCCAGGCGCGCTCGTGTGGTGCTTGCGAAAGCCAGGACGCGAATTGCGTGACAAAGTAGAAAATATGCTCGCGTGGCGGCGCGTCAGAAAAGAGGTGGACGACGGCACACTTGGCAACGATTTCGAACAGAGCGAATTGTCCGATGTGCGCGCCGAGTTGCAGGATGCGGAAAACGAAGCGCGCGAAGAAGTGTGGGCGAGTTATCGCTTTCTTGTTCTCGCAGACAACAATGAAAAGAGCGGCGTGCGCGTGATTGACCTCAGCGCGGGACATTCGGGGCACGGCGAAACCTTGTGCGGGCGCGTGATCGCCGCGCTCAAAACAAATTCCCTGTTGAATGAATCACCCGGCGTTGGCTGGCTTGACCGCAAATGGCCCCCCGCGTTGAAAGAATCGGGCGCGTGGTCACTCCTCAGTTTGCGCCAAGCATTTCTCACAGGCGCACTTGATCGCGTGCTCGATCCCGATGCGTACCTGCGCGCCAAACTTCCCGAGTTCGTCGAGCGCGGCGATTTCGGTTTCGCCTCGGGACAAAAATCGGATAGCACATACGAACGTGTGTGGTTCAAAGAATTTTTACCATCAGATGAAATTACATTTGAATCGGATGTCTATTTGCTCAAAAAGCAAAAGGCGCAGGAGTTGAAAAGCGGCGCAAAGCCCGAAACCAAAGTCGAACCACCCCAACCGCCCGAAGAGCCAAGTAAGCAAACTCCAAGCGAGTCGGCAAAAACACCAAAGCCGCCAGGACAAGCGCAGATGCAACAATTGCATTTGTTTGGCAATGTCCCATCCGAAATGTGGAATCGCATCGGCACCAAATTGATTCCGAAATTGCGATCTGGTCAAGACCTCAAAGTTGGCATTGAGTTCACGCTAACCGTGAACGCCGGTACGTCCAAGACACTGGTCGCGGAAATCAACCAGATTCTGGAAGACCTGGGGATAAAAGGGACAGTAAAAATTGACATGCGGTGAGAGATTTACGTGAATCGCATAAAAGTTGGCGTTGCAGGGATGATTTCGCACAATTCGGTTTGAAGAGCAATGGCAAATATGCTATACTCGGCATAAAGAGGGAATGACAATGCCCACACGACCTAAGAATAATCGCCATCCATCGCGCGCCCCGCGCCGAAATACCGAACTTGCGCGCACCCAGCGAATTTTGCGCGCGCATCTGCCGGGATTGCGTGAACGTTATTCGATAACATCACTTGGTATCTTCGGTTCGTACGTGCGCGGCGATCAGAAAAAAAAGAGCGATTTGGATTTGCTCGTGGAATTTGAACGCGCACCTTCGCTGTTCAAGTACGTCGAG
>Ga0233425_10005727_pt1 | contig 19288 bp, 12 predicted proteins | sample Watercolumn_Towu_2_FD_181712 | JGI IMG/M metagenome (GOLD analysis project Ga0233425, IMG submission 181712) | Freshwater microbial communities from Lake Towuti, South Sulawesi, Indonesia - Watercolumn_Towuti2014_140_MG | ecosystem: Environmental > Aquatic > Freshwater > Lake | place... | reverse complement strand
TATTTAATGCTTTTGATGTCCCATCCATAACGGCATTATCTTTAAGATAATAAAGCCAGGTATGCATTCTCGCACTTGTTGCACCATTAGTGGTTGCATTTGATAACGTCACTCCACCATATGAAAAAGTTGTTGGATTTGCCTGAGTTGCACTGCCAGTCAAGGTATGTGAAAGTGCGACAACTAAAATTCTGTTAGTTCCGGTTCCGACAGGAAAAGAATATCCGGAACAGGTTCCTGAAATCTGATCATAAGCTTTGGTCCACGCTGTTGGTTGAGTAATTTGTGCCTGAGTAGTGTTTATTTCTAATAAGCTAATCGCAAAAAATAAAAGAATCTTACTCAAGCCTATAAAGCATAATTTTCTATTTGAATAATTATCCATCATAACTAATATTTTTTCAGCAAATTACTGACTCTACCGGTAATTTTGAATTCCATTTCAATTATCCATTTGAACAAATTGACTTACTGCCAAGTATAGTAAATTTTATTTTCTATTTAACTGCAACAATCAATAATCGCCTTATCGTCCAATCGCTACAACGAACCTGCACTTGATATACGCCACTGCTTAAAGATCTTAAATCAAATTGTTGTGAATATAAACCAAGTTGTATAATATCTTCGCTCAAATTGAGTTCTGACGAAATTAAAACCTGTCCAGCCATGCTGATAAATTCAACATTTATTTTGTCGGAAAATTCCCCTTTCATCTCCACGGTAACCGAAACATTGCAAGGATTAGGATACAAGCGGACATCTATTCCCCCATCAATGATTTCCGGTTCATTATCCAAAATCACATTATAAAAATCCTCCTTATTAGTACTTTTCTGACTTATGAGGTTAATTGTATCGGTGAAAGAGCTGAAACCACAATAATTGTTTGATGCCTGCAATGTTACTATGTAATCACCAGGTCCTGGGTAAATATGCACTGGATTCAATTCTACACTTGTAGTATTATCACCAAAAAACCACTTATAATTATCAGAATTGCTGGAATTATTAGTAAAGCTGACCTCGAGCAGATTAGTCACAAAGCTAAAATCAGCTATTGGATTATTGTATTCCACAACCATCGCCGGAGGTGGCATTTTTTTGGCCGAGCAATTTGCATCACAGATATCTGTTAATTTGTACTCTCCCGGTTCGCTAACACTAATGAAATATTTGAAATTAAAAGTGCTCATTGTGACTGGGTTTATTCCGTTATGCAAATATGTAAAAGTCCATGGTGGAGTTCCTGTAAACAATATTGGAATCTTAGCTAAACTCCCTACACATAATGGGATACTCCCAGCAGGAATAGATGCTGATGGTGGTGTTGCCGGGATCACATTAACTATAGCTCCAGCTTGATAATTTTTACAATAATAGTCCGCAACCCCTGATATCTGGTATAATCCTAATTTAGTTACTGGAAACATGTATAAATTCTCACTAGTAGTTGTTGAGATTGGATATCCTCCGTTCCATGTAATAGTAAAAGTCCAGGGGGGCACTCCAGTTAATTGGATTGGGATGTATTGTGTTGTACTATAATTTTGAGTGCCCATGCAAAGGCCTAGTTGAGTAACCATGGGCTGAGCAGTTGGCATTTGATGAATAATAATTTTTGGTTTCCCGGTGGTGTTTGTGCTATAACAATAATCATCACTTACGTTTGTTATTTCATAGATTCCCTGGCTTTTAGCTAATAATAAGTAAGGATTTTCAGACGTTTGAACAATTTCAGGATTCAAATCATCGATTGTATAGGTAAATGTCCAGGGGGATGATCCTTTAAAAGAAACAGATAAATAATCAGGTGGATCAAATTCGCATCTGTGAATGAAGTTATTACCATTGTCAAGAATTGCCGATGGCAATGGTCTAACTGTTATCAGAGAACTACCATTGAAGATACTTCCCGTGCAACTGTAACTTGATAGTGCTGTGACAGCATATAAACCCGCCTTGTTTACCTCAAGAATATATGGATTATGTGTGGTTATTAAAGTAACAGGATTTTCACCATCACGAGTATGGGTAAATGTCCACGGCGAATCTCCTGTAAAATAAATAGGGATATCCGCAGATGTACCTTCACAAATTATTTGATCTCCACAACTGATTTTCGAGGTTGGTTCCTGGTGAATGCTGACATGCGCTGATCCTGAAATACAGCTACCAGCAGAAAAAGCATCAGATACTTCGTTAATCAAATAGTCACCCGGCTGTGAAACAACTAGTGTATAAGGGCTGGAATTAATATTGCTAATGGTCGTAGGATTGATTCCGTTGTGAGTGTAGGTTATATTCCATGGGGGCGATCCACTTAATCGAATAGAAAGTTCGGCCATTATACCTTCGCAAACATCCACATGCGGAGTCAGAATAGTGGCAGAAGGCAAGGTATCATATATGGTAAATATTTCAAGGGAGCTTTTATTGTAGCACGAAATAATTATCCTTTCCTGATTATCGAAAGCAATATCTATAGGCAAATTCAATTGCCCGGGTCCGGTGCCATACTCTCCGAATTTGGTAATAAAAGTACCGGTTTCCGAAAAAACATTTATACTTCCCTGGAAGGGCTCAGTTATATATATATTTCCACATCGCCCAACAGTCATTCCCTGCATTCGATAGAATTTTCCATCCCCATTTCCAAAGCAACCAAACGAATTCAAAGCATTGCCCTGACGATCAAAAACATAAACCTTTACAAGCGGACCGCTGCCAAACGAACTACCACATCCGGATACCTCACCACCCAAGCCACCGTGTTCCGCAACCAGAACATGATCGTTTCTAATATCGAAAGCAATACCTGTTGGAAATATAAGCAACCCTTCACCGATGGTTCCAACCAGTTCTCCAGTAAGGTCAACTGCAAGAACTTTTTTCAATTTATTATCTGCAATATAAAGTATATTATCAGGACTAAAAATTAAGGACGAAGGGTAAACTGTTCCGCTATAAAATACTTCCTGCTGGTTATTTGAATTGCATTTGTAAACAAATCCTGTCGTTTGATCCCCATAGAATAATGTCCCTTCCGGATTTATGGCAATTGAAACAGGCGACGCACCCTCCACAAGATTTTCGATCAGGTTGCCATTGGTATCATATTTCTTAATGACTTTCTGAAAAACATCAGAAACATAAATATTGTCCTCATGATCTATTGACAAACGAAATGGGGTGCTTAATCCAATTTCAATACTGGATAAATGAGAAAAGTCTGTCTGTGATGATTGTGAATAAAGCCCGGAAATGGCTATAATTAGTAAGACCAGAATTACAAATGTCGACCGGATAAAATTCATGTTATCTGATATTTAACAACAAAAATAAATTCATAAATTATTTAATGCAATTTACTTCTCCAAATATTGTTCCATAACGTTTTTCATCAATTATTTAGTCGTAAAATTTATGACCCTATACCCTTCCAAAATTGATGGTGAAATTTATTATTCTATCAAAAAATTGCTTTTAATATTACACAAATAAAATTTCAACATATAATTATGATATTAATGTAAGATCCAAATTATCAACCTTCTAAATTCCATATTCATCATAAATATTCATCCGAATGGGGCATTCACAATAGTCTCTGCCTCCAATATTATTCTTATAGGAACATAATATATCAGTTGCACAATAAATAAAATGAATATCATTATCGTAGCAACTTATCACTCTGCATAGTTCATTTCGCTCAGCCGATAAGCATGAAAATCCCTTAACACATTTTCTTGTAACCCTTTTAGTTTCTTCGTTTATGTTAAATTTCATTTTTTTTGTGATAAAATAAGCCCAATTCTAACCTTCAAATAATCTAAACATTTTATTATTCATTAGTATTCCACTAAATTCCTCCACAGCTTCTCAAAAGACTTATAACCAGTTTTATAAAGATTGTTTATTTTATTAATTTTAGTTCAACTCTTCTGTTTTCTGCTCTTGTTTTTTCAGATTTATTTGATGCGATTGTCATTGTCGATCCAAAACCTTTAGTGATTATCCGTTCTTTGCTTATTCCAAAATTTACCATCATTTTCTTCACTTTTTCAGCTCTCATCAACGATAAAGATATACTATAATCATTCTCGCCCACACCATCGGTATGACCATCTATCTCCAATTTACTGGCGGGGTACCTTCTCATAAAATCAATAACATTAATCAATTCATCTTCTGTTCCTGAAATTATATTAGTCGTTTTATATTCAAATTTTATTTTAGGAGTTATGATTTTATTATATTCTTCAAGTATTTTCCAATATTCATTATTTGTATAGATTTCAATTGTATCTTCTTTCAAAGTTATAGTTTCCGGTTTAATGTTTGACTCATCGAGAGGCTTGGTCTCTATTTTCGTAACAATGATTGAATGTTCTGGATTATTATTAAAAAAATTAATCCTGTCATATTTTTTTTCGCTGTGGCATCCGGTCAAACAGCTTCCACCGTTTTCCTGCAAACTGTAATTCAATGGCATTTTCCAATTTCCAAATTTCACTTTATCGGCTATTAGGTGATCACTTTGCGACCCATGCATATCATGGCAAACATTACAATTACGTCCTTTTTCTCCATTAATGTGCGTAAAATGTAGATTTTGATTTTCATTTCTGAAATTGGTTTCAGTTTTTACGACCTCATTTATTAAAAGTGTTCTTTCATGGCAATCAAAACACAGAGCAAAGCTATCGGGCTGAGCTGAAACATATTCTCCTTTTGGATAAGCGGATTTAAGCAGGAAAGGATACTTTGAGGCATGTGAGGTATGACAACCTATGCATCCATCCAACTCAATTGCACCATGAACAATTTTACTATTTTTTAACAATTGTTTGATATTGGTAAGTTGTTTATCCACGGTCGAAATGGACTTGTTATGACAGCCCAGGCACAATTCAATGTTATCCGATTTAATCAAATTTTCAAATGAAGATGAATGGGGAGAATGACAATTCATGCAACTCTTTTTTTCCCTGACCGCATTGTGCTTTACTGGCAGGTTTTCAATAGAACTTTTTACATCATCGTGACAGACATAACATAAAGCTGGTATTTCTTCGGACAATGTAAATCCTTTCAAATTCTCCATTGGGTGTTCGTTACCATTTGACTGATGACAATTATCGCAGGATTCTTCTGCCGGAGTATGAACATTGGTATTGGATAATAAATTACTATGGCATTCTGTACATTGTACTTCTTCAGCCATGACGCTATTCGATGGTCTGGGAATTAAGATTGAAAATATAATTAATATGATTAAAAGAATATTTCTCATTTAATTCAATTTACTAAAATTTTCTCATAATGGTGATGTAGCCTCCATTGAAATTAATTGTTTCATTATCAAGATAATAACGGCGATAAACTTCCAGTCCGGCAGTAATATATATCTTTCTAACAATCATTGTAAACTCCGTTCTGGCTGTCAGTAGATTAAGATTAATTTCATATCCGATCTGCTTTCTGTATCCTAATTCAAGATTAATTTTCATGTCCGGATTAATGTTATAGACAGCCCTTCCTGAAATATCCTGGTATATTTCGTTTTTTCTGTCCGCAATAATTTTATAATGATTGATATTTCCGACAAGTGAAAGCAATAATTTATTTTGATATTCCCAATGAAGGTTAGCGTAATACCTTATCAGTTGGTATGGTATGATATTACTTTCATAATTATTATATTCGATACCTACTGTTGCAAAATCAACATTAAAAGCGCCACCAACAACATTTTGTAAATAATAATTCAAAGAAAGATATTCAGCCTGTTCGAGGTTGTTGAAATCCTGTCGAGACCACCGGTAATATAATTCAAGATATTGATGAAAGAGCAATACACTGGCTGAAAAGGTCTGATTGTGTAAAACATATCTATATGATCCGGGCAGAAAAGTGATATAATTGATAAATACACTTGTATTATTTGCAATTTGGCCACCTGGAATTCTCTGGATTTCAAGGTAATTATTTCGCAAAACTAAAACATAATCAAAATTTAATTGGTAAATAATCGTTCCTGTTTTATCTTTTACCACAACGGTTTCCTTTTGAACATCGGGTTTGTTCAGTAAAACAATTTGGCCGTCAACCAACATATGTTCCTCATTAAAAACCTGAAGAGGTACAGGAGCACTGTTTCTATTAAAATTCCGATTATATAATTGATAGGATAATGTTAATTGGCCAGTTGGGATTTTTTTAATATAGTTCAGGTTAATACCAGTTCTATAATCAATTTCCTTATAAATCGAATGATTCTGATTGGAATATTCAAAAAACAAATTGGTTCTTAAGCTTAAGAACAATTTATGTTCAAGATCAAATTTGGCTCTATTTTGATTCAGGTCATACAATGGGTCATGGTTTTTGAAAAAATTGTAATCGGCCCGAAATTTGAAATTCCTCGGAAAATTAAGGTACAAATTCCCAAAAATCTGGAACCTGTTTAATGGGTCGTTTCCCTTCTGATCCAGGTCTGAAACTATCGATGTAAAATTATAATTCTTTTTTTTATCAAATGAAATATCGCTTCTAAATTCACCATAGTCTATGGTGTTGTTTCTGGCAAGCACACCTTCCTCATTACTAATATATTCATCGTGGGAAAAGTTTAATTCATTTTTATCTCCTTGAGTAAAGGATTTTGTAATCCTGCTATTGATATTGCGCTGCCAGTACGTATAGGTCCGCCCGGTTTCTATTTCTTTTTGATCCCAATCACCCTCCCGGTAATTGATTGAAAATGGTAATGCTTTATTTTTATAGAATAATCCCCCTCCCCAAAATTTTCTGTTTGTCATGGAGTTAGTTAGGTTTTCTCTGTTTGTGTAATTCTGATTTAGGTTAATAAAAGCATTTATGGTAACCTCCTTTTCCTGAAAAAATGTTGTATTAACATTCAGCCTTTTTAATGTTCTGACCTCAGACCGATCAGGAATTGAAAGAAAACGTTCATCCATTTTTTCAGGATTGTATTCAGCATCAATGTCAAGAGCTAACAAATTCGGATGAACAAGAAAACTTCTCGATTCCAGAAGTATACCACCAGAAAATAATGTGCTCTTAATATGATCAGAAATACCTGATTTTAATATTCTTTGCTGATCCCTATAATGTCCCTTTAAGATAACGGCTCCTGATAAAGACTTTTGATTCCAAAATCTATACTGATTCGAAGTGTTTTGAGGAAAGCACCTGATCGATACAATTAGTATTAGTAATATCAAACTATATGATTTCAATAAAAAAATTTATTAAATCAATTTAAAAAATAATTGTCATATCCTGCATGTGGATTATGGCAATCCGTGCAATTTGTATCTTCAATCCCTGAATGTGATTCGTTTTTAAATACCTGCTCCGACTGATGGCAGTACAGACACAAGCCCTGTCCGGTTCGCAATAGCAATTTCTCATTTTCTGCCATATGAGGGCTGTGGCACTCTGTGCAAAATCCACTCGAAACAGGTCCATGAATAAACATATATATTTGAGCGAAATCATTATGGCATTGATAGCACAATCCCGGTTCTGGTTGAAGAAGTTTTCCCATCACATTTTGATCATGGCAAGTGGCACATTCTTTTTCCTGATAAGGTGGATGATAAACATACAGGTTTTTTACTGCAGCTTCAAGAATTTGCTGAAGATACGTACTATCAGACTTACTAATTGAATCAGCAATGCGAATACTATCCAAAGCATAAGGATTCGGTACACCGTCAAATATTGTTGATAATACTTTATAATTAGCTTTAGGGGAACAGGAAATTATCAATGTAATAAACCCTATTACAATTATATAAATAAAACATAATTTCCCGTTCATCAGTTTCGGAATCTATAATTTGGGTTCAACATACCCATAAACATTTATTTTATCAGGACCATACTGACTAGTAACCAATATTAAATATTTCAAAATGAACCTCTCATCAACATAACTTTGAAAATACTTCAGGTTATTATAATCAATGACAACCTTTGCAGGCAACCATAAATCCCCGGAACCTTTATAGGGTCCGCCAAAAAACATCAATAATTTTCCTTCTTTACTAAAGATTTGGGTATTTTCAAAACCAGCATCTACTACATAAAGATTCTGATCATGGTCGACTGCAATTCCTTTTGGTCTAACGAATTGTCCTATTTTTTCGCCATAACTTCCGACAGACATGATAAATTCTCCTTCTAGTGTAAACAACTTTATCTTAAAGTCTCCAAAGTCGCTAACATAAATCCTATCATTTGTTACGTAAAGATTTGAAGGTGAATATAGGAAGTCTTCATTACCGGATTCCGAATCCGGCAAGGTATAAAGTAATCTATTTGAGTCTTTACTGTAAACATGAATCTTGTTATCAACAAAATTAGTAACCCATATTTTATCTTCATATACAAATACATCCGTCGGTTTGAAGTTTTCAGGCTCTCCAAAACTATTTACATATATACCACTTGTATCAAATATTAATATTTGATTTCTCCCACCATCAGCCACATATAAATAACCATCTTCATCAACAAAGCAATTAAGAGGCTTTTTAAATTGCCCAAATCCAGTAGGATTAAAATATTCAAAGCTGTGTTTTTCTAAATCAATAATTTCAAGTGCATCAATTCCAGTATCGCAAATATAAATTTTACCATCATGAATGGCTATTCCATAGGGTTTCACAATTGACAATTGCTTATACTCACCAAAAATAAATCTTGCAAAAGCAGGCCGTTTACCTGTTATGGTTTGGGAGTTACTGATACTGGTTAGATATTGTATTCTGGTAGTGTCTGGAGGCGGAGGGAAGATTACAATATTATCCGCAGAAACACCCTTGCTTATGTGTCGAGTGCATGCTATGAAATGCAAATAGCAAATTCCGATTAAAAGATAAAAAAGAAATAATCTTTTGTTCATTATAATTCGCTGTCAATTAAGTTATTACGATCATATAAGCTAACAAAATAAAAAAGGCGATTGAATAACCGCCCTTTATATTTTGTAAAAAAACTATGAATTTCATTACTTGTTGTGGCAAGTCAAGCATAATGCACTGGCTGCATTAGACTTTACCAAAAAGAAATCTATTCCAGCACTGTTATGAACATCATGGCATGAAGCACACTGTAATTTGCCACCAAACAGCATGTCGGCACTAATTGTGCCACCTAATCCAGAGTTTGTAGTAGCAGGATCATACAATCCACCATCAGCATTAGCTAAAGCCAAATCATAGGTGAATGAAACCGGGTGGTCGTTACTTAGATTTGTACCAATATTTGCATCACCAGTAATTGTAAAAGTACCAGTGGTTATGCCACCGAAATTATCAACTGCAGTTACCCCATCATGACAACTCAAACATAATTTTGAGCTTGCGTCTGGCTGTCCCAATGTAGCATCCAGAGTACTTGATGTGTAAAGTGTGAATGTCTGAGAAGTAATCTGGTGATTCCATAATGGTGCATCAGCGATTGAAACATTCGCACTGTGAGGTGTATGACATACAATACACATTTCACCGGTGGTATTCCAGCCTGCACCTGAAAAATCATGTGCTGATCCTGTAATCTGACCCATGCTAACATGTGTCATAAATACGATAAATAATACTGCACTAAATTTAGTCAAATTTTTCATTTTTTTTTCTCCTTTGTATTAATGAATAAAAGTAATTTTTTATCACTGACGCAAACAATATGCCTAAAAACTAATTATCCGCTATTTAGATTAATTCCAAAAGTATTTAGCGGTTTGTATATAAAACTCATTAAAAAATTTGAAATAAAATGAATCGGCAACTATTGTTTAAAACTTGCTAATAATAGCCACTAGGAATATTCCAAGAGCTATAGATTTGCTTGTATGGCATCGAAATATTTGGGGCTTTTGAAACATCATAAACTAGTAAAAGAATCATGAATTATAAAATGAGAATTCATAAGGAAAACTTTAGCTCGTTTAGATTCTAATATATGGAAATAAATTTGGGTTATTTAACCCACGCATTGGGTCATATAACCCACTGATGTTTAAAGCTTATGTTTCTTTTGTTTGTATCTGAGTGTATCTCTTGAAATACCAAGTAACCTGGATGCTCTTGATTGATTATTATTGGTTTTATCGAGCGCTTGTTTGATTATCTGTTTTTCGAGTTCATCCAATGAAATTCCTATATCTGGAATTATAAATTGATAAGGATTGATAGATTGATATTCAAAAGCACTTGCATTTTTAATTTCAGAAGGAAGACTCTCAATCTGGATTGAGGTTGAGTTTTCAAGTAATATTGCTCGCTCTATTACATTTCTCAATTCTCTAATGTTTCCTGGCCATTCATAATGAATCAGCAATTTTTCAGCATCAGGATGGATATTCCTAACATTTTTACGAAACTGAATATTAAATTGATTTATATAATGCTGTGTTAATTGAGGAATGTCTTCCTTCCTTTCTCGTAAAGGGGGAAGATCGATTTGGAAAACTTTCAGCCTGTAATAAAGATCCTCCCTGAATGTTTTTTGCTCTATTGATTTTTTTAAATCCTTATTGGTAGCTGAAATAATTCGAATATCTACAGGAATATCAACAGTCCCGCCAAGACGTCGAATAATTCTGTTTTCAAGAACGCTTAAAAGTTTTACCTGAGTGGGAAGATTAATTTCACCTATTTCATCAAGAAACACTGTTCCTCCTTCTGCAATTTCAAAAAGACCTTTTTTAAGTTTGTTCGCATCGGTAAATGCGCCTTTTTCGTGGCCAAAAATTTCACTTTCTAAAAGTGTTTCCGGAAAAGTGGAACAATTAATTGTTACAAATGGTCGATTACTGCGGGTACTTTCATTATGTATGGCACGCGCAAACAAATCTTTTCCCGTTCCGCTTTCACCTAAAAGCAGAATCGTAGATGTTTCTGATCGTGCAATCCGTTGGGCAACCTGGATAATTTGTTTAATAGCGCTGGACTCTCCAATGATGTTATCAAAAGTGATTTTTTCTTTTTGCTGTCTCTTTAATAATTGTATTTCGTTTACAATATTTTTGTTTTTCTTAATATTTTCAATTATGATATCGATCTCTTCAAAAGAAAATGGTTTATTAACATATTCAATGGCACCCAGCTTCATCGCTTTTACTGCGGTATCAATCGATCCATAAGCTGTCATAAATATTATGGCAACATCCTCATCAATGGATTTAATTTTCGAAATAACCTCTAATCCCCCCATTTTGGGCAATTTGTTATCGATAAAAACAATATCCGGATAATGAGTTTCAAACAACTGAATTCCTTCTTCGCCGGATTCAGCAGTGATAACTTTATAACCTTTAGAACTAAACTGCTTTTCAAAAGACCAGCGTATTAATTTTTCGTCATCAATGACTAAAATCTTCAATAATTTCATTTCACTATTGAACTTTATTAAGTTATAGCTGAAGAAGGAACTAAAGGTAAAGATATATAAAATCTCGTCCCTTTTTCCTTTTGGCTCTCCATCCAAATTTTACCATTATGCTTTTCAATTATTTCTTTAGCTATTGCCAATCCTAAACCCGTTCCCTCAGTGCGAGTTGTATAAAAGGGTTCGAATATGCTATTTATTATGTTATCCGGAATTCCACATCCGTTATCTTCCACAGTAATTTTAATTACGTTATTATGTGTTTCAAATTCCGTTTTAATAATAATAGTTCCTTGTTCTTTGATTGCCTGAATGGAATTTATCCCAAGATTGAGTAAAACATTTTCAATTTGTTCGCGATCAAAATTAAATCTGGGTAGATCTGACTGTAAATCAAGTATAAATTCGATTTTTTTATTCTGTGTTTGATTTTTAACGAAAAAAACAAGAGCCTCAATAATTTCGTTTAAATCACACGCTTCTAATTTTAAATCGCTGTTTCGAGAAAATCGGAGCATATTCGAAACGGCATTGTTCAGACGTAACACCTGTCGCTGGATCTCTTCAAGAACGGGTTTGTTTTGATCATCAGGCATTTCCTTGACAATTATTTCTATCGCATTTTTTATTCCTGTCAAAGGATTTCTTATTTCATGCGCCAGCCTGGCCGACATCTCTCCTACAGTAGCAAGCTTTAGTGCGCTTTCTAATTCTCTTTTATGATATATATTAAGTTCTTCTTGAGTTTTTTGAAAAGTGTTTACCATCTGGTTAAAACTATTCCCAAGCTCAGCAAGTTCTCTGGATACCGGAATAGAAATTCGTTCATTCAGGTTTCCACTGTTGATGATATTGATTGAATTATGAAAATTTCGCAATGATTTTTTGACAAAACTATAATGTAGTGAGAAGACCACCGCAAGGATTATCATTATAAGAATTACCGAATAAATAATACTGAATTTCTCAGTATGTAACAGGTTTTTCCTTGTATATGCGAGGGAAATATCAAAAATTAATAAACCGAGGTGCTGTTCATTTAAATAATGACAATCATAACATTTGGGAGAATTTTTAAGTGGAATGTATGCACGTAAAAAAGGGTTAACTTCGGATGAGAAAGATTTTATGGTTATTTCATCTTTTTTGTAATTCCCTAAATTAGCAAAATCAATTTTTTTCGAATAATTTGTGTCGAAATCTGATTGATACGTTAAACTGTCCTTTGAGTTGAGTAAATAAGCGTGAAGGACATGGTTATTTTCTTTCACTTTATCTAATAACGGCTGAAGAACTTTTCCGCCCTCCTTTGACAAGGTATGGATGTATTCATCCTGCAGAATTCCAAGAACGGATACTATTTCCTTTTCAGCATTCCGATAAAGATCATTTGCCAAGTAATTGTTGTAAATATTAATTGTTAAAAAAGTAATTGCTCCTACAACAATTATTAGCGAAAAACTTATAATGGCCCTGAAAGAATAACGTTTCATCCTAATTCATTGTGTATTTTTTACTTCTAGTAACTTAAAGGATTATGATTCTTTCCGTGACAAGTCAAATAGCATCGACCTTTTAAATTTCCCTGATCTTCAAATCTAAGGATACCATTGCTACTTGGTGTGACGATTCCCAGCTGAAAATTTATCAGGTTTGAATTATTTGTACTATTCCCTTGTGTACTGCTTATACCATGCGGATCATGACAGACATTGCAAGGAGTTTTTTCACCAACAATATGCTTCTGATGTTCTGTAAATGATACATCGGCTAATATCGAGGATCGGCTATGACAGCTGTAACATAAAGAATAGCTATTGGCAGATTCCATAGTATTATCAATTTTCGAATAATTGAATTTCAGAATACTTGGATAGATTGATCCATGCGGGCCTGCCGGAGACGATACCCCGTCGCTTGCATGGCAATCCGTACAATACATAATACTGGTAGTTGTCCAGGGAGAAATCAGACTTGGGATTGTTGAGTTTTTTCCAACCCCTTCAATTGGATGATAAGAAGGATTGGATAAATCAAACTCTAAACGTACGTTGTTTTGTTCTATTTTCCTTGTGGTAGGACTAGGAGACTTATTGGGGCTGTCAGCATGACACCGATAGCAGATTTCATAAGCAAATTGTACCGGATTTACTGCTGATCCATTGGAATTAATCCCCTTTGTTCCTGCATTATATCCTTTAACGTCAGGAGCTGAGGCTGTAAGATTATTTGAGGCATGGGGATTATGGCAATCCTCACACTCAACATGGCTTGAAAGAACCAAAGCATTCTCATTGGCATCATGTACCATGTTATAACCGGTAAGGTTATGACGATAAGTTTTATTAAATTGCTGTAGAATGCTTTTTTCCGCAACGTTACTATTATGGCATATGAAACAATTATATTCTTCAGCCTGATAATTCAATAACCTGGCATTTAGTCCGGCATTATGCGGGTTATGGCAATTTTCGCAGGCATTTGTATTGACAGTTGTATAGGGTGTATGAAACCAAGGATTATTTCCCGTTCCGTTCCAGGTTTTGGTCGAATTACGATGACTGCTTGTAATCCAGTAGTTATTTTGATGGCAATTAATACAAAGGTTTGAATTTTGGGTCGAAGCTACAAGAAAATCTGTATAAATATTTTTATGCGGATCATGACAGGAAGTACATTGCATCCTATTATTCTCTAATTGAACATTTCCCATTAACGTAACCGGATCAATCAATTCTCCATCAGCTACTGCCAAGGATGAATTATATAAAAAAGATATTGGATGATCATCAGCAAGATCTGTAGTAAGATTGGTATTTATCTTTGGCATTGAAGAAATACCTCCAGTAAAATCGATACTTGCAGCACGGCTTAGGACATTTCCTAATGCTATTGTTCCATCATGACACGAGAGACACAAAATTGAAGATCCATCCGGTTGTCCAATAGTTGCTTGTGTGGTTGAACTACCATAAAGTTTATAAGATGAACCTGGATCACGCCTGTTCCACAAAGGTCCCTTTGGACTCGTATTATGTGGTGTATGACAAAAAATGCAAATTTCTGATTCATTAATGGCTTTAATTGTTCCAGGTCCACTAGTTGATAAATTATGAACCGTATTTACAATTGATTGTGAAAATGATAGTGATGGAAATAAAAATAAAAAACATAAATTAATGTTTACCAGGCCCCTCATTTACATCTCTATTAATAAGTTTAAAAATCTGAATTCTCGAATTATAACTGTCAGCGATATAAATAAAATCTTTATCATCAATATAAATTCCGACTGGTAACCAAAACTGACCATTTTCATGTCCCTGCCCTCCGAACTTGTATAAAAATTTTCCAGATTTGTCAAATATTTGAACAGCATGAAATAATGCATCTACCAGATAAATGTTACCGTATGAATCAGTCGCAATTCCTTTAGGTCTGGAAAGATATCCGGTCGCATCGCCAATTTCACCAAATAAGGATAAAAATTCTCCTTCTTTATTAAATATCTGCACTCTGAAATTCATGGCATCAACGACATATATAATGCCAAATCTGTCGATCCAGATAAATGTTGGGAAGTTAAACTCTCCGGGATTAATACCCCGTTTACCTATTACTTTAATAATCTCGCCCTTTTCATTTAAAACTAAAATACAATGAGCATCCGTATCAGTGACCCAGATTTGATTGGTTATTTTATTATAGGCAATACCTGTTGGTTTCTCTAACCTAAGGGTATCATTTATAGCTATTAGTTTTTTTCTGTCAGTTGATAAATGGAAAATCTTATTTAAATAGGAATCGGTAAAGAGAATTTCTCCATGGCTTATTTCACAAATTCCTACAAGAGAAGGGAAATCCATATTTTTTTTATTAAAGAAGTGGGGGATTTCACCCACATTCTTATGAACTGATAAGACAGTTCTTTTTCCTTGGTCCAATACCCAAAATGTTTCAGGACTTTCAGCAATTAATGAAATCGGTTTTGTTAATTCAGGAGATTTTTTACCAAACAATAATTCATTTAACTTTTTAAAAAATCTTACTTTCCCTGTGTCAGCATTACAACCGGGAAATTGACCTACCCATTGGATATAATTAGTATCAATTGAAACAGCTTCAATAAAGGTAGTATTCTGAGCTATTGTAGTATTAAGAAATGTGGCAAGAAGTAATCCGCTTATGATAATTTTCACCATTAAAAAAACAATTGTAATTTCAATTCTTACCTTAAATTTTTACCTATCATCAGGCTAAATTATATTAGCCTGAATGATTCATAAACCCGATTTTCGACCAAATTTAGTAGAAAAATTTCATCCTATGTGGTTGTATTTACTCAATTATTAGCAGAAGAGATTGTTTTGGATCAAATTTCGAAAAGACAAGGCATAGTTATCTAATTCATTCTAGTGCCCTTTGCCTTAGAGATCATATCTTATGATGTTTACTGGAACATTCGCCTAAGATATTGACCTTTATGGCTTTATATCAAAATATTTTTACATATTACTAACAATCAATTGTTTATAAAGTAATAGAATCTTTTATATCAATCCTTGATTCGCATATTTTATTTATATTCTATCATTTAGACGGGATGAATAGTTTCGATTTTTTCATTTTCCAATTTACAAGTTAATTCTCACACGAATACGAAAATAACAAAATAACCGGTTCAAAAGTCTTTCACCTGCTGCAGATGGATCGGAACTGACAATAATTGCAGTTCTCTATGACTTCAGTTTGCCTGAAATCGTTAAGAGGATCGAATATTTCCGAAAGAATTGCCTTCAGTACATCTTCGAATTTCATAATTGTGTCCATTGAGAAAATCTCTTTATCCGGTAGTTTTAGCTTAAGAACTCCACCTTTTAAACCCCGGAATGAAATGATCCATGGTTCAATCTCGTGATCAATCCTGTCAGATGATTTGGAAAATAAATAACTATAAAACAATAATTGAAAAGCTATGTCGAGTCTTGGCTCTGCAAACAACTCTTCCCACGAATCAATCCTGAGATTGCGCTGATCGACCTTACCGGTTTTGTAATCGATGATCCTGATAATTCCTTCTGTAAGGTCAACCCTGTCTATTTTCCCTGTTAGCTTAATTACCCTGTTTTCTTTATCTCCCTTAATTTCTGCTTTGTAATCAATTTGCTTTTCAACATATAATATTTGAACCGGGATAGTTGCAGATTTGAGAAATGCAAATTCATGGTCGAGGAAATTTTTGACATATTCGATGGCGACCCTGGTTATCAGAAGGTTTTTACCAAAGTCGATTTCACCACTGTTGAAGTATTTGATAATTGCCTGCCTCGTCGAAGATTCTATCACGGGCTTCATCTTTTCAATATCGCCGGCTGTGAGGATTTTATTTGTCAATGGTTCATAAAAAATTCTTAACACATCATGCACTGCTGAGCCTAATGTATTTGCCTCGATGGTTTCTTCAGGTTCTTCCGATTCCTTCAGACTGGCAATGTACTGAAAATAAAAGCGAAGCGGGCAATTCCGCCAGATATTTAACGAACTTGCCGAAAGACCGGTTGATGCAAGTTCTTCCAAACGTACGAGTATATTATGGTTCTTCGGTATCACGATCTGAAAACTTGTTTTCCCGCTCACAACCGGCAAACTAAGGATTTGATCCCTGATCTCAATAACTGGATTATGTTTTGGCAGTTCATACAAAAGTTGAGTTACGAACCGGCTTTTCTCATCCCCGCCCAATTCACCGTGTTCGGTATTATATAGTATGAATGCCTTTTCGGTTCGTTGCAGCAACCTGTAAAAATGATATGCGTAAACGGCATTACGCTCTTTGTATGTCGGAAGATCAAACCTGCAGCGGATTTCGAAAGAGATGAAAGAATTTACCGATTTCCCTGAAGGAATACACCCTTCGTTAGCCGATAATATAATTATGTTTTCAAAATCGAGCGCCTGTGTTTCGAGCATTCCCATGATCTGAAGACCTTGCAAGGGTTCGCCGTAAAAGGGAATAATGACTGAATCGCACAATTGTCTTAACAATTCCCTGAGCGATGCAATTGTAGTTATGTATGGAAATTCCGAGACCAGTTTTTTCAACTTCTGCATGACCTTGGAAAAGTGAAACAGATGCTCAAGCTCGAGTGATGATTGATTTCCATTATTTCTGATGGGTGAACCGGTTTCGGAAAATTTTTTCTTCAGATAACCGATGAGGCTCGAAATGCCCTCAATAGCTTTTCCCGGATAATCATTCCATGATTTGAAAATGATTTCGAATAACTGAGTTGTTCCATTCACCGGATCTGACGGCAACTTCTTTATGTCATCGTGGCTGAAAAACACCTTGTTTGAAGTACGAACAGTCTGAGCTATTTTTCCGAACTTTTTATTCTCATTGGCTTCACTGAAGTAAGGATGATCAAGCACCCTTAAGAGATCCCTGAAGTATATTTTCCCGGGAGCATGATTATTGCTGAGTTTCAGAATATTTACCTGAAGGCTGAAAATGGAGTCAATAAGTTGGAACAACGGCGTGCTCTTCAGCGATAATCCCATTGTAATGTTGAAATTGTCAATGCCGGCAGGTATCGAATTCAGGACAGGATCAAGCAGCGATTCATCGTTCAGCACCAAAGCAGTATTTGTTATCGCATTCGTATTTGCGGCAAAGCCTGCGAGTATGTTGCCGGCAACCTTTGCCTGAAGCACGTTTTGGGGTACGCCAACGACATTCACCTGAAATTTTCTTTCACTCAGATCACTGTCAATCCATTTCACTTCTGCAGGATTAAGCTTTGTCAAATATTTCCTGATGAATCGTCCGGCTTCATGAATTTCATTCTCAACATAATATCGGTCTGCATCCCAGATTATTTCCGCCTTACCCCGGTTAATCAGGGTAAAGATTATCTTCCTTTCGGCTGCAGTGAGTGCATTGAAGCCTGCAAATACAACATGCTTCCATTGCAGTGATTTATAGAATTCACTTTGTTCCGCAATTTTCCGGTATGCCAGCCCGGGGTATGCCTGTCGCTTCTTTAGGAGCACATCAGCCAGTTTCTGATAAAAGGAATTGAGAGATTTATAAAACCGGAGATAGTTTTGCTGGAAAGGAGTCAGGACTTTTCCACCGGGATTCCACAACTCAATAGCTTTTACATCGGTCAGGTAACCAAACAGATTTGCCGGATCGACCAGGTATTTATCAATTTCGTTGAAATCATTCAGCAAAACGCTTCCCCATTTCATGAATTCACTGAACTCAGCTGCCTTGTCGCCCTCAGTTTCCAGGTAAATACGATAAAGTTCGAACTGTAAATAAACCGGATCGATAATTTCAAATTCAGATAAACTGTAAACAAAATCCTCAATTGAAAAGATGCCGGGCGACCAGATCGTTTTGCCCGCATGTCGGGAAAGATATTTTTTTAGAAACAGTTTTGCCCTTCGCGTCGGCAGTACAACGCAAATGTTCTCCATATCATCACCCCACTTTTTGTAAAGGTATTGAGCCGTCTTATCCAGAAATGCCTGCATCAACTATTTTAAAACTGAAGTGAATTCATGATACGGCGCTAAGGTAGCGAAAATCATGAAGCCAATGAAACAGGCGATGAATTTTAAAAGAAATTTCTAAGGAGGTTTTCCGCCTTTGTAATATTCTCCGGATTTCCCACATCGATCCAATGATCATCATCGTGTACGAAAGCATTGATTTTGTAATGCGAAGATAGACGGAGGTAAACGTCGATTATTCCAAACTTTCCGTCTTCGGTCATAAGCCTGAAGATACCGGGATTTATTATTTGTATGCCGCTAAAGCCAAAGGAAGTGTATGGACCAGGAATTACAATCT
>Ga0233425_10005726_pt1 | contig 19290 bp, 12 predicted proteins | sample Watercolumn_Towu_2_FD_181712 | JGI IMG/M metagenome (GOLD analysis project Ga0233425, IMG submission 181712) | Freshwater microbial communities from Lake Towuti, South Sulawesi, Indonesia - Watercolumn_Towuti2014_140_MG | ecosystem: Environmental > Aquatic > Freshwater > Lake | place... | reverse complement strand
GCCTTTAAATTTATCAACAATAGTTTCAATAATTTTTCTATCAATCCAATCTAAACCCAGATCATCCACTTCTAACATCTCAAAAGCAGCCTGACAAATTTTCGCATCGATTGCGCCATCACCTCGAACATCCGCATAATCTCTTACTCTTTTCAATAAACGATTAGCCACCCTGGGCGTTCTTCTGGATCTAGTGGCTATATGGCTCAAAGAATAATCATCAATACTAATACCCAAAATACCAGAGCTTCTTTGAATTATTTTTTCAATATCACTGTTTTCGTAAAAATTTAAATGATGAATAATTCCAAAACGATCACGCAAAGGAGCGCTCAACATGCTAGCCTTGGTAGTGGCGCCAATAATAGTAACGCGAGGCAAATCAATTCTTAAAGTTCGAGCTGATGGCCCTTTGCCAATAATGATATCCAGGGCATAATCCTCCATGGCGGGATACAAAATTTCTTCAATCGATTTATTTAATCGATGTATTTCATCAATAAACAAAATGTCACCTTCTTGCAGGTTAGTTAAAATTGCTGCCAAATCACCGCTTTTTTCAATGGCTGGTCCGGAAGTTATTTTGATATTGGCTCCCATTTCATTCGCAATCACATGCGCCAATGTAGTTTTTCCCAAACCCGGAGCGCCATACAACAAAACATGCTCAATGGTTTCTTTACGATTTTTAGCAGCCTCCATAGCAATTTTTAAATTTTCCTTAATCTTATCTTGTCCAACATAATCATTTAGCTTTTTGGGGCGTAGAGTTAAATCAAGTGTCTTGTCTAAACCATTTTCTTTGGCACTAACCAATCTTTCCTCCTCTCTTTCATTGTTAAAAGTAGAAAAATCCATAATTTTTACAAAAATACAGAAATAAAAAAATATAACATATTCAATAATATTCCTATTTTATATTGTAGCTTGTTTAAAAAATAAAGTAAATTATATTAAATAATATTGTTTAATATTAGCAAAAATAAAATAATTCTTGCTTTAAGGTATTGACAAGTTTTTAGTGGCATGCTATTGTTTAATGTTCAATAAAAAAGTTCATTAAATTCATAAAAATAATTTGCCTCTTTTAATCTGCTGACAGGGCCCTTTGGGGCCCACAAAATCAGTAGATATTGAAGGGGCAAATAACAACATGGGCGGAAGCTTTACAACAACATTTTTCTTACAAAAAAATATTCGAAGAAAAAAAATAAAAAGCTCCCACCCTCTTAGCAAAATGCCAATCGGCAATCTTTCAAACACACCAATTGACAGATAGCCCTTCGGCTTTGCAAAAAAAAGAAATTTTTATACAATCATCAAAAATCTATAAGGCTTACGTGCCGCGGACCTCTCACCTTTGAGACCTCCCCATGCTTATAGCATTATAGATTTGATTATATAAAAATTTCCTCGTTGAAAAACACCAATCCGCGGACAGCCCTCAAAAGCTGTCCTTTTTTTACCTCTTTTTATCTGCTGATTTCCCCGCAAGGGGGCAATTGCCAGAAATTTTATCATTGAAAGCTCTTTATGTTGAGTATAATCTCAAATCCTCTTTCGCTGGCTTTATCAATTTATTTACTTAGACTAGTTTTGCCTGAAGTTACAGAGCCCACTATCGAGATTGTTTACAATCTACTAAACCAAATAAACGATATGGCAAACTCCCACAATAATTTCAGCTTCTAATAAATAAAACAACAAAGTTTCGAAAAAGAATTTGAAAAAACTTACACCTTAATCCTCCCAAGGATTATTTAGAAATTTTATATAGCTTATGCGCTTGTCGTGCCTAAACGATCAAACCCATGCTTTTCTAGCCGCATAACGCTATATAAAATTTCTTTCATTAATAAAAACAAAAACAACGGACAAAGTATATTCTTTGTCCGTTTTAATTATCTTTAAATTGTATTTTTTAACTTTATCCTACGAGGAGATACGGAATTTTGTAATGCGTTTTCCTGTTTCAAAAACCAATAAACTCAAACAAGCATACAAAAATATCATCATCCAGTCTTTTGCGCTCAATGGCACAGTTTGCAAAATTTCATTCATAAATTTTGAATAAACTGCCAATAAAAACAACAAAAATCCGACAATGGTAGCAATTACCAAAAATTTATTTTTAAAAGGATTAACTTTAAAAACCGACTCACCCAAACTTCTAATATTATAAATATTAAATAGCGTGCTCATTCCCAAGGCCACAAACATCAATGTTCTGGCACGACTTATGTCATCTGTATTCTTCCAATAAAAATAGAACATCGAAAGGGCAATAAAATCCATCACGATCGCATAAAAAGCAATATTAATTTTAAGATCTCCTGTTAATAATTTGGCGCTTTGGCCGCGAGGCTTGTCCAAAAAGACATCGTGATTTGAATCCTCAAAAGAAAGACTAGTGGCTGGCAACGGGCTTTCGATTAATTTAATCCATAAAACTTGAACAGGCAAAATGGGCAACGGCCAACCTGCCAAAACAGCTGTTCCGATAATCACCATCTCCTGAAAACAATCCGTAAACAGATACACCACCACTTTTCTTATATTCGCAAATGTAATGCGTCCTTGTTTTATGGCCTCTACTATTGTCATAAAACTGCTATCAAGCAAAACCAAATCCGCAACTTCTTTGGCGACATGTGTGCCATTGCCCATAGCTATTCCGATATCAGCCTTCTTTAGAGCTGGGGCGTCATTCACTCCGTCGCCAGTCATTGCAACCACTTCGCCATTTTGCTGTAAAAACGTAACAATTTTTAATTTATGACGTGGCTCGACACGCGCATAAATAAAAGTACGCTTTATTCTTTTTTGAAGTTCTTCGTCTGTTAAATCATCGATCTCTTGACCTGTCAGCACTTGCTTGGCATGTGCCGTAATTCCAACTTCATTGGCAATTGACAAGGCCGTATTAGCGTGATCCCCTGTAATCATCACCACTCTGACGCCAGCCTTTTGACAAAGCTTGATTGACTTCTTAGCGCTTATTCTAATTTTATCCTTAATAACCACTAAGCCAACGTAAACCAGTTTATTTAAATCTTTGTACGATATGCTGTTATTTTTTGTCCGCCTGTAAGCTACCACAATCACACGCTGACCCAGATTGGTTAATTCATCAATAATTTTCAATATTTCTTTTATGCGATTAGCATCCAAATCTATTTCATTTTTTTCAACTAAAATCTTTTTTGACAAAGGCAATATTTTTTCCGGTGCCCCTTTTACATATATTACATTTTCCAATGAATCTGTTTCGTGTAGGGTGGCCATAATCTTCGATTCCGAAGAAAACGGAATTTCGTGCAGTCTTTTTTCTTGAAATTCCAATTCCTCTCTGCTTATCCCATAATACCCTCCGGCTTGCAACATGGTTTTATCAGTAGCATTTCCCATAACACACATTTCGGCGTTGGCTGATTTATTTGAATCAAGTATGGCATTATTGGATATAACACATATTTTCATTGCCACTTTGGTAGTGTGGCACATTTTTTTGTCAATCGGCTCTTTGACAACTTTAAAAATTTCATTAGCAGTAATAATACTTTCAACCGACATCTCGCCCTCGGTTAAAGTGCCTGTTTTGTCTGTGCAAATCACTGACACCGCGCCTAATGTTTCGGCTGATATTATTTTTCTTACCAGACCTTTTTTCTTTATCAACTTTTGCATACCAAGCGCCAAAACAATGCTCATGGCCGGAACCAAGCCCTCTGGCACCGCCGAAACCACCACAACCACAGAAATCATAAACATTTCAAAAAATGGTCTGCCCAAAAACAAGCCAATAACAAAAATCAAAACATTAACGAACACCAAAAAAACGCTTAACCATTTGCTAAATGAACTAATTTGTTTTTGTAGCGGTGTAACAATATCTTCAGCGTCTCTTAGCATGCTGGCAATTTTTCCCATTTCGGTATTAGCGCCAGTAGCAACAACAATCGCGCGTCCCGCGCCTTCACTTACTGCCGTACCCTGAAATACCATATTATCCCTATCAGCCAGCGAGGTTTCCAGCGGCAGCTCTTCAATAAACTTTTTTGAAGGTATTGATTCTCCGGTTAATACCGCTTCAGAAATTCTAAGATTGTGCGCTGTTATCAATCTAGCGTCAGCTGGAATTATATCTCCGGAACAAATATCAATTATATCGCCTGGAACTATATCGGCTTGATCTATAATCTTAAGCGCTCCATTGCGCAACACTCTAGCTCGATAAGATATTATGCTATTTAATTCATTCAAAGCCTTATTTGCTTTAAACTCTTGAATAAATCCCACGATTCCTGAAACTAAAACAACTAAAGAAATAATTATGCCGTCACTAAAATGCTTCATTGCGAAGCTTAAAACTATGGCAAACAACAAAATATATACCAAAGGATTGGCGAATTGTCGAACAAGTAAAACCACAGCGGTTAATTGCTTACTGGTTGGCAAAGTATTTTTTCCAAAAACATTAAGTCTATTGATCGCTTCCTGTTGTTTTAATCCGTTTTTGCTTATTTTAAACTGAAGGCACAAATCATCAATAGACATATTGTGATATGTGTTTTTTAAATCGTTCATTTTTATCATATTTACATTATATCTTTTTGCTCTCATTTTTAATAATCTGTCTTTCTTTGAGAATATGAATTACGGTCGGCAAAATAGATAAAACGATTATGAAAATAATTATCGGCAATAGATATTTATCAACATCCGGGATGGTCTTGCCAAGAAAATAACCGGCAAACATCAAACCAAAGGTCCAAACAAAACCGCCGATAACATTATATCTAATGAATTTCGCATAATTCATATTACCCACTCCGGCTACAATCGGCGCAAATGTCCTAACTACTGGCAAAAATCTAGCAAGGATTATAGTCTTGGCGCCATATTTTTCATAAAATCTTTCCGCCCTCATCAGATTTTCCTTCTTAAAAAATCTTGAATCTTCTTTTTTAAATATTGCAGGACCGATCTTTTTTCCAAAAACATAGCCAACACTATCGCCGGCAACAGCAGCAGTAAATACCAACAAGGTCGCCAACCAAATTTCCAAAAAACCCTGCGAAGCTAAGAAGCCGGCTGTAAATAACAGACTGTCGCCGGGCAAGAAAAACCCAAAAAATAAACCTGATTCTGCGAATACTATTCCAAATAAGCCGACATAGCCGACCGTTTTGATTAATTCAATTAAGTCCATAGATTAAAAAATTAAAAATCATACCTAATATACTTTTTTCTTGTGGTCATAGCGGTTGCCATGCCAACGGTTATCATATCTTTCATAATCATAATGATCATGATCACTGCGAAATTAATAACACCTCTCCTTGATTAAAGTATTTTCACTTCTTGACCCGAACACACTTTTCTCTGTTACTGATAAATTTATGCTTTCCATGTTTGAGTATAATTAAAATCTCTTTGGATAATAAATTGAAGCCAAAAGAGATGCCAATAACGCTAACATAATAATACTGAACGACATCAATGATGATATGTGCATACCGACAATACCTGATAACATCTTAAGTCCTATAAATACCAACACAAATGAAAGACCTTTCTGCAGATGATGGAATTTATGCATTACGTTTTCAAGAACAAAGAACAGGGATCGCATGCCGAGAATAGCAAAAATATTAGAAGTAAAAACAATGAAAGGTTTCTGTGAAATTGCGAACGCCGCTGGGATGGAATCGACTGCAAAGATTATATCGGTAGCCTCGATAAGAATCAAGATTAAGAATAATGTTGTAAACATCAATCTGCCTTTTTCTTTGATAATAAAACGTCCGTTATGATGATCAGTTGAAAAAGGGAGATACCGACGGGCATATTTTACAATCTTGTTTTTTCCAAAATCAATATGCTCTTCTTTTTTTTCGGCGAACAACTTAACACCGGTATAAATTAGAATTGCGCCAAAGATATACAATATCCAATGGAACTGACTGACAATATACGACCCGGCGCCGATAAAGACCGCTCGGAATATTATCGCACCCAAAATACCATAAAATAAAACACGATGATGGTATTTTTCTTCCAAATTAAAATAACTGAATATTAAAAGAATCACGAATAAATTATCCAGCGAAAGCATTTTTTCTGTCACATAGGCACTCATGTATTGGGCAGCCGGATCTTTGCCTAAATAAAGGAAGATCAAAAATCCAAAAACAACCGATATCGCCACCCAAAAAAGTGACTGATAAAGAGCTGATTTGAATTCGATTTTATGGCTCCTGCGATTAAACACGCCTAAATCAACCACTAAAAATAGAGCAATAACTACGGCGAACAATATAAATAAATTTGTTTGAGTATCCATTTAAAATTTTATAACATTTATAAAAAATAAACCGGCCATAAACCGGTTCTAATTAATATTGAATCATAGTTTGAAAGCGCCACCCATCCGGGCAGACCAACCGCTTTTTTACTCCTCAATATTCAAGGTAATTTTATTATACCAAATATTTTATAACTATCAATAGGTGAGCATACAAACAGAAACAAAAATAGAGCTTGTAAAAACTATATTTTAACCACTTAGTGCCAGCACGATGTTATGGAAAGCGAGGAACGAAGTTCGAATGTATTTAATTTGATATACTTGTCATAATTATTAAATAAAAATGAGCACGACTCATGGAGAATCGTGCTCGTATAACTAGGCTGTTTCGGTTGCCATCCTGAAATATTTCTCGACCTTGATGGTCAACCCGTTGTATGTGTTGATGAAATTGTTTACGTCCCATCCCAATCTCTGGGCGTAGTCTGCCCAGGTGATTACCGGGGCGAACTTTCTCAGTATCATACGAATCGGGCTTCTTCTCGAGAGAAGTCTCGGGAACTTTGAGCAGAGTCTGGCGTACCAGCTAATCTCTGCCGGCGAAATCATCCGTAAGGAGTTGAAGATTACGGCGTGAATTTCGGCCTTCACCCGGTCATCATCGCTCCGAATTCCAGCGATGATTTTTTGAGCGATCGCCTCGGGGATGTAGTGGTAGGAAATCACGACTTCCGACAACGTCGTCGGGCTTTTCCTGCCCATGATTTCCAGGAAACTGAGTTTATACGGCTCATTTGTTCCGGGAATGCTCCATTCGATACCTTTCATGTTTTTTGTCTCCTCGTTTGGGTAATGTATTGAATGTACTGACTACATGATCGAGACGTTCTTGTCCGACTTGAACGCGGCGCGCAATTCGGGCTTTTCCCTCCACATCCGCACTACCGTTCTCACGAGGTTACGAATCTGGGGAAGTGTCCCCTGCTGTCCGAGTACGTACATATGCTTCGAGCCCGGACGAAGTTGGAAGGTGACGTAATTCGCGGAGTCCTCAAGCATGACGCGGTCGTATCCGCACATCTCGACGCAAAGCACCTTGACCGTGCCGAACTGACCGGACGCACCGCGGAATTCACCGCCATCGAGCACGTCCTTCATGCCATTGAAGTACACCTCATCCTGAAACGTAATGCACATCTCGTAGAGCATACCACCGATACTGACAATATCGCGGTCCTTGTCGATCACGCCACGCGTCATCAGTCGGCTGTCCAGTGAGAGATTCGAGTACACGCTGGATTCCTCCAGCAATTTCTCGAAGCCCTGATCCGGCGCGCCGTAGATCGTGATGTGAATCGAACGATCCTTGAACTCGCCGAACCTACCGCCGGGCACGTCGTCGTTCTTCGTGTCGACATGCCACGCTTCGACGGTGACCCAGACGAGAAACTTCACCTTGTCCCAGATCGGATTTGAGTAGCCCTCCTTGTTGTTTGCAAAAGCTGCTCGCCCCGTCCAAAGTGCCGTCCAGCCGTAAATCTCGTCGTCGATCTTCCTCTTCTCCTCGTCGTTTCGCGGCCAATTCACACGGTTGACGATCTTTCCCTTGCCGTCGATGGCAAAGAGATACTCGCCGCGCCGCATGACCTGATCCTTGCGATTACCCTTGAACTGGAAGATGCACGACGAGTCGCCGAGGCCGACGTTGTCGGCGCGGCGAAACATCAGATCTCCGTCGACCTTCTCGACACGGATGGTGAGATCGTTAACGCTCGTTCCACCTCCATCGTCGTACGGCTCCATCCGCGTCGACAGGACGTCGGATACGAACGGATACTGCTTGATCAACTCTCGATTCTTCGATGCATTCGGTCTCATTTCTCCACCTCCTACGTTCCGTAGTTTTCAAAGAACTAGCGTTCCGCTAGTTTCGTAAGCACCATGCTCACGATAACTTATCTTAGCATAAATCTTTAAATATGTCAAGAGAAATCCCGTTATTAAAAAAATCAAAAAAAATAGAAGCGCTCGAAAAATTGACAGGCAAAAAATCAAACGGCACGAATTATATCACCGAAGCCACTTTTCTAGCAGCCGCCGGCCTAGAAACAATCATCCTCGGTCCCGGACCAATAAATGCTCATATAGCCGATGAATTTATCAGCTTCAAAAGTTTGGAAAAGTGTACAGTGCTGTATAAACAAATCATAAATTCCTAATAACTATTTTGCGCAGACAACAAACAACCGAAAAATACCCAAACCGCGTCAAAGAGATGTAAGATAATAAAAGAAGCCTGCTTAAGTAAACTTAAATATTAAAAAATAAACTCCGTAAAAAGAGTTTATTTTTTAATGCGGAGTGTCCAGGATTAGAACATCCTCGAGTTAACCCTAAGATCTTCAAAAATAAGATCATAGTGTTAGCTCTAAATTGCGGGCATCTTCGGGCTGGAACCCTAATTTCGGTAAACCCAGTAAGGCTTTTTGATGATTTCTGAAGATTTTAATAAACAAGATCTTCGTGCGCTAAATTTTTATTGAAAAGTGACAAAAATTACACGATTATAGAAATAAAGTTACAGATAACTGTAATATAATTAGACTAAAAAATATATAAATTAATGTGGAAAAATTTCAAATACTATATTTGACAAATAAAAATATTTTGTGTACACTAAAAATACACATAAATATTAATTATAAAATATATGAAAACTAAACTAATTGGCGTCAGGGAATTTCGCCAAAACATAGCCACTCTTTACAAGGAGGCCAAAAAACATAACTTAAAATACATTGTTTTGAGTCACAATCAGCCAATCTTTAAAATTGAGCCGTTAGACAAAAAAGATGCTATTATTGAAAAACTAGCCTACGATATCGAAGAGGCAAGATTGGATGCAAAAAAGGGAAAAGTGTACGATTTCGAAGAAGTTTGTAAGGAGTTCGGTATATGACCTATAGGCTTTTACTAACTCAAAAAGCTAAGGACGATTTTGCTGTATTGGAGAAAAAGACACAAAAAAGAATCGCCGATAAACTCAGATTCTTCATCTCAACCAATGATCCAATAAGTTATGCCAAAAAATTAACCAATAGTCGTTTGGGAACATATGGATTTAGAATCGGTGACTATCGGGCTATATTTGATGTCGATAGCAATGGTAATATTCGCATTTTAATAATACTTCGAGTGAAACACAGAAAAAAAGTTTATGAATAAATAAAACAGTTCCTAGTATGTCAAATACTAGGAACTGTTTTATATATGGAGAAGGTGGGACGAAATTCGAACGTATTATTTTACATTGATATTATCTGAAGATTTGTTTGCACAAAAAAACCGCGTCCTAAAAAATTAGGTAATCGCGGCACGAATTGAAAGGAGTAGTTTCTGGGAGACTTTAAAATGCTCCATAAGAACAGTCTTTCTCTTAATCAATCAATTCGTATAAACATACTATTATAATTTAATTTATTATGTCAATAGATAAACAAAAATAACGCTAATTATAGCGTTATTTTTTTTGCGGAGAGGAAGGGATTTCCTCCTGCGCTTCGCTTCGGCGGACAAGCTCTTGCCTGGCCGGCAGGCAGGTCTCATCCCTTCTATTATTATTGCGGAGAGGAAGGGATTTCCTCCTGCGCTTCGCTTCGGCGGACCTTGCTTCTCATCCCTTCTATTATTATTGCGGAGAGGAAGGGATTCGAACCCTTGGAGCGCTTTCGCGCTCACCTGATTTCGAGTCAAGCGCCTTCAACCAACTCGAGCCACCTCTCCAATATTTAATTTTAATCGCCTGCTTTAAATGATTTCGCCCCGAGATAAACCCGGGGCGCCCCGCGGCTGCGGGGCGAGTCAAGCGCCTTCAACCAACTCGAGCCACCTCTCCAATATTTAATTTTAATCGCCTGCGTAAATCTTTTTTACCATCACTCGTTTTTAAAAACCTCTCTCGGTTTTCCGCCGTTGCTTTATCAAGATATGCTTCGTAACATATCAACCTTAGAGGACGTCGATGTTTTGTCGATTCTACTTGTCCGCAAGAATGTTCATGCATTCTTCTTTTTAAATCCGCCGTTGCTCCGGTATAATAATTTCCATCTTTATCGCTTTTTAATATATAGACATAATGCATATTTAAATAATTTCGCCCCGAGATAAACCCGGGGCGCCCCGCGGCTGCGGGGCGAGTCAAGCGCCTTCAACCAACTCGAGCCACCTCTCCAATATGTATTAAAATTAATTATCGAAAATTATCAAAATCAATACATTTCCATTCTCCTGATTTCAAATTTCCAATTTCTATTTTTCCAATGCTTATTCTTTTCAAGCTAACAATTTCGCCTCCAAAAATTTTAAACATCCTTCGTATTTGTCTTTTTTTGCCTTCTGTTAATATTATTTCAAATTTTATTTTTTCTTGAATCTGGCTGACAGTAGAAAGATGCTTAATTTTTTTTATTTTCACAACTCCATCCCCTTCCCCGATATCCACTCCTCTTTGAAAAATATTTATTAATTCTTTAATTTTCAATTTTAAATTTCTAACTTCAACTAAATATTTTTTTTCATGTTCATGCTTGGGGTGTGTAACTTGCTGCGCCAATTCTCCATCATTGGTTAGCAGCACCAACCCCTCACTCATTTTATCTAATCTTCCAACCACAAAAAGTTTTTCATTTAACTTTCCATTTTTATAATCAACCAAAAGATCAAAAACATTTTTTTCTCCCTGAAATTTACGATTCGTGCAAACATATCCTTGCGGTTTATTTAGAATAATATATATTTTTTCTTTTCTTCTCAAGACCTGGCCGCCAACTTTTATTTCATCTTCTTGACCCACGCGACTGCCAACATAAGCCTTTTCGCCATTCACAAAAATTTTTCCACTCCTAATAAGTTCTTCGGCCTTACGACGAGAACAGTATCCTGATTCGGCAATAAATTTTTGTAAAACAATTTTCATAAAAATATCAATTTGAATCATCTAATCGTTCACTAACATCAACCGACAACAACATAACTCCCATTAAATAAATAATCACCCAAAACAAAATCGCCAAATCGTTTTTAAAATAAGGAACATCAACCAAACCATGCACCAAAATAACAATCATAGACGATATTACACCCAACAAAAAATATTTATTATTTTTTTCTTGTTTAAAATTTTTATTTTCCAAATTATAATTTTCAATCAACTTATATTTTTTAAATCCTAGATAAAAAAATTTACCAATAATCCAAACAAACAAAATCATTCCAGTCAAACCCAACTCAGCCCAAAAATTCAAAAATATATTATGCGGATAAAGATAAATTTCCACTGGAAACCAATGTTGCGCCTTGTATTCTTTGTTAAAAATAATAAGCTTTCTTCGGAAATCCGGATCATGATCCTTATTAAAAAATATCCCCTCTTGATGATAGGGCTTAATCGTTTTTTGATAATTCGCCAGTCCTGAACCAAATACAAATCGCTGCGGTGATTCGGTTAGCATTTTCCAAGTTTCACGCCATTGCTGTTTTCTTATCTCTCCTGAAAAATCATTCAACTGAATTTTTTCTAACACTTTTGTTTTAAATGGACCAAGGTATACAAAAAAACTTCCACTAATCATTAAAACCATTATGCTAATTCTTGTTTTTTTGCCCAACAATAATCCCCCAATAATTAGTCCGGCGACAATACCAATAAGCGCCCCCTCGGATTTAGCAAAATAAACCGCGCAAATAGATAAAAAAATTAAAGCGCCAAAAAATAAATATTTCGCGATTAAAAATTTATTTTTTTTAAATTGATTAAAAATCAAATAAATCCACCCCGTCATTAGCAAAATAATCGGTCCCAAAAAAAGACCCAAGGCATTCGGATAACCAAAAACAGAAGTGGCTCGCCTGGTTTCTTCGGCTGCCCATAAAGGATTTGCAATAAACGCGCCGGTAAATTTTTGATAAACTGCAAAAGCTGCCAAATAAAAAACTGAGAATGCTAACGGCCCAATAATTCTCGTTATTTTTTGCGTTTGTGTGCAATTTCTTTCATGAGGTCCATGCAAAACATTAAAAAATAAAATATACAAAAGTAATGGCTCAAAAAAATACGCCTTCCAAATACCAAATGCCTCTTGGCTAAATCCAGCCATGGCCACCGAAATAAAAGCCACCACCAAAAGTAAAATTATTTCAATATCAAAGGGATAACGTCTTAATTTGTTATTTTCAATTTTCGATTTACAATTCCATCTGCTTTTTATATTACACCAAATTGTTGGATAATTTTTTAACAACCAAATTGAAAAACTAATTAAAATCATGGACTCCAAAAAGGTAACCGGAATGCCTAAAATTTTAAATCTAATCAAATAACTTGGAAGAGTTGCCAATATAAACATAAGCGCCCAATCCAAACGGTAAAGGGCGATCACAGCATAAAAAATCATCATTATTACTACCAAGATTGACATTGTATTAAAATTCTATTAAAATCAAAAAATACATCGGGGTGTAACTCAAAAAAAGAGTGCTCCGACACAATTGGAGAAGTTGAAGGTTACAACCCTTCCACCCCGACCATTCTGCTCTTTTAGTTGGCCCCCCTTAATCGTCTAATGGGAGGACACTACGCCAGCTGCTCGTAATAGACTGCGAGCATTCAGAAAGCTTTACTTCAATTATTGCACAAAAGCCAATATTGTAAAGTTTTCCTGGTCTAGGGACTGGTTCAAATCCAGAAAGTGGGGGCCATTTTTTCAAGGAGATCCGATAAGGATCTCTTTTTTAATATTTTATATTTTGGGAAAATTTCAAGTAATGAGCATGTACAAACCAGTACTAACCAAAGTAACGCCAATGAATTTTTGCACCAATATTCCCCCACCCAATTCCTCCTTGGAAAGATGAGGATACTTTTGAGAGACAAAAATAACTAATAAAATCAAAAATATATATTGCACGCCCTGCAAAGAATTAATCAAGGCAACATTGCCCAAGCTAATAGCCCAGTTAAGCATAATAAAAGCAATAGCCGCCAACAAACGAACAGACAAGAAAAAACCCATGCTTTTGTGCGAACCTGCTCTTTCTTTTTGCTCCTTAATTAACCTTCTCCAGTTCGGAACCATTAAAATAATCAAACAACCGATAAAACTTCCCAAACGCGACCACACAAAACCGCCAATAAACGGCTGACTCATATAAATATATTTTATCAAGACATAGTATGCCGCAAAAAATAAAGCTGAAACAATAGAATTCAACAAAAGTCTTCTAGTCGGTCTATACTGAGCATGAATCCCTCCCAAAACATCGCCGAAGATTCCCCTGATTCTTTCGGTTACTTGCTTAAAAATATAAAATTTAGTTTGTTTTACTGAAATTAAAACTCCACCATGAATTAAAATCAAAAAAGCCAACAATTCCCTCTCTGACAAAGTTTCCCCCAAAAAAATAAATGACAAAACAAAACTAAAAATAGGAACCAAGGCACCAACAACTGGAACCACTCTGGTTGCTTCGGATTGATGTAGCGCCTTATACCAAAAAATCAAAGTCACCAAAAACAACATGCCAGCCAAAAGATCCAAACTTAGTTCGCGCAAATTCGGATACCAAGGATCAATTGGCAGTATAACAAAATTAAAAATACTCCAAATGCCTACAAAAAAAGCATACACAACCGAAGAATGAATTCTTTTGGATAGTAAAAATTTATCCGCAACGTAAATACCGGCATTAATAAAATATGAAACAATGGCAGCAAATAACCACATAGTTTTATGTTAAAATTTTCAAAAAAAATTACAAAATAAGTTTATTTTCTTTACAAATCTTTTCATACACTTTCGCGCTCGGTCGTGGCACGCGCTTCAATGTCTTTCTATCTACCGCGAATAATCCAAATTTAGGAGCATAACCTGCCGCCCATTCAAAATTATCAATCAAAGACCAGTGAAAATATCCTCGCACATCAATCCCTTCGGCTAATGCCTGAAAAATCCAATACAGATGTTCCTTAATAAATGCTCCGCGAAAAACATCATTCTCGTCAGCCAAGCCATTCTCCATAATGATTATTGGCTTTTTAAATTTCTTTAAATATTTTAAAACATGATAAATACCTTCGGGATAAATCTCCCATCCCATGTCATTAGTTCTTTCGTTTTTATTTTTCTTAAAAGGAGGATAACAAATTATTCGATCGTGAAAATAATAATCCAAGCCAACATAATCTAATTCTTTTTTTATTTTGGATAAAAATTTATGATTCCAATAACGATGAAAAAACTTACTGATAAAAACATCAAACAAATTCCACTTATGCGCCGGATCAAAATCATTAATCAAGCCCGTAATGCTAACTTCGGCGTGCGGAAAAATATCATGAATATTATGATAAGCAATTTTATGAGCTTTGATTAAATTTTTAAAAACTTTTTTAGCCTTAAACGGATTATGTTTGGCAGGCGGAAATTTGCCTATCAAATATCCATTAAAAACATGGACCATTGGCTCATTTAATGTCACCCAGTAATCAACATATGTTCCAAATTCATGCACCAAAAATCTTGAATATCTATCAAAATATTCTAAAGCGTGCTTTCCGGTCCAACCGCCTTCGGCCACAAACCAAGTTGGGTTTGTCCAATGCCACATGGTTAAAGCGATTTTAAAGCCTTGTTTTTTGGCTTCATGCAAAATTTCTCGATACTGCTTGATGGCTTTAACATCCCAAACGTCATTATCAGTTTCCACCCTGGCCCACTCAATGCCAAAACGAATCGCATTAGTGCCCAAACTTTTAGCTAAGATGAAATCTTCTTTGTATCTATTCCAAGAATCACAAGCTTGTCCGGAAACAAAATCATTAACTTGTTTTCCTTTTTTTTCTAAAAAAGAAATTCTTTTCTTTGATTTTTCCCACTGGCTCCAATCATTATTAATATTCCCCTCAATTTGATAAGCGCTGGTTGAGGTGCCCCACAAAAAACCATCAGGAAACTTTAGCTCTCCAGAAGCACCTGCTGGAATAGACAGTAAACGATTGTCAGCCTGGTGGGAAATATTTTTTTCTACTGTTTTAATTTTTGCTTCTTTCAGGATTTCAACCTCTTTGTTTTGGGCAATAATTTCAGTTTGCATTTCAGGCTCTGCGCTTGGCTGAAATTTGATTTCACTTTTCAGATTAACAGCTTCTTCGATTTTTGGTTTTACATTTTCAATGTTCTGATTTTCATTTTTAAAAACCGGCTCCTTAAGGGACATCTTGATCAAATCATCCAAGCTGGGTTTTTTCTCCGCATCGCCAACAATTGGACTGCTTTCCTCTTTTGCGGCCGGAGTGCTTGCCTGCTCCTTGTTTTCATTATTAATTGCTTCTTTGAATTTATTTACCTTTTCAAATGTTTCCAGTTTTATTCCTGTCGTTAAGGTATCAGTCGCCTGCGCCTGCGACACTAAATCAGCCTTAATTTCTTTTTGATTATTTTTTATTCTTTTTAATGAATTAAAAGTTATCCCATCGATTCTTTTAATTTTATCCTTGAATGATAGTTTGTCACTTGATTGAGATGGCGCAACATTAAACTGATCCATGGCGTGTGTTTTCTCAATATCTTTTATTTTATCTCTAAAATCTTTTCTGCTAAGCAGTTTTTGTTCAAATTCCTGATCGCTGATTTCCACTTCTTGATTGTTATTATTTTCTTCGTTCATAATTTTTATTTCTATATCACATATTATAACATTTTATTAAAAATTATCCAAAAAAATTTTAATTTTAAACTAACAACGGCTAACAAACAAACCTACACAAAAACAAATACACAAAATATTAATAGCTTTTTACTGAAAATAAAAATTATCAACAAAATCATAATAAATTTTTTATATTTTTTTTATTATGCCGTAAAAAAATAAAAAAATACTATTTTATTTTAATTTTTTTTATTTAATTTTAGCAAAAATATATTTAATTAAATTATTCATATTTTTATCATCTAAACCTATTGACACATATACAAAAATGATATAGAATAAAATTACGTTTTAAAATTGTTAACAAATACAATTATTAAAATTTAATAGAATTTTAATACAGACATTTTAAGATAACTTGGTAGGTCTGTTTTTTATTCGTTTAATTGCACTTTAACAATTTCATACTAGGTTTTGACGCTAGTAGGCGTCAATTTTTCGTTTGAATGAATTAAATCTTCAAATACACGCTCAAAATATATCTTCTTTAAATATATTTTGACTTGGATAGTAAACCAAGTAAAAAACTTTTTGAGAGTTTGATCCTGGCTCAGGATGAACGCTGGCGGCATGGCTAAGGCATGCAAGTCGAAAGCTAACGCAAGTTGGCTTGGCAAACGGGAGAGTAACACATTGGTAATCTACCTCCGATTCGTGAATAACCCAGAGAAATTTGGGATAATACACGATGGTCTCTAAGAAATACATATTTTTTAGAGTAAAGGTCCGCCGATCGGAGAGGAACCTATGTCCTATCAGCTAGTTGGTGAGGTAATAGCTCACCAAGGCTATGACAGGTAGCGGGTGTGAGAGCATGGCCCGTCTCACTGGGACTGAGATACTGCCCAGACTCCTACGGGAGGCTGCAGTCACGAATCTTCCTCAATGGCCGAAAGGCTGAAGGAGCAATGCCGCGTGGTTGAAGAAGCCCTTCGGGGTGTAAAAATCTTTTATTAGGGAAGAAACAATGACGGTACCTAATGAATAAGGGGCTGCTAACCTCGTGCCAGCAGCAGCGGTAATACGAGGGCCCCAAGCGTTATCCGGATTTATTGGGCGTAAAGGGTCCGTAGGCGGTTTATCACATCTCCTGTTAAATCTATCGGCTCAACCGATAGGCTGCGGGAGAGATGGATATACTAGAGGCCGGGAGAGGCAAGCGGAATTGCTGGTGTAGGGGTTAAATCCGTTAATATCAGCAGGAACACCAAATGCGAAAGCAGCTTGCTTGAACGAGCCTGACGCTCAGGGACGAAAGCGTGGGGAGCGAATGGGATTAGATACCCCAGTAGTCCACGCCGTAAACGCTGGATGCTAAGCATTGGAAGTATCGACCCTTCCAGTGCTGTTTACTTAAGCTAACGCCTTAAGCATCCCGCCTGGGGAGTACGGCCGCAAGGCTAAAACTCAAAGGAATAGACGGGGACCCGCACAAGCGGTGGAGCATGTGGTTTAATTCGATAGTAAGCGAGGAACCTCACCTAGGTTTGACATCTAGCTGCAGACCTCTGGAAACAGAGGAGCCTTCGAGGGTGCTAGACAGGCGCTGCATGGTTGTCGTCAGCTCGTGTCGTGAGATGTACCGTTAAGTCGGATAACGAGCGCAACCCCTATTCTATGTTTTAAATGTCATAGAAAACTGCCCGCTTTAAGTGGGAGGAAGGCGGGGATGACGTCAAATCAGCATGGTCCTTACACCTAGGGCGACACACGTGCTACAATGGGAAGTACAAAGGGACGCCAAGCCGCGAGGTGGAGCAAATCCCAAAAAACTTCCCCCAGTTCGGATTGGAGTCTGCAACTCGACTCCATGAAGCCGGAATCGCTAGTAAACGCGCATCAGCCACGGCGCGTTGAATACGTTCTCGGGTCTTGTACTCACCGCCCGTCACGTCAAGAGAGTTGGCAATACCCGAATACCGGTGTAAGCCGGTAGAAGGTAGGGCTGATGATAGGGACGAAGTCGTAACAAGGCATCCGTAGCGGAAGCTGTGGATGGATCACCTCCTTTCTAGGGAGATTAGAAATAATTAATTATTATTTTAATAGTTGGTTATTTCATGTCGACACTTCTATTAGCTCATGAAAACGTGTAGTTTTCTTGAGACGAAGTGACCGGATACCAGAATTTTTTCTGGATCAGGATAAAAATCCTTACAACGGTAGTCGTAAGGTAAAAAAATAAATTGACGCCTACTAGCTCCGAAACCGGAAACGGAATTATGGGGCCGTTCTTTCAATTTTACCAAAAAAGATTGGCTCAAACTATTGTTGGATCCAATCTTTTTTGTTACAATAAAATTAATAGAAATTTTAAAAAAATAATTTCGGGCGATTAGCTCAGATGGTTAGAGCGCTTCTCTGATAAGGAAGAGGTCGATGGTTCGATTCCATCATCGCCCACATTTTTAAATATTCAATCAGCACCAAAGCCGAGGTAGCTCAGTGGTAGAGCAAAGGACTGAAAATCCTTGTGTCGACAGTTCGATCCTGTCTCTCGGCACATTTAATCTTTAATTACGAATCAAAATCACAGCGGGATAGAGCAGTAGGCAGCTCGCCAGGCCCATAACCTGGAGGCCGTCGGTTCGAATCCGACTCCCGCAACAAATATATTGAAATGAAATAAAAATATATTTTTGTGGGAGTGGTGAGAACCGACCTCTTGGTGACGGGGTTCACCCCTTCGAATCCGACTCCCGCAACAAATATATTGAAATGAAATAAAAATATATTTTCAATAAAATCAATTTTAATTGATTTTCGGGGTGTGGCCTAGTTGGCTTAGGGCGCATGGTTTGGGACCATGAGATCCAGGGTTCGAGTCCCTGCACCCCGACAAAATTAAAAATTTGCGGGTATAGTATAGTGGCTTTTTATGTCAGCCTTCCAAGCTGAAGAGACGGGTTCGATTCCCGTTACCCGCTCAAAATAAAGAAATCCCCCATTGGGATTTTTTTGTTTTGAGTATTGGTATAAGGGAATGATTCCCGCTTACCCGTCCGTAGTGGCATTTGTATGGAAAAATATAAACAAAATTAACATAGCACCAGACACAAAAACAAAGATACATTACCCCGGACATTACCCCGGTGTTTAGTGCACACACTTTTGGCGGTTTTAATTAATTCGATAGAGCCTCATTGGGCGTAAGCCCATTGAGGCTGCAGTGTTCTAAATTATTATATTGGATATTCCATTGTTTAATGGCTCGT
>Ga0233425_10005725_pt1 | contig 19294 bp, 20 predicted proteins | sample Watercolumn_Towu_2_FD_181712 | JGI IMG/M metagenome (GOLD analysis project Ga0233425, IMG submission 181712) | Freshwater microbial communities from Lake Towuti, South Sulawesi, Indonesia - Watercolumn_Towuti2014_140_MG | ecosystem: Environmental > Aquatic > Freshwater > Lake | place... | reverse complement strand
CTAAGCATACGTTCTATTTGCACCTGAAAGAGACTGAGTTTCGCTTTAATCATAGGGCTGTTAATATGTACCTTGAAATACTCAAATTATTAAGAAAAAATCCGCTTTAGCTTCCTAAGACCCTATTCAAATAAATCAGTAGGATTAAGTCACTGATTTTAAGTGGCTTCTGACAAGTGGTCGTTTTTTTGCGACAAACGGTAATTTCCAGTGATTATTTTGTCGAAACCTCGTCAGCGCGTGAGCTGCACGGACGCATCTGCTATCATTCCATTTTATTGTTTCAATCAAATGATTTCATGGCTGTCATCCCACAACCTACCGATATTCGCTTACATCAAGCCTCCAGGTTGCTGGAGATCCATTTTGACAACGGCACGGAATGCATGCTGAGCTGCGAGTTCCTGCGCGTCCATTCGCCCAGCGCCGAGGTGCGCGGCCACGGCGCGGGGCAGGAAGTGCTGCAAATTGGCAAAGAAGACGTGAACATTACCGCAATCGAACCGGTTGGCAATTATGCGGTCAAGCTGACATTCAGCGATGGGCATGATACCGGCTTGTATTCCTGGGATTATTTATATTATCTGGCCGGGCACTACGAGCCGATGTGGATGGATTATTTAGCGCGGCTAGAAGCCGCTGGCCATAAAAGAAAGATCGTTGCATGAGCGAGAACAAAACCACACATTTCGGTTACCAGACCGTTGACGAGAACGAGAAACAAGCCAAGGTCGGCGAGGTTTTTCATTCCGTCGCGCACAATTACGACATCATGAACGATGTCATGTCTGCCGGCCTGCACCGTTTGTGGAAGCGCTTTGCGGTGGACATCAGCGGCGTGAAGCAAGGCGACAGGGTGCTGGACATCGCGGGCGGTAGCGGCGATTTGTCCAAACTGTTCGCACAGAAAGTCGGCACCAATTCCAATCAAAATCCTGGAAAAGTCATCCTCACCGACATCAACGCCAGCATGTTGGGCGTTGGGCGCAATCGCATGATAGACGCAGGTCTCAACATTCCCGCTGCGCAATGTAATGCGGAAAAACTGCCTTTTGCCGATAGCACTTTCGACTGCGTGATCGTAGCATTCGGCCTGCGCAACATGACGCACAAGGACATCGCGCTAAAGGAAATGCAGCGCGTACTCAAAATTGGCGGAAGATTACTGGTACTGGAATTTTCCAAAGTCTGGAAACCGCTGGAAAAAGTCTATGACGCTTACTCCTTCAAGCTGCTGCCGTTAATGGGCAAATTCATCGCCAAGGACGAAGCCAGTTATCGCTATCTGGCCGAATCCATCCGCATGCATCCGGATCAGGAAACGCTGAAGCAAATGATGCTGGACGCCGGGTTTGACCGCGTGGATTACCATAACCTCAGCGCAGGTGTAGTTGCGCTGCACAAAGGTGTCAAATGCTGAAACCTGTGATGACACGTTTTTTGCAGCACCTTTGCGCGCAAAACGCCTGGGCCAGACCGCATTTGATACCGCATGCAAGCAAAACCATCCGCTTTGATTTCGTGTTCGCCAAGGCAAATTTGATGATTCTGGAAGACGGCAGCCTGGGCATGTCGGGCGAAATCACCTCCCCGGAAGCCAGTATCCATGCGCCGCCCAGCCTGATGCTTAGAATACTTGCCAATGACGAAGCTGCAAAAAAAGAATTGCGCATTGAAGGTGATACCGCGCTGGCGGCCGATTTCGCCAAAGTGCTACAGCACATGCGCTGGGATTACGCGGACGACCTTTCCAGAGTAGTTGGCGATATTCCCGCTGAAAAAATCACTGCCTTTGCCCAAAAATCGGCTAGCACCGCCAAGCAGCAAATCACCAACCTGGCCGACATGTTGGCGGAATATTGGCAAGAAGAAGTGCCAATACTTGCCAAAAAGCGCCAAGTCGATGCCTTCAACACCAGCGTAGATACGCTTGTTGGCGATGTGGAAAGGCTGGAAAAGCGATTGGAAAAACTCGCCAAAAAACACGTGCAGGACAACGTACACTAATGCATTATTTCAGGCTTTTACACATTTTTGCGGTACTGCTGTGGTATCGGCTGGACGAATTTATCGCCGAGCGCCCTGCTTTCAGGCCGCTACACATATTAGTCCGCGTGCTGATGTTCTGGCGGCAACCCCAAGAGCCGCGTGGAACAAGACTGCGCAAGACTCTGGAAAGTCTCGGGCCAATCTTCGTCAAATTCGGCCAAGTACTTTCCACACGCCGCGATTTGCTGCCGCCGGATGTAGCGGAAGAACTCGCCAAGCTGCAAGACCGTGTGCCGCCGTTTGAATATGCTGCCGTGAAAGCCAGTGTAGAAGCGGCGTTTGAAACATCCTTGCACTCTATTTTTCCGGCATTCGAGCAAATCCCAGTCGCTAGCGCCTCGGTTGCGCAGGTGCATTTTGCCGAACTGGCGGATGGCCAGCACGTGGCCGTCAAGGTGCTGCGACCGAACATTGAAAAGACCATCCAGCGTGACATCCGACTGATGCGCGCCATGGCATGGGTGCTGCAAACCATTTCCAGCGAGGCAAAGCGCCTGAAACCGCTGGAGATTGTGGACGAATTTGCACGTCATACCGAGCATGAGCTGGATTTGACGCTGGAAGCCGCCAATTGCAGCCAGCTGGCGCGCAATTTTAGCGATAAACGCTTGCTCATCCCAGAGATTTATTGGGATTTCTGCCGCAAAAACGTGATGACCATGCAGCGCATGCACGGCACACCTATTAGCCAAATAGACACGCTGCGCGCCAAAGGCATCAACATCACCCAGCTGGCGCACGACGGTGTGGAAATCTTCTTCACGCAGGTGTTTCGCGATGGGTTCTTCCATGCCGATATGCATCCCGGCAATATCCAGGTAGCGGACGACGGGCGCTATATCGCGCTGGATTTCGGCATCATGGGCACGCTGAATGACAACGACAAATACTACCTGGCGCGCAACTTCCTGGCGTTCTTCAACCGTGATTACCGTGATGTCGCCGTGGCGCATATCGAATCCGGCTGGGTGCCGCCTGACACCAGTCCGGACGAGCTGGAAACCGCCGTGCGCGCCATCTGCGAGCCCATCTTCGACAAGCCGTTGAAAGAGATTTCCTTTGGCAGGACGCTACTCAGCCTGTTTCAGATGTCACGCCGCTTTGGCGTCAATATCCAGCCGCAGCTTATCATGCTGCAGAAAACGCTGTTGAATATCGAAGGTCTGGGCCGCGATTTAGACCCTGACATTGATCTGTGGCAGACCGCCAAACCTTTTTTGAAGCGCTGGATGAGCGAACAAGTCGGGTGGCGCAGCATCGCCAAGAACATTAGAAAAGAACTACCATTTATCCTGAAAGCCGCGCCACAAATGCCGCGCCTGCTGCATCAATACCTGACGCAGCAATCGCAGAACAGCCCTGACCTGTCTACCATCGTGCAATTGCAGACCTTAGTGGAAAATCAGCGGCAGCAACTACGCTGGCAAAAACGGTTGATCTGGACTATATTGCTGCTGGTTTTACTGCAAATTATTTTAAGTCTATATCTATTTTGGGGGAGCTAAGATGAAAAAAACCGCACTATTACTGGGCTTGGCAATTGCTCTGGCTTCCGGATTTGCGCAGGCAGGTACGCTGGCAGGCTTGTGGAAAAGTTTTGATGACAAAACCAACAAACCGCGCTCGCTCATTCGCATCAGCGAGCATAACGGCGAATACAGTGCTGTTGTGGAAAAAGGCCTGCTGGCTACAGATACCGGCGAATCGGTTTGTGACAAATGCACCGATGAACGCAAAGGTCAGAGAATCGTCGGCATGACAATCGCCAAAGGCTTGAAGGAAACCAAGCCAAACCTGTACGAAGGCGGCAAAATCCTCGACCCGGAAAACGGCAAGGAATACAAATGCAAAATGATGCTGGATGAAAACGGCAACAAGCTGGAGGTGCGCGGCTTTATCGGCATCTCCTTGCTGGGCCGCTCACAAAACTGGGTAAGAGAAGAATAATCACTTACATACGCGCACATTCATTATTGGTTTTATTGGCCTGTGAGCCAAGCGGGAAGCGGCTTCCAGGGCATCAAAAAAACAATGAATGAATACTACAAATGAAAAACGGGGCTATCTGCCCCGTTTTTATTGCCGCAACTCATTTCACGCTGCAATAACGCCAGTAGCTAAATGCCAGAAATGCATATAACGCAACTGTTGACCAGCCAAGCGCGTTGATAGGCCCCGTCAGCTGAAAATGCAGCGCCACGGCCAAACCAACCAACATGGTAATAAAAAATCCTTTGACGATCGCACGCTTAGCTTCCGAATCTGGCGTATCGCTGGCAAACCATAGCACCGCTGCATAAGTGAGTATTGCGCTAGCGAACAAGCGCGACATAAAAGTGCCTGCCTCATTCAACTCCACATCAGTGTAAAACGACAAAATTGTTGCGGGCATCAATAAAAAACCTAACCCGAAAAGCAAAGCAATAATGGCATGTATTTTAAAAAATGTATTCAGCGGCATGACGAGTCTCCCTTGTTAAATATTGTGTTTGCTACGATCCAATTTTGCATAAGCTGCTACTTTTTTTCAAAGAATGATTTTCTATATCAATCAATGCCTTTAGATTGATTTGGCTCTGCCCTTCTGCTATGCTCCAGCCCTATTCTGCGCTGTCTTTAATAAGGGGAAAAGCTGTGCTGGTCTGGTTTGTTGTCGGCTATCTGTTAATTTCAATTGGCATTGGTCTGGTAGCCGCCACCCGCGTCCATAACACCAAGGATTACGCTGTTGCCGGCCGCCACCTTCCACTCCCCGTCGTGACTGCAACCGTATTCGCCACCTGGTTCGGGGCAGAAGCGGTGTTTGGCGTCTCAGCAACCTTCGTACAAGAAGGCGTCCACGGTGTGGTAGCTGACCCATTCGGCTCCAGCATGTGCCTGATTTTGGCCGGTCTTTTCTTTTCCACCATGCTGTATAAGCTCAACATCATCACGCTGGGCGATTTTTACCGCATGCGCTACAACCGCACAGTAGAAGTGCTCACCACTGTCGCCATCGTGGTTTCGTACATGGGCTGGGTTGCCGCGCAAATCAAGGCACTCGGGCTAATCTTTAACATGATTACCCAAGGCGCGGTCAGTGAGCAGGCCGGCATGATCCTGGGCATGGCGATTGTGCTTACTTACACTACATTCGGCGGCATGCTATCGGTAGCAGTGCTGGATTTTGTGCAAATGATCGTGGTCATTAGCGGCTTGCTGTTTATCGGCTATACGGTTTCCGGCATGACCGGCGGGGTAGCACCAGTGATTGAACACGCCAGGCAGGCCGGCAAGCTGGACTTCTGGCCCAAGGGCGACATTTGGGCATGGGTCACCTTCATTGGTACCTGGATGACGATGATGCTGGGCAGTATCCCACAGCAGGACGTTTTCCAGCGCATCACTTCGGCCAAATCCGCCAAGATCGCGCTGTGGGGCAGTATTCTGGGCGCTTCCATCTATTTCTGCTTCACCTTTGTGCCGATGTTCATCGCCTATGCTGCCACGCTGGTAGACCCCGGCTTGTTCGGCAAGCTGGTGGTGGACGACTCCCAGCGCGTGCTGCCCACGCTAGTGCTGCAGCATATGCCCTTGTTTGCGCAAATCATCTTCTTTGGCGCCGTGCTATCCGCCATCATGAGCTGCTCTTCTGCCACGCTATTGGCACCTTCCGTCACCTTTGCCGAGAACATCGTCAAAGGCCTCATGCCGCACATGACAGACCATATGTTCCTGCGCGTCATGCGCTTCTGCCTGGTGGGCTTTGCCGCGATGGTACTGCTGTATGCGCTTAACTCGGAAAACTCGATTTTTGGCATGGTGGAAAGCGCCTATAAAATCACGCTGGCTGGCGCGTTCGTGCCGCTGCTGTTCGGCGCCTTCTGGAAGCGCGCCACCAGCCAGGGTGCGCTGGCCGCCATTATCGGCGGCATTTCGGCATGGGTACTGATTGAAGTGATGGTAGGCGAAAAGAGTCTGATTCCGCCGCAACTCATCGGGCTGGGCGTCAGCATCATTGGAATGATCGCCGGTTCACTCTTGCCGCAATGGGTGGGCAAACACGACGCCCCGCACGACCTGAGCTACCTGCATCGGCATGCGTCTTCGGAGCATAATATCAGCTAGCGCTGCTGACAGCGCTCGCAGAAAAAGGTCGAGCGCTGTCCTAGCCGGATATTGCCAATCTTGCTGCCGCAGACTTTGCAGAGCTCTCCTGCGCGTCCATAGACAAAATACTCCTGCTGGAAATAGCCCGGGTTTCCATCGGCACCAAAAAAATCCCGCAGACTGCTACCCCCGGCCGCTAACGCATCCTGCAAGGTTTGTTTGATGGCGCCTACCAGCCTTTCAGATTGCGCCATGGTTAGCTGACTGCCCGGTGTCTGCGGATGGATGCCAGCGCGAAACAGCGCCTCGCTGGCGTAGATGTTCCCTACCCCCACCACCAGATGGCTATCCATGATGGCCAGCTTGATGGCTGAATTGCGTTTGGCCAAGGCCGCATGCAGATAGGCCGCATCAAAGGCATCGGACAAAGGCTCTGGCCCAAGTGCAGTGATCAAGGAGTGTGTCTCCGGATGCTCCCCCGCCCACAGCACCGCCCCAAAGCGCCGTGGATCGCGCAACCGCATCACCTGGCCGGACTCAAAAACCAGATCAAAATGATCATGCTTGCCGGGCGGGCTATCGCACTCCAGCAAGCAGATGCGGCCGGACATGCCCAGATGCAGCAACAAAGTGCCTGTATCAAAATTGGCCAGAATATATTTGGCGCGGCGATCCAGGCCATGCAAACGCTGGCCTGGCAAGATGGTTACCAAATGCTTTGGGATAGGCCAGCGCATGCCCGCATGGCGAATGATGACCTGCTTGACCGTTTGGCCGATCAGCGGCGCCATACCGCGCCGCGTGACCTCGACCTCCGGTAGTTCCGGCATGGTTACTGGATATTGAGCGGCGGATTCAGCATATTGAACCCGACATCATTGGAGAAGTGAAAGACCAGCCCTTCATCAGGCCTTGCCAGCAACAGCTCCGGTGCTTCCTGGATTTTGTCGAAGTGTACTTTCTTGCCATCTTTGAACAGTACGTCAAAGCCAGGATATGTCGCTTTTCTATCTGGCTTGTAAAGCTCGACAGAGCCGGCCTGCGCATGTGTCCATGCGGCATCTAGCCATTCATTCAGCTCATTCTGGGTCGGCTTGGCCTTAGCGAGACTGACTTTCCACTGCCCGTTTTCCTGATGCATGTCCAATCCACCCTGCTCTTGCCATTGCTCCAGATTAGAAAAGGCAAATCCGGCAATCAGCTTGCTTTCTGCAGAAGAAAGCGGCGCCTTGTCTATCATCTCGATCGGCTGGGTCGCGGCCGCTTCGGCATAATTCGTCGGCAGCAGATAAACCGCACCCTGATAAGCTACATACTGCTCCTCGCTCACCGGATTGTGCGTACCAAACACAAACACTTGCTCGCCAGCCGTATTGGTGAGCTTCAACCGAATCAGCGGGTTGTCCAGTCCATATTTGGCCGGATTATCCGCTGGCAGTTTTTCCAGGCTCTTGGCGGCGATGATTGAGAGAATACGGTTCACCGATGCCTGATCTGCTCGCATCTTGTAGGGCGCGGTCATGCGCCACAGGCCATCCACTTTTTCAAAGGTCACGGGCGCCTGTGCCGGAAACTCGACCTTGACCTGGGTAAAATCGGCCAGCTTCAAGCTAGAAACCTCATATTCGCTGGTCTCGGAGACCTTCTTAGGCTGCATGTAGAGGAAAGCAACTATCCCCGCCACGATAGCCAGCAACACCAGGTTGAGTATCCACCTTTTTTTCATACGCTACCTGCCTAGGCTTTCTTGCGTTTCCACCATACCGCGATACCAAGCAAGAGCAGAATGGCCGGAATGATGTATTGTGTGCCGTAACCCACGATCAATGCGCTAATAGAGCCCTCAGGGATCGAGACGTTCATATCTTTGAGCGGCATAGGCTGAATAGTGATGAGATTATCGTCACCTGCCAGCCAATTGACGATATTGGCACCAAAATCCAGGTTGCCAAAGGTCGTAATATAGGTATTTGACAAGAAATTGGCATTGCCTACTACCACGACACGCTGTCCTTTTTTGCCATATTGCCTTTCCAGCGCTAGGGCGATGGTAATCGGGCCGGCCTTATCCTTCTTGCTGTCGAACGTCACTTTCTGACGCGCGCCGCCGTTAACGACAGGCTCAGTCTCCAGCCACCCCCTTTGGGCCACTTCCACTAGCCGCGCCACTTTCCAACCCAGCTCATAAGAAGCATGTGCATCTACCTCGCGCGCCTCGGGATACATCGTGCCGTACTGGAATGTGCGCGTAATCGCATGGTCGCCATAAGCACTGCTAAAAGCATTTTTCGCGTCATATTTATATTGGCTGGCCGACATGTCCACCACCATGCCTTTGGAGACCGTCATCCCCAGATAGTCCGCCACGGCTTTCAGGCCATGCAAATTATCATCATCAAGCAGCCACAACACGTTACCACCAGCCTCGATATACTCCAGAATCTTTTTGGACTCCACCTCGCTCAGGTCAAGCTTGGGAGCGGCTATCACCAGCATGGAACCATTCGCAGGCACCGCTTGCGCCAACATCAGATTCACATTGGCAAACTTGAAACCCTTGGACTCCAGCACTTTGCCAAACTCGCCCAAGTCATGATTCTTCACGCCTTGCAGGTTACGTTCGCCGTGGGTATCCAGAAACATAATGGGGCGGGTGTTGCTGCGGGAGAGACGCACCAGCAGATTGGTCATTTCTTGTTCGGCAAACGGCGGCGTGATATGCTCTGTACGTTTGTTATATTCCACCACCACCTCGCCATCCACCTTGATACTGGCTTCCTGCGCCAGCTTGGGTTCCTCGGTCGGGCTGATGAACTTCAGGTGAATATCCGGTTTGACACGCTGGTAGCGGCTCATAAAATCCGCCAAGCCTTTCCTGAATGTGTCACCGTTGTTCGGGTCGTCCTTGGAGGCAAATACGGTCAGATTGACGGGGCCCTTCATTTGCTTGAGTACATCTACACTGCCTTTTGTCAGCGTGTTGCGGCTAGCCTGGGTAATGTCTTTGGAAACGTGGTACTGGTTGCTCAAATAGGCCAGCAATAGCACGAGTACCAAAAACACCGCGACAAAGAAGCTGTTTTGCACCAACAGCTGAAAGCGCAATTTGTTGTTAATTTTCATACTTTAAACCTGTTAACCTCTTAACCTCTTAATCTGTCCGCATCCAGGCGGCGTATCGTCAGCACCAGGAATGTGGTAATGAACAATACGAAATACGCCACGTCAGCACTATCAATCAACCCGCGCGAGAAGCTTTGGAAATGCTGCATCAGTGACAAATAAGTCACCGTATTGCTTGGGTCACCGGCCAAAAACCTGTCCAGGATCATCAATGCAAACAAGGCGATGAACGTCAGGATGGCCGCCACCACCGGCTGCGATGTCAGGCTGGAAAAATACAGACCCAATGCACTAAAGCTGGCCACCAGCAAAACCAGGCCTATCGTATTCGCAACAATAAAACCAAAATCGATATCCGCCCATAAGTTCAGCATAGCCATCATTGCCGCCAGGTAGAAAATGACCATGCTCAGAAAAACCACTAGCCCGATAAACTTACCCAGCACGATTTCCGTAATAGACAAAGGGGCGCTAAACAGGAACGGCAAGGTCTGGGCGCGGCGCTCTTCTGAAATCAGCCTCATGGAAAGCAGCGGCACAGAGAACAACATGATGAACGAAGCCAGACCATACACCGCCGATCCCACAAAGGTGGTGACCCCAGTGCGCTCTGCCGGGCGGATAGCGCCGGACATCACATCGAAATAATTGCCGACGGAATTGGTGAAATAAAGACCAAAGATGAAACTCAGAATCGCCATGATGGCCCACCCTAACGGTGATGCAAACATGCTTTTCAGTTCTTTTCTGACAATGTTGAAAATCATAACGCTTACCCTAGCCCGCTTGATTAAGCCGCTTCTGCCGCGGCATCATGGAAAGTTAATTGCACGAACACATCCTCCAGGCTGGTCTGGTCTAGCGCAATCTGGTACAAACCCCATTTGTGCTTGACCGAAGCCTTGACAATCTCCTCACTGGGATTTTCGCCCTCGGCAAAACGCACCCGCACCATGCCGCTTTCCAGCAGCTCAGCTTCCGTAACGCCCTGAATTTGCAGCAAAGCATCCATCTGCGGTGCCTGATGCAAGCCCACCAGCAACTTGTTGCCAAGGCGGCTGCGCTTCAGCACATCAATGCCACCGTTGAACACCAGCTTGCCCTTGTCGATGATTTGCACGTGATCGCACACCATCTCCACTTCCGGCAGGATGTGCGTGGACAGAATCACGCTATGCTCCTGGCCGATTTCCCTAATCAGGGCGCGGATGTCGCGAATCTGGATTGGGTCCAGCCCCACGGTCGGCTCGTCCAGAATCACCACCATCGGGCTATGGATAATCGCCTGCGCGATTCCCACGCGTTGTTGATAGCCATTGGACAAATTCTCGATCAACCGCTTGCTCATATGGCTCAAGCCGCAGCGCGCTTTGGCGTTTTCCACCGCTTTTTTGATATTCTTGCCACTAACGCGATGTAGGCGGGCAGCAATGGTCAGGTATTCATCTACCGTCAGCTCCTTGTACAAAGGACGCATTTCCGGCAGGTAGCCGATTAGTGCTTTGGCTTCTTTCGGGTTCTCAATCATATCAATGCCGCAAATCTTGACGCTACCGGCACTTGGCGCCAAATTGCCGGTCAGCATTTTCATGGTCGTAGATTTACCAGCCCCGTTAGGGCCCAGAAACCCTAACACTTCCCCTTGCTTAAGATTAAAACTCACGTCGCTCACTGCGGCACGGCCGCCATACAGGCGCGTCAGTTCAATGGCTTCGACTGTAATATTGCTCATAACATCTTGTTCTCTGTTAACCCCTCATGCCCAAGGCATGGTTCGAATCAAAACTTATGGATAAGTTTCTTGCAAAAAGCTATAGTCTCAATTACGAGATAGAGATTGCTATCCAACCTTTAATTATGGATGAACTTGCGTCAACTGTCACGGACTAAACGCGTTGTGATAGTTTATTCGGATCAAGCATGAGTATGAACAGCCCTTTCCCAAAAGTTAAAAAAATCGTGCTCTGCCTCACGGTAGCGCTGGTCGGCTTATCCGCCTCCGCATTTGCAGGCTCACCCACAACCAAATCTTCCGGCTACATCAAGCCGGAATATATCCACGAATATCTTCTGGGTGAGGTCGCCGGCCAGCGCGGCGACCCGACACTATCAAGCAAATTGTTTCTGGATCTGGCCAAAAAAACCCGCGATCCGCGCATCGCCGAACGTGCCGCGCGCGTAGCCGTATATGCACAGCAGCCGGCTATCGCCCTGCAAGCCGTCAAGTTATGGTCTGAACTGTCTCCAGACTCCACCGAGGCTCACCAAGCAGCGAGTCAGCTGCTTGTCAGTAGCGGCAACCTAAAGGACGCCAAGCCTCACATCAAAAAGCTGCTGGCAAAAGAAGATGCGCGTGCCAATGGCTTTTTGTACCTGACCGGGTTACTTTCCAACCAGAAAGACAAAGGCGAAGTCTTTGACACGGTGAAAGAACTCGCAGCGCCTTACCCCAAGCTGCCTGAAGCACAATTTTCCATCGCCCAGGCCGCATGGCTGGCTGAGAATAGCGAAACCGCCATTAAAGCACTGGATACGGCCGAACAGCTGCGTCCAGGATGGGAAATCGCCGCACAGCTGCACGGCCAGATTCTCCAAAAAAGCGCCCCGGAGAAGGCAATGGCCTTTTATCGGAAATTTCTGGATAAATATCCAAAATCCAACGAGGTGCGTCTGAACTACGCCAAGCTGCTGGTAAATCAGAAACGTCATGCCGAAGCAAAACCGGAGTTTGTGAAACTAGTGGAAGCTTCGGACAACAACCCGGACATGAGCGCCATTGTGGGCCTGCTTTCGCTGGAATCCAACGACACCACCATGGCAGACAAATACCTGCAAATGTCCTTGGACAAAGGCTTCAAGGATCCGGAACAACTATATATCTACCTAGGCCGTAGCGCGGAAAAACAAAAAAAGGACTCCAAGGCGCTGGATTGGTATGATCAGGTAAAAGAGGGCAATCATTATCTGGAAGGCCGACTTTCCGCCGCCAATGTGCTCTCCCGCATAAAAGGCGTGGATGCCGCCATTGACATGCTCGACAACGTCAACGACCTGACGCCGGAACAGCAAATCAGTGTTATCCAGGCTGAGGCCAGCCTGCTGAGCCAGGCCAAACGCGATAAAGATGCTTTCGAATTGTTGCAGAAAGCCGTAGCCAACACCCCCAATACGCCAGAATTGATTTACGACTACGCCTTGGCGGCTGAGCGCTTGGATCAATTAGGCATCATGGAAGAAGAGCTCTATAAACTCATCAAACTAAAGCCCGATTTTGCGGCCGCTTACAATGCGTTGGGCTATTCTTATGCTGATCGCAACATCAAATTGCAGGAAGCTAAGAACCTAATTGAGACCGCACTCAAGCTACAGCCAGGCGACCATTACATCCTGGATAGCCTGGGCTGGGTGCTTTACCGCCTAGGCAACCTGAATGAGGCAGCAAAATACCTGCGCGAAGCCTACAACACCCAGCAGGATCCGGAAATCGCCGCACATCTGGGCGAGTTGCTCTGGAAGCTCGGCCAGCAAGAAGAAGCTGAAAAAATCTGGGCGAACGCACTAGAAGCCAACCCGGGCAACGAAGTGCTGATTGCCACCAGCAAACGCTTCAAATCCTGAAAGCAGCCGGTTTGCGAAGACTTTGGCACACATTTGCTTGGCTAACCGCGCTGGCGCTCTCCGCCTGCGCCACCCAAACCCCTTCACCCGCGCCAACGCAAGCCACACCTCGCGCCGCGATAGAGCACCAGACCAAACTTAAGGCCATACAAGGCTTTTCGCTTAGCGGCCGTCTGGGCGTGGTGACGCAGAAACAAGGCTTTTCCGGCGGCATCAGCTGGCAACATCAAGTACCGAACGACACCATACAAGTGTTTTCCCCGCTGGGCGGTAAAATCGCCGACATCAGCAAAACCCCGCAGCAAGTCACGCTCACTGATCAAAAAGGCAATCGTGTCACCGCCGCAGATGCGGAAAGTCTGACCGAAACCACGCTCGGCTGGCGCCTGCCCTTGAAAGGTCTTAGCGATTGGGCGCTGGGCCGCCCCACCGACAGCCCGATACTTGCCAATGCCTGGGATGCAAATGGCAGGCTGATCATGCTCAAACAGGACGGCTGGGACATCGAATTCCCCGGCTACAACATGGTGAACGACATCGCCCTGCCCAGCAAAATCTACCTGAAAAGCGAAAAGGTTAACCTGAAACTGATTGTGGAAAACTGGCAGCCGCAATAAGCCGGTTTTCATTGTCAAAATACCGGCCTGAAGGCCGCGTTCTGCTTGGCTTCCAGGGCATTGATTTGAGCAATGAACGCGCGTGAGGGCCGCGTGGTAAAATTTGCTGATGCAAGCTTATCCCGCTCCGGCGAAAATCAACTTATTCCTGCACATCACCGGCCGCCGCGCCGATGGTTACCACACGCTGCAAAGCGTGTTCCAGCTGCTGGATTTTGGCGATGCCCTCTATTTGCAACCTCGCGCTGATGGAAAAATCCTCCGCGTCACCGATATAGCAGCTGTGCCGGAACAGCAGGATTTATGCATACGCGCCGCCACAACCCTACAGCAAGCCACCGGTTGCCAAATGGGTGTAGAGATTGGCGTGGAAAAACGCATCCCGATGGGCGGCGGCCTGGGCGGCGGCAGTTCTGATGCTGCAACCGTTCTGCTGGCGCTGAACCGGCTCTGGCAATTAAATCTCAGCCGAGCAAAATTAATGGAAATCGGGCTGAAATTGGGCGTAGATGTACCGGTATTTGTGTTTGGCCGCAATGCTTGGGCGGAGGGTGTGGGCGAAGCGCTAACCGCAATTGATTTACCGGAGCAACATTTTGTGGTGCTCACCCCTCAAGTTCACGTTACCACAGCACAAGTTTTTGCGCATCCTGCATTGACAAGAAACACGAAACCATTGAAAATAGCGGACTTTTCAAACGGTACGTTTCCTGAGTTGTTCTGGAACGACCTTGAAACTGTAGTATGTAACGAATTTCCCGCTGTCGCATCTACTCTCAAGTGGCTTAACCAGTTTGGTCAGGCGCGCATGAGCGGTTCTGGTGCCTCGGTATTTGTTGCAGTAGATTCGCAGCATCAGGCAAACAAGATTCTGGCACAAAAACCCGCCGAAACGACGGGATTCGTTGCCAAGGGGTTAAACCAGCATCCGTTGCTGGGCTATGCTACAGATTAACAAGCTACAGATTGAAACGAAATATTGGGGAGTCGCCAAGCTGGTTAAGGCACCGGATTTTGATTCCGGCATGCGAAGGTTCGAATCCTTCTTCCCCAGCCAAACAAAAAAGCGTGTAGATGATATGGTTTACACGCTTTTATTTTTTAATGCGTAGAGGATGCAAGTGCATATCAACGACAACATGATGGTGTTTACCGGCAATGCCAACCCTGCCCTGGCGCAGGAGGTTGCGCAGCATCTCGGCATCGAGCTGGGACGCGCGGATGTCGGTCGCTTCTCTGATGGCGAAGTGATGCTGGAGCTGCTGGAAAACGTGCGCGGCAAAGACGTGTTCGTGCTGCAGTCCACCAGCTACCCCACTAATGACAACCTGATGGAAGTCATGGTGATGGTGGACGCCTTGCGCCGATCCTCTGCTGCGCGCATCACAGCCGCTATCCCTTACTTCGGTTATTCCCGCCAGGATCGCCGTCCGCGTTCTGCCCGCGTAGCGATTACCGCCAAAGTCGTTGCCAACATGCTCACCAGCGTAGGCGTCAACCGTTTGCTGACGATGGATTTGCATTCCGACCAGATTCAGGGCTTTTTTGATATTCCGGTGGACAACATCTACGCCACGCCAATTCTGGTGCAGGATCTGCAGGAAAAGAATTATCCTGACCTGGTGGTGGTTTCGCCCGATGTCGGTGGCGTGGTGCGTGCCCGTGCCGGCGCCAAGGTGCTAGGCGCCGATCTGGCGATCATCGACAAACGCCGTCCGAAGCCGAATGTCGCCAAAGTCATGAACATCATCGGCGATGTGGCTGGCCGCACCTGCGTCATCATGGACGATATGGTGGATACTGCCAACACATTATGCGAGGCCGCTGCAGCGCTTAAAGCGCAAGGTGCCTTGAAAGTAGTGGCTTATGCCACACACCCGATTTTCTCTGGCGGTGCGGCAGAACGTATCGCCGCCTCCGAACTGGATGAAGTAGTGGTTACCAACACCATCCCGTTGCAGGAAGCATCGAGAAACTGCAAGAAGATTCGCCAGTTGAGCACAGCGGGCTTGCTTGCCGAAACCATCCGCCGCATCAGTTGCGAAGATTCGGTTTCGTCATTGTTTATCGATTAAGTTTCATACCACAAGCTGGTCGCGGCTTGTGGATTTTTGTGTAGTAAGCAGTAAATTTAGGAGTATTAAATGAGTATCGAAATCAAAGCAGTCAAACGTGACGAGCAAGGTACGGGTGCGAGCCGCCGCCTGCGTCGCGCTGGCATGGTGCCAGGTGTGGTGTACGGTGGTGACAAGCCAGCCGTGAACATCAGTTTGCCACATAAACCACTGGCACTGGAGTTCCGCCACGAAGCGTTCCACGCTTCCGTGCTGAACCTGGAACTGGACGGCAAAAAAGAAACCGTGCTATTACGTGACTATCAATTGCACCCGGTTCGCAACACCTTGTTGCACATCGATTTCCAACGTGTTTCCGCCACCGAGAAAATCCACGTGAAAGTGCCATTCCACTTTGTGAATGCTGACGTGGCACCTGGCGTAAAACTGGGCGGCGGTATTGTGGCGCACATCGCAACAGAAGCAGACGTAAGCTGCTTGCCAAAAGATTTGCCAGAGTTCATCGAAGTCGACCTTTCCAAACTGGAGATGGGTCACTCTATCCACTTGTCCCAAATTGCACTGCCAAAAGGCGTGGAATTCGTACAGCTGGCGCATGGCAACGATGCAACAGTCGCTTCTATCGCCAAAACACGCGGCTCCGCTTCTGACGAAGCAGCCGCTGGCGAAGCACCTGCTGCAGAATAAGGCTGACGCCATGCAAACAACGCGCACTCAAGCCGGGTGCGCGTTTTTTATTTATACTTGGCAAGCATGACAATAAAGCTGATCGTTGGCCTGGGTAACCCGGGCGAGAAATACGCCGCCACGCGCCACAATGCGGGATTCTGGTGGGTGGATTTGCTCGCGCGCCAGCACAATATCGCTTTCAAGCCGGAAGCCAAATTCTTTGGCGAAGCCGCCAAGCTGAATAGTGACGTCTGGCTGCTGAAACCCGGTACCTTCATGAATGCCAGCGGCAAAGCTGTCGCAGCCATCGCCAATTACTACAAAATCTCGCCGGCCGAGATTCTGGTGGCGCATGACGAACTGGATTTGCAACCCGGTACCGCCAAGCTGAAATTCGGCGGCGGCCATGGCGGTCATAATGGCCTGCGCGACATTCACGCCGCACTGGGCACGGCTGATTACTGGCGCCTGCGACTCGGCATCGGCCACCCCGGCAACAAGAACGAGGTGGTGAATTTTGTGCTGAAAGCCCCTGCAAAGGATGAAAACGATGCCCTGGAAGCCAGTATCCATGCGGCTTCTGGCGTGGTTGATTTACTGCTGAAAGGCGATTTTGAAATCGCCATGTTAAAATTACATACAAAATAACCGAGAGAAAACACCATGCAATGCGGCATTGTCGGCCTACCTAACGTAGGCAAATCCACACTCTTTAACGCCATCACCAAAGCGGGCATCGCGGCAGAAAACTACCCTTTCTGCACCATCGAGCCGAACGTCGGCATTGTCGAAGTGCCCGACCCACGCCTGCAGCCTTTGATTGACATCGTCAAACCGCAAAAAGTGCAACCTGCGATTGTAGAATTTGTGGATATTGCCGGTCTCGTGGCAGGCGCCTCCAAAGGCGAAGGCCTGGGCAACAAGTTTCTCGCCAATATTCGCGAAACCGATGCGATTGCCCACGTAGTGCGCTGCTTTGAAGACAGCAACGTGATTCACGTGGCGAACAAAGTGGATCCGCTTGCCGACATCGAAGTGATTAACACCGAGCTTGCGCTGGCCGATATGGAGACCGTGGAGAAAACGCTCGCCCGCGAAAGCAAGCGCGCCAAAAGCGGCGATAAAGAAGCGATTGCACTTTGCGCCGTTCTCGAAAAGATACAAAAACACCTGGACAGCAGCGCCCCTGTGCGCACGCTGGGTCTGGACGCCGACCAACTGCAACTCATCAAACCGCTGTGCCTGATTACCGTAAAACCGGTAATGTATCTGGCCAACGTGGATGAAAAAGGCTTTGAAAACAATCCATTGCTGGACAAAGTCATTGCGCTAGGCAGAGCCGAGCATGCGCCAGTAGTGTGCATTTGCGCAAAAATTGAAGGCGAAATCGCCGAGCTGGATGACGAAGACAAACTACTATTTTTGGCGGAGCTCGGCCAGGATGAACCTGGCTTGAACCGCGTGATTCGCGCCGCATACGATTTGCTTGGGCTGCAGACTTATTTCACCGCCGGCGTACAGGAAGTACGTGCCTGGACAGTGAAAAAAGGCGCCACCGCCCCGCAAGCCGCAGGCGTGATCCACACCGACTTCGAACGCGGCTTTATCCGCGCAGAAGTAATTGCCTATGACGAATATGTAAAAAACAAAGGCGAAAAAGGTGCGCAGGAGGCTGGCAAGATGCGGCTGGAAGGCAAGGAATACATTGTGCAGGATGGCGATGTCATGCACTTCAGATTTAATGTTTAATAATCAGATTTAACACGCAAATCGATAGGTTTATTTTGACAGGAAGCCGCCAAAACCCTATAATGCGCGGCTCGGTTTACATGGTGATGTAGCTCAGCTGGTTAGAGCACAGGATTCATAATCCAACACACCATTCGTCTAAAAGCCAATCCACAAGCCATTCCCAATTAGATATCTCTAGCGATTTGCACAATAACTGCACAATCGATAGGGGAAGATTGGTTATGGCTACCATCTCCAAGACCAAGTTTGGTACGTTCAGAGTCCAAGTAAGAAGGGCTGGACAACCTCACTTGAACAAGACATTCAAATCAAAAAAAAATGCAGAGACATGGGCTCTCGAGAAAGAGCTAGAACTCAGCACTGGTACCTTCATCAACCGTACCGAAGCTGAAAGGATGTGTTTCTCATATTTAGTCGATAGATATATCCAAGAGGTCTCCCCTAACAAGAAAGGCCATCAGCAAGAACTACCCAGACTCAAGCATATCAAGAAGACATTGGGTGATTACCATGTTCTACAGATTCAGAGTAAGCATATCGCCAATTATCGAGACCAAAGATCCAGCCTTGGCAGATCCAATTCTGCGATATTGAACGAACTTAGCCTCATTTCGCAGATATTCGACCATTCAATCAAAGAATGGTGTATTCCCTTACCCAACAATCCTTGCAAATCGATTAAAAAACCAAAGCAAGCCAAAGGCCGAGACAGGCGTCTCAATGAAAATGAAGAAGAAAGACTGTTAGCTTACTGTGAACGATCCAGAGCGTTACTCTTGAAGCCCTTAGTTGTCATGGCATTAGAAACTGGCATGAGGCTCAGTGAGCTACTGTCCTTGTCATGGGAAAGGATAGACATAAACAAAAGAACCGCATTGCTACTAGACACCAAGAATGGTGAGAGTCGGACCGTACCTTTGAGCCTGAAAGCATTGCAGACGTTACGGCAGATACCTATCAACATAAACTCCAATCGCGTCTTCTGGACATGGTCAGCCAAGGATGGTGTGGAAAATGTATGGCGCAGGACATGTAAGAAAGCTTTAATCGATGACTTGCATTTCCATGATCTCAGGCATGAGGCTACTAGCAGGTTCTTCGAGAAGGGATTGAACATGATGGAGGTCGCAAGCATTACTGGACACAAGAGCCTGCAGATGCTGAAGCGTTATACGCATAGGGTCTTAGGAAGCAAAGCACTTGTTAAAGTGTGATAACTTCCTGAAATGGTTAATAAAAATAGATACTACAGTCGCTCTAAAATCACAGAGGCTAAATTCAGGCAACTTGTGCGCTGTTTTG
>Ga0233425_10005724_pt1 | contig 19298 bp, 15 predicted proteins | sample Watercolumn_Towu_2_FD_181712 | JGI IMG/M metagenome (GOLD analysis project Ga0233425, IMG submission 181712) | Freshwater microbial communities from Lake Towuti, South Sulawesi, Indonesia - Watercolumn_Towuti2014_140_MG | ecosystem: Environmental > Aquatic > Freshwater > Lake | place... | reverse complement strand
TTTGATATGATGTATTTTGCATATGCATAAGAAACTCAAAAAAAGAAAAGTAGATAAAAGAGCTTTTAAATTAAAACTTAAACCACAAACATATTCTTCTATTGCACAAGTTTTCTTTTTGATTCTTTCTGCCCTAATTATCCTTTCTTTTTCTAGAAGAGGTTTGATTCTTGTTAGGTTTAATGATTTTGTAATGGATATTTTTGGTTTTGCAACTATTTTTTTGCCATTTATTTTTATTTCTTTTTCATTTCTTTTGAGTAATATCAGAATCCCACTTAGCCAACCAAATGTAATTGTTGGCTCTATGCTTATTTTTCTCTCAATTGCAGGACTTGGAAAATCAGGTAATTTAGGACTAGTTTTTTGGGAAGGAATGTCAACGCTTGTAACTCCAATTGGAGCTGTAATTATTTTTTTTGGATTAATTTTAACTGGACTTATTGTATTGTTTAATACATCTTTTGATCAAGTCTTTAAACTACTAAAATCGATTTTCTCTACTGTTAATAGATATATATTCGGTCAACAATCAGTGGGTGGAGGAAGAATCTTACCTCGTAAAGATTTCAAAATTTCAGGAGCGACAAGCACAGTTGTATCTGGTGGGGCTACTTCAAAACCAATTGTGCCTGCAGTTAGTTTTGATAAGCCAAAAGAGCAGTTAGAAGAAAAAATTGTTAGCAATATCAAAGGTGATGATGTTGTTTGGAAATATCCATCACTTGATCTTTTGTCGAGTGATAATATTGGAAAAGTTGATAGAGGTGATATAAATGGAAACGCTGATATTATTGAAAAAACTCTAGAATCATTCGGAATCACTGCAAATATTGTTGAAGTAAATCTTGGGCCTGCAGTTACACAGTATGCAATTCAAGTAGCACTTGGAACTAAACTATCTAAAATTACAGCTTTAGAACGAGACCTGGCCTTAGCACTATCTGCTCCAACTGGTGCAATTAGAATTGAAGCCCCGATTCCTGGTAGAAATCTTGTTGGAATTGAACTTCCAAACAGGTCACCTGAATTTGTACCGTTTAGAAGAGTTTTAGAAGCTGATGAAATGATTACTAAGAAAAGTAAGCTTGCAGTTACTCTCGGTCTTGATGTTTCAGGTAAACCCGTGGTTGCTGATATAGGCAAAATGCCTCATGTTTTAATTGCCGGTCAAACTGGTTCTGGTAAATCTGTTTGTGTGAATACATTTCTAGCATCAATTTTATTTAGAGCCTCACCATCAGAAGTTAAATTCATAATGGTTGATCCAAAAAGAGTTGAGTTAACTGGATATAACGATATACCCCATTTACTTGCGCCTGTTATTGTAGAAACAGATAAAGTTCTTTCTTCACTTCGTTGGTTAACTCGCGAAATGGATAGAAGATATGAACTTTTTGCTAAGGCCGGTGCTAGGAATATTGATGGTTATAACGAGATGAGTGGTTTTCAAGCTCTTCCATATATAGTCCTACTAATTGATGAACTTGCAGACGTTATGCTACTTTCGCCAGTTGAAGTTGAGGATGCAATTACAAGAATTGCTCAAATGTCCCGTGCAGTTGGAATACACATGGTTCTAGCAACTCAAAGACCATCGGTCAATGTTATAACTGGGCTTATTAAAGCGAACATTCCAACAAGGGTTGCTTTTGCTGTTTCTTCTCAAATTGATTCTCGTGTTATTTTAGATACACAGGGAGCAGAAAAATTACTAGGCAAAGGAGATATGTTATATCTTCCACCAGACCAGGCAAAACCGGCTAGAATTCAGGGGGCTTTTATAAATGATGTTGAAATCAAAAACCTTGTTAATTTTATCAAAAATCAAGGAGTTCCTGTTCAATATACTGATGAAGTTACCACTATGACAAAATCAGGTAAAGTACCTGTTCCAGGAGTTGAAGGTGATACAGATGATATGTTTTCTGAAGCTGTTAAAATTGTTTGTCAGTATGAAAGAGCTTCTGCATCACTACTTCAAAGGAGACTTTCGATTGGATATGCAAGAGCCGCAAGAGTAATTGATCAACTTGAAGCAGCAGGAGTTATTGCTCCATCTGATGGTTCTTCAAAACCTCGGGAAGTTTTGATTAAAAATCCAGAAGAATTCTTAAGTGGTACAAAATAATTTTTAAATAATTATGCAAACAATTGGTCAAATACTAAAATCCGAACGACTAAAAAAAAGAATACCACTATCTCTACTTGAAAAGAAAACAAAAATTAAAAAAGACTTTTTACAAAAAATCGAAAACGAAAATTGGGAGAGTTTGCCAGAATTCCCAATTGTTTCAGGATTTGTCAAAAATATTGCTTCGTTTCTAGGACTATCTACTGAAAATATAAACGCGGTTTTACGAAGAGATTACCCACCAAAAAAACTGTTTGTAAATCCAAAACCTGATATTGAATCGAAATTTATGTGGTCACCTAAATTGACTTTTGCAGTTTGTATATCAGTTGTAATTTTACTAGTTCTTGGATATTTAGGTCTTGAATACAAAAAATTTGTAAGCCCCCCAAATTTAATAGTTAATTTACCAAAGCAAAATCAATTAGTAAATGATTTTTTTGTAAAGGTAGAGGGAAAAACTACAACAGATGTTAGTTTAACAGTTAATAACCAACCAGTTATTTTAGATATGGAAGGAAAATTTCAAACAGAGATAAGCATAACCAAAGAAACAAAAAGTTTGAAATTTAAGGCTGTTTCAAGATCTGGAAAAATTACTGAAAAAGAAATAAATATTAGTGTAGAATAGTTAAACATGGATAGCGTACAAAGATTATTAGTTTTAGTTGTAGTTTCACTAACTGTACTTTTGATTATTGTTGGTATACAAGTCGTTTTTATAATTTTAGACCTTCGTAAATCAGTTAAAAGATTAAACACAATTTTAGAAGATGCAGTACTAGGTGGTGGCCTTATAAGGCCTGAAAGATTAACAGGAATTGCAGAAATGTTTAAAAAAGACAAAACAATGACAACCCACGGTCAAGGTTCGCTGTGATATAATTAGCCTCATGATTACTAGTAGTGAAGTTAGGGAAAAGTATTTAAAATTTTTTGAAAAGAAAGGGCATGTTATTGTTCCTCCCGCTCCACTTGTTTTAGAAAATGATCCAACAACACTATTTACAAGTTCTGGTATGCAGCCCTTAGTACCATTTTTAATGGGTGAAAAACACGAAAAAGGAAAAAGGTTAGTTGATAGTCAACCTGCAATTAGACTGCAAGATATAGAAGAAGTTGGAGATAATCGCCACACAACTTATTTTGAAATGCTTGGTAACTGGAGTTTGGGTGATTATTTTAAAAAAGAACAACTTGCTTGGATTTGGGAATTTTTAACAGAAGAAATTAAACTACCTAAAGAAAAATTATATGTTTCTATATTCGAGGGTGATAGCTTAGTTCCAAAAGATTTGGAATCTAAAGAAATTTGGTTATCTCTAGGAGTACCTGAAAATCATATTTTTGAGTATGGGGTCAAAAAAAATTGGTGGAGTAGAAGTGGAACACCTGATTTGATGCCAGTAGGTGAAATTGGAGGACCTGATAGTGAAATATTTTTTGATTTCGGAGAAGAATTAAAGCTACATGAGAATTCTGAATGGAAAAATGATATATGTCATCCAAACTGCGATTGCGGCAGATTTTTAGAAATAGGTAATTCAGTATTTATTCAATACAAAAAGATAGAAAATGGTTTGGAGGAGTTACCACAAAAAAATGTAGATTTTGGGGGAGGACTTGAAAGAATTGTGGCTGCAGTAAATAACGATCCAGATGTTTTTAAGACTGATATATATTGGCCTAGTATAGAAAGATTAGAAAAACTAACTGGCAAGAAATATAGTGATAATTTAGTTAGTTTTAGAATATTTGCAGATCATTTAAGAGCGTCTTTGGCGTTGGTTAGTACAGGTGTTATACCATCTAACAAAATGCAGGGATATATACTGCGAAGACTGATAAGAAGAATGGTAACCAAGTTTCCTGAAATAGATAGAATCATAGAGGAAAAAGTAATATTAGACGAAATTAAAAGATTTAAGACATCACTTAATAGTGGTCTTAAAGAAATAAATAAAATAGATACTATAACTGGCAAAGTAGCTTTTGATTTATATCAATCATTTGGTTTTCCTCTTGAATTAACTGTCGAACTTTTTAAGGAAAAAGGACAAACAGTTGATTTGGAAGAATTCAAAAAAGAATTTGAAATTCATAAAGATAAATCTCGTTCAACTTCTGCGGGGGTTTTTAAAGGTGGCCTTGCTGACCATAGTGAAGATGTAGTTAGGCTTCATACAGCAACACATTTACTTTTAGCAACACTTAGAAAAGTACTAGGTGATCATGTAGTTCAAAAGGGACAAAATATAACCAGTAGTAGAAGTAGGTTTGATTTTCCAAACCCTGAAAAATTAACAGAAGACCAACTAAAAGAAGTTGAAGATAAAATAAATGAAGTTATAGATCAAAAGTTGCCTGTTAATTTTGTTGTCCTTCCAAAAGATGAAGCAATGGCTACAGGTGCTATACACGCCTTTAATGAAAAATATACAGATACTGTTAAAGTCTATTATGTTGGTGAGAATTTAGAAACTGCAGTAAGTCGTGAATTTTGTGGCGGACCGCATGTTACTAACACATCTGAAATTGGCCATGTTACAATAAATAAGCAAGAAAAAATTGGAAATGGAATTATAAGATTATATGTTAGACTTTCTTCAAAAACAAAGAGCTGAAAATGAGAGTTATTGGGCTGTTTTAATTGAGCCAGAGTGGATTACTTCAAGTGTTTGGCAAATAGAAGATGGAAAAGTAAAAGTGGTAACTTCTTCCAATTCAACTAGGTGGGAAGATAACATCTTAACTTCAATTGATACATCTCTTTCAGCTTGCATGCAAAATTTACCTGAAGATTTTAAAGATCCGGAAAAAACAGTCTTTGGTCTTCCAAGCTCGTGGATTAATGGTGGAAATATCAAAGAAGAACATTTATCTACTTTAAAAAAAGTTTGTGATGAACTATCGCTTTCTCCATCAGGTTTTGTTGTCCTTTCTGAAGGAATAGCAAATTACTATAAAGTTGAAGAGGGATCGGGGCTATCTGGCGTTGTTGTTGGTATCAGCGATCAAAACCTAGAAGTATCTATTTTTAATATGGGTAATTTAGTAGGAGTTACAAATGTAGCTAGAAGTATTTCAATTGAAGATGATTTAACAGAAGGTTTAGTAAGACTTTCAGGAGATCTTGAAAATATTTCTTCAAGAATAGTTTTATTTAATCAAAAAGAGCAAGAACTTGAGGATGTTAAAGAAGTTTTAAATAATGCAGATTGGGCGAAAATTGGTGCTAATAAATTTATTCACACACCAAGGGTAGAAGTTTTTAACCCAGAAAATAAAATAATTGCAATTTCTTTAGCAGGTGGGTTAGAACTTGGTGCAAAACCCGAAATTATAAATGATGTAACTGAAGATAAGGATGAAAAAGTTGAGCAAGATGAAGTAAAGGATGATTATAAACTAGAAGAAGTACAAAATTTTGAAGAGGCAAAAGATATTACTCCTAGTGATCTCGGTTTCAGTGTTGAACCCATAGAAGAAAAAGTGGCACAAGAAATAAAAATGCCGAAGATAGTTATGCCAACACTCCCAAAGTTTGATGGGATTAAAGTTAATATATCAAAGTTTAATTTACCAAAATTAAACTTTTTACGTGGGAACAAAACACTCATGATTTTGGGTATAGCAACAATCTCGTTTTTGTTTTTCGGATTATTAATTTGGTGGGTTTATCCAAAGGCGGTTGTTACCGTTTATGTTTCACCTAAGACGTTAGAAGAAAACCTTGATATCGATCTAAGCTCAAGCGATATTGAAAGCCAAGAAGTTGAGGTTGAAATAGAAAAAGAGAAAAGTAGGTCAACTACTGGAACAAAGACAGTAGGTGAAAAAGCAAAAGGACAAGTTAAAATACAAAACGGAACTGCTTTCCCAATTAATTTAAGTGCAGGTAGTGTTTTGACATCATCGGGTGATTTAAAATTTGTAACACTATCTTCAGCTTCTGTTTCGGGAGCCTTGTCACCAACAGAACCGGGTATATCAATAATCTCAGTTGAAGCAAATGCAATTGGTTCTGAATATAATTTAGGTAAAGATGAAGTTTTTAAAGTATCAAATTATCCAAAGGCTGAAGTGGACGCATCGTCTCTAGAAAGCTTTTCTGGTGGGTCTAGTAGACAAATATCGTCAGTTTCCGAGGAAGATAGGAAAAAGCTTTTAGAAAGTTTAGAAGAAGAAATACTTGATGAAGCAAAAAGTAAGTTATCTGAAAAAATAACTATCAATGAGTTTTTAATTGATGAATCAATTAAAACTAAAATATTAAATCAGGATTTTAGTAATAAACTAGGGGATGAAGCTACGACTTTAAGTTTAACTTTAAAACTAAAAATTATAGCAAGAGCTATATCAAAAACAAGTTTAGCTAAAATATCAAGACAAGTTTTGGAATCTAAAATACCCGAAGATTTTATTTTAAGAGATGATCAACTAAGTTATGAATTTATAGAAAGTGATGAAAATTTGGATACTAGAGTCAAAGCAAATTTACTGCCCAATCTAGATCCAAATGAAATTGCTAAAAAAATTGCAGGAAAATATCCGAGTATTGCAGAAGAGTATTTAAAAAGTGTAGCTGGGTTTGTTAAAGCTGAATTTAGAATTAAACCGATGTTTCCCAGTAAATTTGGAACACTACCTCATTTAGTTAAAAATATATCAGTTGAGTTTTCGGCTGACAAGTAATCTAACCATTACTAAATTTAACTCAATCCGTTAATATCAATAGTTATGAATAGGCAAAGAATAGTTAAGTCAGCAGCCCTTGTTTCGGGTATTTCAGGTCTTGTAATCCTTGTCTCATCAGTCTGGCCAATAATTGAATACCAATTAACCGATGCTAGGTCTTATACAACACTTTTAACACCACTCGTGCTTGAAAAACTTGATACAAATCAAGAGCAGATAGATTATACAAAAGCTTCAAATTGGTTTCCTACAGCCAATACTAAACAGCAAGAATTATCAAAAGTTTCTTTTTATAACATTTCGATACCTAAATTAAGGATAGAAGATGCTTTAGTTTCAATTGGTGGTGAAGATTTATCAAAAAACCTTGTTCAGTATCCAGGAACAGCCCTGCCTGGTAAAAATGGAAATGCAGTTATTTTTGGCCACTCAATTTTGCCAATTTTCTATAACCCCAAAAACTATATGGCTATTTTTTCAACTTTACCAACTTTAAAAAATGGAGATGAGATATTTATAAAATTTGATGGTGTTTCATATATTTATAGGGTAGAAGAAATATTTGAAATTTATCCATCTGATATTCAAATACTTGAACAAAATAACTCTGATTCGTTTATAACACTAGTTACTTGTACGCCACCAGGTGACCCTAGAAACCCAAAAAGATTAATTGTCAGGGCAAGAGTGGTATCATAAGCATAGCTTGGCCACTTATGAAGTGGTAATAATATGAAATATTTAGGAATCGATTACGGGAAAAAGAAAGCAGGGCTAGCTTTTTCGGAAGGAAAATTGGCAGAACCTCTAGTTGTTTTGAGATTTGAAAACAAGGAAGAGCTTCTAAAAAAATTAAATGAAGTAATTAAAAAAGAAAAACCAGAAAAAATTGTGGTTGGTGTTTCAGAAGGAGAAATGGGCGAAGAATCTAGGCAATTTGCAAAGAAAATAAATGCAGAAACTTTTGATGAAACTTTAACTTCTCAAGACGCAAACACCTTTGCGATAGAAAGTGGAATATCAAGAAAAAAAAGAAAAAATATGGAAGATGCCTTTGCGGCTACAATCATGCTACAAAATTATTTAGATTCTTCCAATATTAACTAATATATACTAATATTAACTAATGCTTACTAACGATGTTTAGGTATAAACTTACAAAGAATGACACCATAGAGAAGTCTTTACTTGAAATTGAAGCTTTAAAGATTATCTTTGATAGTCAAAAGATATTACCTCATATCGAGGAAAACTTTAGACGTGAATCATTATTAAAGAGTGCGCTTTATTCAGCACGTGTTGAAGGTAATCCTTCGAAAATAAATGACTTAGATAACCAAGAAGATTTGCATAAACTTGAAATAAATAACCTAGTAAGAGCTTATAAATTTATATATTCAAGTAAATCCCCAAAGAAACTAAGTATATTAGTTATTAAAAAGTTACATAAGATAGTAATGAAAAATATTTCAAATCAAGCCGGATTGTTTAGAATTGAACCTTGGGCAATTTATAATCAAGCTGGTATTGCAATTTTTCTCGCCCCTGCACATTTTAGAGTGCCAGAGTTAATGTCAGAGTTAGTTGATAATATCCAAAAGTTGAAAGAAAATGAGTTTTTAAAGTCTGCAATTTTTCAGTTCCTGTTTGAAAAGATACATCCATTTCCAGATGGAAATGGTAGGGTTGGGCGGTTACTATCTACTTTTTTATTACATACTTCAGGTTATGGGTTTAGAGGTTTAATTCCTATCGAAGAAATAGTAGATAATGAAAGAGATAGTTATTATGAAGCCCTAGAGCCATCAACTGATCTTACTAGATTTGTTGAATTTTATCTTGAGTCTTTTGTAAAACAAGCAAAAAATGTATTAGAGAGAATAAATAATTATAGTAGCTCTTTAGGCAAGATAGATTTATTATTACCAAGAAGAAAAGAGATTGTAAATATAATTAAAGACCATCCATATTGTACCGCCGATTTTTTAATTCGTAGATTTTCAAAAGTTAATAAAAAAACATTACTTTATGATTTGAAAAAAGTAGTTGATGAAGGATTTGTTAATAAAATCGGCAAAACCCGTGGAGTTGTATATTTGGCAAATAAATAAGCTTGGCTAAAAAGAAATGGAAGAAGCACATACATTAACCATTGTGTTACAAAATTATTTAGATTCAAAGTAGTCTTTTGTTGGTTGACGTAACTAATTTCATGGTATAATTTATTTACATGTTTAAAAATGTAATTGCTCCAATACAAGCTTGGCTTATGTCTCAAGGAAAATGTGTTGGTTGTGGCATGCCACTAGACAAAGGAAGTTTCAAAAAACACAAAGAAGGCCAAATGGTTACATGTAAATGTAGGAGAGTTTATATCAAAAATTCAAAAAATAACTCCTACAGAAGGGCTCTTTTAAGTGAAATTTAAATTACTAATTTTAATAATTCCCATTGTTTTAGTTTTGATGTCTTTTGCTATATTCCTTTTTGTTAAAGATTTGTTTTTGCCATTGTCTAAAGGTGGTGAGGAAATAACCGTTTTAGTTCCAAAAGGCTCTAGTGTTACCCAAATTGGTAATATTTTAGAAAAAAACAAAGTTATTAAAAGTGGTTTGGCGTTTAAATTGTATGTCAGGTTAACAAATTCGCAAAATAAAATGCAGGCAGGTGAGTTTGAAATATCACCTAGTTTATCTTTAATAGAAGTAGTTGAATCTCTTGAAAAAGGTCCCAGAGAAATTTTTGTAACTATTCCTGAGGGGTTAAGAAAAGAGGAAATTGCAATTAAATTTGCAAAAGCATTAGAAAAAGATCAAAAATTTATAGATGATTTTTTGTTACTTAGCAGTGATAAAGAAGGATATTTATTTCCTGATACATATCTATTTCCAAAATCAGCAACTGCAACTCAAATTGTAAATAAAATGACATCTACTTTTAATTCAAAAATTAAAGAAATAACATATGAGCAGTTGATTGTAGCCTCAATGTTAGAGAGGGAGACATTAGGAGATAGCGAAAAACCGATTGTTGCAGGAGTAATTTATAAAAGATTAAATCAAGGATGGCCACTACAGATTGATGCAACGCTACAATATGCTAAAGACAACATAAAGTACAAAGTAGTTAACACAGAAAATAAATATTGGGAGCCAATATATTTGGCGGATAAAGAAACAGATTCTAAATTTAATACCTATAAATACCTAGGTTTGCCACCCGCTCCAATTTCAAATCCCGGTTTTTTATCACTTAAAGCAACTAAAAGTCCAGAAAGTAGTGATTATTGGTACTATATTCACGATACAAAAGGACAAATCCATTACGCAAAAACTCTAGATGAACACAATGGTAACATTGCAAAGTACTTGCGCTAATATATAATAAAAATATATGGATCCAGTATCCGAACAGACGGTAACAATTAATCAAGAAGAAAAACCAGCAGCGGTTGAACCAAAACAAAGTAATTTTTTAGTTATTCTTCTTTCTTCACTTTTAATTCTATCTTGTTTAATTGCAGGTTTTTTTGCATATCAAACACAAAACTTAGTTAAAGAATTAAATAATTTAAAAACTAATACTCCAAAAGTTGAACCAACTCCAGTTACCACTCCAGATCCAATAGCAGATTGGAAAACATATATAAACACCTCATCTAATTATCAGATTAAATATCCCAATGATTGGAAAGTTACTAATCAATCAGCTGGATCATTGGGTGAAGTAGTTGCAGATTCACGTTATATTGAAATCGGATTAGGCGAAGGAAAATCAGGAGTTTTAAGTCTAGAGGAGTTACAAATAATTCCACCAAGCGAAGAATTAAATTTAAATACGACTAAAGTCGTTGGTAATTTAACCTTGAGATGTAATGGAAAATTTACTACAGATACAAAAACATGGTGTTGGGTTAAGGTTCCGAACCAAGAAAAATATTTAAATATTCAATTATTTAAAAACTCAAATGAAACAGCCAATCTGCTATTGGATCAAATCCTTTCTACCTTCAAATTTACAAACTAATGTATTTAAATAGCGAACAATCAAAACTCCTTGCGAATTTTTTCTTTGATAGAGCAAAAGGTATAGTTCTAGGTGTTTTGAGCTTTACTATTAGTTTTTCAGATATTAGTAATATAGTTAGATTTACAAATGCATTGATGGGTGTTTTTATGGTAACAGATAGGATTAAACTTATTGAAAGATGATTGAAAGTAAACTTGCACTAGGCTATTTTTGGTTAATTATTGGAATAATTGTTTTTGCTGGTTCACTTTTTGTCTATAAATTAAAAAGTAAAAAAAGAAAAAAGTTCAAAAAATAATATGGAAACATGGTTGATATTCATGATTGTAGGTATGCTACTTGGCTTATTAGGTGGGCTTTTTCAATATCTAGCAATTCGGAAAGATTAATACATTTCCCTGTTGACAAGATTTTTAATTTATATATAATCCCTGATAGGTCTACTTACGTAGATTCATATTTTGTCATATTGACAACATTTCAATAATCTAATGAAATATAAAACTATTTTGCGCCGAAATTTTGGAAAAGAAGAAAAAAATATTCCAAAGCTTGATTTAACATTAATTCAAAGAGAGTCTTGGCAATGGTTTTTAACAACAGGGATAGGAGAAGAATTAAAAAACATTTCCCCAGTGGATGACTTCACAGGAAAAAATTGGCAATTAATTTTAAGCGATCACTCACTTGGAAAGCCTACTATAACAGGTTCTACAGCTATTCAAAAAGGATTAACATACGCATCTCCACTTAAAATAACAGCAACACTTATAAATAAAAGAACAGGTAAAGAAGTAAGCCAGGAAGTATTTTTGGGTGATCTTCCTCAAATGACTTCAAGGGGAACCTTTATTATAAATGGAATTGAAAGAGCAGTTATTAATCAAATTGTAAGAAGCCCAGGTATTTATTTTTCAGGTTCAGTAGAACCAACATCAGGAAGAATGTTGCACTTAGCAGAAGTTAGGCCACTTCATGGTTCATGGCTTGAATTTGAAGTTACTAAAAATGATTTAATCTATGCAAGAATTGATAGAAGAAAGAAAGTACTAGCTACTGTCTTCTTGAAGGCGCTTGGAATGGAAAGTGAAAAAGAAATAATTAGTTTCTTCAGTGAATTTGATATAGATAAAGAACATAAATATATTGAAGCCACGTTAGCCAAAGATTCAACCAAAGGAAGAGAAGATGCACTCCTTGAAATTTATAGGAAATTAAGACCAGGTGAACCAGTTTTAATTGAAAACGCAACTAACATGTTTGAAGGAATGTTTTTAGATAAAAGGAGATATGATCTAGGTGAAGTTGGAAGACACAAAATAAACAAAAGATTTGGAAATACAACAGAAAATAAGACCTGCGTTTTGACTCTTAAAGATATTACATCAACACTTATTTATCTTTTGGGGCTTCAAAATGGACAAGGTAAAGTTGATGACATTGATCACCTTTCAAATAGGAGACTGCGAAGAGTTGGTGAACTTGTTGCTGTTAATGCGTTTAGAATCGGACTTTTAAGGCTTGAAAGATCAGTAAAAGAAAAAATGAGTTTGATTTCAGTTGATGATAGGCCACTTCCAAGTAATTTAATCAATGCAAGACCGCTGATCTCATCCTTAAATGAATTCTTTAGGAGCAATCAACTTTCAACGATTCTTGATGATACGAACTTGCTTTCAGAAATTGATAACTTAAGGAGGGTTTCAGTACTAGGAGCTGGTGGTATAAATAAAGAAAGAGCATCTTTCTCGATTCGTGACGTTAATTCTTCTCAATATGGAAGACTTGATCCAGTTAGAAGTCCAGAAGGACCTAACATTGGTCTTGTTACTTATTTATCACTTTATGCTAGAGTAAATGAATTCGGATTTTTGGAATCTCCATATAGAAAAGTAGTTAAAGAAGGTAAAAAGATGAGGGTTACAGATGAAATTGTATATCTTGTTGCAGAAGATGAAGAAAATCATTACGTAACTCATTCAAATATCGAAATTGATGAAAAAGGATATATTAAACAAGATAGAGTTCCAGTTAGACACATGGGAACATTTAATGAAGGACCAGTAGAACTTGTTGAATATATCGATATAACTCCAAGACAATTAGTTGGTACATCTGCATCATTAATTCCATTTTTAGCACACGACGAAGGTAATCGTGCCCTTATGGGATCTAACATGCAATGTCAGGCTGTACCACTTGTAAATCCTGATTCACCAGTCGTTGGAACTGGAATGGAAAAAGAAATTGCTAAGGCAATGAGTAGAAATATATTAGCAAGGCATTCGGGGACTGTAGAATATGCTGATAATGAAAAAATAGTTGTTAAACTAGATAAAAAGATTTCGATTGAAGAAGCAATTGAAGAGATTGATGTAATAGATGGTGGGAATAAAGAAGTTTATTTTTTGATGAAATTCAAGAAAACTGCACATTCAACTTGTTACAACCAAAAAGTTGCAGTCAATCCTGGAGATAAGATAAAAGAAGGCGATCTTTTAGTTGACGGGCCAAATAGTGCTGATGGAGAATTAGCATTGGGTCGTAATTTGATTGTTGCCTACACAAGCTTTGGTGGCTATGGATTTGAAGATGCTATTTTAATTTCTGAAAAACTTGTTAAAGATGATCTTTTAACATCAATTCATATTGAAGAATACGAAGCAGAAGTAGTTGATACAAAACTAGGAGCAGAAGAAAGAACAAAAGATATTCCAAATGTCTCGGAACAAGAACTTGCAAATTTGGCTGATGATGGAATAGTTGTAGTTGGCGCTGAAGTAGGGCCAAATGATATTTTAGTTGGTAAAATAGCTCCAAAAGGTGAAACAGAATTAACATCCGAAGAAAGACTCTTAAGAGCCATTTTTGGTGAAAAAGCAAGAGAAGTTAGAGATACATCTTTAAGAGTTCCGCACGGAGAAAAAGGAATCGTTGTTGGAGTTAATATTCTTGATAGAAATAAAGGTGATGATTTAGGACCAGGGGTAATCGAAAAAATCAGTGTTAAAGTAGCACAAATTAGAAAAATTACTGTCGGAGATAAAATCGCTGGAAGACATGGAAACAAAGGAGTTGTAGCTAAAATCATGCCAGTTTCAGACATGCCATACATGGAAGATGGAACCCCGGTTGATATTATTATCTCTCCGCTTTCAGTTCTTTCCCGTATGAATTTAGGCCAGTTACTTGAAGCTCACTTTGGTTTAGCACTCAAAGTAAAAGGAGAAAAAGGAGCTTTCCCAGTATTTGATCATGTAACTGAAGAAGATCTTATTAAAGAACTTAAAGAAGCAAAACTTCCTCTAACAGGAAAAACAAGATTAACTGATGGTAGAACTGGTGAACAATTTAAAGAGGATACAGTAGTTGGTATTGGTTACATCTTAAAGTTGACCCACATGGTAGAAGACAAGACCCATGCAAGATCAACTGGTCCATACTCATTAGTTACACAACAACCGCTTGGTGGCAAGGCACAAATGGGTGGCCAAAGGTTAGGAGAAATGGAGGTATGGGCATTAGAAGCACACAAAGCACAACATATATTGCAAGAGATGTTGACTATCAAGTCAGATGATATAGTTGGACGTGCTAAAGCATTTGAAGCAATTGTTAAAGGAACCGAAATACCAGAATCTACAATTCCTGAAAGCTTTAAAGTTCTTGTTCGTGAACTTAATGCCTTAGGCTTAAATATTTTACCAAAAGGTGTTATACTTGCCAAAGATTCTCCTGAAGAGGAAACACCTGTTACGGAAGCTAAAGAACTTGCAGAGGAATTAGGCGCAGAAGCTGTAGCTACTGATGAATTATTAAGTCCAGATGGAAACATGGAGGTAATTGATGTTAACTAATACACTTGATACATTATTTGATTTGAAAAATCTTGAAGATTTTTCAACCCTAGCTATTAAACTAGCATCACCTGATGATGTCAGGAGGTGGAGTCGTGGTGAAGTTACAAAGCCTGAAACAATTAATTATAGAACTCTAAAATCTGAAAAAGATGGTTTATTTGATGAAAAAATATTCGGGCCTAGTAAAGATTGGGAGTGTTATTGTGGAAAATATAAGAGAATTAGATACAAAGGTGTTATTTGTGATAAATGTGGCGTTGAGGTTACACAGGCAAGAGTTAGAAGAGAAAGAATGGGTCATATTAGTTTGGCTTGCCCGGTTGCCCATATTTGGTTTTTCAAGGGCGCTCCAAGTAAGATATCAATGATACTTGGTGTTGCACCAAGGGCTATCGAACAAGTCATTTACTTTGCAAGGTACTTGGTGCTTACTGTTGACGAAGACCAGAAAAAAGACGCCTTAAAAGTTCTTGAAACAAATCTTGCTGACAAGGAAAAAGAAATTGTTGCAACATTTAAAGAGAAAAAAGATTTGTTAGCAGAAGAAGCAACTAAGGCAAGAGCCAAGATTGAAGGTAAAATTAAAGACAAAGAACAATTATCTCTAGCGCTCTCTGAAATCGACTTAGATTTAAGGAAGAAAGAAACTTCAATTAATGAAGATGAAAAATCAAGTGTAAATAGAAACTTAAAACTTTTTGAGAACTTAATGAGTTTAGTAAGAGGCTTGAAACCACTTAGCATCCTTTCAGAAGAAGAATTTGATGAACTTTATATGTATGGTGCTGAAGGATTTTTCGAAGCAAAAATGGGTGCTGAAGCAGTACTCCAAGTATTAGGTGAAGTTGATCTTGATAAATTAGCACTTGAACTTCGAAAGGAAGTTGATGAAACAAAAACGACAAGTACAAAATATATAAAAGTTGTTAAGAGATTAAAGATTATTGATGGTCTTAGAAAATCAAAGACAGACCCAACTTGGATGGTGTTGAAAGTTCTTCCAGTACTACCGCCTGATCTTAGGCCCATGGTACAACTTTCAGGTGGTAGATTTGCAACAAGCGATTTAAATGACTTATACAGAAGAGTAATAAACAGAAACAATAGACTTAAACACCTTATTGGCCTTGGGGCTCCTGAAATAATTTTAAGAAACGAGAAAAGAATGTTACAGGAAGCGGTTGATTCACTATTTGATCAGAGTCAGAGAAAAGCAACTAGAAAGAGTCGAGGCAGACAGCCATTACGATCACTTTCGGACATGCTTAAAGGAAAACAAGGAAGATTTAGACAAAACTTGCTTGGTAAAAGAGTAGATTATTCAGGAAGAAGCGTTATTATAGTAGGACCTGACTTAAAGCTTAATCAATGCGGTCTTCCAAAAGAAATGGCACTTGAAATGTTCAAACCATTCGTGCTTCGAGAAATGATTGCAAGAGGAATTGCGCCAAATGTAAAGAGTGCTAAAAACATGCTTGATAGAAGACCACCAGAAGTATTTGATATTTTGGAGGAAATTACAAAAGATCACCCAGTACTTTTAAACAGAGCTCCAACTCTTCATAAACTTGGTATACAAGCATTTTACCCAATTTTAATTGAAGGAAGTGCTATTAGGCTTCATCCAGCAGTCTGTTCAGGTTTTAATGCAGACTTTGATGGTGACCAGATGGCTGTTCACGTTCCACTTTCAGTTAAAGCAATTGAAGAAGCAAAGAGTTTGATGTTACCGGAGCATAATTTACTAAGACCTTCAGATGGTTCACCTGTTTCAACACCAGCCAGTAAAGAAATGGCACTTGGTGTTTACTATCTAACCTCTGTTGATGTGAGACTAGCAAAATATGAAACAATTTTTGCAGACAAAGAAGAAGTAGTTTTAGCTCACCAAAAACAAATTATAGAACTTCGACAACCAATAATGGCAAGAATTGATGGAAAAATAATAGAAACAACAGTAGGAAGAATTTACTTTAATGAAATATTGCCGCCAGTTTTTGGCTTTGTTAACGAATCAGCAACATCTAGTGTTATTAAGAAGCTATTTAGCATTGCTTATGCAAAATGTACACCAGCTGAGGTTGTTAAAATGATTGATGATGTAAAGTCTCTTGGATTTTCGACAGGTACCATCTCTGGACTATCTTTTGGAGTTTTTGATGCAGCCATACTTTCTGGAAAAGATAAAATCATCAAAGAAGCAGAAGAAAAAGTGTCTGAAATTGAAAACAATTTCAACATGGGACTGATTACTCTTTCTGAAAAGAAGAGAATGATACAAGAAGTCTGGCTTGAAGTTTCAGACGATATTGCAGACAAAACGTGGGATTTGATGGAGCCAACGAATCCAATTAGAGTTGTTATTGATGCTAAGGTCGGTCGTGCTTCAAGAGACCAAGTCAAACAATTGTCAGCAATGAGAGGTTTGGTTGTTGACCCAAATGGTAAAATCGTTGAGCTTCCAATTAAGTCTAACTTCCGTGAGGGACTTTCAGTTTTTGAATATGTTACTTCTTCTAGAGGTTCTAGAAAAGGTCTAACTGATACTGCTATTAAAACAGCAGATGCAGGTTATCTAACTAGGAGACTTGTTGACGTTGCTCACGATTTGATAATTAGGCAAGAAGATTGTGGAACAACAAATGGTATAACAATTTCAAAATCAGATAGACCACAATCTTTTGTAGGTCGAATTACAGGAAGATGTTTGGCAGAAGAAATAGTGGGAAGTGACAAAAAGGTAATAGCAGTTGCTGGCGACATAATTGACGATGAATTAGCAGTTAAGATCGAAAAAGCGGAAGGTGTGAATGAAGTAGTTGTCAGGTCAGCGCTTACTTGTAATGCAAGATATGGGCTTTGCGCTAAGTGTTACGGCTGGGATCTGTCATCAAAGCAAACAGTAACAGCGGGTAGCCCGGTTGGAGTTATTGCAGCTCAATCAATTGGTGAACCGGGAACACAACTTACATTAAAAACGAAACACGCAGCAGGTGTAGCAGGAGCACTCGATGTTACACAAGGTCTTCCAAGAGTTGAAGAATTAGTTGAAGCAAGAACACCAAAAGTAACATCACAACTTGCTGAAATTAGTGGAAAAGTATCACTTTCTGAAACAGAAGAAGGTTGGAATGTTGTAATTACAGAAGGCGGTAAATCAAAAGAAGAAAGAGAGTACACATTACCAAAAACACTTGAACTTTTAGTTGAAGATAAGCAAATAGTACAAGCAGGTGACCCACTTTCAAAAGGCCCATTAGATATCAAAGATGTACTTTTGATTAAAGGTTTACGAGTAGCACAGGAGTATATTGTAGCTGAACTACAAAAAGTATATGAATCACAAGGAATTGGTATTAATGATAAACACTTTGAAGTAATTGTTAGAAAAATGAGCGATGAACTACGAGTAGTTTCAGCAGGTGATACATCATTCTTACCGGGTGAACTTACAAGTAGAGCAACATTTGAAGCTGAAAACGAAAAAACAATTGCAGCAGGTGGAGAACCGGCAACTGCACAGCAAATAATATTAGGTATTACAAGAAGATCACTATATACAGAAAGTTGGTTATCAGCTGCTTCATTTGAACAAACTACTGATGTATTGACCGAAAGCTCATTAATGGGAAGAGAAGATAGATTACTTGGTTTGAAAGAAAATGTCATCATCGGAAGACTTATTCCTGTAACACCAGAGAAAGCAATAATATCGTAATATGCCAACAGCAAATCAACTAGTTCGAAAAGGACGAAAATCCAAACAAGGAAAATCAAAGACAACATCACTTAAAAAGTGGTTTAATGCTAAAGATAGACAGTTTGGAGAAAATTCTTCACCTTTTAAAAGAGGTGTTGTTTTAACTGTTAGAACACAAACGCCTAGAAAACCAAATTCTGCGCTAAGGAAAGTTGCAAGAGTTAGGCTTTCTAATAAACAGGAAGTGACTGCATATATTCCGGGTGAAGGACATGAACTTGCAGAACATTCGGTCGTATTAGTTAGAGGTGGTAGGGTAAAAGATTTATCAGGTGTAAAATATACAATTGTTAGAGGAAAACTTGATACAACAGGAGTATCAGGAAGACAACAAGGAAGAAGTAGATATGGTGTCAAAAGAAATCAGGGAGGAGTAAAGTAAGCAAAGCTTGGCTAACAAGTTAGTAATTAAATAAAATATGAGTAGAAAAGGACCATCACGAAAAAGAAAGATAGAAGTAGATGCAATCTATGGGAGTAGGCTTTTAACAAAACTTATCAATAGAAGCATGTATGATGGGAAAAAGTCAGTTGCACAAAGAGAAGTATATAGGGCTATAGAACTTATTTCCGAAAAAACAAAAGAAAACGGTATTGACGTTTTTGAAAAAGCGATTGAAACAATCAAACCGGAAATGGAAGTTAGGGCAAGGCGTGTTGGTGGGGCTGCCTATCAAGTCCCAATGCAAGTTAGAGGAGATAGAAAAGAATCACTTGCAATTAGATGGTTAGTAAACGCTGCAAGAAGTAGAAGTAATTCAGAATTCCACACATTTGGAGAAAAATTAGCAGCAGAAATAATGGATGCAGTTAAAGG
>Ga0233425_10005723_pt1 | contig 19299 bp, 12 predicted proteins | sample Watercolumn_Towu_2_FD_181712 | JGI IMG/M metagenome (GOLD analysis project Ga0233425, IMG submission 181712) | Freshwater microbial communities from Lake Towuti, South Sulawesi, Indonesia - Watercolumn_Towuti2014_140_MG | ecosystem: Environmental > Aquatic > Freshwater > Lake | place... | reverse complement strand
GTCACGTCGCAGCCGGTCCGCTTGACGACCACGCACTTCTCGACAGTCGTCGACTTGACCAGCGCGGCATCGACGTTGGCCTTCAGCGGAATCTGCTTGCCGCGGCGCCAACCGGCGTCGGCCGTGATTTGCAGCTTGGCCTGGGCGTCGTTGTTGCGGTCGGCGATGGCCTCGGCCGCGAATCCGCCGAAGATCACCGAATGGGCCGCGCCGATGCGGGCGCAGGCCAGCATGGCGATGGGCAACTCGGGGATCATGGGCATGTAGATCGAAACGCGGTCGCCCTTCTTGATACCCAGGCCCTTCAACACGTTGGCAAACTTGCATACTTCGCGGTGGAGCATTTCGTAGGTGTAGACCTTCACGTCGCCCGGCTCGCCCTCCCAAATGAAGGCGACCTTGTTGCGGCGCGGGGTGTTCAGATGGATGTCGAGGCAGTTGTACGAAACGTTCGTCTGGCCGTCGGCAAACCACTTGGCGAACGGCTCGTTCCACTCCAACACCTTCTTGAAGGGCTTGAACCAGTGCAGTTCATTGGCCATCTTGGCCCAGAACCCCTCGATGTCGCCCGCTGCTTCTTTCCACAACTTCTCGTACTGCTCCATCGAGCCGATGCGGGCCTTCTCCGCAAATGCCTTAGGGGGCGGAAACAGGCGCTCTTCCTTCATCACGTTGACGATCTGGCCGGATTTTGCCTCTGCCATCAGTCGCTTCTCCGAGTAGGGTTGGATCTTGGATAGGGGGAACCTGCGGCGAACCGTGCCCGCAATAGAATCCCACATTTTAGTAAATCGGGGGAGGCTGTCAACGGGCCGCGTGCTCGGTGCGGGGCCGAAGTTTATGGCAGCCGCAGGCGGCATAAACTCCGGCGGCGGCCGACAAGCCGCTGGCCGAAGGCCCTATCGTTCGTCCCAAGAAACGGAGTGATACTCCGTCCTGCGGGAAGGCAGACCCCAACGAAACGCATACCATCACAACGAAACGCCCGCCCGTTGACTCTCCTGCCGTGGGCGCAACAATTCACTGCGGGGCAGGCCGTTCGGCCGGCCGGAAAACCAGTCAACGCGGGCACACGGGGCTTTGCCATGACTCTCCAAATCACCGAGCCGCTCGCACAACGAAAATGCACCGCTTGTGAAGGCGGGCTGCAACGCTACTCGCCGGAGCGGGCGCGGGAACAACTGGCGTCGCTGCCCGGCTGGCGGCTGAACTGCGACGGGCGGCGGATCCGCAAGGATTGGCAGGTCCGCGACTTCGCCGCCGGCGTACTGTTCTTCAACTGCGTGGCCGATCTGGCCGAAGACGAAGGACACCACCCCGATCTGCACCTGGAAGGCTATCGGCACGTGTGGATCGAACTCTGGACGCACGCCATCGACGGCCTGTCGGACAACGACTTCATTATGGCCGCCAAGATCGACCAGTTGCCGATCGAGTTGAAGCAGTAGGGCACCTTTCTGACCACGTAGGATGGAGTTTCACTCCGTCCCGGAAAAGACGGAGTGAAACTCCGTCCTACGAAACGGTTGGATCCCCGTTTACCACACGCTCCGCCCGGGGTTCCAAGGCCAGTAGGTCTTGCGCGAGCCGCCGAAACGGAACTCGGCCGCACCGACCAGCGAGAACTGGTGCAGCGTCTGCACGCCGCTGTTGGACAAGGCGAGGTTGTCGGTGCATTCCAGCCTGAGCGCCAGGGAATGGGCGATGCGGTACTTCAGTCCAATGCCGATCGGCAATTCAAGTTGGTTCACGCTGTAGGGCGTGGCCAGGCGGTCGGTGAACGACAGGAACGAAGACCCCAAGCCGACCAGCACGTAGGGCCGCCAGGGATTGTCGCCCCACGGATAGAACAGGACGTTGATGTCGCAGAGGAACATCGTGGCTTCGCGGTGCGTGGCGCCATAGTAGTAGAGCGGATTAGTGACGGGGAACACGGCGGCCTCGATCGCGCGCCGGCTGTCCACCAGCCCTACGGAACCGAAGGCGAACCGCACTTCCGTGCCCCAATAGTGATCCAGGTCGTAGCCCACGCGTACGCCGCCGAGGATGCCGCGGTCGCCGGCGACCCAGTCGTAGACCATCTCACTGCCCCACAAGCCGCCGACGAACCAAGTGACGCTGAACGGGCGGAAGAGCCAGCTTTCGTGCCGCGCCGGATCGGCCGTCGCTCCGCTGTGGAAGAGCTTGGCCAGCCCGCGCCGCAACGGGCCGGTGCCGCAGCCGGGCGCGTCGAGTTCGCCGGCCCCTGCGCCGCACTCGGGACAGACGTGCGGCTCGGACGGGGCGGTTCCTTCGAGTTGCTCTCTGGGCGTGCCGGGCGTGGAGAAGGCCGGCTGCTCGACCGCGTCTTGCCTTCTTGCGCTGACCAGACGCAACGGGATCTCGCCCGGCTCCTGCAATTCGGGCCAGCGTTCCAACGAGCGCTGCCCGCCGCGTCCCGCGAAGATCTGCGACCGTTCCGTACCGCTTTCCGCGGCCGTCGTCACGGTTGCACCCGCCATCGCCAGCCACGCCGCCACGGCCAGCCAGGTTAACCGGCTGCCGGCGCGCGGAACAGGATGTCGACGGGCGTGGGACATGTCGGACAGGACGTACCGCTGCAAGTGCCCAATATGAGGAGGGGCGGATTATCCCGATCACCCCACGGGCTGTCAATGCGAAATGGGGAAGATGTGAGGGGTGGGTAGCGGGTGGTGGGCAGTTGCCAGTTGGCAGCAGCCGGGAGGATGGCGGGGATGAGGGATGCATGCTGTGCATACTGCCCATATCGCCCCACCTGCCGGGAGCCGTATCGGACAGTTTGTGCGGAATTGACGGTTCGATGCTATCCTGGCCACCCGTGGTTAGTCTCGCATCGTGCGTTTCACGCCCCCAATACCCTCGGCTCCCACCCCTTCTCATACTCTCGCCCCCAAAGTTCCATGGCCTCGGGGTCGTTGAGGATGTGGCCGTTGGTCGGGTCGCAGGTGAGTGCGCGGCCGGCGCGCTGGGAGATAGCGCCGAGGTGGCAGAGGAGGGTGCTCTTGTAGCCAATCTCGATCTCGGCGTTGGGCGGCGTGTTGGTGCGGATGCCGGCCAAGAAGTTGGCCAGATGGACGGCATCGCCGCCGCTGCCGCTCTTTTCTTCGATGGCCTTGTTCTTGCGGTCGTAGATGGCCCACTTGTTGCCGGTCAGGACGAGCGTGCCCGCATCGCCGTAGAAGGCCGCGCCAAAACCGTCGCCTTCGATGCCGCGGGGCTGGCAACTGCGGCACTCCCAGGTCAGGAGCTTGTCGCCGAACTCGTAGCTGACGATCTGCGTGTCGGGCGATTCCTGGTCGTCGTCGAAACAGTAGCGGCCGCCGCTCGAAGTGACGCGCCGCGGATAATCGACGCCCAGGCCCCAGCGCGCCAGATCCAACCCGTGGACCCCGTTGTTGCCGATCTCGCCCGTCCCCCAGTGCCAGAACCAGTGCCAGTTGTAATGCAGGATGTTGCTACGGAACGGCCGCCGCGGCGCCGGCCCCTGCCACAACTCGTAGTCCAGCCACTCGGGCACCGGGGCCTCTTTTCCGCGGCCGATGCCGCCACGGGCGTTGGTGTACCACGCGCGCGCGAAGGTCACGCGGCCGACCGCCCCGTCGCGGAGCTTCTCGACGGCCTCGATCAGGATCGGCCAACTCCGCCGCTGCGTGCCCATCTGCACCACGCGCTGGTGCTTGCGCGCGGCGGCGATTTGCAGCTCGCCCTCGCGGGGATTGTGGCAGCAGGGTTTTTCGACGTAGACGTGCTTGCCGGCCGCGCAGGCCAGGATCGTGGCCGGGGCGTGCCAGTGGTCGGGCGCGGCGATGACCAGGGCGTCGACCGCCTTATCGTCGAGGATGCGGCGGAAGTCGCCGACCATCTTGGGCGGCTTGCCGGTGACCGCTTCGACCGCCTTGGCCGCCGCCTCCATCCGCCGCTTGTCGGCGCAGCAGACGTAGGCCACCTCGGTCTCGGGCAGTTTTTGGAACTGGCAGGCCAACTCGGTGCCGCGTCCGCCCATGCCCATCACGCCAATAACGATCTTGCGGCCGGGCGATTCGGCCGGTTGCTCTGTTTCGGCGGCCGAGGCGGCGGCAACGCCCAGGACGGCACCACCTGCAACAGAACGACCCAAGAAACCGCGGCGATTGACGGCATCGGACATGGCGGGGCTCCTCGATTTGCGGGGATGGATCGCGGCAGCGCCCCCGATTGTAGCCGTTCGCAAGACGGGCGTCCAATCCGCGTGGCAAGCTGGCAAGTGGCGAGCCCCGGGCGTCAGCCCGGGGATTGTTGACGTGCCGAACCAACGCCATCCCCGGGCTAACGCCCGCGACTCGCCTTCGTTGGGGTGGCAGTACAACTACCACCCCAACGAAAATGACGTTGCGGCCCCTCCGCAACGTCGAAGGCGACTTGAGCCGGCCGCCGCCGTCGGTTAGGATGGTGGCAGACGAACGGGACGCCCACGCGGGCCGGCACGGCGTGGTACGGCCGATCCGGCTTCGTGCGGCGAGGCCCGCGCCGCGTCCGCTCCTTGTGCAAAGGGCTTCTCGCCATGAAGTTGATCATCGCCATTATCCAGCCCAACCGTTTGGAGGCCGTCAAGGCGGCCTTGGCCGACGTCGAGGTCTTCCGCCTGACGGTCATGGACGTGCAGGGTTTCGGCCGCCAGCGGGGACAGACCGAGGTTTATCGCGGCCACGAGTTCAGCGTGAGCCTGGTCCGCAAGGTGCAGTTGATGATCGCCGTGAACGAGGACTTCATCGAGCCGACGATCGACGCCATCCTGCGCGGCGCCCGCACCGGCCAGACCGGCGAAGTGGGCGACGGCAAAATCTTCGTCCTGCCGCTGGAAGACTGCATCCGCATTCGCACCGGCGAACGCGGTGGGGAAGCAATCTAGGATGCCCACGATTATCGACGGCTACAATCTGCTGCACGTCGTCGGATTGCTGGGCGATGCGATCGGGCCGGGCGGATTGGAGCGGTCGCGGTTGGCCCTGCTGAACTTTCTGGCCGAATCGCTCGATGCGGACGAAGTGCCGCACACGACGGTCGTCTTCGACGCGCGCAATGCCCCGTGGGGCGCGCCGCGGACGATGCAGCACCGCGGCCTGACGGTCCACTTCGCCAGCGGGTACGACGACGCCGACAGCCTGATCGAGGAGCTGATCCGCCACGAATCGGCGGCGCGGCAGTTGACCGTGGTCTCCAGCGACCATCGCCTGCAGCGGGCCGCGCATCGCCGCAAGGCCGCCGGCATCGACAGCGACGTGTGGTACGGTGAAGTCGTCCGGCTGCGTCGCCAGCGGCAGCAGACGGCTGCCGACCAGCCCGAGCGTCCGCCCGTGCCGCTGTTGGCGGAAAACGTCGATTACTGGATCAAACAGTTCGGCGGCGAGGCATTGCTCAAGCAACTGGTCGACGAGGCGCTGCCGACCGCGCAAGACGCAGATGTTCCTGCTGCACCGAGCGAGCAGGACGCCCGCGATCCGGAGGACTCCGGCGACAAAGACGTTTGCGGCATCGAGAACCCTTTTCCGCCCGGATACGCCGACGACCTCCTGGCCAAAGAGAAGCACGACCGGATCGTCGAGCCCTTCAATCCCTTTCCGCCGGGTTATGGAGAAGATTTGGAAGAACGATAGGCCGCTTGGCGCCGCTGCTACAATGCGCGGCGGATTTCCGAATTCTGACAGGAGCCTCGCCATGAAACGCCCGTGTCTGAACTTGCTGCTGCGAGTCGTGTTGTCCGTTGTCGGCGTCGTTGCCTTCGCATTCGGCGCCCGCGCCGCCGATTCGGCCGCCATCAAGAAGATCTTCGCCGATCCGCCGCGGGAATACGCCTCGGCGCCGCTGTGGGTGTGGAACGACATGCTCACCGAAGAGCAGATCGCCGGCACCATGCAAGACCTCGCCGGGCAGAAGGTCAAGCAGGTCTTCGTACATCCGCGGCCGGGCTTGATGACGCCGTATCTCTCGGCCGATTGGTTCCGCCTGTGGAAGCGGGCGTTGAAGGAGGCCGAGCGGCTGGACATGAACGTGTGGATTTACGACGAGAACTCGTATCCGTCGGGCTTCGCCGGCGGGCTCGTGCCCGACGCCATGCCCGAAAGCCGCGGCCGCGGCCTGCACTTCGCCGAAGTGAAGCAGCCCGGCAAGATCGGCGACGACGTCCTGGGCGTCTATCGCCTTGGCGACGGCACAAAGGAGAATGAGAACGTCACGCCGCAGGCCCGCAAGGGGGAGAAGCTGCCTGAGGGACGGTATCTGGTGGCGTCGATCCGCCGCGCCCCCAATTCGCCTTGGCACGGCGGCAAGTGCTACGTCGATCTGCTCTACCCGGGTGTGACGCAGAAGTTCCTCGAAGTCACCCTGGAGCCCTACCGCCGCGAGATTGGTGAGCAGTTCGGCAAGCGCGTGCCGGGCTCGTTCACGGACGAGCCAGAACTCCGCCCGGCCGGCGGACTGCCGTGGACCGACGACCTGCCGACGCAATTCCAGAAGCGTTGGGGCTACAGTCTGCTCGACAATCTTCCCAGCCTCACGCGGCCCGTCGGCCAGTGGAAGCAGGTGCGGCATGACTACTATCAGACGCTGTTGGACCTGTTCGTCGATCGCTGGGCCAAGCCGTACTACGAATACTGCCAGAAGCACAACCTGGAGTTCACCGGCCACTATTGGGAGCACGAGTGGCCGAATTGCATCAGCGTGCCCGACAACATGGCCATGTACGCCTGGCATCAGCGGCCGGCCATCGACTGCCTGATGAACCGCTACGAAGAACACACGCACGGCCAGTTCGGCAACGCCCGAGCCGTCAAGGAACTATCCAGCGTGGCCAACCAACTCGGCCGCCGCCGCACTCTCTGCGAGGCCTACGGTGCGGGTGGATGGGATCTGCGGTTCGAGGACATGAAGCGGATCGGCGATTGGCTGCTTGTGCTGGGCGTCAACACGCTCGACGAGCACCTCTCCTACATCACGCTCCGCGGGGCTCGCAAGTGGGATCATCCGCAGTCGTTCTCCTATCACGAGCCGTGGTGGGAGGCGTATCACGTCATGGCCCAGTACTTCACGCGGCTATCCGCGGCGATGTCGCAAGGCGAGCAGGTCAACAGCGTGCTGTTGATCCAGCCGACGACCACTGCGTGGCTCTACCAGGCCGACGCCACCCAGGCCAAGCAACTCAAGCAACTCGGCGACCAGTTCCAGTCGCTCTTGAACCTCTTCGAGCGGACACAGGTGGAGTACGACATCGGCTGCGAAGACATCATGACCCGGCACGCCGCGGTCAAGACGGCCGTCAAACCGGCGTTCCTCACGGTTGGCGGACGGGCCTACGACAGGGTCGTGCTCCCGCCGGGCACCGAGAACCTCAACGAGAAGACGATGAAGTTGCTGGAGGACTACGCCGCGGCGGGCGGCCGCGTGTTCTGCTGCGGCACGCCGCCCTCGCTGGTCGACGGCCGCCCCTCGAATCGCGGCCAAACGCTGGCCAAGCTGCCCGGCTGGCAACAGGTCGAGCCGGACGCCCTGCCCGAAAAGTTGGCCGCGATCAATAGCGACGGTTTTGCCATCCGCCGCAGCCCGAACGACAAGGGCATCCTCTTCCACCAGCGTCGCCGCATCGACGACGGCGAATTGCTGCTGTTGGTCAATACGAGCATCGAAGCGCCGAGCGCGGGCGAGGTCTTCACCCTATTGCGCAACGTCGAGCGCTGGACCCTGGAAACGGGCGAAACGGCCGCCTATCCGTGCGTCCGCGAGCCGATGGGCGTGAACTTCACTTATCAGCTTCCGCCGTGTGGCAGCCTGCTGCTGTTCCTCTCGAAGGAAGCGCCCGCGGCAAAGGACACGCCGCGGCCGAAGAACGGGCAGCCGCTGCCAATCCTTGTCGAATCGCCGCGGCCCGTGCCAATTCCGGCCACGGGCGAAACGGCCATCCGCCGCATCGAACCCAACGTGCTGGCCATCGACTTCCTCGACGTAACGGCCGGCGGCGAAACGAAGAAGGGGCTCTACGTCCACAAGGCCGGGCAATTTGCCTTCCAGAAGAACGGCATGGACCGCAACCCGTGGGACAGCGCGGTGCAGTTCGGCGACGAACTAATTGCTCGGAAGTTCCCGCCCGAGAGCGGCGTCGAGGCGACGTACCGCTTCACCATCGAGGGCGACGTGCCCAAGCCGCTGTGGATCGTCATCGAGCGGCCCGACCTCTACACCATCACGTGTAACGGCAAGCCGGTGACGACGAAGAAAGACCAGTGGTGGCTTGACCGCGCCTTCGGGCGGATCGACATCACGGCCGCGGCCAAGGTGGGCGAAAACGAAGTCCATCTGAAGGCGTCGCCGTTTACCATCTACCACGAACTGGCCACGGCCTACGTGCTGGGCGACTTTGCGCTGAAGCCGGCAGCCGCGGGCTTCGTCATCGCTCGGCCGACGCCGCTGAAGCTCGGATCGTGGAATGCGCAGGGCCTTCCGCTCTACGCGACAGGCGTGGCCTACACCGAGACGTTCGACGTGCCCAAGCCCGCGGGCAAGTACAGCGTGCGCCTGCCGAGTTGGTACGGCAGCGTGGCCAAGGTGTCGGTCAACGGCAAGCCGGCCGGCTACATCGCCTACGCGCCGTGGCAATGCGACGTGACGAAGCTCATTCAGCCCGGCAAGAACACGGTCGAAGTGACCGTCATCGGCACGCTGAAGAACACGCTCGGCCCGCACCACGCCGGCACGGCCCTCGGCGCCGCTTGGCCGGCCAATTTCCACCAGTCCCCCGCCGCCGGCCCCCCCGCCGGCGATAAGTATCACACCGTCGGCTACGGGTTGTTCGAGCCGCTGGTGCTGGAGAACGTGAAACTGCTGAAAGACGCCGGGCGGTAGGCGGTGTGGTCAGTCGCCTTTCGCTCTGGAAGAGTTGCGCTTCTTTCGCGGAGCGAAAGGCGACAATACGCCCGGGGAATGCCCACCGGCCGCCCCCAACACCACTCTGCTAGCCCATTCTCAATGGGTTCCCCCGGGCCTCCATAGCCGGTTGGCCGGTTTTCTTGTCACACCGGGCCCCGGGCCCTGTACTAGACGGCGAGTTGGGAGTTGTGGTTACGAGTCAACCGAATCTTGAATGGGAGGTGCGACAATGGACGTTTACACGAAACTGCTTGCGTTGACAATCGGTTTGGCAATCGCCCTGCTTGCCGCCACCGGACAGGTTTCAGGCCAGACTGTGGTCAACGGCACGCCGGCCTATGTGCCCGCGCCGCACCACGTCCACTACGGGTACCCGTACTACCGCCCGCACGCCTCGACCGCGGCCGAGGGCTATCTGAACGGCGTATCCAACGTGATCTATGCCCAGGGGCAATACAACTACTACACGTCGATGGCGGCGATCAACGCCCAGGAGGCCCGCCGGCTGAGCATCGAGAACCATCAGGCGGGCGTCAAAGCGTACTTCGAGACGCGGAAGATGAACCGCGAGTACCGGGCGGCCGAGCGCCATCCGGCCGCCAACGCCGACAGCAAGGCCAAGATTGCCCAGACCGAACGGCCGCGGCCGCTTTCGCCCCAGGAATTGGACGCGGCCACCGGCAAGATCCGCTGGCCCAAGTTGCTGGCCGCCGACACGCACGCCGACAACCGCGAAGCGCTCGACAACTACTTCGCCGTGCGGGCGGAGAAGCGGGCCGTGAGCACCCGCGAAATGACCGAACTCCGCAACGTCGCCCTGGCCATGATGGCCGACCTGAAGGAGCAACGCCGCTCGGCGACGCCGGACGACTATGAGGCCGCCGCCGAGTTCCTCCGCAGCCTGGCCTGCGAGGGCCAACGGCCCGTCGGCGAAGGGCCGCGACTGGTCGCATCGGCCAAGTAGTACAGAAGGCGCCACGCTCCGACACTTGGGCCATGCGGTCCGGCAATGGTGCGGCGGCGAGGTCTTCGGGCCTCGACGCCGCACTGCTGTTTCTGGCCTCGACGTTCGTTCGGTCGGCCTCGTTCAGACGAGCACACGGTTGTTCCCTGCCGGCTTCGGTGGTAAGCTGTCCACCGTGGGAATTGGATACCCGCCGGCTGGCCTTTCCCGGCCGACGCCGACGGCATGGAAAGGCCGTCCTGCAACCACAGTGCCACCCGGATACGGAGAACGCCCGATGAAGCTTCCACTGGCCGGATTGTCGTCGTCGTTGTCGATGCTTGGTCTCCTCGTGCCGGCAACGCTTATCGCCAAGGAAGAAGTTGCCGTGTTCCGCGACGCGGTCGTTGCTCCGGCCGTGTTTGGCGCGGCCGAGATTCGGCGGGCGGTTGAGGCCGGCGGTAAGGCGTGCGGGGAGAATCGTTTCAACGAGTGGCCCGGAACGCAGGCCGCCCTGCGGATCGTGCTGGCCACGTCTCCCGAGGAGTCGCAGCGGCTGGCCAAACAGTTGGGCGTGGCGCCGCCCAAGCAGAACGGCCCGCAGTGCTATGCCATCCGCAAGAAGGTTGACCGCGGGAGCACCACGTATGCCGTGCTCGGCGCCGACGCCGCGGGGGCGATGTACGGCGCGTTGGACGTGGCTGAGGCAATCCGCCTGGCGGGGACTGTCCCAGTTTTCGCCCCAGCGAAAACGGGACTGTCCCCTTCTGCTCTGGCCGACCTGCTGTCAGACTCCGACCATGCGCCGTACATCGCGCGTCGGGGGATCAAGTTCAACATACCGCTCGACGCCCGCACGCCCAGCTATTCCGACGCCGGCGACGCCGCGCAGCAGAACATCGCCGAGATGTGGAGCCGCGACTTCTGGCGGGAGTTCCTCGACGAAATGGCCCGCCAGCGGTTCAACGTGCTGACGCTCTGGAACCTGCATCCGTTCCCATCGCTGGTGAAGGTGCCCGAGTTCCCCGACGTGGCCCTGGCCGACGTGATGCGGACGACCGCGAAGTTTGACTCGACGTACAGTCTCTCCGCCCACGACATGGTCCGCCCGGCCACGCTGGCTAACCTGGAAACGCTCAAGCGGATGACCGTCGAGGAGAAGATCGCCTTCTGGCGCGAGGTGATGCAGATGGCCCGCGATCGCGGCATCGAAGTCTATCTGTTCACCTGGAACATCTTCGTGTGGGGCGCCGAAGGGAAGTACGGCATCACCGCCGCGCAGGACAACCCGGCGACCATCGATTACTTCCGCGCCAGCGTGCGCGAGACCGTGCTGACGTATCCGCTGCTGGCCGGCATCGGCATCACCGCGGGCGAGCGCATGCAGGACCGCAAGGACGAGTTCGCCAAGGAGAAGTGGCTCTGGAAAACCTACGGCGAGGGCATCCGCGATGCGAAGAAGAAACAACCCGGCCGCGAAGTCCGCCTGATCCACCGCTTCCACCAGACGAACCTCCGCGAGATCACGGCCGAGTGGAAGGACTATCCGGGCGTGTTCGACCTGAGCTTCAAGTACGCGATCGCCCACATGTACGCGTCGCCGGCCCCGCCGTTTGCCAAAAAGGCGCTGGCCGAACTGCCGCACAACCTCCGTATGTGGATGACCGTGCGCAACGACGACATCTACAGTTTCCGCTGGGGCGACCCGGAGTTCGCCCGCGCGTTCGTTCGCAACTTGCCGGGGCCCGACAAGATGGCCGGCTATTACATGGGCCCCGACGGCTACATCTGGGGCCGCGAGTTCCTGAGCACCGAGCCGGAATCGCCGCGACAACTCGTGATGCACAAACAGTGGTACAGCTTCATGCTCTGGGGGCGTTTGAGCTACGATCCGGCGCTTCCCGACGCGCTCTTCGAGCGAACGCTGGCCGCCCGGTTCCCGGAAGTGCCGGCGGCGAAGCTCTTCGCCGCCTCGTCGCGGGCGTCAAGGATCATTCCGCTGGTCACACGCTCGCACTGGGGCGACATTGATCTGAAGTGGTTCCCCGAGGCGTGCATAAGCCATCCCAAGTCGAAGGGCTTTCATACCGTGCAGCACTTCGTCGACGGCGAGACGATGCCTGACAGCGGGATACTCAGTGTCAAGACCTACCGTGAGCGGCTGCTGGCCGGGGAGGAAATGCCGGGCATGACGCCGCCGCAGGTGGCCGAGGAGCTTGCGGGCCACGCCCGGGCAACGTTCCAGTTGCTCGCGGAGATCGGCCCGCCGAAGAGCAAGGAACTGCGACTGACACTCGGCGACTTGGAGGCGATGGCCCACTTGGGCAACTACTACGCCGCGAAAACGCTGGGCGCGACCGAGTTGGCGTTGTTCCAGAAAACGGGCAAGCCCGAGCAGCAGGCGGCGGCCGTCAAGCATCTCGAAGCGGCGCTGGCCCACTGGAAGAAGTACGCCGCCGTGGCCACGCGGCAGTACCGCCCGCAGTTGTTGACTCGCATCGGCATGGTCGACTTCAACGCCTTGACGGCCGCGGTCGAGCGCGACATCGAGATCGCCGCCGAGAGCAAGTAGCGTAAAACGCCCCTTCCTCCGCGGCGTTTCCCGGGGGCGGCAACTACACTGCCACCGCCCGGAACGATGTGCTAGAATGATCGGCAACACGGGCATTCTCCAATTGCAAAGGAGCCGCACGATGCGTTGCTGCACATTCCCTTGCTGGGCATTGTTGATCTCGTTGGCCGTGACCGCGGCAATGGCGGCCGAGAACGCCGGCGGCCGCGGCGGAAAACCCGCCGCCAAACAAACGCCGCCCGCCGGCGCCAAGAGCTCCGCCGGGGCGAAGCCGGCCGAGAAGCTCGACCTGAACGGAACGTGGCGCGGGTACGTCGTCGAAGGGAAAGGGCAGAATCCCAACCGCGGTTCGGTCCACCTGGAACTCAAGATCCAAGGCAACCGCATCACCGCCCAGCGTCTGGACGGGCAGGGCGGTTTCTTGGGCGAAGGCACTTACCAGATTACGACCGAGCGGTTCTACATGATCGATGCCACCGAAACCCGCGAGCGCGGCAAAGGACGCACCTACCTGGGCATCTGCCGCTTCGGCCCCGACTTGATGTACTGGAGCGTTGCCAATCCGGGCAACCCGCGCCCCGTGGACTTCGAGACCAAGGGCCGGCAGTTCCTGTTGATTCTCAAGCGGCAGCGGCCGTGAAGCAAGACCAAGACCAGCCGCACGTCGTCGAACTGACGCCCCAAGGGCGCGGGGCGGTAGCCACGCTGCTGGTCACGGGGCGCGGGGCGCGGGCGACCGTCGACGCCCACCTTCGTACGGCGGGCGGGAAGTCCCTGCGGGAGTATCCGCCCGATCGCCTCGTCGTGGCGCGTTTCGGCCCAGCCGACGGTGAAGAAGTCGTCGTCCGTTGCCGCGGCGAGGATTGCGTCGAACTGCACTGTCACGGCGGACTGGCGGCCGCCGCGATGATCCGGCAAACGCTCGTCGCGGACGGTTGTCGCGGCGTATCGTGGCGCGAATGGGTCGCCGGCCAGGAGTCCGATCCGATTGCCGCGGCTGCCCGCGCGGCGTTGGCACAAGCCCGCACCGAACGTACGGCCGCGATCCTCCTCGATCAGTACCACGGGGCGCTGCGGCGGGAAATGAACGCACTGGAAAGTGCGTCCTGCGCGGATGTCGCAACCCTGTTGGCCCGCGTGCCGCTGGGACTGCATCTGACGCAGCCGTGGCGCGTCGTGCTGGCAGGGCGGCCGAACGTGGGCAAGAGCAGCCTGCTGAACGCCTTGGCCGGCTACCAGCGCGCGATCGTACACCCTTCGCCCGGCACTACGCGCGACGTCGTCACATTCAGCACTGCCATCGACGGCTGGCCCGTGGAACTGTGCGACACCGCCGGCCTGCACGCGGCCACGTGCGCGGTCGAGCGGGCGGGCGTCGCTCGCGCCCGCGAAACGCTGGCCGACGCCGATCTGCTGCTTCTCGTCTGCGACCGCAGTCAGCCCTGGTCGGATGCCGACCAGGAGTTGCTCGATGCGGTTGCGGCGGAAGAAAAGAGGACAGTCCCCATTTGCCGGAACGGCCCGAAGGGTGCTTCGCACAAATGGGGACTGTCCCCTTTTCTTCCGCACGCATACTTAGTAGTCCACAACAAGTGCGACCTGCCGCCGGCTGCCGGATCGCGGCCGCCGGGGCTGTCGCTGAGCGCGCTGCGCGGCGACGGCATCGAAGCGCTAGTGCAGACGATCTCTCGGCGGCTGGTTCCCGATCCGCCCCCACCCGGCGCGGCCGTGCCGTTCGCACTGGAACAGGTCGAGCACTTGCAGCGGCTGGCTGCGAAGCGCCTTGGGTGATGCTCTACGCGCCACCGCCGGCCTTGTGCCTGATGGCACGCGATCAGGCCGCAAGTTTCTTCAGGAACTCGACCTCCTTGGCCAGAATCTTCACGACCTCTTCGGGCGATTTCTTGCCGAGAGACTCATTCTCGACGCACAGGTCGTTTTTGTAGCCGGCCTTCCGCAGAATGTCGATCACGCGGCGGAAATTGATGTCGCCCTCGTAGATCGGGCCGTGATACTCGCCGTACTTGTAGCCCATCGGCCGCTGCCGTTCGCGGTCGGCCTCGGGATAGTGGATGCTCTTGCAATGGGTGTGGAACGCCCGCGGGGCGAACTGCTCGTAGATGCCGTAGAGCTTCGAGAGCGGATGGCCGAACCAGTAGAAATTGCCCGTATCGAGCGTCAGCCCGAGCCGCTTCGAGCCCACGCCGTCGAACAAGGCCGCGAGGAACTCGGGCTTGTTCGTCGTGTTGCCGTGATTCTCGATGGCAAAGCGGACGCCGGTGGCCTCGGTTTCGGCCATGACCTTGCGGAGGATCTCGACGGCCGCCTTGAGGAACTCGTCGCCGGCCAGCTTGCGCGGCACGACGTCGATGCGGATCGCCGGCGCGCCGAGCGTTTTGGCGGCCTCGGCGGCCTTGCGGCACCAGGCGAGTTCCGCGTCGGGCCGCTCCTCGAAGCGGTTGGCCATGCATAACGCAGTGATCCGCTGGCCGGCCGCCTTGGCGTCGGCCGCCAGGCGCTGGAGACCGTCGGCGGTGGCCGCCGAGTAGTTCACGTCCGGGTGGAACAGCCCGGGCAGGGCTAGTTCTTCATTGATTACCGCCTCGACCCCCTCAGCGCCGACCGCCCGCAAGGCCGACCAGCAGTCCTTCGCGCCCGTCAGCCGGAGCATCGCGTCGCGGCAGGTCACGGGCCAGGTTGTTCGGCTTTCTTTCTCGGCGGCCAGCACACATTGCCCCACCGGCCCGGCCATCACGGCCGCGGCGCCCAACTGGCCGGCCCGGTTCAGGAAATGTCGTCGCGTCATGGATTGCATCATGGTGATTGCTCCGATTGGTTGTTGCGAGTGTCTTGCCCTTGTTTCCACGCTCTGCGTGGGAACACAATTGCCGGACGCTCCGCGTCCTTTCCAACACGTCTGGATTCCGCCAGCCGGCGAAGCCTCGGCGACGCAGAGCGTCGCACCCGTGCGTTTCCACGCAGAGCGTGGGAACGAGACCGCTATGCTGAAGCATAACCTACGCCCGTCGCTTCCGCCAGCGATAGAGGCCCAGCGCGGCCGCGGCGGCGAGGAGCATTGTCCAGGTGGCCGGCTCGGGCACGGCGGAGACGGCATAGCCGCTGAACCCAGTGACGCTGAAGCTGGCGATTCCTTCGCGGTAGACGACATGCGTATCGAACGGCGCCCACGCGCCGCTGCTATACCGCCACGCGCGCAGGTCCGACAGCCCTTGGCCCACGTCGAACGACAGCAGCGTCTCGCCCGTCAACGTCGTATTGAAATCCCACGCCGCGACGACCGCCTCCCCCGGCAGCAGCCCAATCCCATCCAACTGCCCGCCGGTCATCGAATTGGCCACCATCGTCGGCGTCCCCGTCACCACTCCCGTGCTCACGCCCGCGCGATGGCCGGCGGCATCGGTGAAGATCGTCCGCGTGCCGGTCGCCAGCGTCGCCGTGTTTCCCGCCCCAACTCCCGTGGCCGCCGGCACAACGAACGTCTTGCTCACACTATCCCACGTGCCGCCGAAGGCGTTGTAGGTGCCGGTGCCGGACCACGTCATTGAGCGGCGCTGCAGGTCAGAAATTGGCGTGTAGCCGGCTGCGGGCAGGAACACATCGGCATAGAGGTTGGTCTTTCCGCTATTGGTGACCACTCCGGCTTCGGTGGTGCTACCCAACAAGAGCATGTTGTTACCGCTGACGTGAAGACCGACCACCGACTTGTTGTTGATAGTTACTCTCTTTGCTGCGACTTGCCCCCCCGTCTCGATTGTCAACGTACCGCTGCCAGCGCTGCCGACGTAGAGTGTGCTGCTGTTCGTCCAATTCGAGTTCGTGCCGATGACCGTTACCGTGCCGGTCGAGCCGGAGTTGTTACCCACGTAGCCCGAGGTGTTGCTCACCTGCCCGCCCGCCTCGATCAATAGCGCGCCGCCACCGTCACCGCCGATGTAAATGGAGCTGCTGCTGGTCAACTGGGAGCCAGTGCCGGTAATCGTTACCCAACTGATACTGCCGGCACTGCTGCCTATATTGGCGGCAGTGCTGCTGACTTGCCCGCCCGCCTCAATGTTCAGGATCCCGGTACCGTAGTAGCCGACATAGAGAGTGTTCGTGGTCCATCTTGAGCCGCTGCCGGCAATGGTTGCGGTGCCCGTGGAACCCGAATTGTAACCTAGATAGCCGTAGGAAGATGCAACGGAAACGCCATTGACAATCCCGAGTGTCGCGGCGCTTCTGTAACCAGCCCCCAAGGCGCCGGTTCCGTCTGGGGTTATGGTCAGCACACCACCTGACCCGAAGAGGACTCTCGCTTGTGATCCGTACGTGCCGTCGAAAACGAGATCTCCGTCAAGGACCGCACCTTTGGCTGCTATTGTACCATTGCCCAATAGAGTATGCAGCGAGGCGAAAAGCGTAGTTGCGGTGATCGCTCCGCCATTGGCTACGGTAAGCGTACCGGTCCCGTTGTTACCGACATAGAGGCTATCGCTGTTGTTCCACGTCGAGCCGAAGCCTGTAATGGTTCCCGTGCCGGAAGAACCATAGCCCGAACCTAAGGTCGCTCCACGACTGCTGACCTGCGCGCCTGCGCTGATGTTCAGGATGCCGTTGCCAAGCTCCCCAACGTAGAGATAGCTACCACAAGTCCACTTCGAGCCAGGACCGGTGACCGTTGCCGTCCCGGTGCAATTGGCATCGCTCGCCAGGTGGCCGTAGCTACTACTGACCTGTCCGCCCGCCTCAACGTTCAGGTTGCCGGTGCCAGAGTAGCCGACGTAGAGCCTGGTCTTATTGGTCCACGTCGAGCCGGTGCCGGTAATCGTTGCCGTCCCAGTGGAGCCAGAAATGTAGCCCAGGTAGCCGAAGTCAGATACGATCGTTACGCCATCAGCAATTCTGAGCGTTCCGGTTTCCTTGTAGCCTACCCCCAATCTGTTGTTCCAGTTGCTTACGTTCAGCGTGCCACCCGTGCCGAAAGGAAGCGTCTGTTGCGGTCCCTGGCTGCCATTGAAGACGAGATCGGCATCGAGCACCGCACCCGAAGCCGCAGTAACGATACCATCGCCCAGCAGACTGCTTAGCGATGCGTATAGTGTGGAGGTATTGACCCGCCCGCCATCGGCCACAGTTAGCGTACCGGTGCCCTCGTAGCCAACGTACAGGCGGACACTATTGGTCCAATTCGAGCCAGCGCCGGTAACCGTTGCGGTGCCAGTCGAGCCGGCGTCGTATCCGAGGTAGCCAATCGCGCATGCTAACGAGCTTCCGTTATCCACGATTGCAGAGCCGGTCTTACCCGACTTGCCGATGTACCCGGTCGTGCTGCTGCTATACCAACTCGCCGGATTGACCGGGGTGACATCGCCGCTGAAAACGACCGCCGCCGAGGCCGACGATGCGAAGAAGAAGATGGAGGCTGCGGAGAATGTCGCGCGCGGCACAGCAGGGCAACGCGATGTGACATGCATGGATCGGGGCTCACTTGGAAGGGCGGGAGTGTGGTTCGCCAATCCGTTGTGGTTCAAGCGTCTCGCCTGCGGGCGCATCCAAGGCAGCCGGGACGGCTGTACCACAAGAGGCGCACGGGTGAGACGCGGAGGCGTCAGAGGGAACGGCCGAGAGGCGGATGGGCCACGCCGGTCGGTTCGGGCAGACGGGCTGTCCGGGGCTCACGCGGCGAACCGTAGGATGGAGCACCGCTCCGTCCGCAAGGGGACGCAGCAATGCTGCATCCTACGAGGGTGGACGCAGCGGAAGCTGCGTCCTACGTTTGCCGCGGCGGTTCGGTCTCGGCCGGGAGGCGCTGCCTCGTGTGGAGAGAGGAGGGGGCCGGGTCGCCCGCGGCCGCCGGGGCGGAGTGGTCCGCCAAGGGGGCATCAGGCAGGTTGATTGTGCCGATTTTAGCATCCCGCAGCGGGGTAGTCAAGTATTTGACGCGCGCCGACGGGAGGTTTCTTGGGGGGGACGGGGAGAAGGATGAAGGATGAAGGAGGAAGGAGGAAGGAGGAAGGAGGAAGGACGAAGGATCGGGCCGTGAGAGTACCGAGTACGAAGTACGGAGTACGGGCCTTCTGTCTTCCTCCTGTCTCCTGACTCCTGTCTCCCCTTCATCCTTCATCCCTCATCCTTCATCCTTCACATCAAACACATACAACACCTGATTGTGCCGCAAGTACAGCCGGCCGCCGCAGATGACGGGATGACAGAGCGGCAGGTCTTCGCCGGCTTGGCGCGGGAGGCGGAATTGGCTGGCGATCTTGAAGCCGGCAGGCGAGATGGGGATGAGCGAGACTTGGCCCTTGTCGTTGATGGCGTAGATCGCGCCGTCGGCGAAGGCCAGCGAAACCTTGCCCAACTCGCGATCAACCTGCTTGATATCGCCTTTGAGGAAATCGACGCAGAAGAAGCCCTTGCCACCCAGGCGGCAGCCGCAGCCGTACATCAGGCCGTCGCGCAGTATCATGCCGCCGTGGCAGTTGTCGAGCTCCTTCTTGTGCCAGACTTGCGTGACGCCGCGGGAGTCGTCGTTGAGCTTCAAGAGCGTGCCGCCGGCCGAGTGGCCGCAGGCAACGAAGACGTGGCCGTCGTGGTAGACGGGGCGCGTGGAGTTCTGCCCGTAGCGGCCGTGCGGATGCGACCAGAGCAGCTCGCCAGTTTTCACGTCGATACCCACGGCGGCGCGCTGCGTCATGGTGATGAACTGCCGCACGCCCTTGTACTCGGCCACCAGCGGCGAGCAGTAGGCGGCGCCGTCTTTGATCGCGGTGTTCACCCACAGCGTCTTGCCGGTCCGCTTGTCGAGCGCCACGGCCGCGCCCTTGGTTCCGCCGGGCAGGCAGAAGAGGCGGTCGCCGTCGAGCAC
>Ga0233425_10005722_pt1 | contig 19301 bp, 21 predicted proteins | sample Watercolumn_Towu_2_FD_181712 | JGI IMG/M metagenome (GOLD analysis project Ga0233425, IMG submission 181712) | Freshwater microbial communities from Lake Towuti, South Sulawesi, Indonesia - Watercolumn_Towuti2014_140_MG | ecosystem: Environmental > Aquatic > Freshwater > Lake | place... | reverse complement strand
CTATAGGTTTCTCCGTGAACAGGGGGCGGCCAAGGAGCCGCCCTGGCTTGCCTGCCGCATATCGGAGGCGGCCGATCCTGCGCCGGTTATCGTTGATGCGGCGCTGAAGGAAAAAGACGATCTCTGCATCCGGACGGTTAGGCTATTTGTTGCCATTCTCGGGGCAGAGGCGGGGAATTTTGCCCTCAAAACGCTCGCCGCGGGCGGCGTCTATCTCGGGGGTGGAATCGTACCGAGGATCGTCCCCTTCCTCGAGGGAGGACCGTTTCTTGCCGCCTTTCGGCGAAAGGGGCGAATGGCCGACCTGCTCTCCCGGATACCGGTGCATATGATCACCCAACCGCGGACGGCGCTGATCGGGGCCGCCGACTATGGGCTAACCGAAGAGTGAAAATCATTTTCCGGTTCATCCGGTTGAGGCGAACTTCTTGGAGTTAGTAAAACGACAAGATAGACGAAGATGCAGGATTTCAATCCTCTATCATCCATGTTCTTTTACTGGAAATTATGATATGAATTGTATAATTCTTTGACATCCACCTTAGAGAGGATGAACGTTTCCAGAGATTTGCAGATTCTTTGGAATTATCATTAGAATGTTCTTTGATGAGCATGACCCAGCGCATTTCCATGCTGAGTATCATGGCAATAAGGCGGTCTTTGATTTCAACGGCAATATCATGAAGGGAGATTTGAATTCGAAGACGGCAACAAAGCTTGTGAGAGAGTGGATAGACCTGCGTATAGATGATCTTAAAGAGGATTGGAGGTTGGCAAAAGCCGGTAAGGAAGTAAAGAAGATTGCTCCGTTGGAGTGAGGTGACCCATGTGGAACATGAATGACGTGACAAGAATAGAGTACAGGGGTGGCTTTGTCTTTCGTGTTGTCTTTGACGATGGAAAAAGTGGTGACGTGGACTTCTCGGAGTACATCGGAAGAGGGCCTGTTTTTGAGCCTCTACGGGACAGATCCTTTTTCAAGAACGCAACGATAGAAGGCGGGACCATCTCCTGGCCGAATGGCGCGGACATAGCTCCTGAGACACTATATGAGAAAATACTCTGCCAACAAATCGTTGCACCGGATGTGCAGAACGACGCGTCCCGGTGAACTCGCCGTGGGACTGAAGGTATTGTGAAAATGAAATATTTTTTTGGATACGGATACTGCTCACGCCGAATTTACTGATGGGAATTCTCATATCAAGAAATGTGACGACAGACAGCGTGGGAATGCCAAACTCTTACGAGGTCGTCATTCATTGACTCTTATGCATTTAACCAAAGGAGGTCAATCATGCTTACACGACGCGATTTTATGGTCTGCACCGTCGCCGCCGGCGCCGGCGCCCTGATGTACCCCCATTTCTGCTTTGCGAAGGCATCGCAGCCGGGTACGGCGGTGAACTTCGACGTGCCGGCCGGCGCCTGCGATTGCCATACGCACATCCACGGCGACCCGGCGCAATTTCCTTTCTTTGCCGGGCGGGTCTATACGCCGGAGGTGGCGCTCCCCGAGGAGATGGCGGCGCTGCACAAGGCGCTCCGCATCCAGCGGGTGGTGATTGTCACGCCGAGCGTGTACGGCACCGACAACTCGTCCACGACGTATGGGATGAAGGCGCGAGGCAAGGATGCGCGGGGCGTGGCGGTGATCGGCGACAAGACGACCGAGGCCGAGATCGACGAGCTCGCGCGTCTCGGATACAAGGGTATACGTCTCAATCTTGCTACCGGCGGCACCAAGGATCCCAGCGAAGGCCGGAGGCGCTTTCTCGCGGCTGCGGAGCGGGTGAAGAGCCGCAACTGGCACATCCAGATCAACACCTCGCTGCCGATGATCGCCGCGATGAAAGAGACGCTCGCTGCCTCGCCGGTGACGCTTGTGATCGATCATTACGGCAATCCCAACGAAGAACTTGACGTGAAGCAGCCCGGCTTCTCGGACCTCGTGGACCTCGTGCGTTCGGGCAAAGCCTACGTCAAGATTTCGGTCAACGGAGGCCCGCGCAAGAACTACGGCTATTTCACGCCGCTGGCGCAAACGCTCATCGCCGCCAACAGCGAGCGAATCCTCTGGGGCACCAACTGGCCGCATCCGAACTCGACCACGCCGCCGGGTCGCAAGCCGACCGATCTGAATCCGTTATGGCAGGTCGACGACGGTCTTGTGCTGAACCTGCTGCCTGTGTGGGCGCCCGATGCGGCGATGCGCAAGAAGATCCTGGTCGACAATCCCGCCAGACTGTACGAGTTTTGAGGCTCCGGACCTGATCCTGACAGGCCGGCGTAATCGCCGGCCTGTCTCCCGCATTTTTCTGCTCGCAATGCCCCTATCCCACGGGGCTCGGCGATCAGGCGATTCGGCTGTCCGGGACCGGGGGATGGCCCGACCAGGAACGCTCCCCGGTGCGCTGTATGAAGGAAAAGGAGAAACGGCGTCATGAAGGATAGGCTCTACCTGCTTACACCAGACTTCCTTGATCAGGGGAAAAGGTATTTCTGTCCCGGTTGCGCCCAGGTGGAAGGGATGCTTTCGTTTTATCCTGCCCTCAGGGAAAAGATCGAGGTGTTCTATACGGAATTCCCGAGACCCCGTCCAAGGCTTGTGGCGGACATCGGTGAAGCCAACCAGGGTTGTCCGAAGCTCGTGATCGGAGGGGATCGCGACGTTCCCCAGGGGATCATCGTCGGTGAGGCCAAGGGGCATCGTTTTATCTCGGCGCCGCTCGAGATCTGCCGCTATCTGGCCAGCGCCTATGGGGTTGGAGAACCCCATTGATCTGCTGTTTTTTTATGAACTCGCAAAAAAGTCGTAAAAGACTTGTTTTCGGAACGGCCTCGTAAAAAGCTCTGCAGGCAAGGCGCGCGAACACTGAGGAGTGAAGCGTACCTTTGCGTACGCCGCAACGACGAAGGATGAAGCGCAACGCAGTATCCGGGCTTTTTACGAGGCCGTCATTTTTTCAGGATATGGACGCAGCAGGCCGGTGTATCGCCGGCCACCCCCCCGCCGGAACAGTGGGCCAAGCCCGCTTTGGCGTCGGCGACCTGTCGCTCTCCCGCCTCGCCTCGCAGATGCCATACGACTTCCGCTATCTGTGCCACACCCGTCGCCCCCACCGGATGTCCTTTGGCAAGCAGACCGCCGCTCGGGTTGACCGCCAGTTTCCCGTCGATATTCGACCAGCCTTCGTCGAGCCACCTGCCGTAGTCTCCCTCCGGAACCAGCCCCAGTCCTTCCACCCGCATGAACTCGGCGATGGTAAAACAGTCGTGGACCTCGGCGAGATCAAGATCTTCCGGACCGATGCCCGCCATCTGGAAAGCCTGTTTGCCGGCCAGACCTTCCAGTTGATTACGGGAAATTTCCCGATCGAGATCGTAGGACCCGCTTGTCAGGACCGAGGCGGCTACCCACACCGGTTTTGTGCTGTAGCGGGCGGCGACTTCTCTGGAAACCATAACGGCGGCCGCGGCGCCGTCGCCGAGGGGATTGCACGACATGATGGTCAACGGGTCGGCGATCATCCTTGAATTCAACACCTCTTCAACCGTGCACTCTTTTTTGTATTGCGAGCGGGGGTTCAGACAGCCGTTTCTATGGTTTTTGACCGACACCTTTGCCAGTTGTTCGCGGGTCGTTCCGTATTTTTCCATGAATCGCTTCGCGCGCAGCGCCCAGTGACCCGGCATGGTCAAGCCCAGGTTCGCTTCGTATTCCACCTCCGTGGCTCCGGCGAGAGCCTTGGTCGAAAGGCTTGTGTCTCCCGCATAGAGTTTTTCGACGCCGACGGCCAGGGCGACGTCGTAGATCCCGGAAGCGACCGCCATCCACGCTTCCCGAAAGGCCGAAGAGCCGCTGGCGCAGGCGTTTTCCACATTGGTAATCGGGATGTTGCGTATCCCGACCTCCTTGAGAACGATCTGTCCCAGGACCATGACCTGGCCGGTCATAATGCTGGCGCAGGCATTCCCTACGTAAGCGATCTGTATATCGTTTGGGCTCATCCCGGCATCCTTCAGCGCATCCCAGGTCGCCCGCCTGCCGAGCTCCTTCAAGGGGGTATCGATAAATTTTCCAAAGTTGGTCATCCCCACCCCGATAACAGCAACCTCTCTCATGACATCATCCTCCAGGAAGGGACCTATTTGGCGACCGGACGGAATTTAAAGGTGGTCACGTCGTTGCCCGCTTTGTCATTGCGAAGCTTCTCGATCACCATTTCCATCTCCGCCCCCGAGCGCAGTTCGTTGGGGTCCAGAACGCCGCTGATCAATGTGGCGATCCTGATATTTTCCGGTTCGATCACGACAAATCCGAACGCATAGGGCGGAGCGAACTCCCGGCTGGCAACATTGATAACGGTGTAAGCATAGAGTTTCCCTTTATTGCCGAGTTTGGCTTTCACAATCGCTTCATCGGTCAGGCAATAGGAGCAAATCTGCCGGGGTGGGAAAAAGGCCTTGCCGCACGTCGTGCATTTGGTCCCGATCAAATGCGGTTCGTCGCCCTCCATTTCAAAGGCTCCCGGAATAACCGGAATGGTCTGTTTCGCCTGCGCTGCATCGTTCATGTCGGCCCGTCCTCCTTTCTCATCAACATCCTTCAGGCGAAGCGCCTCCTTTCGGTTCAGCCCCCGAGGATCTCCCGCTGCTTTCGGCTGAGATCTCTGATCCCGGCGGCGGCAAGGTCCGCCATGGCATTGAGACGGTCGCGGTCAAAAGGAAGGGCCTCCGCCGTCCCCTGGACCTCGATGAACAGACCGCTTCCGGTCATGACAAAATTCATATCGACATCCGCCCGCGAATCTTCGCGGTAGTCGAGATCGAGGAGGAGCTGCCCATCCACCATGCCGACACTGACGGCCGAGACCGAATCCTTCACCGGGATGGAATTGATCATGCCCCGTTCTTTCAGGTTCCGGAAAAGGGTCACAAGGGCGACGAAGCCCCCCGTAATGGCTGCCGTCCTTGTGCCGCCATCGGCCTGAATCACATCGCAGTCGATCGTGATGGTCCGCTCGCCGAAACTTCGGAGGTCGGTCACCGCCCTGAGGGAGCGGCCTATAAGACGCTGGATTTCGTGGGTCCTCCCCCCGATCCTTCCGCTTGTGGACTCGCGGGGGGAGCGATTCTGCGTCGAGGCGGGGAGCATTGAATATTCGGCGGTCAACCACCCCCGACCCGAATTTTTAAGAAACGGAGGGATTTTGTCCTCGATCGTCGCCGCGCAAAGCACCTTCGTGTGCCCCATCTCCACGAGGACGGAACCTTCGGCGAAGCGAAGATAATTCATCGTGATCCGGAAATCCCGCATCCGGTCCCAGCTCCTGCCGTCGGCTCTTTCCATTCGCGATACCTTTTAGGGTGGCTTGTCGGTTTTGGCCAAAGCAGATGTTTCTTACACGCCCAGGGCGATTCTCGAATCCGCGTTCATCGCCTTGCGCCCCGAGTATAATAGGCGGGTGTTGGTGCGTCAAGAAAATTCGACCCGCCGAATCGCGGAGCAAAATCTACCCCAGGGGATCAAGAACCGGGTCTCCGTTTTCAGGCAAACACAGTTTTAAAAGCAGGGCAACCGATCCGCTACTCTCTCCTGACGATCTCCCCCCGTACGCTCACCACGACGTGGCTCATGGGAACATCGACGTTTGCCGCAGCCATCCCTCTTTTCACGATGACCGGCAGCCCCTGACAACAGGGCACTTCCATGGTCAGTACCGTAACGCTCTTCACTCCCGATGTTTTGAAGATCTCGGTGAATTTCCGGATGTAGGCCTCCGCATCGTCGAATTTCGGGCACCCGACCATGAGCGCCTTGCCCCGGATGAAATCACGATGGATATCGGGATAGGCAAAGGGGGTGCAGTCAGCCGCGACCAACAGGTCCGCCCCCTTGAGGAAAGGCGCGTTGGGCGGCACCAGTTTTATCTGCACGGGCCAGTGCGAAAGCGCCGAAGCGTTGCCGGCTCGTGAAACCGGCCCGTTTTCCTCCTCGCAGGCGACCGGCCCCGCGAGATTCTGTATCTGGGTCGAAGGGCAGCCGCAAGGCATGACCGACTCCGTTTGGAGCGGGGACGACGGCCTCTTCAGATGCTCTTCCACGGCCTTTTCATCGAAATCATCGGCTTCCCGCTCCACCACGTGAAGGGCGTCCCTGGGGCACTCCCCAAGACAGGCGCCGAGGCCGTCGCAATATTTTTCCGCCACCAAACGGGCCTTACCGTCGACGATCTCGATGGCGCCCTCGGCGCAGGAAGGGACGCATTGCCCGCAGCCGTCGCACTTATCTTCTTCGATCTGTATTATTTTACGTTTGACGATCATGTTCTCCCGCCTTTCATGTATTATCCCATGTCCCTCTTCATCAGGATTTCTTGTGCCAGTTTCCGGCCGCGTGCCGTGAAGAAAGACCTATCGATGATGGCGGCCAGCTTTTCCCCGGTAACCGGCGCTTCCTTCTCCTCCAGGTTTGTGATCAGGTCGGCGTCATAGACAATCTTGAAATTGAGCGTTTCCTCGCCGCGGGGACGGTGATGGTGACCGATGATATCGCAGACCTCGTCGATGACCTCCCTGCTCGCCGATAGCCTTGCCAGGATCTCCCTGGCGATGGGCGGCCCCTCCTCTTCCTGGTAGCGTGCTTCGGTGCTGCCGTGCTTGCGCTCCGCCTCGTGAATGCCGATATCGTGCAGATAGGCGGCGCACAGCACAACCACCATGTCGCCCCGTTCTTCCCGGGCAATCTGTTCCGCATACCGGGCCACCTTGGTGGCGTGGCCGATACGCCGAAAGTCCTGCTTGAAATAGCGTTTCATTTCCACCGCCACCCGGTCTTTCAGGAGCTCTTTTCGCTGGGCCAGCAGTTCCGGAGACAGCTCTCCCAAGCACTGTTCCGCGTGTTGGCAATAGGAAGCACACCCAAAATCCATCCGGGGATTGATGACGTGGGTTCCGCAGTTTTTACATTTGCGCGATGACTCGTCCTTAAAAAATTCGATCGGCTTTCCGCATTTGGGGCAGGGGGCGTCAAATATCGCCCCCGGCTTCCAGAAGCGCGTGTCCTGTCCGGGGCATTGCATATCCTGGCTCCTTTTTATGAGGGGCAGTCTTTGTTTTCTGCCGATTGCACCGAACAATATATCACTGCCGGAGGCGAATCCTTGACTCAAGTCAAATCAAAACAGTTGTTTCGAGGGGTCTGTGTGAATCCATTTTCGATATGGGCAGGGCGGGTGAAAAAGTGAAGCTCGGCGCCCACAAGGCAGGGCTTACGGGATGCGCGCCCGGTCAAGGGGTGACGGGTATGATTTTCTTGACAAGGTCCTCCTCCCCGTTTCTGCTCATGATCTCACCCAGACGTTCTCCTTCGACACAGTGGGTCTTATAGTAGTCCACACACAGGTCGATGATTTTTAAAAGGTCTGCTTTATTAAAGATGCCGGGCAGTTCGGTTCCCAGACGCGGATGCCTGCCCAGTTTACCCCCCAGCAATATCCGGTAACCGTTTCTGCCCGCGCGCAGCGTCCCGGTAGGACAGACGGTAATGCATTTCCCGCAGGCAAGACATCTGTCGGGGTCCACCGTAGGGGAATCACCGGTCAAAGCAATGGCCGCTTCCCGGCATGTTTCCACGCAGGCGCCGCAACCGTTGCATATTTCACCGGTAACGATGGGGTGACGGGCGCCAATCAAGCCGATATCCGCGATCTGCGGGCGTGAACAGGCATTCGGGCAGTCGGAGACGGAGACCCGCAGCTCGTGATGGACCTTGAGCGGTCCCCGGATAATCCCCTTCAGAAAGGATTTCAGATCCTGTTTGGCGAGGCGTTCGCCGATCTCTTCCGCGAGCCCCTCGCAGACGATCGCTCGGTTGGGGCAACCTCGAGGGCCGGCACAGGTTTCAACCTGATAACCCCTGACCTCATTATCCTTGGGAGCGAAACAATGATTCCGGTCGGTACGCGAACCCCCCGGCAAGGGTTCACAGCTATCCGATTCTACCATCTTCACCTCGGCTCAAGTTACCCGGCCGTGGGCAATAAGCAACTTATCCCAATGTATTTCGTCGCGTACGGTCATCGCTTCGCCCGACATACCCGGCGTTGTGGTCGGGGGATTGCGAAACCCCGCTGGTCATTTCTTTTTGATTTCGGTTTTCTGTTCCTTGGCCCGGAGCTTTAGGCTTTTCTCGCGTCTTCTCCGCTTGCGGTCCAGTTCCTTTTTCCGTTCGATCCTCTTGTGCCTGCCCATAGTGTCTCTCCAATAGTTTGCAAGGTCAATAATCAGCGGTCTTTCACGACCCGATGAAATCCGCAGGTTGGATTGCAGTCGCCTTCAACGAAGGGGTGATCCCGACTTAGACACTTGCTCCGACCGATGCCGCCGGGACCGCCGGCGATCCGAAAGCCGGGATGCCTTCAGGATAGCCCAATCACCGTACGATTGCAAGACTCATCGGGAATTCGCCGCCATGCCGATCGCGCCCCTCGATACCCTTCTAATCGATGGTAGGAACCTTGGCTTCCCTGATCACCTTGCCCCAGAGCGTGGTTTCAGCCTTGATGAATTCGGCAAACTGTTCGGGTGTGTTCGACTTCGCCACAAATCCCGCCTGCTGCATCTTCTCCTGGATGTCGGGCATCGCCGCGATCTTGGCCCATTCGGCGCTCAACCGGTTGACGATGTCACGCGGAGTTGCGGCGGGCGCGAGAATCCCGTGCCAGCTTGTGACTACCAGGTCTATGCCGGCCTCCTTTGCCGTCGATACGTCGGCAAGATAGGGCAGGCGCTCGGTGGTGAGTGATGCGATGGCTTTCACCTTGTTGGCGTTGATCTGGGGCATCGCCGCCGCGGGGCCGAGCACCATCATCTGGACTTCGCCTCCCATCAGCGCGGTTAAGGCCGGGCCGCCCCCGCCTTTGTAAGGCACATGTATGATTTCGATTTTGGCGAGGCTCTTGAAGAGTTCGCCGGCGAGGTGAAGCGGCGACCCGACACCGCTCGAACCAAAATTGAGCTTTCCGGGATTGGCCCTGGCGTACCCTACGAGATCTTTGACGCTCTTGACCGGGAGCGACGGATGGACGAGGAGCAGATTGGGAGACTGCGAGACGATTGAGATCGGCGCCAGATCCTTAAGCGGGTCGTAGTTGAGCCGCCTGTACAGGCCGGGACTGCTGGCAAGCCAGAACCCGCCGATGGTGATGGTATAGCCGTCGGGCGGCGCCTTCGCAGCAACCTCGCTGCCTACGTTTCCGCCGGCGCCGGGACGGTTGTCGGGCACCACCGGCTGGCCGAGGCGCTCGCCAAGTTTCTGCCCTATGAGTCGGCCCAGAAAATCGGTCGGCCCCCCCGGCGGATAGGGAAGGACGAAGCGGATCGGTTTGGTCGGATATGCTTGTGCGTAGAGCGGCGAGACCATAGCTCCTGTGAAAAAAACAACGAGAAAAATCGTGGAGACAATCATCCCTTTACCCCTTTTCCGCTTCGCTGCGACCTCTTGCATAGCGCTTCTCCTTTCGTTCAATAAAGCGATTTTTTAAGATCGATCGCTTGCCGCCTGGTCAAATGCTCAACTGAGATTCTGGATTCCCTGGTTACCGGATCGACATCAAACTGGATTGTTCTCTCGGGATCCGTTGTCCCGCGGACGGCGATCAACTTCAGTGGCTCTTTGATATCCCAGGAATGGGCGGCGGCGATTCCGGGCGGTGCATAGACAACACTTCCGGGTCCGATGTCGTAAGTTGTTCCCTCTATATCCTTCATGATCGCGCGGCCGGAGATGACATAGTAAAACGCTTCAATGAGATGCCAGTGGAGTTGCTCGTGCGTTCCGGCTGCAAATGAGGCAAGGCGAACGATGATCCTTTCGCTCGGATGTGCCGCATCCCCCGCCAACTGTTTTTGCGTTTGTCCCTCTGTGACCCCCGGAGCAGACGGCGTTTCAGATTCATGAAATACCTTTAATGTTGATTTTATCTCCATCATTTTCCTTTCATCAGAAGATTGATATTATTGAAAATACCTACATTGTAACGGATACGCTTGTCAAGCCATATGGTTTGAAAGGCTCCGATGCCGCGGGACCCTGCATGCCGGAGGCACATAAATGATTATCGATACTTGTGACACAATCTGCTTGACAAATGAATCATGCCTTGGTATCGCTTCGTCAGCAGCGGGATCTTATCTGTATGTCAATAATCAGGTCATGAAGGAACGGTAAGGAAGCGGCGTCGAGACAAGAGAGATGATTGCCATCGCTTTTTACGGTTTGAAAACCGGCGCGGGACATCCTTGGCAAAAGGGGTTTGTTGAAGGAGAAGCCTGTGAGGAGCGGACATGGAGAAGACATCCGGATCGAGATTAGAAGCATGTTTTGTTTTTCTTATGTTTGTTCTGGGCGTTGTCATCACCGCCATCTCTTGGGGATACGGTTTCGGAAGCCTGAGACGTCCGGGGCCGGGTTTATATCCCGTCTTCATCGGGGTGATGATTTGCATTTTCACCCTTTCCATCCTCGTATCGACAGTAAGGTCTAAAGCAGGCGGGCCCGTTCTTGACAAGGAGGGGGCAAAGAGGCTGCTCTTGATGGCGGGCACGTTCTGCCTGTGGATTGTCGCGATGCCCTTGCTGGGTTACGTTGTCGTTACCTGTCTGGCCACGTATGCTTTCTGCAAGATTATGAAACTCGAGGGATGGTGGAAGCCGCTGGCCGTGTCCGTCGGGACGACCCTGTTTATCTATCTGATGTTCGATTACTGGCTGTACGTCGATTTTCCGCGGGGGATTTTGGGGTAAGGAGGGACGACTGTGGAAGGCTTTGATCTTCTGTACAACGGGTTTATCAATTCCCTCACGATGGTGAACCTGTTTGCCTGTTTCATCGGGGCGTTGATCGGCACCATCGTCGGCGTACTTCCGGGCTTGGGACCGACGGCGACGATGGCATTGATGCTGCCCTTTACTCTCTCCTACGGGCCGACCACCGGTTTGATCATGATGACGGGCGTTTGGTACGGGGCCATGTATGGGGGATCGACCACCTCGATTCTTGTGAACATACCCGGGGAGGCGGCGAGCGTCGTCACCTGTCTCGACGGATACCAGATGTCTAAGAAAGGAAGAGCCGGAGCGGCCCTGGCGATGGTTGCGGTAGGATCCTTTGTCGCCGGCACGCTGGGGATTCTGGGGCTGCAGTTTTTTGCGCCCTTCTTGGGGAACGCAGCCCTCTCATTCGGTCCGCCGGAATTTTTGAGTTTTATGATCCTTGCTTTCGTCCTGCTATCCAATCTCTCGAGCGACGCACCGCTCAAGGGGGCGCTGATGATCGCCTTTGGGCTTTTCCTGAGCAGCATCGGCATCAATCCCATGGACAGCTATCCCCGTTTCACCTTCGGTTCGGATACCCTGATGCAGGGGATCGATTTTCTCCCCATCGCCATGGGTCTGTTTGGCATCTCCGAGATCTTAAATATCGCGCTGGAAACCTATGTGAAACCGGAGGTGAACAAGATCCGCCTGAAGGATCTCTATCCGAGCAGAGAGGAAGTAAGGCGCTCAATCGCTCCTACTCTGCGTGGGTCGGTCCTGGGTTTCTTTGTGGGATTGTTGCCCGGACCCTGTACGGTGATTTCCACATTCGTCTCCTATTCGCTCGAAAAAAGGATCGCCAAAAATCCCGGGGCATTCGGTCACGGGGCGGTGGAAGGCGTTGTCGCCCCCGAGTCGGCCAACAACAGCGCGGTCATGGGTTCGATGATCCCCCTGCTCACCCTGGGGATCCCCTTCGCCGCGCCGAGCGCCATTATGCTGGCGGGGCTCAGGATGCACAATGTGGAACCGGGCCCCATGCTTTTCACGACCAATCCGGATGTCTTCTGGACGTTCATCGCGGCGATGTATCTGGGCAATATCATGCTCCTGATTCTCAACCTGCCGCTCGTTGGGCTCTTCGGCAAGATTGCCGTGATCCGGCCTCAGATCCTGATGCCCGTGATCAGCCTGATCTGCCTGGTCGGCGTCTACAGCGTGAGGAATTCATTCTTCGATGTCTGGGTGATGATCGCTGCGGGCGTCGTGGGATTCTTTCTGCTCAAATGGAAATATCCGATCGCCCCTTTTATTATCGGGGTCGTGTTGGGCCCGACGACGGAAAACAGCCTCCGCCAGACCTTGATGACCTTCAAGGGGGATTTGTCTCTTATCCTGAACCGGCGACTGTCCGTCACGTTGTTGGCCTTGGCCGTGGCATTTCTCGCTTACAAATTCGCATCCCCCTATTTGGGGAAGAAGTTTGCGCTGAAGGTCGAACCGGACAATACGCTTTAGATAGCAATCACGCTCCGCGGCGCGCTGGGGGCTATTTTTTAAGGAACCCGTATAAGCGGCGTTTCCCCTCCCTTGGCCGGAGGGGAGCGAGGGGAGGGGGAAATGAAGCAAAGGATCGGTTTCGTCGGAGTGGGACTCATGGGAGGGTGGCTGGCCCGGCACCTGCTTTCCGCGGGATTTTCGGTGACGGCGCACGATATCGACCCGGCCAAGGTGAGGGCGATCGTGAAAGCGGGAGGGAGAAAGGCGAAGTCTGCCGACCGGATCGCCGGCGAGGTGGATGTGATCATCCTCTCCCTTCCCAACTCGACGGTCGTGAACGATGTGGTCGAGAACTCGCTGAAGTTGTTCGATACCGGTAGAAAAGGGTTGATCGTTCTCGATGCAACGACGGCCGATCCCGCCATGTCGATCGAGTTGTCCTCTCGGCTCGAGAAGAAAGGGATCGACATGCTCGATTCCACCGTCAGCGGCACCAGCGACATGTGCGCCGCCAAGGATACCCTCTTCATGGTGGGGGGAAAGAAGAAGATATTCGAGGTTTGCGAACCCATTTTCGCCGCCATGTCGAGGGAGTGGATCTATATGGGGAAGAGCGGCAGCGGCGCGGTGATCAAGCTTGTCGTCAATCTCGTGCTTTCGCTGAACCGAATGGCGCTTGCCGAGGGATTGACGCTGGCGAAGAAGGCCGGGCTGGATCAGGGGCAGACCCTGGGGGTCCTGAAGAAATCCGCCGCCTTTTCCAAGGTCATGGACCAGAAGGGCGACCGCATGGTCGAGCGACGGTTCCTGCCGCCCTCGGGCCATCTGGCTATTCACTACAAGGATGTGCGCCTGATGCTCGCCCTGGGCGCCAGGTTGGATTGCCCTCTGCCGCTTCTGAGCCTCGACGCCCAGGCTCTGGCCTCTGAAATGTGCAAAGGCAGGGGGCAGTGGGACAGCTCCGACATCATCTCATTTTACGATGCATTGGCGAATATCTGATTTAGGTCCCCTCAAGTTTAAAACCTTTTTCACGGAACAAACGCAGGCAGGTGCCTGCGACGGTACTGTCGTAACATATGCCCCTGTTCTTCTCTATCTCCTCCAGGGCCTTCCCAATGCCCAGGGACGGACGATAGGGCCTGTGCGAGGCCATGGCTTCCACAACGTCGGCAACGGCGAGAATGCGGGCCTCTATGGGAATTTCCTCCCCAGCGAGAACAACTCATTGGATGGATTTCCCATCTGATCACCTCTTGTAATGACAAATAGCGTCGCGCCCCACAGAGGTATCTATCGGTCGCAGCCGTGAGAACCGGTTTGATCTGACCTCGTGATGCGGATGGATCAGATGACCTTTTGTTTCGCCAGCTCCGCCATTTCATCCCTGGAAAGCCCCAGCCGTCCCGCGAAGATCTCCTCGTTGTCGGCCCCGAGCCTTTTCCCCGCGTGGTTCACCGCCCCCGGGGTCAGGGACAATTTGGGGAAAATCCCTTCCATCATCACGCTCCCGCGGTCTTCGTCGGGGGCCTGAATCACCATTTCCCGAAGGATGGCGTGGGGGTCTTTCATGATGTCGCCGACATCCATCACGGGCCCCACGGGGACCTCCGCCTCGTTGAGGATCTTCAGCACCTCGCCCGCATCGTGCTCCCGCATCCACTTTCCGACGAGGGCATCCATCGCTTCCACATTCTTGACCCGGTCTTCATTGGACTTGAACCGCGGGTCTTTGATCAACCCAGGTTGTCCCATCGTTTCAAAAAGACGCGCGGTCGTTGTTTGCGATGAGCCCGCGATGGCAATCCAGCGCTTGTCCCGGGTCATGTAGATATTTCTGGGTGCGGAGGTAAAGGCCCGGCTTCCCATCCGCTTGAAGGGTTCACCGGTCATTTCATAGGCCAGTGCGTTAGGGCCCAACATCGCGAACAACGGCTCCCAAATGCTTACATCGATCACCTGCCCCTTTCCCGTTCCCGCCACATCCCGGTAGTAAATGGCAAACATTGTCGCGAATAAACCATAGAGACCGGCGAAATGGTCGGCGAGGGGAAAGGGAGGGAGTGTGGGAGGGCCGTCGGACTCGCCCACCATGGCGGCAAAACCGCTCATCGCCTCCAGCAATGTGCCGAATCCGGGGTGGCTGCTGTAGGGGCCTGTCTGTCCGAAACCGGTGACTCTGACCATGATGAGCCTCGGGTTGAGCTTGGCCAGATCGTCATAATGGATGTTCCATTCCTCCAAACGGCCGGGGCGGAAATTTTCGATGAAGACATCGGCGTCTTTGAGCAGCCGCAACAGGAGTTCTCTCCCCTTGTCTTTCGAAATATCCAGGGTGATGCACTTCTTGTTGCGGGAGTAATATTTCCACCACGGGTTGACCCCGTCCTTGGTGAACCCGAATCGGCGAACCTGGTCGCTATGGACGGGGTGTTCGACATGGATCACCTCCGCGCCAAAATCGGCCAGCGTGCGGCCGATCAGCGGCGCGGCCACAAACTGAGCACATTCGACGATCTTCAATCCTTGTAACGCCTGGGGTTTGGTCCCCTCCATATACCCTCCATTTTTCCCCTTCGTTTGACCGGTAGCGTAACCTTTAAGCCCCGCCCTGTGGGCGCGGTCAGCTTCACAAAAGCAGTCCTGCCTGTCAAGGAGATTTTATGCGGCGAACCCGCTTCTCACGTATCGAGAACGCAAGATAGAAAAAGCGCTTGACAGGCAAAAGGCGTCGCTATAGCTTACGCGCATTCTTTGATCTTGTTGCGCAGGCAGCCGGGAATGCGGTTGTATCAAAACCGGAAAATCACGCTTTTGCGGGACCGACAGGTTTCCGGTATCCCCGAAAAAAAACAACGAAAGGAAGCAAATATGACAATGGATACATCCGGGAGTCCCAGAGTGATGGCCGGACACGATCGGTTGACGGCCTTCTGCGTGCAGGTTCTCCGGAAACTGGAGGTCCCCCGCGCGGAAGCCGAGATCACGGCCGGATCGCTGGTGACGGCGAATCTCCGGGGCGTCGATACCCACGGCGTTCTTCGCCTGCCCCTCTATGCGGCCAGGTTGAAGCGGGGTGCGATGTCGCCCTCCGTGACCACCCTTACGACGGAGAGGGAAACGATTGCCACCGCCCTGCTGGAGGGGCATAACGGGATAGGCCAGGTCGTCGCTTGCCGGGCGATGGAGATCGCCATCCGCAAGGCCCGGGAGGCCGGAGTATCCTATGTGGCCGTCAAGCACAGCAACCATTTTGGTGCCGCCGCCTATTATCCTATGATGGCCCTGGAACATGACATGATCGGCGTTGCCTTCACCAACGCCTCTCCCCGTCTGGCGCCCACCGGCGGCGCCGTAAAGCTTTTGGGGAACAATCCCTTTTGCGTGGCCGTGCCCGCCGGCAAGCGGCTTCCGGTAGTGCTTGACATGGCCAACAGCGTCGTGGCGGCCGGAAAGATCCGCGTCCGCCAAAAGGAGGGAAGACCGATCCCCGAAGGGTGGGCGCTTGATGAATACGGTGAGCCGACCACGGATCCGGAGGCTGCGATGAAAGGGATCCTGCTGGCCATCGGCGGTTACAAGGGTTACGGGATCACCCTGATGATGGATCTTTTGACCGGCGTGCTCGCCGATTCGAGCTACGGCCCCCGGGTCAAGCCGATCGACAACGAGGTCGAGCCGGCCGGCACCGCTCACAGCTTCATGGCCATCGCCCTGTCGGCCTTTACCGATGTGGCTGCCTTCAAGGTCCGAATGGACGCCTACATCGATGAGATCAAATCTTCTAAGAAAGCCCGGGGAAGCGAAGCGATCTATGTGGCCGGTGAGCCCGAATACATCAAGATGCAGGAGCGATTGGAGAGGGGAATCCCGCTGCAGCCGAAGGTTGCGGCGGAATTGAGCGCTCTTGGAAAGGAACTGGGCATCCCCGCTGAGTTCTGAGAAAGGAAAGAGGGGTATTATGAAAATCTACATTCTCGATCAATTTGTTTCGTCCGGCGTTGAGTATGCATCCCAACATGCCGATGTGGTGCGATGGGACGACCCGCGTATGAAAAACTGGCGCGAAGATGCGGACGGCCTCATGGTTCGCGTTACGCCACTGACGGCGGATGATTTCGCCAGCGCAAAGCAATTGAAAGCCGTTGCGAAACAGGGGGTCGGCGTCAATCTCATCGATCTGGCCGCGGCCAAGGCCCGCGGCGTGATTGTCTGCAACACGCCCGGCGTGAACAGCGAGGCGGTCGCCGAAATGGGACTTGCCCTTGCCCTCGCCGTGACGAGGCGAGTGGCGGAACTGGATCGTCGAATCCGCTCCGGGGAGGTGGTGAAACGGATCAATTATCTCGGCATCGAGCTTTGGGAGAAGACCGTCGGGGTGATCGGAATGGGGAACATCGGCACCCGGATCGCGCGAAAGTATCATGCGGCCTTCGGCATGAAGGTCCTCGCCTATGACCCGTATGTTCCGAAAGACCATTGGCCCGATATCCCCCATGAGCGTGTTTCGTCTCTGGACGAGCTCCTCAAGCGGGGCGATGTCGTGACCATCCACACCCCCCTGACGCCCGAAACAAGGCATATGATCGGGCGCCGCGAACTTGCCCTCATGAAAGAAACCGCTGTCCTTGTAAACACCGCCCGGGGTGAGATTGTCGATGAGGTAGCTCTTTATGACGCATTGAAGTCCGGTCGTCTCCTGGGGGCCGGCCTCGACGTCTTCAAAAAGGAGCCGCCGACGACGGATAACCCGCTGGTCGGATTGCCGAACATCGTCGTCACCCCCCACGCGGCGGGAGGAACCCGCGAGACCCAGGAGAAGAGTTCGCTGGTTACCGCGCAGCAGTTGATCCTTGTGCTCAACGGCGGTCGGCCGATGAACCGCGTGGCCTGAGATGGAGGAGCAGCTTATGGAATTGAGGAGAAATCCGGTAAAACAGGCGATCAGGGAAGGGAGGACCGTGTTCGGGTTGTATATCGCCGTCCCGTCGCCGGTGATGGTGGAACTCGCCGGGTATGCCGGGTTTGATTTCGTTCGCATCGACATCTGTCACAGCGCCGTTGATCTGCCCACCATCGCCTGCATGATCAGGGCCGCGGAGGCGAGCGGCATTACCCCGACGGTCAGGGTGGATTACGACCCGTATCTCATCGCAAAAGTCCTCGAGGCGGGCGCGATGGGTCTGTTCATTCCCGATGTGTCCACGGCTGAAATGGCCCGGTCCGTCGTCGACGCCGTCCACTTTGCCCCCCTGGGCAAACGAGGCACCTTCGCCGCTTCGCGGATCACCAGGTACGGGGCGATCGGCAGCGGGGAGTACGCCGCATGGTCGAACGAGGAGCTCCTGCTCGGCGTGCAGATCGAAAGCAGGCAAGCGGCCGATAACCTTGAACAGACGCTCGGAGTGGACGGGATCGACATGATCGGCAGCGGCCGGGGGGATCTGGCGAACGCCCTCGGTCTGACCGGGCAGAAAAATCACCCGTCGGTGCTCGCCCTGGAAGAGCAGATTTTTGAGACCGCCAAGAAACGGGGCAAATATATATCGGTCAATCTCGATCCCACCGCTAAGGACTTTGCCGAAACCGTGGCGCTGTGGAAGAAAAAGGCCCAGGTGATCACGCTGGGACACGATCTCACCCTCCTGCGGAGGCATCTCGGCGATGCGATCACCACGGCCCGCCGGAGCTGAAAGGCAACAAAAAAAGGCAGAGCCGATCCGGCCCTGCCTTTTTGTCAAGGGTTAGAGAATCTAATCCGCGCTTTTGAACTTTCTCCTGGCGCCCGCCAATCCGATCAGACCGAGGCCGAGAAGCAGCATGGTAGCCGGTTCGGGAACCGAGGTGTAGATCAGTTGATCTTGCGCGTTACCGCCCAGCGATGTCGTGAGATTCAAAACGCCGACGTTATAATTGACTTGGCTGGGGTTATAGTTCGCAAGCGCACCCGCGGCACCGAATTTATTCTCCACCAGGGTCATAAAAGAGTTCGTCGGTTTTAAAGATATTTCACCTTCCAGCCACCATATCGTATTCTGCAGCGCTGTCGCCGAGTCTATTCGGCCGGACCCGGCGGTGTAATTATAGCCGCTTAGGATCCCCTGGGCGAACTGGCTGTAAAGATATGCGGTCCCCTGCGAGATGGTATCATTATCTTTGGTGGTCGAATTGGTTGGGCTTATTTCCGCGTTATATTGATAACCCATGTTGACGATTTCGTCATATTCCAGACAAAAGGACTCAAATCCTCCGTTTACAATAGCGCTGCTCGCATAACCGAGGCTATTGGTTCCCGGAAAGCCGGTAATATTGAACTCGCCACCCGTTCCCGAATAATACCCCGCGATTCGATCGACGGTGATCTGATACGCCCAGCCGCTTCCGGCAACAGCCAGAAAGGCAGTCATTGCAACCGCGATGATGATCCTTTTCATTTTACACCTCCCCTGTGAATAGATTACGCTGTTGCCGTTTATGAAGCAATATAGATGCCAATGGCTGCTGTTATCCCTGGAATTGGCAAAAAATAAATATAAGCACTGAATAATACAAGGTTATATCAGTAGCAGCTTTTATCATGCCGGAGAGGGTGTCTGGCTGCGGCGGGCTCCTCATTGCAGCGATTGTAAATAATTCCGACAGTCACAGGGCGCTTCAGGAAAGACAGGGGGGGGCTATAGAAATTTATGAAGGGATATTATCATGTTGTGAGTGTCGGCCGTTTGGTAAAGGCATCGTAAAGAATTCCGACAGGCTGTTATTTTCAGTCTGAATTTGGCCAATTCCACTTGATTAACCGACTGTTATCTGCTTCAAGATGTTTTCAAAGGCCTTGTCCTCCCATGCCCATTTGGCCGCCCACTCCTTCGAGCCCAGAAAGGCCGCCTCGGCACCGGTGCCCAAAGATAGGGCTTTGCGATAATCGGGCATCTCCGCGATCTTCTTCAGCGCAGCTTCTATCTTCGCGATGACCTCGACGG
>Ga0233425_10005721_pt1 | contig 19303 bp, 17 predicted proteins | sample Watercolumn_Towu_2_FD_181712 | JGI IMG/M metagenome (GOLD analysis project Ga0233425, IMG submission 181712) | Freshwater microbial communities from Lake Towuti, South Sulawesi, Indonesia - Watercolumn_Towuti2014_140_MG | ecosystem: Environmental > Aquatic > Freshwater > Lake | place... | reverse complement strand
TAAAAAACAGGATGAGTAAGTATGATGTCAAAAGCTGCAGGGAAGGAATGAGCAGGCCCGCAGCGGCCATCACTTCCAGAAGGCCGGTGATGTATACCATGGCCGCCTTAAAGGGGATGAAAGGAGGCATCATCATTTCCATGCCTTTCACAAAGGCAAAATGCCCGATCGCCGTAAATACCAGCATCACGCTCATGGCGATGTTGCCGGCCAGGAAGGGATCCGGCGTTCCGGTGATGAGGCGGATCGCAAAGAAAGAAACGGCGAAGCTGATGATCAGCACAAAAAAAGGTTTCATGGACAAAACGTTTGAGTCACAAAGGTACAAACTCTTGCCGCATCCCGGGCGAATGCTTAAAAATCATTAAGCCCGATCACTTCATAGGAGCTCACAGTAAAAAATGTTTGTTGCTTGAACGGTTTGGCGATCAGCAGCACATTGGCCTCGCTGTAGATATGTACAAACTCCATGGGCAGGACGCCGGAGCCTGCGTCGATCAGCTTCCGGAGCTCTTCGGGTTTATAGAGCAGATCCTTATACCGGACCACCTCGCCGCTTTGGTCCGATTTCAGGCTCAGGTTGATTTGTCTGGCTTTTGGCTCCAGCTTCAGGGAAAAGCTGTGCTGCGGGTATTTCCTGACAAGCTCCTCATACGGTTTGAGTGCCTGGAACTCATAGGTGTATTTGATCCCGATGCGGGAAGGCCTGTCCTTATATAGCTTGATGAGCAGCTGTGAGCTGTGCAGATACATGATGCAAAGGTAATCAGGCTTCGGCCGGCTGCTTGCTACAGATCGTAGCACCGCGGTTTCCGCTGGCATTTTAATTGAATTCTCTTTCGGAGAACCTTTAAAATCAATGATTATGGCAGATAACCTGAATAACCGCGGGCCGCATGATGCCAGCCTGATAAGCCTTACAGAAGACTGGGAAGTAAAGTACTGGTCGAAAGCCCTTGCCTGCAGCGTCATGGAGCTTACCGAAGCCGTAAAGGCAGTAGGCCATTCGGCCAAAGCCGTGCGGGAATACCTCAAAAAGCACTGAGTAAAAAATTCCCTACAACAACGTATGATGGCTTCGGGAGCCTCAGCCACCATACATTGATTGAGGCTCCCGGAGTCAACGACAGTTTTAAAACTCCAGTCTGTAGCTCAGCACGGGGATGAGCGGAGCCTGGTACCAGTAGTTTATTTTTCCGGTATTCACGTTGAAATACTGGCCGCCGACATTTTTCCGGTTGATCGTATTCTGAATGTCAAGCGCCAGGGTGCCCGTCACCTTTTTGTAATTGCGCTTCAGGCTGATGCGGATGTCGAGGCGGTAATAATCCGGGTTTTTCTCTTCAAAGGTTCTGGCGTCTTCGAATACGGTTTCTCCTTTGGCGATAGAAGCGTTGAGGTCGATCGGTGTGTAGCGCATCCCGCCGACATACACCGATTTGATGTTGAAGCCGATCACGCGGCTCTTCCGTTTTTCGGACAAGGTCCATTCCTTGCCGGCGGTAATGGTCAGGGCGTAATTGGTATTGAAGCGCGTGTTAAACCATTGCCCTTTGGCGGTCTGGTATTTCGAATCGTAGAGGGAAGCAGATACCAGGTAATAGAGGTTGCGGTGCATGAATCGCTCGTAGGTCAGCTCGAGCCCGTAGTTCCTTCCCAGGCCTTTGTTGACGAGCGGCTCGGTGGCAAAGCCGTCTGTCGCATTCAGGATGGAGTAGGTGCTGGCCGTATCCCTGCTGATCGGAACGTTGAAGAGGTGCTGGTAATACACTTCCGTTTTGATATGCGAGTAGCTGTTGATGCTCCAGTCGTAGCCCAATACCAGGTGATGCGCTTTGCTCAGGCTGAGGTCCTTGTTCGGCCTGGTATAGGTTCCGTCAGAAGCCTGGTTCTGGGCGAAGTAAACACCGATAGGCTGTAGCTGGCTGTGGAGGCCGTATCCGAAGGTAAGGTTGTTGCGCGGGTTGAACTCATACTTCAACGAAGCCCTTGGCTCCAGGGAATTGGAGTTGTTGAGGAAGAGCTGGAAGTAGTGAAGCCCCACATTCGTGGTCAGCTTTTCGCTCAGCTTGTAGTTCCACTGGAAAAATACCTGCGCGGTCTGCGTGCTGCCCTTAACCTCGATGCGGGGAATGAGCAGGGTCGTATCCTCGTTGTCTTTCTGTACCAGGTTATATCCCAGCTGGTTCAGGATAAAGCCGCTGCGGATATTGCTCCGCGCGCTGATCTTCCTGGTATAGGTAGTGGAGAGCGTCACCTTGGTCTGGGCAAATACCTGCTCGTACTCTTTGGTGAAGCCGTCGAAGTTCAGGTGCATTTTTTCCTGCGAGTAGCCGTTCTGTACGCCAGAGAATACCAGCGCTGTTTTCAGGTACGACTGGTTTTGGAAAAGTTTGGTGTTGGTAATCCCGATGGCGCCGGTGTTGCTGTAGAACCTGGTGTTGAGCCTTGTAAAGTCGTCTTCGCGCCATTTCGCCGTATCTTTCTCCGCCGTGGTGCTCTGGTTACTGATGCCCCCGAAGCCGAATACCGTAAAGGTCCCCAGCTTTTTGGTCGGCAAAGCCACGTTGAGCGAGAGGTCCTGGAATACCGTGTTCGCATCGCCGATAGGAACACCGATCTTTCCCAGCAGGTTGAGGGTCGAGTAGCGGTAGTTGACGAGGTAGGAGCCATCATAGCCTTTTTTGAAAGGTCCTTCGGTTGCCACATCCGCGCCCAGCACGCCAAGCTGCAAGGTGTATTCCCGTTTCTGGTTGTTGCCTTTTCTCAGCCTCAGGTCGAATACGCCGGAGAGGGCATTGCCGTATTCGGCGGCGAAGGCGCCGGTGGAAAAATCGGAGTTGCCGAGCAGCTGCGCACTGATGATGGCAATGCCGCCACCCGAGGTGCCTACATTGGCAAAGTGGTTGGGGTTCGGGATCTCCACGCCTTCCATGCGCCAAAGCAGGCCGTTCGGCGAGTTGCCGCGGATGGAGATCATGTTGGCCCCGTCGTTGCCGCCAACCACACCTGCAAAGGACGTTGCCATCCGCGCCGGATCGTTGACAGCGGCTGCAAATTTCTGGGTTTCCTCCACCGAAAAGGCCCTTGTGCTCACGGTGGACATCTCGTTGAGAGGTTTGTTCTTTTCGACCCTGGCGCTTACCACCACTTCATCCATCGCCTTGATGTCTTCCTCGAGCGAGACGTTCAGCACCAGCTCCTTGCCGGCATTTACCGACAGGTTTTGCATCACGGCTTCCTTATAGCCGATGAAGGAGATTTTTAAAGTTTGTTTGCCGACAGGCACCTGGCTGAAGCTGAACTTGCCTTCCTCATTGGTGCTCACGCCCATCAATGGCTCTGAGTTTACGATCACCACGATCGCTCCGGGCAAAGGCGCCTGGGAGACCTTATCGACCACTGTTCCCCTTACGGTTTGTGTAGGCCTTTGTGCCGGGAGGAGGATCGGAAAGCCCGACAGAAAAGCCAGCAGGATGAATATGTTTCTATAACACAGCATATCTGTTTATGAAAAAAATTAAAGAATGATTATGGAATTAGTTGACGTTGCTGAGCTTTCCGGATCCACTGATCTCCGAGCTCACGGCCGGTGTGCCGGTGTATTTAACGCTGCCGCTTCCCGAGATGCGCACGTCGAGGCGTTTGGTGACGTTTAGCCTGGCGCTGCCCGAGCCGCTTAAGCGCACCGTGCTGTTTTCAGAGCTCATCGGCATCACGTCGATGTCCCCTGAGCCGCTTGCCTGTAGTGATTGATCGATGGTTGAGCCTCCGCGGATGCTGAGCTTTCCGGAGCCGCTCAGCTCTGCGTTCAGGCTTTGAGCGTTGAGAGAGGCCAGGGACACGGAGCCGCTTCCGCTGATGTGGATGTCCATGGTATTGGTGCTGACCGGCGTTTCTGCATCGAAGTCACCGCTGCCGCTCACTTCCACACCATAGAGGTTCGGGGAGTGTACCTTAATGCGCACGGCCTTATGCTTCCATAACGGATTTTTGGCATCGATGCGGAGTGTGGAGCCCTCCACCTGGATCCGGAGCGCTTTCTGAATGTTGGACTGCGCATACACTTCTACATAATAGGCATTGTCCTGTATATAATCCACGTCGGCATCGATGGACAGGTCGATGTGGTCGAAGCCGCTATGATCGTAGGTTTTGCTGACCACGTCGCCACGGCCTATAACCGGTACAGGAGATTGTTTACGGCAGGAAGCCAATGCGATCACGCAAAAAGAGATAAGAGCTAAAGTTGATGTTTTCATGGTATTGAGCGTTAAGTTTTTTTTGTTGTTATATCCCTATGACAACACACATCCATCTTACCCCTATGCGTGAAATGAAATTTTTGAATAATTTTTTTGAAGACCGATCTTTAAATAACGGCTTGTTGATAAGGTAATTTATTTTGAGCGCCTGCCCATCGGCAGCTAGGCCCGTCCGGGCTTTCCGCTGCAATCCCTGGTGCGGATTTATCTTCCTGATTGAAGGTTGACTTCATGTAGAGTAATTCCGCGTGAAGGATTGAAGTGGAAATCCTTTTTGCCTGTCTCCTGCAAAAAGATTGGAACGCAAAGCCTGATCCGCCGGCTGGCGGACACGCCCAAATGAGCAATAAGAAACAAGCATCAATCTCATCGAAGATGGTATTGATTTTATGTTCTTTAAAAGAATTTAAGAGAGATCTTCCCGCCGATCCATAGGCGCAGCTTATCCGGTGTTGTGAATTCTCCCAGGCGATAAGAAGGAATATCGTTCAACAGATCGGAGTTGTAATTGTCCGTAGTGTTGGGCGTGTACAGGTTGAGGGTAGGGCCGAGGCCGATCCTGAACTTCGGATGGAATGCATACTCCAGGCCTGCGTAGGCCCTTGCCAGGAGGTTGGCACGGAAAAGCCCGTCTTCGCTGTGTTGCAGCTGCTGTGCCACAAGGGTGGCGCTGAAGCCCAGCTTCTTCCTGATGGGGAAGCCTGTGCCCAGGCCGTAGCCATAGGTCAGGATCGTGGGCCCGGCGTAATTGACACCCGCGGTAAAGATTGTATACAGCTTTTCGGTGCCGGTGCCAAAGCTTATATTGGCAAACAGGAGCTCGTCGGTGTTGAGCTCCAGCTTGTGATAGCCGGTTTTCACATAATTGAAAAGCCCGATGGAAAGGCCCGAGGACGAGTCGGCCACGTTGATCAGGCCGATCTGTACGCCATCCACATGCGCTGCGCGGTTAAGCACACCGCTCAGCTGCATGCCATGCATGCGGCCGGCCGCATTGGTCACACCCGAGAGCTGAAAGCCATCCAGCGTATCGGCTACATTCACGATGCCTGTGATCTGTATGCCTTTTACGGAGGGGCCCGCATTGCAGATCCCTGAAACCTGCGCGCCATCGGTCTTTTTGCCGCTGGCATTGAAAATGCCGGCCAGCTGCACGCCCCTGGTGCTTCCGGAAGAAGCGTTGCCGATGCCTCCTACCTGTACGCCTTTTACATTTCCTTTATCTACGTTGATGATACCAGCCACCTGTGCTCCCTGCATGCTCTGGTCGTTGAGGTTCAGGATGCCGGCCACCTGGGCGCCTTCCGATTTACCGGAAACGATGTTCGCCAGGCCTGCGATCTGCCCGTAGCGCACATTGCCGTTGTCGACGTTCAGCAGGCCGGCCAGCTCAAAGCCCCTTACGCCTTTGGAATAGCCGGCAAGGATGTTGAACGACACCTTGTTCACCGTATTGATGGAGAGGAGGCGGTTGGTGCTGACGGCGGGAACAAAAGATACCGCCACATCGCTGAACAAGGTGTCGCTGATGTTCTTCAGGTTCGTATTAAAGGTTTTAAGCGGCTTCCAGAAGTCGCTGAAAAAACGTTTCTGCGGAACCACCACCGTATCTGTTTTGGTGACAATGAGCACGCTGTCCTTTTTTTCAGGGATCGTCAGCGTCTCCATCACGCTGTCTTTCTGGTGATAGCGCGGATACAGGTACAGCACCACTTCCTGTTTTTGCTTGTTATAAATCACGAGGGTGGAATCGTAATAGTTCTCGCGGGCAAACGATACGGAAATGCTGGGAAGCTTATGGGAATAAGAAAGAGAAAAGAAACCGTAGTTGTTGCTCTGTGCCGAATGCCGCGTTTGCTTTACATAGATGCTCGCATTGGCTATAGCCGAGCTGTCTTCGGCATTGTAGATGTAGCCCGTAATCACCGAGGGGGGAGGCAAAGGCAGCGCATCGCATTTCAGGATGATAAACTTTTCTTTGGCCTTATAGCTACAGCCGCTTTCTTTTAGCAGCTCGTTCAATACCAGGCGCAGCGGGCGTTTTGTGCAGCTGAGGCTGGCCTTTTGCTTGTCGTTGAACGCCTGGCTGTAGGAAAATACCACGGCCGTTTGCTCGCTGATCAGCTTAAACAGATCGGCCAGGCTCCGGTTGGTGGCATGGATGGTCACTGTCCGTTCCAGGTAAGGCACCTTTTGCGCTTTAAGCGAAGTACCCAGTAACAGCAAGCCGATCAGTAAAGCACTATGTCGCTTCAGGAATGACATGTATTGCCCTTGATGAGATAGCCCGTCGCTGTTTTTTCGTAGCTCAGCCCCAGGGTTTCGGTGATGATGCTGATAATGGTATCCAGGTCCTCATGCTCGAAGCGCGTGGTGATCGTGCAGTGTTTCAGGGACTCGTGCTGAAGGATGATCGCGGTGTTGTAGGTTGCGTTCAGCGTGGCGATCACGTCGCCCAAAGGCTTGTTGCTGAAGCTGAGCTGGGCGTTCGGCCGGGCAACAGTGGTTTCGTTCTTCACGATCTGCTTTTTGGAGCGGATGTACAGGGCATGCTCCGTGGCTCTGATCTCAAGGGCTGAGCCCAGGCTGTCGAAGAGCAGCACGATCCCTTCATCCACATGCACATACACCGTATCGGTATCGATCGAGGAGCGCACGGTGAAGCGGGTGCCGATGTCTTTAATGAAGACGTTGCCCGCGTCGATCACAAAAGGCATGCTTTCATCATGCACTACCGAGAAGGTCGCATCGCCGTTCAGATGCATCAGGCGGTTCGTTTTTCCGAAGCCTGCGTCGGCCGTCAGGCTGGAATGCGCAAATACCGTCACTTCCGAGCCATCCTTCAGCTTGATGTCTTTTGGCGTCTGATCGGCCACGTAGGAAGCCCCTTTCTGATCTGTATTGAACAACAAGACAAGGCCGACACCGATTCCCAGCAGGATGATCAGGGCGGCGGCCATGCGGGTGAAGGCGGTCTTAGGATAAAGCGGCTTCACCTTTTCCCGGTCCAGCAAGGGCTTTACTTTTTCCCAGGCTTTGGCAGGATCTGTTTCGGCAGGCCTGCCCGCGTTTTCCAGCAGGGCGAATACCCGCTCGCTTTGCTCATAATGCGCCAGGTTCTCCGGCGCTTCCAGCTTCCAGTCTTCCAGCAGCATGGCTTCTTCCGGGGAAGCCTCCCCCGACAGGAACCTGCTGATCAGCTCATCTATGTTCTCTCGGTTAATCACGGTAGTATTGGCTTAGGATCATGACTAAAAGCGGTAAGTAATCTTTTAACTGTTCTCTCATCACCTTAAGGGCTTTTCCCATCTGGTTCTCCACGGTTTTTACGGAAAGGCCGAGCCGGTCGGCGATCTCCTGGTATTTGAGCTGTTCGAAGCGGCTCATCTTAAAGATCCGGGCGCATTGCTCAGGCAGCTGCTCCATGGCCAGCTCTATTTTTTGCTGCAATTCCTTTTGCTGCATGTGGTCTTCGGAAGCGCCGTCTTCGCGGTGAAGGAGGATCGCTTCCCGGGCATAGCCGCTTCTCACCTGTTGCTGCCTGATCCGGTTGAGGCAGGCATTGTGAACCGAGCGGTACAATAAAGCTCTCAGCGAAGTGTGTATCTCCATCGCCCGGCGTTTTTCCCATACCGTTATAAATACCTGTTGCACCATATCTTCCGCGTCATCGCTGTCTTTCAGGATTGTCCGGGCGTATGCCGCCAGGGCTTTGTAGTAAGCGTGGAACACCTGCTCAAAAGCGGCTTCGCTGCCCGACCTGAATTGTTCTATGACTTCTTTTTCGAGTTCCACCGATGTGGTTGATTTGCCGCAAAGGTAGAAACTTTTATCTATGACAACCGAAAATGAATTCACCCCTACGCGAAATCATCATTATTTTTAGAAAGCATAAGATCAGGCAGATAGATAGTGTGGATCAGACCCGGGTCAGAACGTCTATCGCCTGTTCTCAAGCTCCAGCAATACCATTTCGCCCTTGATCCTGCTCAACCGTTTTCTGGCAAGAGGAAGCGTCACGTGCCCGAAATAATAGTCTTCCCAGCTGATCTTCTGTCCTTTACTGTTAATGCTGTCGAGCGTCAGCAGTTCCTTCGTCTGGATGCTCTGTCCCGCAGGAAGTCTGGACTGGATCTGTGCCACAAAATTCCGGAGCGTTTCTTTCAGCCTGCAGGCTTTGCCCTGTTCGATGAAGTATGTTCGTACAGAAACCTTTCTTTTGTGCGCAGCAACAAGTCCCGAGTAAATCGTGTCCAGGAAATCGTATGTACTGCGGATAGATTTGTTTTCTGCAAACCCGTTCAATGCCTGAACATCCATGGTGGCATTGGCATTGATCTTCTGCATAAGCTCTGTATTTTTTTGCATGACTTGCATTTGACGTTCCTGCTCCCGGAACTGGTTGCCATATTTCAGATCTATTTCCAGGACAATCGCTACAAGCATGCAACACACTCCCAACAGGATCTCGCCCGTTTTATAAGCTATGTTTTTCAGAGAGGTCAAAGCTTTGTGAAGGTACTATAATTCCTGCAGGAAGAAAAACAGGCCTAGAGCTTCACCTCCTTCGCATGCCTGCCGTCTTTGATAAAGGTTACCGAATGGTAGTGCTTTTCCAGGGGCACATAATGGCCGTGCTGCCGCGCGAAGCTCTTCAGGCCATGGTGGCAGATGGCGTCCCAGCTATAGAGGTTCAATGTCCAGCCATCTTCAATAAAGCCTTTCACATCGTACAGGAACCCTTTTTCTTCATGAAAGCCTGCGCCGTCGCCGGTGCAAAGCACCATCGTTCCCGGCGACTGCCTGTACTTGCGGTGGTGGCGGTACATCGAAAGCTGCATCGCCATGTCTACCGTTTGATGCTCGCCCCCACCGGTGCGGGGAATCAGCTGCAGGTCCACGCCGCGGTCGGTCACGGTCTTAAACACCTCTTCCATCTCGGGTGGGCCGCTTCCGGCCCATACCAGCTCATCAAACTGCATATCGCCGTGAGTGATCAGGTACAAAAAATGGTTGAAGGCGATCCTCAGCGCGGAGGCGTCCTCTTTGTGAAGCTTTGCGGCCTCCTGCCCTCCGATGTAAATGTTGGAATTGTCTACGTAGATGCAAACGGGTTTTTTTCTCATAACGCTTTGGTGTTGTTTTTATACCGGACACTCAGAATGAAGGTGGTGAGGTTGATGAGGAAGGAAAAGCCATTGGCGATAATGATGATCCAGTCCTTTCTCAGGATGCCGTACCATACCCACACTCCAAGCCCGAGAACCAATACGGCGAACATCCCCAGGGAGACATTCTCCGCTTTTTTTTCTCTCCAGAGCTTGATCAGCTGGGGCAGGGAGGAAACGGCGGTGGAAACGCTGGCGATAATGCCGACAATGGTCGTAAGGTTCATGACCCGGAAGAAATCAAGTTTGATACCACAACAGCCTGATGGCCGCAAAAAATTCCTCAACGCTTTTCAGATCCCGGGCCCCTGAGGAGAATCGGCAACACAGCAGCCCGCTCCGGGCCGGTATCACTTTTTCATCCCTTTGGTAAAATCGTTGAAAAGGAAAAAATGGGAACACGGAAAAAAACAGCGCTGATCACAGGAGCTACCAGCGGCATCGGCTACGAGCTGGCAAAATTATTTGCAAAAGACGGTTACAACCTCGTCATTGTGGCGCGTCATCATAACGAATTGCAGCAGGCGGCCTACAACCTGAAGCAAACCGCGAATGTCCGGGTGCTTGCATTGGCAAAGGACCTGTTCATTCATCAGAGCGCACACGATATTTATCATGAGCTGAAAGACCGCGGCATCCGCATCGATGTGCTGGTAAACAACGCCGGGCACGGGCATTACGGGGAGTTCGTGCACAGCGATCTGCGTACGGAGCTCGACATCATCCATCTGAATATATGCAGCCTGGTGACGCTCACCAAGCTCTTCCTGAAAGATATGGTAGACCGCGGAGAGGGAAAGATCCTGAACCTGTCGTCTATTGCAAGTAAATCACCGGGTCCATGGCAATCTGTCTATCACGGCACCAAAGCCTTTGTGCAATCCTTTACGGAGGCTGTCCGCGAGGAGGTAAAGTATTCAGGCGTTACCCTGACTGCCTTATTGCCGGGAGTAACCGACACCGATTTTTTCCACAAAGCGCACATGGAAAGCTCTAAAGCCGTGCAGGACAAAAGCAAGATGGCTGATCCTGCGGATGTGGCCAAAGACGGCTATAAAGCGCTGATGGAGGGAAAGGATATGGTAGTGTCGGGTTACAAAAACAAGATAGAGGTGGCCATGGACGCGGTAACTTCCGATCAGAAGCTGGCAGAAAAAACCTATCAGCAGCAAAAACCGGTAAGCGATACGAAATAGCCCCTTAGCAGATACAGCTAAGGTATGTTTTCTGAGCATGCCGTTTTATAAGCAAGGTCCGCGGATGTTTTTTTCCGCGGGCCTTGTTATGTTTATGCCCCGCCTTTCTGCCGGTCGTTATGCCGGCCTATTTTTTTCCTATTGGCTCTTTTCAGGGCTGAGTGGTCATATAATGTTTTCAAACGGGGCATAATTGTCATAAATGCGTTTATATTTGAGAAAAACCATCTTTATGCAATTAGTCATCTCTCACGTTTCCAAAACCTACAGCAACGGTCTGAAAGCCCTGAACGACATTAACCTGACCATCTCTCCGGGGATGTTCGGATTGTTAGGCCCGAACGGCGCCGGTAAATCTACCTTAATGCGTACCATCGCCACCCTGCAGGATCCGGATACGGGAAGCATCATGCTGGGAGACATCAATATCGTAAAGCAAAAAGAGGAGCTGAGGAAAGTGCTGGGCTATCTGCCACAGGATTTCGGCTTTTACCCTAAGGTGAATGCCGAGGACATGCTGCATCACTTTGCCGTCTTGAAAGGCATTAATAACAAGGCGGAGCGCAAAGAGCTCTGTGATGCGCTCCTGCAGCAGACCAACCTGTATGAGGCGCGCAGGCGCAACCTGAGCGAGTATTCAGGCGGGATGCGCCAGCGCTTCGGCATCGCACAGGCCCTGCTGGGAAACCCGAAGCTCATCATCGTGGATGAGCCTACCGCGGGCCTCGATCCTGCCGAGCGGAACCGCTTTCATAATATCCTGAGCGACCTCGGGGAGAACATCATTGTGATCCTCTCCACACATATCGTGGAAGACATCAGGAACCTGTGCCCGCGCATGGTGATCATGAACCGCGGACAGGTGCTCCTGGACGGAAAACCTTCCGACACCATCAGGGACATGAAGAACAAAATATGGGCCCTGATCATCGACAAATCGGAGCTGGAGGCTTACAGGGAAAAATATAAGATCATCTCGGCAAAGATCGTGGAAGGCCGCCTGCTCATCCATGTGAAGAGCGATGAAATGCCTGAGGCCGCATTTGTGGCGGTGGACCCGGATCTGGAGGATGTGTATTTCTCGAACATCCTTTAATTTTTTTAACCTAATTAATCGCCGCTTATGTTTTTAGAAATTCTCCGGTTCGAATTGAAGTATGCACTCAGGAAGCCATCTACCTATGTGTTCTTCAGCATATACTTTGCCTTCTACCTTTTCCTATCGCTGGTGGGTTCGGGCGTGATCCCCCTGGGCTCGAGCGACAGCAACACCTACCTGAACAGCGCCCTGGCCAACGCGAGCCTCTACCTGGCCTTCAACCAGAACATCCTGGCGCTCATTCATAACATGATCATCATTGCCGTGATGGCGACGGCGATCCAGCGCGACTTCGAGTACAATTCCCATTCGCTTTTCTTCACCAAGCCCATCACCAAGCCGGCGTACTTTTTCGGCAGGTTCTTCGGGGTGCTGCTCATCGCCCTGTTTGTGTTCAGCGGGCAGCTCTTTGGCCTTCTCCTGGGAAGCGCCATTGGCCATAACCAGCCGACTATCGGCCCTATCGCGCTGTACAATTACGTGCAGCCTTTTCTTTATTTCGTTGTGCCCAACACGCTCCTGTTCGGGATCATTTATTTCTCGCTCACCACCTTTCTGCGGAATACCACCATCGCTTACCTCTTCACCATCATCTTCTTTTTATTCGACCTCGCGGCCAGCTCCATCCTTTCAGACATCGAATACCAGTCGCTGGCGGCTATGCTCGATCCCTACGGAAATAAAGCCCTCAACAAGATTACGCAATACTGGACGCCTTTCGAGCAGAACGAACGGATGCTGCCTCTGACGGATGTGTTGCTCTACAACCGCCTGGCATGGCTCGGCCTGGCCCTGCTCATCATGTGGTTCAGCTATGCAAAGTTCAGCTTTTCGCAATTCCTGAATCCCGTCAGGAGTTTTTCGTTCCGCAAAAAAGCGGAAAGCTATTCTCCGCAAACGCCGGCCATCCAGCATATATCCGACCTGCCGAAGGTAACGATCAGCGCCAGCGGGAAAGCCTTCTGGAACCAGCTGCTCTTCATTGCCCGCTTCGAATGCAAGCGCATCGTCAAAAGCTATTTCTTCATCATCATGCTCGTGCTGGGCGCGGTGCTGGCCTACATCATCAGCAGCTTCAACGCCCTGATCTTCGGGACGGAAGTATACCCGGTGACGTATAATGTCTCTGAGCAGACAGGCTCCATGTTCCAGTTCATGATGGCCATTCTCGTCATTTTCTATTCGGGCAACCTGGTGTTCAACGAAAAACAATTCAAGGTCGATGAGCTGGTAGGAGCCTCACCGGTTAAATCTCCCACCCTGGTGATCGGGAAATACCTGGGTCTTATGGGAGCCGTGGCTTTAGGCTTGCTGGGCGCCATCCTCACAGGCATGGTCATCCAATCCATGAAAGGCTATTACAGGTTCGAGCTCGGCCAGTACATAGCTACCATCTATGGCCGCAACTTCGTGGGGCTGGCCATTACAGCAGGCCTCTGCTTTATCATTCAATGCATGGTGAGCAATAAGTACGTGGGCTTTGTCATTTCCTTCATCATGGCCTTTCTGTTACGGATCATTTTCAACCGCCTCCAGATCGAGAACCCTTTGTTCAACTTCAACTCGAGCGGCCCGATGATGGGGTACAGCGATATGAACGGCTTCGGGCACATGACGCCTATCTATTATTTCTTTAAGCTGTATTGGGTAGCAGTACTCGCCTTGCTATTTGTCATCGCCATTCGCTTCTACCTGCGTGGAAAAGAAAAAGGCTGGAAGGCCCGTTTCCGCTTCTCAAAGTATGATTCACACAGGCAGCTCCGTGTGACGGCCGTGATCGCCTTTCTTGTATTTGCCGGCACCGGAAGCGTTATTTATTACAATATCAAGATCGCCAACAAGCTGCTCAGCCGGAAGGATTATGAAAAGCTCCAGGCGAAGTTCGAGAAGGATTACAAGCATTTTCAATATACGCTTCAGCCGCGCGTGGTATCGAGCTATGTGGAGGTCGACCTCTATCCTAAGGAGCTGGGCGCAAGGTTCAAAGGCTACTATTACCTCAGGAACAAGCACAGCAAAGCGGTGGACACCCTGGTCATCAACTACAATTCCAACACGGAGCTCCGCTCGTTGAAATTCTCGGTACCCGAAAAAACGGTCATTAACGATACGGTGCTTTGCCTCAAAGCCATTAAGCTGCTTTCCCCGCTACAGCCCGGCGATTCCATCCGCATGGATTACAGCATCGATTACATGCGCAAAAGCTGGTTCAGCAATGACCCCAAAACCGACGTGGTCTACAACGGAAGCTTTATCAATAATTCCCTGCTGCCTTCGATCGGCTATAACGACGGCGCGGAGCTGGGCGAGAATGAGGCGCGCAGGAAATTCAACCTGAAGCCGAAGCAGCGCGTTGCCAGCATCGACGATACGACGGCCTATGCCAACACCTACATCAGCAAGGATGCCGACTGGATCCGCTTCGAATGTATCGTAAGCACGGATCCTGACCAGATAGCCATTGCTCCCGGCTACCTGATGAAGGAATACAGCAAGGATGGCAGGCGTTATTTCCACTATAAAATGGATAGCCCGATCCTGAACTTCTATTCCTTCCTCTCAGCACGCTACGCCGTGAAAAAAGATAAGTACAGGAATATTAATATCGAGATCTATTACCATCCCGGGCATGAGTATAACCTCGACCGGATGATCAATTCCATCAAAAAATCGCTGGCCTATTATGAAAAAGCCTTCAGCCCTTACCAGCACCGCCAGGTGCGCATCCTGGAGTTCCCCCGCTATGCCACCTTTGCACAATCCTTCCCGAATACCATTCCCTTTTCGGAAAGCATCGGCTTTATCGCCCATGTGGATAAGGAAGACCCTCTGAGCATCGATTACCCGTTCTATGTGACAGCACATGAGGTAGGCCACCAGTGGTGGGCGCACCAGGTGATCGGCGCCGACGTGCAGGGCGCTACGCTCATGAGCGAATCCATGGCCGAGTACAGCGCCATGATGGTGATGGAAAAAGAGTATGGCAAAGAAGCCATGCATAAGTTCCTGAAGGACGCCCTCAACAAATACCTGATAGGCCGCGCCTCCGAAAGCAAAAAGGAATTGCCGATCATGCTGGCGGAAAACCAGCAGTACATCCATTACAACAAGGGCTGCCTGATCATGTATGCGCTGAAAGACTACATTGGCGAGGATTCCGTGAATGCGGCCCTGAAGCGTTATATCAAAAAGGTAGGCTTTCAGAGTGCGCCTTACACCACGGCGAAGGAGTTCGTCGCCAATCTGAAGCTCTCCGTTCCGGACAGCATGCAGTATGTGGTGAAAGACCTGTTTGAAGACATCACCATTTATGAGAACTATGTGAAGGAGCTGAAATCCGTCAGGCAGCCCGACGGAAAATATAAAGTGACGCTGAAGGTGGGTGCAGCCAAGTTCAAGGCGGATAGCCTCGGTAAGAGCAAAGCCGTTCCTGTGAACGACTGGATGGACATCGGGATTTTTGCGCAGCAGGACGTGAACGGAAAACAGGTAAGCAAGGAATTGCTGCTTAAAAAAGTAAAAATGGACAAGCCCGTCAAAACGTTTGAGTTCATCGTGGATAAGGAGCCCTTCTCTGCGGGCCTCGATCCTTACAATAAGCTCATCGACCGGATCCCGGAGAACAACCGCTGCAAATTTGGAGAAACGCCGAGGCCTCCGGACCTGGACGCCAACAGCAGCAATGTGAGCATCACGATCAATTAAATTGCGGGGCTTCGGCTACGCTCAGTCACCGCTACAGGATTGACTCCCCGATGACTGAGCGTAGCCGAAGTCATCGAAGAAAGCAATCTCACAATCGATGAGATTGCTTCACTACGTTCGCAATGACACCTATAAGCCACCATCAGAAAAAATTAATGGCCAGCGACACGGTATGCAATACCTTCCGGCTGTCGTTGATCTTATTCTGCGCGGTAGAAGTGAGGCTGTAGATGATCTCCGGCGCCACGTTGGTTCCGTGAAACTCGTAATTGATGCCGTAGCCGAGCAGAAACCCGAAGGCGAGCTCGTTCTGAAAGCCTTTGTTGATAAAGCCCGTATCGAACTTTTTCAGGTTGATCTTCGGGCCGAGCAGCAGGTAAGGCTGCTTGCTGCTTAAATAGCAGCTCATGTTCCGCGCCATGTAAATGATGCCATGGTCGTTTGCCGGTTTCAGGGCCATCGCAAAGCTATTGGACACAGCGATATCGAACGAGGTGGCAAAGAGCCTGGCCTTTTCCCTCAGGCAGGTGGTCGTAAAATTTCCCTCCAGCCTGGGCTTGTACACCAGCCTTTCGTTCATAGGCAGCCACAGGAAGGTCCCTATTCCAAAGCCGTATTGCGATTCCGCCATACCGGATGGCCTGATTTTTTTGCGGCCGCCTTCCTGCTGATCCGGGAGGGATTTCAGGCAGATGGAGGAATACACCGCGTGTGTGAACCCGAAGTTGAGCTGCGGGCATAAAGGCGCATGCTCCTGGGCCAGGAGGTTGCCGCCGATGCACACGGGGAGGATATAGTGCCGGAGCTTCATTTGCCATGATAACGCCGGCGCTAAAAAAAGTAACAGGAATTAACGTATGGAGCTGGATCCGATGTGGTCCGAAACGTTTTAGGAAATGGGAAATAGTTTGGGAAGGCACAGAACGCCTGCCGGTATCAACGGAGCGGGCAAAACGAATCTTATTTTTTCAGGGCAAGCAGCTCTTCCCAGAACTCGGCGCCGCGGCGCGTGTGAGGGATCACAATGGTACCGCCGACGATATTGGCCACGGCAAAGATCTCGTAGATCTCTTCAGTGCTGCAGCCCTGCTCATGGCATTTCAGCAAATGGTACCTGATGCAGTCGTCGCAGCGCAGCACCATGCTGGCCACAAGGCCGAGCATCTCCTTGGTCTTCACGTTCAGTGCGCCTTCGGAATAGGTTTGCGTATCCAGGTTGAAAAGCCGCTTGATGACGAGATTGTCTTTTCCTAAAATAACCTCGTTCATTTTCGAACGGTATGCATTGAATTCTTCAACCTGCTTTGACATAAGGATCGGTATTTGAGCTCCTAAATTACACACAATTGCACGAATACCAAATCCTTATGCAAGCATGGCTGCCTAAAGCTTTTGTTTGATGATCCTGATCTCAGGCCCTTTGGTGCCGGCATTTCCCGGAAAGCCCGGAGTGCCGTGCTGGCCCCAGTTGGAAGGGTAGTCGCCTTTGGCACCGCCGACACCCGCCTGGCCTCCTTTGCCGGCGGCACCGCCTTCATTGGAGTAGGTGAGCGTTCCTGCAGGCAGCTTGTCGGCGCTGGGGTCTATATACACCGTGATGGAGCCGCCTTTTGCGCCGTTCCCGCCATTGCCGGCAAAGCCCGCGTTTCCGCCGTTGCCGGAGGTTTTGCTATAGCTGTTGCTGCCGCCAGGCCCGCCGTAGCCGCCTGTGCCACCGTAGCCACCCGCACCGCCGTCGGCGCTCACCTTTAATTTTCCGCCGGCAGGATCTACGAAATAGACCTGATCTGCACCGGTGGTCTTACTTTTCACGCGTACCTCCACCAGGTCTTTTTTCAGAACAGGATCGGGCTTCATTTTCACGAACACCTCGATGTCCTGCCCTTGTGCGCCGTCGCCTCCGTTCCCGCCCTGTCCGCCGTTTCCGCCGTCCCTGGGCGAGGTGGTGCTGCTCCCGTTATCGCCGCGCTGCCCGCTCTGTCCGCTTCGTCCCGGCTTCCCCACGGCTCCGCTGAAATCGGCCAGCATCTCTCCCTTAAAGTCCAGGTTCAGCACCAGCTCGTGCCTGAGCTCCGGATTCTTTGTCATGTACGCTTTTACTTTTACCTGGTAGTTTTTGATATCGGCCAGGTTGCTGCTGATGGTCACCTTTCCGTTGGCAAAGGTTCCTCCCTCGACCTCTACCGAAAACCGGTCCCACTCGATGCTCCGGAAAGAGCCTTCCTCCGGGAAGTCCGGTGTTCTGTACTCCTTGTTCTTATCGGTTTTTACGATAATGCCAAGGGGAATGCTTTGCCCGGGCGAGATGCCCGCTACGGCTTTGCTTCTAAGCTCGAGGCTGATGAATTCTTTTCCCTTCATCAGGGTGCTGCTTCCGGCAGAAGCATGTGTATGCCCGGCAGTCAGCGTGCCGGTGCCGAATCCTGTGAATACAAAGCCCAGAAAGAGGGTCGTCGCTTTTTTCATAAAAGGTAATGTCATGATGATTGGATGGATTGAGGGCGCTAAATTAAAGCGCCACAGGGATAAACGCAGGGAGAATGCCCCGGTGAGCCTGTTCTCTGAGCCGGTGTCGGTTTTTGGATGATATCTGTTTGGGGGATGTTTTCAGACGGCTTATGACAGCCTGTTCTTCCTGACCACATAGGCGCTCACAAAGATACTTCCCTCATAGAGGAGGTACATCGGGATGGCCACCACCATTTGCGAGGTCACATCCGGGGAAGGCGTGATCACCGCAGCGGCAATGAGGATCACCACCACGGCATACTTGCGGTACTTGCGCATGAAATCCGGTGTGAGCAGGCCCAGGCGGGAAAGGAAATACACAATGATCGGCATCTCGAACACCACGCCCGATACCAGGGTCATGGTAGAAATCAGGGAAATATAGTCGTCCAGCGTATTATTCGTCTGCACGATATTGCTGTCTGAAAGCGTATAGTTGATGAGGAAGTTGTAAGACATCGGGAACAGCAGGAAATACCCGAAGAAGATCCCGATCAGGAACAGGATAGACGCGACGATCACAAACCATTTGGCCGGGCGCGACTCCGTATCCTTTAAGGCTGGCCTGATGAATTTCCAGATCTCATACAGGACATAAGGAAAGGCGATAATGATCCCGCCCACCAGGGCGATCCACATGTGTGTGAAAAATTGCTCGGAGGCGGAAAGCGTTTGCAGGTGCGGCACTTTCACCGTCATGCACATCACATCGCCAGCGCCGATGTTATGCCCTAAGGCGCACAGCGCACGGTAAGAAATAAACTCCTGTTTCAGCGGCCCGAAAATAACCGTGTCGAACAGAAAATTATTGTTGAGGAACAGCACGATAGCGCAAAGGGCAATGGCAATAGCGCTGCGTACCAGGTGCCACCGCAATGCATCGAGGTGCTGCATGAACGACATTTGAGCTGTATCCTGAGGGCCTGCCATAAAGTGCGGTAAATTTACGCAATATTATTCAGCCCGTTCCATAAATTTCTGCGGAAAAAAAGGCCTTCCGGCACCAAAGGCTTGTGTATCCTCAAGCGATAAATGGCAGGATCAGCGGCCCGAAAGAAGCTTTTTGGCTTCCGGAAAAATCATGGTTTCCCAAAGAGCATATTCTTTGGCGGAAGGATGCAGGCCGTCGGCGGCAACCAGGTCCCTGCGGTTCAGCATGCCTTTCGACAAAGGGAAAATATCCACGCAGGCCAATCCCCGTTTTTTTGCTTCCGCTTTGATGATCGCATTGAACTCCGCAATGCCTTTGGAAATGTCGCGGCCACCGCTGTATAAGGCTCCCTGGGGAGTTACGCCAAAATCGGGAATGGTGATCAGGAGGAGCTTCGACCGGTCGGAAAGGGCTTTCTGAACCTCGTCGAC
>Ga0233425_10005720_pt1 | contig 19306 bp, 19 predicted proteins | sample Watercolumn_Towu_2_FD_181712 | JGI IMG/M metagenome (GOLD analysis project Ga0233425, IMG submission 181712) | Freshwater microbial communities from Lake Towuti, South Sulawesi, Indonesia - Watercolumn_Towuti2014_140_MG | ecosystem: Environmental > Aquatic > Freshwater > Lake | place... | reverse complement strand
GGTGCGGTCGGCCGTATACACATCACAAAACACCTTGCTCTCATCCAACCCGTTTTCCACCTCATCCAGGCTCTTTTTGAGAGGAGCCAGAGTCATATCCTTTTTGAAAGGCACACAAATGAGGCGGTACTCGCTCTTCGATACTTCGCGCAGGCCTACCAGGCAGTTTTGCCATTTCATCATCATAAAGCCATCTTTGATCCAGCCTGTGCCGTTAAAGGCCACTTTGCGAAGATAGCCCGTTGGATCGGAGTCCATGATCTTAATGCTGCGAGAATTGGTCATTTCTTCCGGGAACATACACATATTGTAGAGCTGGAAATCGTTCATCTCGCGCAAGATGTCGTCTTCTCCGGGACTCGGCGATACTTTCGACACCAGACCTACCACGCCGAGCGTTTTGGAATTGTCGTTGGATTTATAATATTCAGGCACTGTTCCCTGCAGCACTAATGCCGAATAAAAACCATTGTCCTCCAGGAGCTTTTTCTGGTGGTCCTCCACCTGCTCTACCGTCACATCTCCCGGGGCGCTGGTTTCCCCGGAAGAGGAGGATGCCGTATTGCTTGTTGTATTGCCTGCTTTCTGCCGCACTTTATTTACCATACTCCCCACTTGCGCCTGAGCTCCGCAAGCGAACAGCAAAGGAATGACAATCAGCAACGGCTTCAGAATGTTTTTCATAACCAGATAAATTATAGGATGCGTAAAGATAGCTTCAGCACGGGACAGACGCGCAGACTGATGAGCAGGTGCAGCCAATGGATGAGCACCTGTTGTCCCCTATCGGACAAGTGTTTTCTAAAGTCCGGCAAGGTGACAATCAGGAAAGCTCCCACGGGAAGATTTCGGGTCTGAAGCGAATGACCTGAATATTCCCAATTTTGCTACCTTTAGTGCTTTATCAAACCGATACCATGAACCTCACCATCAGCGGCTATTCCACCGCTTTGTTCTCCACCTGGTACTTTATCGAGGAGCTGGGATTATTGTTCGACTGCGGCGACGGCCTGACCTCGGCCTTATTGCAGAAAAGCAGGAAGATCGATCACGTCTTCATTTCCCATGCCGACCGGGATCACCTCACGGGGCTCCTGCAATTCAACCAGCTCAATGCGCGTGAAAATGCGCCTCTGATCCATTATCCGAAAGACTGCGGCTCCTTCCCTGCTCTCCGGGATTTTTCCGTGAAATTCGATCCGCATGTGAAAGGAACGGTATGGAAACCGATACAGGACAAGGACAGGATCTGGATCCGGAAAGATATTTATGTGGAAGCAATCCGCAACAACCACGTGGTATGCGATGCCAGCCTTTGCAAAAGCCTGGGCTATAAGGTGGTTCAGGTGAAATCGAAGCTGAAGGAAGCATACGTTTCCCTGAGCGGACAGGAGATCAGGGAAAGCATCGAAAAACTCGGCAAGGCGGCGACGCACATCGACGTTGAAACAGTCTTGCTGTCGTATAGCGGCGATACGCCCTGCGAAAATTTCGGGCACTGGCATCGCTCTAAAATCCTGATCCATGAGGCCACCTTCATCGGCGGTGAGGAGGACAGGCAGATCCAAACACATGGCAACCAGCACAGCAAGCTGGAGGATGTGATCAAGGCCGTGGCCGAAACAGAAATAGAATGCCTGATCCTGGGACATTTCTCCTCGAGGTATGCGGATGAGTACATCGATCTCAGAATTACAGAACTCTGCAAAACATACGACCTTAAGATCCCGGTGTACAGGGTGTTGCCAGGGATGATCAGCCGGAATATCCTGGGTGGAGAAAAGGTTTATTAAAGCGTGTATTTCAGTATTAAAAAACAATCATGAGCCAGAAAGAAAACATACAACAAGCCATCACCAATTTTGTCAAAGGCGGCGACACCAGTGATGTGGCCCTGCTGGAAACAGTGCTTCATGCTGAGTTCAGGGTCACGAACAACGGCTTTATGGGCAAGCCTGGTATCACGATCATTGACAGGCAAACCTATTTGTCGAACATCAGGACAGGAATTTTTGGCGGCCTGCCCAGAACCATGATCATTGAAAGCATCGACGAAAGCGGGAACATCGCCATGGTGAAGCTCAGGCTCGAAAGCTCTGAAAATTATTTCGTGTCCTACAATTCCATGGTGCTGGATACTGACCATACCTGGAAGCTCATCAACAATATGGCAGTTGTGGATGCAAAGAAATAAGACCAAATTGTTCCTCTTCGCGTCTTTGCGCCTTTACAGTGCCTCAAATCCTCTCTGCTACCTTTGCGGTTTCATATAGATTAAATATATTTGGGACAAGACGTCATTAATCCTTTTAAACGATGAAAAAAAACACTCCTGCCTGCCTTGCCCTGCTAAGCTTTTTCCTGATCTCACAAAACAGCTATTCTCAAAAAAACTGGCCGGTGATTAAAGCAACTTCCAAAACAATGGACATCAAAGAGGGAGATGTTTTGAAAAAAGGCACCTGGACCATTGTGCCGGAAGCCAAGCCTGATGTACACAAGACTTCCGCAAAGAAAGTAACTTTCTATTCCGATATTGAAAATATCTCCTTCAACATCAATCCAAAGGTTGGAACCTATAATTTTATTGTCCTGCTGAATGGCAAGGACTCTGCCTGGACGCAGATCCAATACCAGCAGCCTTTCCTGGAAAAACTGAAAGGTGCTAAAAAATACAACCCTGCCGACGCCCGCTATGTGCCGAAATTCACTTACCAGCCCGCCGACAACGCCCAGCTGGCAAAGATCAGAAAAGACCTGAGCCTGGACTCTATTGCGGGTACAGGAAATGAAGTTTCCCAAATCCTGAATCTTTTGCACTGGGTTCATAATACCATCAGGCACGACGGCTCGAGCGATAACCCGGCAGTGAAAAATGCCCTCGGGATTATCCAGGCTTGCAAAAGCGGGAACCGTGGTGTGAATTGCCGCATGATGGCTACGGTGCTGAACGACTGTTACCTGGCTATGGGAATCAAATCGCGGCACATTACCTGCATGCCTAAGGAAACGCAGTTCGACGATTGCCACGTCATCAACATGGTATATAGCAAAGACCTTCAGCGATGGCTCTGGATCGACCCGACCTTTGATGCTTACGTGATGGATGAAAAAGGCGAACTGCTCGGTCCGCGCGAAGTACGCGAGCGCCTGATCAATAACAAAGCACTTATCTTAAACCCGGATGCTAACTGGAATAAGAAAAATTCCCAAACCAAAGAAGATTACCTGGATAACTACATGGCGAAAAATTTATACCGCCTGCAAACACCTTTGGTAAGCGAATACGACCTGGAAACCGGGAAAACAGGAAAAGAAATCATCTATGTGGAGTTGCTGCCCCTGGACGGCCTTTTGCAGGAACCTCAAAAAACAGAGCAGATAGAGAAAGCCACCGGCGTAAAGTTTATCACCTATAAGACCAATAATCCGGAGCTATTCTGGAAAAAACCGGAATAACCACAGTAATCATTCTTGCCAATCTATAGCCAATCCATCATTTAAAATAAAACAACTCATGAAATACATCCTCATTTTGTTTAGCCTGATTACAAGCGGCAACATTGCTCTAAGCCAAAGCACACCACAGGATATATCGACCAGATTTTTTGTTCTTTACAAGATGGGCGATTCAGATAAGGCCGTTGATTATTTATTCTCAAGTTCTCCGTTTAAGTCTGATATAGCAGAAGCTATCGAAGAGGTAAAGCGAAAATTAAAAAAGGTGGTGACACAAATCGGCCCGTTTTATGGCGCTGATTTGTTGGCGACAAAAACAGCAGGCGCGAATATAACCATGTTAACCTATATTGTCAGGCATGACAGGGAGCCATTAGTGTTTAATATTATGTTCTATAAACCAAATGATAAATGGCAAATGCAGAATTTTAAATTTGGAAATTCCATAGATGATGAATTGGAGGAAGCCAGCAAAGCTTATAGAATAAAAGAAAACAATGAATAGGTGTTGCACAAGCCTTGATGCCCTTCCTGAAGAAGAAGCCAAAGAAATTGCCGCGCAGATCCCGGTGGAGCCTTATGCAAAAGGCACGTTGCTTTTGAAAGCAGGCGGGGTTTCTTCCATCTGTTATTTTGTACTGAAAGGCTGCATCCGCCAATACAGCCTCCTTGACGGTGAAGAAAAAACAACGGCTTTTTACACCGAACAGCAGGCCGCAGTCCCCTTTGCAAGCTATACGCAACAAGTGCCTTCTTCTCATTACCCCGTATGTGCCGAAGATTGCCTGCTTGTGGCGGGTGACATGAGCCAGGAGCAGGACATGTATGCGCGCTACCCGAAGCTACTGGCCATCACGCATACCATGATGGAACAGGACTTCGGCAAAACCCAGGAAGCCTTCAGCCGCTTCATCAGCGATTAAAGAATAGATTATTTATGACATATATCGATCAGGACCTGCACGAGCGCCTTGTAGAATTTTATCAGGGAGAAAGAAAACTCACCGTACTCACCGGCGCCGGCCTTTCCGCCGACAGTGGTATTCCTACCTTCCGTGATATAGACGGCTTCTGGACCGTGGGCTCAAAGAACTACATGCCCGAAGAAATGGGAACACTCCGCATGTTCCGCCAGAAGCCGCTGGAAGTGTGGAAATGGTTTTTGTACCGGAATACCATCTGCTCCAAAGCCCTTCCAAACAAAGGACACTTTGCCATTACGGAGCTGGAGAAATTGTTTGGCGACCGTTTTCGCCTGATTACTCAAAACGTGGATGGCCTGCACCATAAAGCCGGAACGTCTGAAAAAAGAACTTACCTCATCCACGGCACATTGGAAAAAGTGCGTTGCGGGGAGGAATGCAGCAAACAGTTTTACCCTTTCCCCGCTTTTGAATTTGAGAAGAACCAGGAATTAACGGCAGAGCAAACTGAGCAGCTCAAATGTCCTCAATGCGGCGACTACCTAAGGCCACACGTCTTATGGTTTGATGAGCGTTATAATGAAAAACATTATAAGCTCGATTCTTCCATGCGCACGGCCAAGGAAACCGGCCTTCTCCTGACCATCGGGAGCTCAGGCGCTACCAATCTGCCCATGCTGGTTACAGAAAGTGTGTTGAGCCGCCACGGGGTATTGATCGATATTAATCCGAATGCCAATGCCTTTTCGGAACTGGCCTACAAAAAGAAAAACGGCTTCGTGATCCGCGCAAAAAGCAGCGATGCGCTGCCGGAATTTGTGGAGGTGTTCAGCACATTAAAACACAGCTTATGACGACTTCAGCCAGGACCATTCTCCACGACTACTTTGAGCGCATCGGTATCTTCACCGAAGAAGAGATCCGGGCAGCGCTTCCTTTATTTAAAGAGAAGACCTTAAAAAAATCGGAGAACTTCGTTTCGGAAGGAGAGCGCTGTACGGAGGTAGGGTTTATCCTGTCCGGGACCTGCCGCTCCTTCTACCTGTCGGGCACAGGCGAAGAGATCACCTACTGCTTCCGCTTCCCGGGAGAGTTTGTGGCGGCCTACTCTTCTTTCATTACCGGGCAGGGAAGCCTGGAGTATATGCAGGCCCTCACCAAAACAGAGCTCCTGGTAATCAGCAAAGCCGATGTGGATGCGCTGGCGGACAGGTATACCGGCTGGTTGAAATTTCTGAAAATCGTCGCAGAGCAGCAGTACATCGAGCTGGAAAAACGGATCTTCCAGTTGCAGCGGGTGAATGCAACCCTGCGTTACGGCGACCTTCTGAAAAACCATCCCGAATATGTGCAGCAGATCCCCTTACAGCACATTGCCTCCTACCTTGGCATTACACAGCGTCATTTAAGCCGCATCCGGAAGGAGCTCGCTTTTTAGACAAATGTCCTGATGGCATCACGTGGCCCTGTTCTATTTTTGCCTGCACCAAACAGAAGAACCATGCCTCAACGTATCGTCATCATCAACGGACACCCGGACAGGGAATCCTTTAATTCCGGAATAGCGGAAGCCTATAAGCAAGGCGCGGCAAGCTCAGGAGCCGAGCTCAAAGAAATTGTCATTGCCGATCTGCAATTTAATCCAAACCTGAATTACGGTTACCGTAAACGCATTGAGCTCGAACCCGACCTCCTGGAAGCCTGGGAAAAAATACAATGGGCCGATCACCTGGTGTGGATCCACCCGGTGTGGTGGGGAGGCTTACCGGCCCTGACGAAAGGATTTATCGACCGGCTTTTCCTGCCAGGCATGGCCTTCCGCTACAGGGAGAATTCGGTTTTCTGGGATAAGCTCCTCACCGGGAAGACAGCGCACATCATCACGACCCTCGATCAGCCGGGCTGGTACTACCGCCTGTTTTTCGGGCGCCCGAGCGTCAACCAGCTCCGGCGGTCCGTTCTGCAGTTTTGCGGCATCAGCCCTGTGAAGCTGACCTACCTGGGCATCATCAAGACATCGGATCCGGCAAAGCGGGAAGCCTGGCTGAAACAGGTAAACAAGCTGGGACAAAAACGCCGCTAGGTGTATTAAACTTATGTACCTTTAGGTAGTCTTAAGTTTCGCTGAATCCCAATACCTATGAAACCAAATTACATTTTTCTGCTTATTTCGCTGCTCCTGATCACTGCGGGGCTCCGGTCGCAATCGCTTTACTTCCCGCCGCTCACAGGCAATACCTGGGACTCCATCCGCCCGGCCGACCTTGGCTACTGCCAGCCGCGCATCGACTCCCTGTACAGCTACCTGCAATCCAAGGACACCAAATCCTTCATGATCCTGAAAGACGGCAAGCGGGTCCTGGAAAAATACTTTGGCACCTACACCCGCGATTCGGTCTGGTACTGGGCTTCCGCCAGCAAAAGCCTGGCGGCTTTCATTACCGGCATGGCACAGCAGCAGGGCTTCATCAGTATCAACAACAAAGCCTCCCAGTACCTGGGCACAGGCTGGACCAGCGCGCCGCCCGCCAAGGAGGACCTCATCACTGTCAGAAACCTCTTGTGCATGACCAGCGGCCTCGACGATGTTCCTCCTGCAGGATGTACCAATGAAGACACCAATAAAGTGTGCCTCGTGTATAAGGCCGATGCCTCCACGCGCTGGGCCTATCATACAGGCGCCTACCGCAAGGTGCAGGACGTGGTAAGCAATGCCGTGGGCCAGAATTACAATACCATCACTACGAACTGGATCAAAGCCCGCACCGGCATGAGCGGTCTATGGTTTCAGCAGGTGTATTACAGCAAGGCCCGCGACATGGCGCGCTTTGGCTTACTGGCGCTGAACAGGGGGATCTGGAGCCAGGACACGCTGATGAAGGACTCGCTGTACTTCAAAGCCATGGTCAACAGCTCGCAAAGCCTGAACCTCTCCTATGGCTATTTATGGTGGCTCAATGGCAAGAGCAGCTTTATGACACCGCAGATCCAGCTTGTATTTCCCGGAAGCCTGATCCCGAATGCACCGGCCAATATGTTCTGCGCCCTGGGAAAAAACGATCAGAAGATTTATGTCGTTCCCGGTCAGAACCTGGTGATCGTACGACAGGGAAATACTGCCGGAGGCTTTAACCTCGCCGTTTCGGGATTCGACAACATGCTCTGGGATTATATCAACAAGCTGAGCTGCCCGGTATCGGTAAACGAAGCGGAAAGCGCCGCTGAGCTGGTCGTTTATCCCAACCCTGCCGGCAGCCTCATCAGGATAGAAGCCACAGGCGTCGCCCTGAACAGTATAAACGTTTATAACCTCTACGGCATCCTGCTTGACCTTCCGCAACAGGCAAGCGAGAAAGGCATTTCCCTTGATATTTCCGCACTTCCGAAAGGCGCCTATATAATAGAACTGGAAAGCGGCAGCCACCGGATCATTCATCAAAAATTCATCAAGGAGTAGTAACGATGCGCCGGGAATGGCGCCCAAAATTCAATCCGAAAACACCAAAGATACCTACTCATAGGTATTAGATGAGCGGCAATAAGTTTATATTTGCTTAAAATAATCCAAAAGACATCAGCTTGTCCGGTATGGCATGCTTTTGGTTTTGAGAATTAAAAAGCAACATTATGAAAGCACTTTACTTAGCTCTTCTCTTAGGAATCACAGGCTTTATCAAGGCCCAGGACATCGGAAAGATCGTGATCCGCAATGCCAATGTCAACAACCCGAAGTTCATCGTATCGCTCAACGGCATCCGTCAGAATAATATATATACGACTGATATCAGCTTCGATTTCCTGGATGAATACAATTACCGCGTGAGGATCCTGCAAATGGGTGTGAACGGCACACTCAACTTCAACATTACCAATACTCCCAATTACGTGTCCGTATATGCCCTCAACAAAGATGCTTACGGCAACTACGCGCTCATTCTTGAAAGCAAAACCCTGCTCGCCAACGAGCCTCCACCGCTGAACCCGAACCCGGGCACCCTGCCTTCTCATCCCATCAACCCTATGCCGCTCGATCCGCCGGTAGTGATCAACAACAGCCGCATCAACCCGCAGGAATTTGCCGGCATGTGCGATGCCATCAAAAAAGAAAGCTTCGAGTCCACCAAAATGGACCTGGCAAAAAACTTTTTCGGCAACCGCGAGCTGGCCTCGGCACAGGTGCTCCAGGTAGCGAAATTGTTCACGATGGAAAGCAACCGTCTTGAGTTTTCGAAGTATGCCTACTCACGCACCTACGATAAAAAGAATTACTACAAGGTATACGACGCCTTTACCTTCAGCAGCTCCAAGAAAGAGCTTGCGGATTATACCAAAAAGAATCCGTAAGAGAAATTTCTTTAGAGGAAGCCCCGGTAATACCAGCCAGAAATCAATTGATCAAAATCATGCTGAACTTGTTTCGGCATCATATAAAGCGCCAATATTCCTGCTTGACTATTTGGGCGACCCCGTTCCGAAGGCCTTCGGGACGGGACGGCTGCTTCGGGCTCTCACGACACGTCGTGATCGCTGCGGCCTCCTCGCCCGCAAGAGACAGGCAGGCTACGGGGGCTAAACCCTCCACATCCCTGCCGCAGGTTCACACTACTTTCTAAAGCTTTGAATTTTTAAAGGGACCTTCATAACAGGAGATCAACCTTCAAGGCTGATGATCTGCGGCGCTACAATGAATTTCTCGATCAGCCGCTCCACTTTAGCGTTGTAATCCTTTGTAAACACCAGATGCTGGCATTTCGGCAGGCTCAGCGCCAGGCGGTCGATCTGGCCCTGGTTCGCATTTTTGATCATGAGCTCCGCATCGTCGAGCGCAAACAGTTTTATTTTATTGATGTTGAGATTCTTTTTAAAGTAAAGCTCCAGCACGCGCGTCGGTGTTCCGATCACCACATCCGAGCCAAAATAGATCGACTCCGCCAGCTTATCGATCTTTTCCCCTTCATGGGCCGCGTGCACCCGCAGATCGGTATAGCTTCCCAAAAGCGTAAACTGCTCTTTCATGGCGATGGCCGCCTCCTTGTCGGCTACAATAATGAGCGCCCGCGGTGCATCTTCGAAAGAAGCCTGCAGCTTGTGCAGGGTGCTGATCACAATAGTGCTGCTTCTTCCCGACCCCATCGGCGCCTCCACGATCACATCCGCCCCGCTGTTGATCTTCCGGATAGCGGCAGCCTGAAGCTCCAGGGGTTCTTCAAAATGGTTTTCCAGCAGAGACTTCGCGAGGTTCTTGTTCAGTTTTTCAGTAAAGAGATTCATGCTAGCGTTTGATTCCTTTTTGGTTTAAGGCATTCTGGTATTCTCTGGCATTCTTCTGATGCTCGGCATAATCGCTGGTGAATTTGGAGTAGCCGCTGAAATCGCATTTGGCGCAGAAGAAAATATAGTCGTGCCTGCTGTAGTTCAGCACAGCGTCGACGGCAGCCGTTGTCACCAGGCAAATCGGGCCCGGAGGCAGGCCTTTGTACATGTAGGTATTGTAGGGCGAATCGATGTCCTTATCCGACGACAGCACCCGCTGCACGTCAAAGGATTGGTTAGCGAACACGATCGTAGGGTCCGCCTGCAGCTTCATGTCTTTTTTGAGACGGTTGATATACACGCCCGCAATTTTCTGCTGCTCGCTTTTGATCGCGCTTTCGCTTTGCACAATGGAAGCCAGCGTGATCACTTCCGGAACCGAATAGCCGATCGCTTTGGCCTTGTTTCTCCGCTCTTTCGTCCACACCTGGTCGTAGCTCTTTTTCAGTATCTCAAAAAAGTCGTCGATATGAGTTGTCCAGTTCAGCTCATAGGTTTCGGGAACGATCAGGCACATGAAATTTTCGGAATTAAGGCCATATTTCTCTCCCAGCACTTCCTCATTGGAGCAATACTCCTCCAGCTCGCCAAGGTCTATCTCCAGCTTTTCCGCCACATAAGCCATGAACTGCTCTTTGGTGCGGATCTGCGAATTGAAGAACAGCTTTACTTTTTCCTGCTTGCCGTTGATGATCATCTTCACGATGGAGCGGTTGCTCATATCCGCGCCAATCCTGTACTTCCCGGGATTAACGTTTTCAGGCAGATCCATCTCCTTCGCCATCCACTCAAAGCTCTCATGGTCGTCGATGATGTTTTGTGAATAGAGCTCATCGAGCACATCTTCAAATTTAGCGCCTGTTGGAATATAGATGTAGGTAAACTTTTTACCGTTCAGGTGAACATTGCTTTTGAATACATTTTTGTAAGCCCAGTAGCCGCCTGCACCCAGCCCTATCATGAGCACGAACAAAATGATCTTCCCATATTTTCCTTTGCCCTTTGCCATTATAACACTAACTCTTTTACTAATACGAATACGCCCACCACCAGCGTAAACCAGCCGAAGGCAGGGCGCAGTTTCTGTGAAGACACTTTACTGGAAAGAAGGCTGCCGATGAGAATCCCCGCCGCACAGATCGCAGAGATCGTGAACAGGAAAGGCCAGTCGATCTGCTGCATGCCGATGTTACCCGTAAAACCGATCAAGGAATTGAGGGCAATGATACATAAAGATGTGCCCACTGCTTTTTTAAAACTCAGACGTAAAAAGAAGATCAGTACCGGAACGATGATAAAACCGCCGCCGGCCCCCACAAAGCCTGTAATAAAACCAACCGCTACTCCCAGGAAGATCACGAAAGGCACACCCAGTGGGCTTTTGGCAAACTCATCCCATTTCACCTCGTTTACGCGATTGTACTTCCTTTTTTTGATCATGCTATAAGAGGAACACAAAATAAGGATCGCAAACAACACCATAATAAGAACATGCTTGGAGACAGCGAACCCTGCAATGGTCATTTCCTGGGGAATGGCAGGCATCACAAACTTACGGACACAGAATACAGTGGTTAAAGAAGCGATGGCAAACTGGATGATGGCTTCCGCGCTGATCTCTCCTTTTCGGAGATAGGCCAGCGCACCGATCAGAGAGGTCAGGCCAACGATGAACAGGGAATAGCCGGTAGCAACATCCGCGCTGTAGCACATGATATACACCAGCACCGGAACGCCGAGAATAGAGCCGCCGCCGCCAATGAGGCCGAGGATCAATCCGATGCATAAAAATGCTATGAAACCGACAATTTCCATTTAGTTGGTAGCGCCCGCAGTCGATAAAATAGAAAGCTCCTTCAGCTGCTCATCGCTGATCTCGCTCGGGCTGTCGATCATGACGTCGCGGCCGGAATTGTTTTTCGGGAAGGCGATGAAATCGCGGATGCTGTCGCTGCCGCCAAATAAGGAGCAAAGCCTGTCGAAGCCGAAGGCCAGACCGCCATGTGGAGGTGCCCCAAACTCGAAGGCGTTCATCAAAAAGCCGAATTGCTTCTGTGCCTCTTCCTTGCTGAACCCCAGCAGGTCGAACATCTGCGCCTGCAAGTCGCGGTCGTGGATCCGGATGCTGCCACCGCCAATCTCCACCCCGTTGATCACAAGGTCATAGGCATTAGCGCGCACGGCGCCAGGATCGCTTGTCAGCAGATGGAAATCCGCCGGGTTGGGCGAAGTGAAAGGATGGTGCTTGGCATGCCACCTGCCGGCAAGAGATGCCAGCAGATTAGGGTCGCCGTCGTTCCATTCCAGCAAAGGAAAATCGATCACCCACAAAGGGGAGAACACGTTCTTATCCCGCAGGCCGAGGCGCGTGCCCATTTCGAGGCGCAGCTCGCTCATGGCCTTGCGCGTTTTTTCCTCCGCTCCGGACAGCACCAGGATCAGGTCGCCGGGCGCAGAGCCACAGGCTTCCGCCCATTTTTTCAGCTCCTCTTCGCTATAGAATTTATCGACACTCGATTTGAGGGTGCCATCGGCATTATGACGGGCATATACCAGGCCGGTAGCGGCGATCTGCGGACGCTTCACCCACTCCGTCAACTCATCCAGCTGCTTGCGGGTATACTCGGCGGCGCCTTTGGCGCAGATAGCTACCACCAGCTCCGCCTCATCAAACACTTTGAAGTTCTTTCCTTTCACGATACCGCCAAGCTCTACAAACTTCATCTCAAAGCGCGTATCGGGCTTATCGTTGCCGTAATACTTCATCGCATCCGCATAGGTCATGTGCGGCACAGAAGGCATGTCGATATTCTTAACCGTTTTGAATAAGTGACGCACCAGGCCTTCGAAGGTATCGAGGATATCCTGCTGCTCCACAAAGCTCATCTCGCAGTCGATCTGCGTGAACTCCGGCTGCCTGTCGGCGCGGAGGTCCTCATCCCTGAAGCACTTCACGATCTGGTAGTAGCGGTCGAAGCCTGCCACCATCAGCAATTGCTTGAAGGTTTGGGGCGATTGAGGCAGGGCATAAAACTGCCCTTTGTTCATGCGGCTCGGCACCACGAAATCGCGCGCCCCTTCCGGCGTCGATTTGATGAGCACCGGCGTTTCCACCTCCAGGAAATTCAGCTTATCGAGGTAGTTGCGTGTTTCGATGGCCATGCGATGACGCAGCTCCAGGTTTTTACGCACCTCGTTGCGGCGCAGATCGAGGTAACGGTATTTCATCCGCAGCTCATCGCCGCCGTCGGTATTATCTTCGATGGTGAAAGGCGGTGTTTGCGAGGCATTCAGCACCTTCAGCGCTTTTACCTTAATCTCAATCTCGCCGGTAGGATTGTTCTTATTTTTGCTTTCGCGTTCGATCACAGTCCCGCCTGCTTGGATCACAAATTCCCGTCCCAGCGTTTTCACGGTGTTCAGGATCTCTTCGGCAGAATCGGAATCAAAGGCCAGCTGTGTGATGCCGTAACGGTCTCTCAGGTCGATAAAGGTAAGACCGCCAAGGTCTTTTATTTTTTGCACCCAGCCACTCAGGCTCACTTCTTTGTTAAGGTCTGATAATCGTAATTCACCGCAGGTATGTGTCCGTAACATAGTAAAAATTTAAAGGTCAAATTTACCCAAATTTCCGGATATATCCGGACCATTTTTCCGAAATATGGAAGGATTTAGCGCTTTTTACAAATGCTTAACTCCTTCCGGGCACATCCCCCGGGGGATGTGCCCGACAAAGTAGCCCGGCCGGATAAAGAAACTGCCGATACCGCCATGAAACAGCTCCGGGAAGCCTGCTTTCAACTCAGTGGTAAATATCAATTATCTACAAAATCAAAAAATTCAGATACGCCAAATCTTACTTTTTTTCGTAGATTTGGCGTATCTGAAAAAACAAAAAATGCCTGCATCACAGAAAATAACCGGAAGAAAAGAAGAGATCGCTGTTTTAAAAAGCGCGCTTACTTCTGCGCAATCAGAGCTGATTGCAGTATATGGAAGAAGGCGGGTAGGAAAAACATTTCTGATCCGGAATGCGTATCATAAGCAATTGGTGTTCGAATTTTCGGGAACGCTTAATACCTCCATGGCACAACAGCTTGGTAATTTTCATACTGCTATAACCGAAAAAAGCAGGAAAACCCCGGAGCGGCCAGGCAACTGGTTCGATGCCTTCGAACAGCTGAAAGCACTACTCACCAGCAAAAAAGGCAAAGAAAAAAAAGTGGTGTTCTTCGATGAGCTTCCCTGGCTCGACACCATGCATTCGGGCTTCTTACAGGCACTCGATTATTTCTGGAACACCTGGGCAAGCCGCCAAAATAATATCATCGTAGTGGTTTGTGGATCGGCCGCTGCCTGGATGATCAATAAGATCATTTTTAATAAAGGTGGGCTCCACAACCGTGTCACCCGTCAGATCAGGCTTTTGCCATTCAACCTGCATGAAACGGAGCAATACCTTCTGAGTAAGAAAATAAAGCTAAACCACTACCAGCTCACACAGGTATACATGTGCTTTGGAGGCGTTCCTCATTACCTCAATGAAATGAGACCGGGCCTCAGCGCCGCCCAGAATATCGAAAACACCTGCTTTAAGCCAGGCGGCTTACTCTACTCCGAATTCGAGAAGCTATACACCTCCTTATTTGATCACTCTTCCGTCCACAAAAGAATCATCCAGGCCCTGGCTTCCCGGTACTCAGGCTTCAACAGAAATGAAATCATCCGGAAGACAGGGCTGAAATCGGGGGGCTATATCACCGACGTGCTGGAAGAGCTGATCCAGAGCGGGTTTGTGGACTACGTCATTCCTCCTCAAAAAACCGTAAAAGATACCGTTTACAGGCTTTCGGACGAGTATTCCCTTTTCTACCTGAAATTCATCAAAAACAATAAGTTTCCGACAAAATCCACCTGGACACATATTACCTCGTCTCATGCTTACAAGGTGTGGTCGGGCTTTGCCTTCGAAACCCTATGCCTGAAGCACATCCAACAGATTAAAGCGGCTCTCGGTATTTCGGAGGTATCAACCTACCAAAGCCAGTGGTTTTTTAAGAGCAGCCTGAAAGGCGCACAGATCGATCTCTTCATCGACAGGGCCGACCATTCGGTCAACGTATGTGAGCTGAAATTCTGCAATGATGAATTTGAGATTACAAAAAGCTATGCCTCCATACTGGAAAACAAACTGCTTGCCTTTGCAAAAGAAACCAAAACCAGAAAGGCGCTATTCCTCACATTTATCAGTACTTACGGGATAAAGCCCAACAACCACGCGATAAATCTTGGCGTGAAAAACATCGTACTCAGCGATTTATTCAAATTTTAGATCCGCCAAATCTGCCATTTTTTATGAGATTTGGCGTAAGTGAATGAAGGGTGTATTTTTGCTTATTTCTTTGAGAACAGCTCTGCGGCTTTATCCCAATTCGCAACATTCCACCAAGCAGCGATGTAATCGGCGCGCTTGTTCTGGTATTTCAGGTAGTAGGCATGTTCCCACACATCCAGCCCCATCACAATATCTCCCTGCTGCTCCGCCACCTTCATCAATGGATTGTCCTGGTTGGGCGTTGTGGTGATCAGGAGCTTATCACCCTGCCTGATGAGCCAGCACCAGCCGCTTCCGAAATGCTTCGTCGCCTTCTCGGTAAACTCTTTCTTAAAATCATCGAAGGATTTGAAATCCCTGTTGATCGCCTCTGCCAGCCTGCCTTTGGGCATGTTGCCTGAGGTAACATCCGCCGTAGGCTTCAGCAGGGTCCAGAACAGGGAATGGTTGACATGCCCGCCCAGGTTGTTCCTGATGACAGGAGAAGTATACTGGTCTATGGAGCGGCACTTGGTCATATCATCCACGCTGTAATCCAGGTTGGTGGAAGGCGTTTCGTTTAGCTTGTTTACGTAAGCCTGGTGATGCTTCGTGTAATGGATCTCCATTGTCTTCGCATCAATAAAAGGTTCCAGGGCATTGTAGGCATAAGGCAAAGGCGGCAGTGTAAACGCATTCGCGTGGACGATGCTGTCCCCGAAATGCTCGAGTGCCTCGATCTTATCGTTGCTTACCAGCCTTGAGGTAATACCTGCCAGGCCCAGCAGGCCTGCTTTTCGTAGGAAATCTCTTCTATCGCTCATGATGTTCAGAACTGAATTAATAACTGATTTTTTTCAACGGCCAGGCCTTTGTTGATTGCGATTTTCTTAATCACCCCATCTGTGGGCGATTTCAGGATGTTCTCCATCTTCATCGCCTCCAGCACGATCAGGGCATCTCCTTTTTTCACTTCCTGTCCTTCGCTTACCAGGATATTCAGCACCATCCCTGGCATCGGCGCTTTGATATCGTTTACCTTTTTGGTGGCGAGGCTATCCAGGCCAAGGCTGTGAAGCAGGTCGTCGTACTTATCTTTGATGTCCAGCGTATAGCTGGTGTTATTCACCTTCACCACCAGCTTCTTCTCTTCGGGGATGTGCTTTACCAGCTCTACCTCATACGATCTGCCGTCTCTGATGATGCTGTATACATCTTCCCTCACTTTCAGGATATCCGCCTCAAAAGGGGCATCGTTGAGGCTTCCGGTTACTTTGGTGCCATCGGTTTTGGTGATGGCTGTTCTATAAGCGTGTTGATTGGTCGTCAGTGTATACATATCACAAATTTAATCTTAATAATAGCAAAACTGAAATAAAAGATGAGCCTTCAGGATGATTTCACCTTTTTTAGCTGGGCGAAGGCCTCCGATCCGAAGTGTGATGGAGCTCCTGCGCTCCTTACGGCAACTGCCAAACACGATCCATGAAGGCTTCATCTGATGATCCTGAGAATGCTGTCACCGGCCCTGAAATAAAAAAGTCCCCACGTGTACCGTGAGGACTTTCAATATCTGTTTTTGTGAGAATTACTTCTTGATGAACTCGCCCATTTTATTGTCGTAGTTCAGGAAGTAACCGCCTTTGGCAAGATTGGAGGCATCTACGGTAGAGCCGAATCCTCTTTTCACGACATTGCCATACTGGTCATAAATTTCGTAAAGCGTTTCTACAGGCTTATCGCTTGCAACAAAGGAAATGTCCTTGGACACTTTAGCAGGCGCAAAGGTTACATCCGGAGCATCAGACATGAATTCTACAGGCTTGGATAAACGTGGCTGCCCGCTGTAGTCTGTCTGGCGCACACGAACCTGATTTTTGCCGGAGTGTGGAGTGATCTTGAAGGTGTAATTGTTGGTTCCCGGAGTTCCGTTCCCTTCTACTTCGCCAACTTTCACCCATTTGTTCCAACGGAATTGCTCTACAGCGAATGCCAGCTTTCCGGTTTCAGATTTTGTGCTCCATTTTACAGTACCGTCTTTTTCTATCGTCATAGAAATAACTTCGAATGTACTTTTTGGCTTTAAAACTTCGGGGTTAAGAACTTTGGGTTTGCAATCTTCTTTGTGCTTGATCTTAATTTCTACTTTTTCGCCGATGTTGAGCTTATGCGGTTTGAAATCCACCTCGAAGGCGCTTGAGTTAATTTCGTCTGTTGTGATATTTCCATTGACTAAAACTTCCGTTACACAGAAACCTACACCACCGGCACCAAACGGATTTTGTACATACAAATTTTTCCCCTGGTAATTTCCCTCTAGTATAATGACACCCCCTTGCGAAAACCCTTTATTGATCAGGGTAATAGAAAGTATAAGTGATAAATAAATGTATTTCATAGTATAATTTTGTTTTAGCACGTCTGCAAAAAGTCATGCAATATTAAAACGATATTTGAGAAAAACAAAATAAAATCGTTTTTTTTATTTAAAAAATGCAAATAAGCTGGCGATATAGCTAAATAGTCGATTATTTAGTATATTTAAACAGTTTTAACTTCTAAAAATAGCTTATGAATTTTAACATTTCTGCTTTCGTGATTGCGGGTTGTTTTTTTGCTCTGACCAGCTGTAAGCATGAGGGTTCCGGAGCCGATAAAAAACGTTCCGACAAAAATGGCGGTACATTTTCAATGGCTGAAAATTCCGAAGTAGGAACCTTATTTCCACATATCATTACTGCCCAGGTGGAAGGCCTCATTACCTCCCAGATCCAGGAGCCTCTCGTGAGGTTAAATCCTAAAACCCTGGAGGTGATCCCTGGCCTGGCTCAAAGCTGGGATGTATCGGCCGACGGGAAGACCATCACTTTCCACCTTGTAAAAGGCGCTCATTTCCAGGATGATAAATGCTATAGCGGCGGCGCAGGCCCCGAAATCACCAGCAAAGACGTTAAATACACCCTTGAGCTTTTGTCTACCGCATCAGACATGAATTATCAGTTCGAAACCATCCTGAAGGACAGGCTGGCCGGCGCCGATGAATTCTACAACAAAAAAGCCAGTTCCATATCGGGCCTCAAAGTGATCGACGACTATACCTTTTCGCTGGAACTGGTGAGCCCGAGCCTGAGCTTCCTGAAGCTCCTGGCCAATCCTTCCGCTTCCATCCTGAATGAAACGGCCGTGAAGGCTTATGGCAAAGACCTGAAAACAGGTGCAGGCCCTTTCAAATACGATGCCTCATCTACCAGGGAGAGGTTTGTGCTGACCCGCAACCCCAACTATTATGCGACCGACAGCAGCGGTTGCAGCCTGCCTTACCTCGACACGGTTGTGGTGAATATTCTGCCAATCGAAGATGGCCTTGCCTTGTTCGAGAGCCAGAAGCTGGACCTCATCAACACGCTGCCTTCCATGAGGGTAAAGGAAATCGTGGAGAAAAACATCAAGGAGTTTGCCGGCAACCCGCCGCGCTACATCCTGCAGCGCGAACCGGAAATGATCAGCCAGTTTTATGTGTTCAATACCAAAATGCCTCCTTTCGACAACATCAAGGTGCGCCAGGCGCTCAACTACGCCATCGACCGCGACAAGCTGGTGGACAATGTGCTGAAGGGACAGGCCATTGGCTCCGCCGTGTATGGCATTACGCCCAATACCTTTGTGGGCTACAACATTAAAAACATCCACGGCTATTCGCTCGACCTGGAAAAGGCCCGCCAGCTCCTGGCCGAAGCAGGATACCCTAACGGCGCGGGCTTCCCGGAGATCAACGTGCTTGTCAACTCGGGCAACTCACGCAACAGCTCTGTAGCAGTGGAGCTGCAGAAGCAGCTGAAGCAGAACCTGAACATCAACATCAACTTCGAATCGCTGCCTAATACGCAGAAATATGACCTGCAGATGCATGGCAAAAGCCCTCTGTTCAGGGATGCCTGGGTGGCCGATTACCCAAGCCCTGAGTCCTTCCTGAGCCTGTTTGTGGGAGAGGCTGTACCGTCCGATAACAACGCCAGAAGCTTTCCTAACACCTCGCGCTACCAGAATCCCTTGTATGACGAATATTTCAAAAAGGGACGCGGCTCCAGCATCAAAGACAGCAGCTATGCCAACTTCATGCGTGCCGAACAGATCCTGATCAATGATGCGGTGATCATGCCGCTTTGGTATGAGGGCTCTTACCGCCTGCTCACCAATAAAATCAAAAACCTGAACCTGAACGGTATGCGCTATTACGATTTGAGCAAAGCATACAAAGTAAACTAACAGAAGTGCGCCTCTGGCCCTGAAAAGGCTG
>Ga0233425_10005719_pt1 | contig 19308 bp, 15 predicted proteins | sample Watercolumn_Towu_2_FD_181712 | JGI IMG/M metagenome (GOLD analysis project Ga0233425, IMG submission 181712) | Freshwater microbial communities from Lake Towuti, South Sulawesi, Indonesia - Watercolumn_Towuti2014_140_MG | ecosystem: Environmental > Aquatic > Freshwater > Lake | place... | reverse complement strand
CCTGGATGTCGCCCATGCTCATCCAGCGCACGATGGGGTGCTTCTTGTCCCAGACGTCGAAGCCGAACTCCTCGATGGCCTTCGCGTGCTTCACCGGACCGCCCTCGTCGGGCGGGTTCAGGTAGAGCGAGCCGCCGGTGTTGGGCGCGAGCGGCGGCGCCACGCCGTCGAAGATGGTGACGTCGAAATTGCCGGCCGGCGGGTACTTCGCGGGCGCGACGCTGGTCACGTCCAGGTACTCGTCGAGCAGGAGCGTCGCCTCGAGGTAGGTGTTGCCCGGCGTGACCACCAGCACGCGCGCGCGGCGGCGCTCGGGCATCAGCGCGTAGGCGTGATCGTCCGCCGGCAGGTCGTCGCTCTCGCCGCTGGCGAGCTTGATCTTAGCCTCCAGCGTGCGGCTCGCTCCGGCCAGGTCCTTGTAGAAGCGCGGCAGGCGCTCGTTCGCCTGGAGCGAGAGCCGCGTCACGTCCACGATCTGCCCGTCGCCGATCAGCGTGAGCTCGACGTCGGCGGGCTCCTCGTTGGTGTTGGTGACCTCGAGCATCACCTCGTAGCGCGCCTTGTCGAGGGGGTAACGGCGCACGGAGAAGCCGGTGATGGCGACGTTCTTCCCGCTCTTGCCCACCGGCACGTAGCGCAGCTCCACGCCCTCGAAGTCCAGGCCCTCGCTCAGGAGCTTCGGGTCGCCGACGGCGCCGTCGCTGACCAGCACGATCTCGGGCTTCTTGAGGCCGCGCACGCTGTCCAGGGCGAAGCGCAGGCCGCGCTTCACGTCGGCGCGCGTGTCGGTCGCGCGCAGCTGGTCGGCGGCGACGTCCAGGTCGGCGATCTCGCCCGTCATGGTCGAGAGCGGCATCACGGCGGCGTCCATCTGCGCGATGATCATGCGGTCCGAGCCGCTGATGCCGCGCACCAGCTTCTTCACCTCGGCCTTGGCCTGGTCCATGCGCGTGGGCTTGACGTCCGTGGCCTTCATGCTGGCGCTGGCGTCGACGAGCACGACGATGTTCCGACCCTGGACGAAGGCGCCGGTGATGCGCGGGTCGCCTAGCGCGAGGATCAGCAGGCTGAGCAGCGCCAGCTGGAGCAGGAGCGAGAGCAGGCGCTTCAGCCGCGACCACCAGCTGGTCGCCTCCTTGTCACGCAGGATGCGCTCCCAGATGCGGCTGAAGGGAACCGCCACCGGGCGGCGCCGCAGCTTGAGGATGTAGAAGATGGTCGTGAGCCCGCCGGCCATGGCGGCGATCGTCACCAGCGTCGCGAAGGGCAGGCCGGCGAAGATCATCAGCGCAGGAACCCTCCCCGGCGGAACACGCGCAGGACCAGCTCGTCGAAGTGCGTGTCCACGTCCGCCGCGAAATACGGGACCTGGTGCTTGGTGCAGAAGCGCTCGATCTCGTCCTTGTACTCGTTCCAGGCGCGCTCCATGCGCTCCAGCATCTTCGCCGTGACGGTGACCTCGCGCTCCTCGCCCGTCTCGCAGTCGTAGATACGCACGTCACCCTTCAGCGTCGGGTGCGCCTCGGCCGGGTCGACGATGTGGAGCACGTAGGGCTCGAACTTGTTGTAGCGGAGGACGTTGATGCCTTCTTCGAAGCCCGCGGGGTCGTAGAGATCGCTGATCAGCACCGCCAGGCCCCGGCGCTTGTGCTGCGCGACGAAGGTCTTCAGGCTGTCCTTCAGGCCCGTCTGCCCGTCGCAGTGGATGCGGCGCAGGAAGTCGAAGACCTTGAAGATGCGCCCTTTGCCGCGCGTCGTCGGCATGCGCGCGACGATCTCGTCCGTGGCGGCGACGATGGTCACGCGATCGAGGTTGGCGAGGCCCACGTAGGCGAGGGCCGCAGCCAGGCGCCGCGCCTGGTCGAACTTCTTGCCGTCGCCGAAGCCCATGCTCGTGGACGTATCGATGATGAAGTAGATGCTGAGATCCTCTTCCTCCTCGTACAGCCGCACGAGCAGGCGCCCGAAGCGCTGGTAGATGTTCCAGTCCACGCTGCGGAAGTCGTCGCCCGCGGTGTAGTCGCGGTGGTCCGCGAACTCGATGCCGCTGCCCTTCTTCTTGGTGCGGCGCTCGGCGCGCTGCCGGCCGGCGAACACGCGGCGGCTGACGATGGCGAGGGTCTCGAGCTTCTTCTGGAAGTCGTCGTCGAAGAGATCGGCCTTCTCCGGCTTCTGCATGCCGAAGCGGCGCGACACGGGCCCGAGGCGCCGGGAGACCGGCGCCGCAGCGCGCTTGAAGACGTCCAGGACTCCCATGCCCGAAGCGGCCCGCTCAGGTCTTGGCTTCGGGGAGCTCCTCGAGGATCTCCCGGATGCAGTCGTCGGTCTTCACGCCCTCGGCCTCGCCCTCGAAGTTGAGCAGCATGCGGTGGCGCAGGGCGGGCGCGGCGCTCGCCTTCACGTCGTCCACGCTGGCGGCGTAGCGCCCCTCGAAGAGCGCGCGGATCTTCGCGGCCAGGAGCACGGACTGCGCGCCGCGCGGCGAGGCGCCGACGCGGCAGAAGCGTCGTACCTTCTCCGGGGCGTCGGGGCCGTCGGGGTGCGTGGCCTGGAGCAAGCGCACGGCGTAGTCCTGCACGTGCCGCGCGACCGGCACCGTGCGCACCAGCTTCTGCATACCCAGGATGTCCTCGGCGGTCACGACGGGCTCGACCTTGGCGGCGTAGTCCGTGGTCGTGCGCTCGATGATGCTGTGGAGCTCGTCGCGGCTCGGGAACGGCACCTGCAGCTTGAAGAAGAAGCGGTCGAGCTGCGCCTCGGGCAGCGGGTACGTGCCCTCCATCTCGAGGGGGTTCTGCGTGGCCAGCACGAAGTACGGCTCCTCGATGGTGTAGGTCGTGCGGCCCACGGTCACGCGGTGCTCCTGCATGGCCTCGAGCAGCGCGCTCTGCGTCTTCGGCGTGGCGCGGTTGATCTCGTCCGCCAGCACGATGTTGGCGAACACCGGGCCCTTCCTGAACTCGAAGACGTGCTTCCCGCCCGAGCTCTCTTCGATGACGGTGGTGCCGATGATGTCGGCGGGCATCAGGTCGGGCGTGAACTGGATGCGCGTGAAGTTCAGGCCGACCGACTCGGCCAGCGTGCGTACCAGCATCGTCTTGCCGAGACCCGGCACGCCCTCGAGCAGCGCGTGGGAGCCCGCGAGCATGCAGGTGAGCACGCCGTCGACCACCTCGCGGTGCCCGACGATGACGCGCGCGATCTCCTCGCGCAGCGCGCCGATCTTCTTCCGAAACGCCTCGATCTCCGCTTTGGCTTCTTGTTCCGACATCTGCCCTCTGTTTCGAGCGCCGTACGGGTGAGCCGCTGCGCGCGCTCACCTCCGCCGTGCACCCAGTCTCGCTCGCATCACTCCCTGGGCCGGATGAGCTGGAAGTAGCGCTGCACGTAGAAGCGATACCCCGGCGGGATCTGGTCCTCGTTCATCACCCGCTCGGCCACGGTCTTGTAGTCCGTGTAGACCTTCTTGTAGCCGCGTCCGACGAAGCCGCGCTGCGCGGCGCCGTAGATGACCTGGCTCGAAGCGCCGCCCTGGCCGGTGTCTGCTGCCGCCGCGGTCACGTCCTTCGTGCTGCCCTTCAGGTTGCTGGCTTCGCCCTTCAGGTTCTCGTCGTGGCCGGTGCCCCAGCTCTCGCCGCCCTTGCCGGCACCTTCACCGCCGGGCTTGTCGCCGCCGCCCTCGCCCTGACCTTGGCCCTGACCTTCACCCTGACCCTGACCCTGACCCTGGCCCTGGCCCTGGCCCATGCCCGGCACCGGGATCGACTTCCCGCCCGAGCCCTTGCCGAGCGTGAGCTCACCGCCCTCACCGGGCTTCAGTCCCTGGCCCTGCTTGCCCTGGCCCTGTCCGTCCTCCTCGCCACCCTGCTGGCCGCCTTTGCCACCGCGCGCCTTCTGCCCGAACTTGAGCATGCGCTGCATGCGCTCTTTGCCGCCCTTGCCTTGCTGGCGCATCACCTCGCGCATCTCCTGAAGTCGGCGGCGTAGCTCCTCCTTCTCCTGGTCGGTCATCTCCTCCTGCGCCATGCGGTTCAGGTCCTCGGCGGCCTTCTCGAAGTCCTCGGCCGAGGCGCCCATCTCCTTCAGCAGGTCCTCCGCCGCCTTGGCCAGCTCGCGGTCCAGCTTGCTGAGCTGGCGCTGCGCGCGCTTGGCTTGGTCCTTTTCACGATCCAGGCGCTCGAGCTGCCGCTCCTTCTTCTTCAAGAGGCTCTTGTCGCTCTCGGAGAGCCCGCCGTCGTTCTCCTGCTTCTTCTTCAGCAGGCGCTGCTGCTCCTCCTCGGCCTTCTGGCGCTCGGCCTCCAGCTTCTTCAGGTTCTCGCTGCTCTTCTCGCTGGCCTTCTTCACGGCCTCGCGCAGCTTGTCGAGCTCGGCCTTGCTCGGGGGCTTCTGCTTGTTCTTCAGCTTCTCGGCCAGCTCGCGCATCGCCTTCTCGGCGTCGGCCAGGTTCTTCTGCTTCAGCGGCTGGGCGATGGGCTTCGAGAGCTCGCTCTTCTCGAGCTCGTTGGCCAGGCTCTTCAGGCCCTCTTCCAGGGCTTCCTTGTCGGCCTCGGCGCCCTTCATCAGCTCGCGCTCCATCTCCTCCATGCGCTTGAAGACCTCGCTGCGGTCCAGGCGCCGGTCGGCGATGTCCTCGATGAGCTGGTTGAACTTCCGCACCGCCGTCTGGACCTCGGGGTCCTTGCTCTTCTCTTCGAGCTCCTTGGCCATGTCCTTGAAGAGCTCGACGTCGTCCGGGCTCATCACCATGGGCTCGAAGCTCTTGTCCGGTGGGAGGATCTTCGTGGTCCTGACCTCGAGCAGCGCGACGCCCACCAGGCCTGCGATGAGCAGACCCACCACCGGCAGCTCGCGCGGCACGTGGAACGGCGCGGCGCGGCGCGGCTTCAGGTCCTTCGCAGTGACGACCGCGTCCTCGATGGCCGCGTTCATGAGCACGGAGCGCTCGTTCGCCGGCAGCTCCGAGAAGCTGAGCGCGCTGGTGATGCGATCGTGCAGGCCGTGGTGGCGGTCGAGGGCGAGGGCTCCCAGGTGCTTTGGCCGCGCCATGAGCCAGGCGTGGGCCGTCCCCACCAGGAACACCGCCACCGGCACGATGCCCGCGAAGCCCAGGGTCTGAATGGTGTCCGCCGCGGGTCGCGCGACCTTGATGTAGGTGAGCGCGCCCACCGCGTAGAGCAGCGGCAGCGGCAGGAGTAGGAAAGCCCGCGAGACGGTCTGGTCGACGCGCAGGCGGAGCGCGGTCCAGAGCGCGGTACGCCGCAGGCTCGACAGGGAAGCGTCGCGGTCGGGCGGGTTCACGTGGGGCTCTCGACTTGACGGTTGTAACGCACGAAAGTTCCGTCCGCTTTCGCTGGACCCAAGGGCAGTGGGGGATGGTAGCGCGTCCACCGCGCTCGCGGGCGGTCCCTTGGCGCTATCGCAACCCGGCCCGAAGGCCTGCGAGTTCGCGCCGTTATCGGTGATTCGGGCAGCGGGTTTCATGCCATGGACCCGGGGGAGCCGCGGAGCCTTGGAGCGCCCCGGGCGGCGACCCTGACGTCGCCGGTCTACGCCGTTGCGTGACGGGGTTTCTCGGCTTGACCCCGCACGCGCCGGTGGTCTCGAATTGGGCCCCGATTCGAAAGCAGGAGCGTGCGATGGCCGACGAGACGAAGACGCTGGTTCTGGTGGCGGACGACGAGCCGAGCACGCGCGCTCTGGTGGTGGGTCACCTGAAGCGGAAGGGGTATCGCGTGATCGAGGCCTCCGACGGCGACGAGGCCTGGGAGCTCGCTCACGAGCACCTGCCGGATCTCGTGGTGCTCGACGTGATGATGCCGGGCATGAGCGGCTGGGAGGTGTGTCGCAAGATCCGCGAGGCGGTATCGCTCGCGCACACCGGTGTGGTCATGCTCACCGGGATCGGCGAGCACCTGAACGAGATGACCTCGCCGCTCTACGGCGCGGACGCATACGTCGACAAGCCGTTCGAGTTCAGCGTGCTCGACGCGAAGGTGCAGGAGACGCTCGCGCGACGCGGCGGCGGCGCGATGGGTCGCGGTGACGCGGTGGCCGCGCCGAAGGCGAAGAAGGAGAAGCCTGCGAAGGCCGTGAAGCCTGCGAAGACGGAGAAGCCGGCGAAGGCGGAGAAGCCTGCGAAGCCGGCGCCAGAGAAGAAGGCTCCCGCCAAGAAGGCTGCGAAGCCCGCCAAGAAGGCTCCCGCCAAGAAGCCTGCGAAGCCCGCCAAGAAGGCTCCCGCCAAGAAGCCTGCGAAGCCCGCCAAGAAGGCTCCCGCCAAGAAGCCTGCGAAGCCCGCCAAGAAGGCTCCCGCCAAGAAGCCTGCGAAGCCCGCGAAGAAGGCTCCCGCGAAGAAGGCTCCCGCGAAGAAGGCGAAGAAGGCGAAGAAGAGCGGGAAGCGCTGAGGGGCACGCCGTCGTGCGGGCGGCCTCGTGCCGGCAACGGCGGGCCTGAGCCTGTTCATGGGAACGCGGCGCACCACCATTGGCCGGGCTCTAGTGTCGCTGGCAGTCGCCGCTGCGGCTCCACCCGCTGGGGCGGAGGACGACCCTTCGCCCTCGCCCTGGAGCGCGTTCCCGATCCTCGGCTACGGCCCGGAGACCAGCGCCATTCTGGGCGGCGGCGTCGTATTCACCTTCGACGTCGACCGTCGACCGCCCGCGGAGGGCGCCAAGGTCCGGCGGTCGGCCCTCGCCCTAGCGAGCGCGTACACGTTCGAGAATCAGTTCTTCGTGTCGCTCGCCCCGAGTGTGTACTGGGAAGCGGAGACCTGGCACGCGGAGGGAGAGCTGAGCGGAGCGCTCTTCCCCAACACCTACTACCCGGTAGGGAACCGCACACCGGCGAGTCGCGCCGAGGACTACACCGAGATCGGGTTCGGGGCCGCGGGCGCCGTGACGCGCCGCCTGGCCGGCAGCTTCCGCACCGGCGGTCAGGTCGGGTTCTTCCACAGCGAGATCGCGGACAAGCAGGCCGGTGGCGATCTGGATGGGGATCGCGTCGAGGGCAGCGACGGCGGGCGCCTGGTGGGCCTCGGTCCGGTGATGCGCTGGGACGACCGTGACAACGACTTCGCGACGCAGCGCGGAGGGCGCTACGCACTGTCCGCCAGCTACTTCGCGACGGCCTTGGGGAGCAGCTTCGACGTGTCGAAGTACGAGCTCGATCTCAGGCACTTCTTGCCGCTCGGTGGCGAGCACGTGTTGGCGGGGCAGCTCTACGGGGTCGCCAACTTCGGCCGAGTTCCCTTCCAGACCATGGCCACGCTGGGCGGCGCCAACATCATGCGTGGCTACTTCGAGGGACGCTACCGCGACCTTCACATGCTCGCCGCGCAGGTGGAGTACAGGATGCCGCTGTTCTGGCGGTTCGGCGGCGCCGTCTTCGCCGGCGCGGGAGACGTGGCGCACGAGCTCGACGACTACCGCCCGCGCGACCTGAAGGCGGCGGGCGGGGGCGGCGTTCGCTTCGCGCTGAACCCGGCAGACAGGGTGAACCTGCGGCTCGACGTTGCGGGGACGTCCGACGGGGATCTGAACTTCTACATCACGCTCGGCGAGGCCTTCTGAGCCCCGCTGCGCCGCCGCCGTCAGCGCGTGAATCTCACTCGAACGCTCACGGCCGAGGCCACGGGCCGACCGGCGTCGTCCAGCGCCGGCTGGCTGGTGCTCGCTCGGTGCTCGCACCGCGTGTTTCGGAAGCGCTGACAACCCGCGGGGCAAACCCGCGGTTGGCGGCGGGCTAGCCAAACCCGCGATCTCTGGAAGCCGAGCCGCGGCACGCGCGTTGCAGTTTCGACCCCCATGTCGCAGCAGCGCCTGCTCGTGCTCCTCGAGCCCTCGCTCCTCGACAGCGTCGCGCGCTACCTGGAGCACCCGCGCAAGCGCGAGGCCATCGCGCTCGAGCTGGCGGCGCGTGCGCCCGACGCCGCACGGAGCGCGGAGCGAACGGTGCAGCGCGCGGCGGGTATCTCGGCGCGGCTCGACGGCGCAGCGCGGCTCCGCGAGCGCGCGCTCGCGAGCGGCGCGGAGGACGACGCCCACGAGTACGCGCGCCGCCTGTGGAGCGAGATCGCGCTGCTCGCCGCCACGCACGGTCCGTCCTGGGGTGAGGGTGTCGGGCGCTCGTTCGGACTGCTCACGCACCCGGAGCGCTTCACCGGCCAGGGCACGCCCACGCCTGTGCGCCACCTCTCGCGCGCCCTGCGCTACCTGCTCACCTCGGTCAGCGCGCTCTCGCCCGCGCTGTCGATGCCGGGCAGCGAGCACGCGCTGCCGGCCTGGGGCGGCGCCGGCCTCGCGAGCGGCTGCGTGCCCGCGGACTTCACGGAGTGGCTCGGCCTGCTCTTGTCCGGCGAGCGCTGGCCGCTCGAGCCCCTGGCGAAGGAGCTCTTCGGCGAGCGCGCCGCGCAGGCCTGGCGTGACAGCGCGCGTCGCGCCGCGCTCGCTGCCCACCGACACGGCGCGCACCTGCTCGAGGTCGACCTCTCGGCCCTGCGCGCGCAGCGCTCCGAGCGCCCGCCGGCGAGCCGCGAGCGGGGGCTGTGGTCGGCGACGCTGGAAGCGCGCGTGGCGTGATCTGTCAGCGCTTGCCGCGGCGGCGCCGGGGGGCAGCAGCGCGCGGCTCGGACGCTCTCGCGCCCTGAGCCAGCGCCGCCCGCAAGCGGCCGTGAACGCCGGCCGCGCTCTGCATGCGCGCCACGATGCGCGCCTCGATCTCGAGGTTGGCCGCCACGTCGTCCGCCAGCTCGTCGGCCGCGAGCCGCCCGATCGCTGCGAGCTCGCCGCCGATGCGCTCGCGCAGGCGCTCCTTCAGCGCCTCGCGCATGAGCTCGATGGCCGCTTCCTGCGCCACCTCGGAAGCGCGCGAGAGCAGCATGCGGCTGAGCTCGAGCTCCAGGAACTCGGTACCCTGCGGACCGCCCTCTCCCTCGCGCCGTCGATCGCCGCCGCCGTCGCGTCCCTGGTCACGTCCGCCGTCACGCCCGTCGCGCTGGTCGTGCATGTTCGCCTCCTCCGGAGCCCCACCTATATCCAGCCAGGGCGAGCGCTTCAAGCAGGCGTGCTCAGCCCAACGCGCTCACGCTGGCTTCGCGCTCCAAGGGAGCGTGCTCGACGCTGAGCGCGTGGAGCTCCGCGAGGGCGTCCATCACTTGCTTCCCGATGGGAGTCGCCTGCCCGAGCTCGAGCAGAGTGGACAGCCCGGCCGAGTTGCCGGCGATCACCTGCGCGCGACGCTCCGCGAACGCCGGCGTGGAAGCCAGGGGGTGACCGAGCTCTTCGAGCCGCAGGTGGAAGGCGGCGACGGGCACGAAGGCGTGCACTGCGAGCAGCACGCCCGCGAGCGGACGCAGATCGGGTCGGACCGGCGACTTCGTCCAGGTCGAGTCCGCGTTCGTGAGCACCGGATCGAACCAGCGCAGCACGTTCAGCTTGCCGTGTTGAGTCTCGTGGATGATGGCCTCGGCCAGAGTGAGCGCCGAAGGGTGCAGCGTGAGGTACACGAGGCCCGGGGCTTCGCGGTACGAGGCCGACAGGTGCCGCTCGGGCTCGAAGCCGACGGGCACGATGCGCTGGAGCGATTTGCCGATCTCGGCGGCGAGCGCCGGCAGGGCGAGCTCGATCAGTGCGACGGCGTCCGCCAGCGCCGAGCACCACTCCGCCGCGCTGCGCCCGCCCAGGTCGAGGCGGTTGCCCGACTTGTCAGGGTGCTCTTCGTGCATCGCCAGCGGGTTGCCGTCCCTCTGCGCGAGCGCGGCGCGCGGAAGGCCGGGAACGCGATGGAACACGGGCTCGCCTGCGGGCGCGTCGGCGAGCGCGAAGCTCACGCCGTCTTCCCGCTTCACGTGGAGGCAGGCCCCGTCGAAGTAGACGCCCCTCGCGGGCGGGTCGAGCTCGAGCACGCGCTCGCGCGCGAAGTCGAACAGCCGCGCGACGGGCGCGTCCCAGACGACGTCCTCGACGCGCTGCCCGGGGCCGAGCTCGGCGGCGAGCGCCGAGAGCAACGCAGGGATGGCGGCGCCGAGCGCGGGCTCGGCGGCCAGCGCTCCGCTGCGGAGGCCGAGCACCGGTGCGCGAACCTCCACCCGCGCGAGCGCCGCGCGGAGCGCGCCCCGCGCGCTCGACCTCGCCACGGCCTCGAGGAAGGCTTGCACGCGTCCGAGCGCGAGCGCGTGGTCACCGGCGCGCTCGGCCGGCAGGACCAGCAGCGTCTGGAGCACCAGGAGGTCGAGCTTCTTCTCGAGGGCCTCGAGCGTGCGCTCGCGTTGCCGCGGCAGCGCGAGGAAGCCGGTGGGGATCGCCATCGACACGCGAGCGCGAGCTTCCCACAGCCAGGCTGCGCTCGGAAGGAGGAGAGGGTACGCTTCGCCTTCCCGTGACCGAGCTCATAGTGACCGCGCGCACGCGTGGCGGCGAGCGTCTGAACGAGCTCCCCGCCGAGCCGCCCGCCGATCCTTCGCTCGAAGAGCTCGGCGCGCTCGCGCGGGGGCGGGGTCCCATCTGGCTGGCGGGTGGCGAGCCGACGCTGCGCGCGGATCTGCCCGAGCTCGTGCGCGCCCTGCGTCCTCGGGGCCTCGTCAGCGACGCGCTCCCCTTCGCCCGCGAGGGCGCCCTCGACCCTTTGCTCGATGCGGGTCTCGAGCGCGTTCGGGTCATCCTTCACGCCGCGCGCGCGGACGCTCACGACTTCTTGGTGGGCCGGGCGGGTGCGGCCAAGCTCGCGGTTCGCGCCATCGGCCGGCTCTCGGCCAGAGCTGTGCGCGTGGAGATCGTCGCCACCATCACCCGCTCGACGCTGCCGCTCCTGCCGGAGCTGGTCGAGGCCGCCGCCACCCTCGGCGTGCGCGAGGTGCTGCTCCGCCGCCCGGTCGCGCGCGGCGCCGTCGCGGCCGACTTCATCCTGCTCTCGCCGCGGCTCGCGCAGCTCTCCGCGTACCTCGAGCTGGCGGCGTCGGCGGCGCTCGTGCGCGACGTCCGCCTGGCCGTGCGCGGGTTCCCCGCCTGCGCGGTACCCCGAGAGCTCTACGAGCCCACCACCCCGGAGGCGCTCGTGCCCGAGGGCAGCCCCTGGGACGCCGTGCGCGCCGCGCTGGCGGAGCCGGCACACGAGCGGGGCTGCCCGCGCTGCCCCGGCGCTCCACTCTGTGCTGGTGCGCCCGCAGACTACGTGGCGCGCTTCGGGCGCGACGAGATCCGCTCCGAGCAGGGGGTCGCGAGCGCGCCAGTCCCGCTGCCCTCGGGAGGTCCGCCCCCGCCGCGCGCGGGCCGCGCTCCGGCAACGCGTCGCTCTCGAGTGCTGAGCCTGGTCGGGAAGCGTCTCTCCGGGGATCCGCTGGCGTTCGTCCCAGCGCTCGCGTCACCGGAGGTCCTGCGCTTCCGGTTCGGCGCGCCGTCGCGCGTGATGTGCCCCGACTGCGGTGAGCCCGATGCGCCGCTCGAGCCGACCCGGAGCGTACGCCTCAGGCTGGTGCGCGCGGCGCAGCAGGGAGCGCGCGTGCTCAGGGTGGCTTCGGCCGGGAGCCTGGCGCACCCGGACGCGGCAGCCCTCCTGCGCGAGACCACGCTGCTCTCGTTCGAGCGCGTCGAGATCGCGGGGGAGGCCAGCCGGCTCGACGAGCTCTCCGATGCGGACTTGTACGCGCTCACCGGGATCGCGCGCCTCGACCTGGCGCTCTACGGTCCGGACGCCGAGTCTCACGACGCTCACGTCGGTCGCCCCGGCGCGTTCGCCGCGGCCCTGCGCGCGGCGCATCGTTTGGCCGATCTCGCCGGCACGAGCATCGGAAGCTTCGCCGTGCTGCACGACGCGACGCAGGTCTCCCGCTACGCGGACGCCTGGCAGAGCGGTGCCTTGCCCGGTACGCCGGCCGTCCGGCTCTCGGCCCGCGGCGCCGCGCTCGGGTCGCTCGCCGGCGCGGCGCGTGCGCTCGCCGCGGGCCCCATGCTCGAAGCTCTGACGCGCGTGCTCCCGCCCTGCATCTCGGCGCGCGAAGCGGGGTTTTCTCCCGCGCGGCACACTTCGGTCGCGTTCGAGGAAGAGCTCGAGCTCGAGCGTCCACCGGCCGGCTCCGATCCGTATGGTAAATTCCGAGCCTGTGCCTGCGGCGCGGAGCTCGCGTCGCGCTGCCCCGGGATCGCAGAGGGATGGCAGAAGTCGACCGAGCCATGAACCAGGAGCGCGACATCGAGCGCATGCTCTGGCGCGAGCGCGTGGCGAACCGCCCGAAGCACTGGGTGCGCGCGGTCACCGCCTGCAACAGTCGCTGCGTCTTCTGCCTGGACTCGGACACGCCGCGCAACGTCTTCTTGCCCGTCGACGAGATCAGGCGCGAGCTCGATCGCGGGCTCGACGAGCTGGGCGCCGACAAGGTCATCATCTCGGGCGGCGAGGCCACACTGCACCCGGCCTTCCCCGAGCTCGTCCGCTACGCGAAGGAGCGCGGCTACGACCGCGTGCAGACCGTGACCAACGGCTACCGCCTGGCAGACAAGGAGTTCTTCGACGCCTGCTTGGACGCGGGGCTCGGTGAGATCACCTTCAGCATCCACGGCCACAACGCAGCGTTGCACGATCGGCTCACCGGCACGCCGGGCGCCTTCAAGCGCATCGTGAAGGGCATGGTGCGCGCGCTCAGGGACGGGCGGCCCATCGTCAACGTCGACGTGGTGATCAACAAGCAGAACGTCGCCGTGCTCGACCGCATCGTCGAGCTCTGCATCTCGCTCGGCATCACGGAGTTCGATCTCCTGCACGTCATCCCGCAGGCGGCGGCCTTCGACAACCGCGACGAGCTCTTCTACGACGTGCGCGAGCACCTGCCCGTGCTGCACAAGGTCTTCCGGCTGAACCGCCACCCGCGGTTCGTGGTCTGGACGAACCGCTTCCCGGTCTCGTACCTGGAGGGGTTGGAGGACCTGATCCAGGACCCGCACAAGATGCTCGACGAGGTGAACGGTCGCCGCTACCAGGTGCGGCGCTACCTCGACGAGGGTGCCCCGCTCGACTGCCGTCATCCCGAGCGCTGCCCGCACTGCTTCATCGAGCCGTTCTGCACCAGCATGGACCGGGTGATCGCGGCGCAGAACGCGGCGAGCTTCGAGGTCTACTGGACGGGCGAGGGCGCGAGCGAAGGGGAGCTCCCCTTCGGCTGTCGCTACCGCGGCGTGAGCGTGAAAAGCCTGACCGCCCTCCCCGCGGGCGACGTGTTCGCGCGCGTCGAGCAGGCGGAGCCGTTGCCCGCAGAGCTCGGCAGCGACCGGGCCGTGGTGCTGGTGGCCGACACGGGCGAGAAGCTCGCGGCCTGGCTGGGCGCGCCCCTGCCCGACGGCGTCGAGCTCGAGATCGAGCTCAACCAGGCGACGGCCCTCTGGTTGCTCGACCACCGGGAGCTCTTGGCCTCGCTCGCGCAGAGGGTCCGCATCCACCAGCCGAGCCACGAGCAGCTGAAGGACGCCACCCTGCAGGACGTCCGCGACCCTGGCGCGTTCTTCCGCCAGCTCGCGCTGCCCGTCCAGGTCAGCGGCCTGCCGGCTTGCCTCGTCCCCGGCGCCGATTGGGTCCCGGAGCGCGCCATCCTCGAAGCGGGGATGTTCGACCGCGAGACCGGCCGCCTCGACATCCGCGAGCTCGCGCGCCATCACGTCAGAGCGCGCTACCGCGCCAAGAGCGTGCGCTGCGCCGACTGCGTGCTCGACGCCCGCTGCGAGGGCGCTCACGTCAACATGGTGCGCGACCAGGGGCTCGAGCTGCTCTCGCCGCTCGAATCGGGTGACGAAGCCGAGCGCATGCGCGCGCGGCTCGAGGCGCTCTACCCCGAGCCGCCGGCCCGGCTCGCCACGGCGTCGCGCCCCGAGCCGGTGGCGCCGAGCTTGCCGGGCTTCCCGGCGCCCGGCGCCGCGCCACTCGACCCGCTGGCGGTGATCTCGCAGGCGCAGCAGGAGAAGCGAGAGCGCCGCATGAAGCGGGCGCTGCCGCTCGCGAAGTGAGAGCGCGTGGCGAACCTCGGCTATCTCCAGCTCACGCGCGGTTGCCTCCAGGCCTGCCGGTTCTGCAGCAACCCGCCGACCGGCGTCGAGCTCAGCGAGGACGAGATGCGGAGCGAGATCGACCAGCTGGTCGAGCTCGGCTACGACGGCGTGATCCTGACCGGGGGCGAGCCCACCTCTTCGCCGCTGTTGTTCCCGGCGCTCGCCCACGCTCGCCAGCGGGGCCTCCACAGCCGCATGATCAGCAACGGGCAGCGGCTCTCGAACCAGGACTTCTTCAAGAGGGCGGTGGACGCGGGGCTCTCGCACGTCCACCTCTCGCTCCACAGCCACCGCCGCGAGGTGCACGACTTCATCACCCAGTACCCGGGCGCGTGGGATCACCTGATCAAGACCCTCGAGCACGTGCCCGAGCTGGGCATCACCTGCGACATCAACACGGTGATCAACACCTACAACGCCGATCACCTGCACGAGGTCGTGATCTGGCTGACCGATCGCTTCCCGTTCCTGCGCCACTTCGTCTGGAACAACATGGACCCGGACGGCAACCGCGCCGAAGAGAACCCCGACTGCATCGCGCGCCATCACGAGTTCATGGTCTCGCTCGAGCTGGCGATGGAGTACCTGCACGCGACCGGGCGCACGTTCAGGGCGGAGCGCGTGCCGCTCTGCTTCATGCAACGCTTCGCCTGGGCCTCGACCGAGACGCGCAAGATCATCAAGGAGGAAGAGCGCTGCATCCGCTTCCTGGATCGCAAGGGCTTCATCCGTCAGCTCGAGTTCTTGCACGGCAAGGGCAGCGCCTGCGACGCCTGCCGCTGGGACCCCATCTGCGCCGGCATGTTCTCGATGGCGAAGACCTACGACGAGCGCGAGCTCTCGCCCGTGTTCGAGGACCCGCTGCCGGTGATCCGGCGAGTGCTCGGCCGGGAGCCGGCGGCCGACCTCACGGCGCGGATCGGCGCGCGCCGGGGCCGGCGCTCCGAGAGCGAGCAGCCGAGCGAAGAGCAACGCAGGAGGGCGCTGCTCCGCGTGCTGTGAGATGGCTCGTGTCGTGTTCGCGAACGTCGGCCTGGAGGTCGAAGCCCCGGTCGGGTCCAGCGTGCTCGAGGCCGCGGAGGAGTGCGGGGCCCCGGAGGGCAGCCGTTGTGGCGGCGTCCGGGCCTGCTCGACCTGTCACGTCTACGTCATCGCCGGCGGCCAGCACCTGAGCGCGCCGAGCGCGGACGAGCTCGAGCTGATCGCGCTCTCGGCCCGCGAGCCTCGCGACGGCTCGCGCCTGGGCTGCCAGGCGCGAATCGCGAGCGAGGGGACGATCGAAGTGACGATCAGCGAGGAGAGCTTCCGCGAGTACCTGGACGCGAACCCCGTCGAGCGCCAGCGCGCGATGGATCTCTGGCGAAGGCGCTGATGGCCACGCTCGTCGCGCTCGCCGCCATGCTGGTCTACATGGCGATCTCGCTCCTGGTCGGCGACCGCTTCCCGTTCTCGAAATACAGCATGTACGCCGACCTTCGCACACGCGACGAGGGCGCCGTGCTCTACGTGCGCTGGGGCGAGCGCTTCGTCGACCCGGATCAGCTCGAGGCGGTGCACGGGCTGGACGTCGCTGCGCTCGACCCGAAGCAGCGCCCCTGCTCCCAGCAATGGCTCGTCTACGAGGCGCAGCGCTGGCTCGCCGATCACACGCTGGCCTCGGCGCCCGACGACGGCGAGCCGGTCGAGGTGGGCTTTCGGCTCTTGCGCATCGAGCCCGACGGGAGCCTGCACGAGCGCCTGGAGCCGGTGACGCGCGGGGTAGGACGGCTGCGGAGATGAGCAGCGCCGGCCACGCCTTGTTCGCCATCGGGCTCGCGATCTCGTGGCTCAACTCCAGCCTGCACATCGCGCTCGCCGAGCGCCCGGTCTACGCCGGGTCGCCGCGCATGTTCCGCGGGCCGGTCAGCCGCGGGCGCCTCGTCTCGGTCCTGGCCGCGGGCAGCGCGTTCTTCGCGCTGCTGCTCCTGTTCGTGCTGCGCATCCAGCCGGAGCTCGTCGCCGCAGGCATCCTGCTCGCGTTGATCTCGATCCGCCGTGTGGAGATCGCGCAGTGGCACGACGACATCGTGGTGCGGCTCGGCAAGTACGCTCCGGCAGGCGCCTGCCTCGCTGGCTGGCTCGCCGCCGACGTCGCGCTGCAGCTCTGGGGCAAGCCGGCGGCGGAGGCGCGCCTGCTCGGCTGGAACGCTTCGTGCGGCGTGATGGCCGGCGCCTACGTGCTCGCCGGGCTGGTCAAGCTCCGGAAGTCGGGGCTCGGCTGGGTGCGGGCCGATCGCCAAGCACTGCTGGTCGCGGAGCGCGCGTTCGCCGGTCCACGCTGGCTGCGCTCGCTGCGCCTCGCCGTCGTGCGCTCGAAGACCGCGAGCCTCGGCGCCGGGATCTTCGGCCTCGGCGTCGAGCTCGGCGCGATCGGCTTGGTTTATCCGCCGGCGCGTCTTCCCGTCGCGGCCGCGGTGCTGGCGTTGCACGGGGGCTTCATGCTCCTGCTCGGCTACTTCGAAATCGAGTGGCTCGCCGTGCTCATGGCCATCGTGCTGCTCGGCGCGCCCGCTTGAGCGCAGGGGTCGGCCCTGATCTACACTCCGACCCGTGACCTCGGCCGCAGCGAATTCCGCGGAGCCCGCCCGTGCTTGGCTCGAGCGCGTGCTCAGGCTCTTCGCGCGCAACGCCCCGCTCGGTCGCTACCAGGTCACGGAGGCGCCCGGCGAGCTCTTGCTCGAGCTCGAGCTCGAAGGGGTGAGCGCCCGCTTGGCGGTGCGACCCAAGGACGACCAGCCGGCGTGGGCGCACACGCGCTTGCTCTCGCTCACCATCACCTCGAATACGGAAGACGACTTGCCGCGCGAGACGGAGCACCAGCTCTTGCTGCTCAAGTCGCTGCTCCACCGGGCCGAGCCCCTCGCGCTCGAGTTCCCGACGCGCGGCCACGCGCCGCTGCCCGAGCACCCACCCATCCGCTTTCTCGGGCGCATGAAGGCTCCGGCGCTGGAGGAGCGGGCGCGCTCCCAGGGTGAGCTCGCGTTCGCCGCATACGTGGCGTGGCGCGCGATCTCGACCGAGGACCTGTACCCCCACGTGAGCGAGCTGGGTGACCTGATCACGCCGCGAGAGGTGCTCGACGGTTGGGAGCGGACGCTGGGCCGAGTCCGCGCGGGCACCGCTCCCGACAAAGTCGGGCTCTACGTGCACATCCCGTTCTGCGCGGTGGCCTGCCACTACTGCTACTGCGGCAAGACCGATCAGTTCGACCGCGCCGGCTTCGACGCCTACGTCGACGACCTGATCGTCGAGATGCAGCGCTACTCCGAGGTGTTCGCCGGCACGCCGCTGACCAGCGTCTACTTCGGCGGCGGCACGCCGTCGCTCCTGCCGCCCGCGGCGCTCGAGCGCGTGCTCGGCGAGATGCACCGCGCCTTCGACGTGCCGGACGGCACGCAGATCATCTTCGAGGGAAACCCGGACTCGCTCTCGGAGAAGAAGATCGAGATCCTGGCCAAGGTCGGCCGGGTCAGCCGCCTCACCGTGGGCGTGCAGACCCTCGACCCCGAGGCGCAGCGGCGCGCCCGACGCCACAACCGCCCCGAAGAGGTGAGCGCGGCGGTGGCGGCGGCGAAGAAGCACGGGATCGCCCACGTCAACGTGGACCTGATGGCGGGCCTCGACGGGCAATCGCTCCAGTCGTTCAAGGACGACATGGACTTCGTGCTCGGGCTCGGGCCGGACTCGATTCACATCAACGCCTTCCGCCCCAACCCGCGAACGAAGTACGCGCTCGACGGCCAGGAGATGAGCGACGAGCAACGCGAGCTGCGCGACCAGATGCTCGCGTGGGGCACCGACCGGCTCCAGGGCGGCGGCTACTCGCACCTCGATCAGGGCCAGGGCAAGACCAGGGACGCCGCGAACATCCAGGACTACGACCTGCGCCGAGTGAACGGCTCACTGCTCGGCCTGGGCAACCCGGCGCGCTCGCACTCCTTCGCGTCGCACTACTACGGGCCCGAGGTCCCGAACGGCGACATCGTGGCCGCGCTGCTGGCGGACCGCGAAGGGCGGCGGCGCGTGCGCGCGGTGCCGGTGGACGACATGGGCGAGGCGCACCGCTTCCTGGTCCACAACCTGCACACCGGCTTCTCGCTCTCGCACTTCCGCGCGCTCTGGGGCAAGGACCCGTGGGAGGTGTGCCCGCACGGGTTCGGCAAGCTCCAGCGCCTGGGGGTGGTGCAGGTCGACGGCGATCGCGTCGAGACGGACCCCGGAGACCACGCGGACATGATGATCCACCGTGTGTTCCTGTACGGCGAGCAGATGTACGACCGCGTGATGCGCGCGTGGGGCTCGGACTACGACACGCGCACCGACTACGGCGCGCTGCTCGACAAGATGTGCGAGAAGCGGCTGCGCTGACTCACTGCGCGCTCGCGTTCATCCAGCGCACGAAGCTCATCAGCACTGCGCCGACGGAGCGGTTGTTGTCCGCCATGCCCTCCCGGTACCAGTGCGCCAGCAGGTGGTCCATCTGCAAGCCGTCGTGGACGTAGCGACGGAACGAGGCGCCGTCGTCGAGGTGGCCGAGCCGGAACTCCTCGCGGTACTTCGGGATGTACAGGAACGCCGAAGTGCCGAACACGGTGCCGTCCCAGTCCACCGTGACCTCGAGGTTGCCGCGCACGGGAAGCATCGTCTCGCTCAGGTTGACGAGCTCCACGCGGTCACCGGCCCGCTCGCGCTCCGCGAGCTCTCTTCCGATCTCCATCAGCCCGTCGGCGAACAGGCGCACCGCCGGCTCGTCCCAGCGCGTGCCGAGCGCGTAGTTGAGCTGGATCTGCCGATAGCCCAGGCCCACGATGTGCCGGAAGCTCGCCGCCATCCGGTCCGCATTCTTCGGGTGCACCACCTGGATCACTTCGTGCTCGAGGCCGGAGGCGAGGAGCATGGCGGCCTTGCCGCCGGGCGACTCGGCGTAGGACGCGCCGCCGCCGCGTTGCGGCCGGAATGCGTTCTGGATCTCAGGGTCGCCGTCGAGTGAGAGCTGGAAGCGCACGGGGTGGCGCGCGAGCAGGGCCAACCGCTCGGGCGTGAGCCCGAAGCCGTCGGTGGTGATCAGGTAGTGGATGCGCCGGCCCTCCTCGGCGGCGCGGCCCGAGCCCCACTCCACCGCGTGCCGTACGCTCTCCCACTCGCTCATCGGCTCGCCGCCGAAGAAGTGGATCTCGACCTCTTCCCCGTCGCTCGACAGGCAGAGCTCGATGCCGCGCTCGAGCGTGCGGAGAGGCATGACGCG
>Ga0233425_10005717_pt1 | contig 19310 bp, 20 predicted proteins | sample Watercolumn_Towu_2_FD_181712 | JGI IMG/M metagenome (GOLD analysis project Ga0233425, IMG submission 181712) | Freshwater microbial communities from Lake Towuti, South Sulawesi, Indonesia - Watercolumn_Towuti2014_140_MG | ecosystem: Environmental > Aquatic > Freshwater > Lake | place... | reverse complement strand
CTTTCACCTTAAAATCGCCTGAGCACCCACACAAATTATTTTGATCCGCTTGTTAAAGAACCAGCACTTCCGCACCGTTGAGTCTACCTATTCTACCGACTTAATCATCCCTGTCAAGATAGGGTTTAATGTTTTTTTGTAATCGCCAACTACTGGTCAGAGCAAAAAATCAACCACTAAAGCACAATTAGAGTATCTATCAGATTTTTGCGAGCAAATCGACAAGCTCTTTTTTTAACGGCATTCCCTGCCGAGCGCCCATTTTTGTACAACACAATGAACCGGCAGCACTTGCATAACGTAGCAACTCATCCCACCCCATACCCGCCGCAACTGCAGCCGAAAAAGCCCCATGAAATGCATCGCCCGCACCCGTTGTATCTATCGCATCAACAGAAAAAGCCGGCATGATTCCTCTTTCTTGACCACGACGCCAAATTAAGCCTCTTTCGCCCAGAGTAATCACAACACAAGGCGAAAACTCGGCCATCAAATTCAGCGCCGAATTCTCGTCATTTGCATATTGAAGAGCAAATTTTTCAGAACAGACCAAAAAATCGACCCGCTTCATCAAGGCCAATGTTCCCTCATGAACCGAACCGGCGTCTAACACCGACACCACGTCATGGCTAGCATTGTCTAATATAGCTAAAGACAAATTTGGCTCATGACCGTCGAACAAAACAGCTTTAGGCTCGATTAAAGCAAAATCAGTCGCATCACGCGACAACGCTTTTGTATCGCTTTTATAATTGATCAATGCGCGCTTGCCGTCAGGCTTGACTACAACCGCCGATAATGGTGTCGGCAAATCGCCTCGAACAATAAGATCAGAATAAACATCTTCAGCAATCAGCTCTTGTTTATGAATTTCACCAAAAACATCTTGCCCTAGATAGCCAGCGAACGCCGACTTAAACCCTAACCGGGAAACCGCAACCGCCGCATTTGCCGCAGGCCCTCCGCCACAGCTTAAAAAACCATTGGCAACAACCTTTTCATCTTCCTGCGGATGAACAGAAACCGAGAACACCAAATCGTAAGACGCATGGCCCACACAAAGCACATCCACACCAATTTTACTTTGCATCAGTTAAAAACCACCTAATAATCAAAGAGATTTAGCATTAATAACAGATCATAACCCGTTTAACAACTTGACCTATAATTGCAAACAATAGAAACACTTTTTTTTTATGCTGTTAACACTTACCATTAAGCTAACAAACGTTTATTGAATGCGAACAAGAGGAAATAATATGCTGGAATACGATGAAAAACGTAATTATATTCGCATGGAAGTTGACTGCGACATCATGTATAAACTTGCGGGTTCAGATCAATTATTCCACGGGCGTTGCTTGTCAATTAGCGGCGCTGGCGTTTCGTTTATCGCCGATCAATCATACAATCCCGGCATAGCGATGGAAGTCAATATCGTACCCAAAAGCGCAGTAACCCCTCCGATGACTGCGTTTATAGAAGTTGTTAGAACTACCAAACAAACTGATAATCGCTATCAAATCGCCGCATCGATAAAAAGTATAAAAGCGGATTAATCATTTTTTATTTTTCAAGCTTCAGTCTGCTCTATGTTTAGCATTACCAAAGAAGTTTATTTTTGTTACGGCCACCGATTAATGAATCATCCGGGGAAATGCAGAAATTTACATGGGCACAGCGTAAAAGCGTCAATCACCATCGAGCAAAATCACCTCAACAATGAAGGCATGGTCTGCGATTTTGCCGATGTTCGAGATTGCGCCGACCGCTATATCAATGCCTATCTTGATCACAACTTTCTACTCCACAAAGACGACCCCCTCATCCCTGCTCTGATTGATAATCACGAACGCTTTTTAGCCCTTGACGAACATCCGACGGCGGAAGTGCTAAGCAAAATGATCTACTTACATCTAAAACAATCCGGGTTTAATGTCTCACAAGTCGCGTTATGGGAAACGGCAAGCGCCTATGCGTGTTACCAAGAAGGGAAAATCAGCCTAGCCCAAGATTGATAAACAGCCCACTATAGAACTAAAGCAAATCTGATGAACTGGCAGCCCATAGCCAATCAAATTCAAATCAACACTGGCCAGCCATTTTATGCAGCAAACGCTATTCCACTTTCGGGCGGTGATATTAATTCAGCCTACCGACTAACAGGCTCCAACCAAAACTATTTCGTTAAACTTAATCGTCCTCATCTATTACCTATGTTCGAAGCCGAACTAGTCGGCTTACAGGAAATAGCCAAAACAAATACCTTACGCGTTCCAACAGCGATCACCTGCGGCAACACCGAAACCCACTCATTTTTAGTGCTGGAATACATCGAATTTGGCCGCCCTTCAAAAGCATCTGAGCAACAATTAGGCGAACAACTCGCGCGCTTGCACCAATTACAGCAGCCGTATTTCGGATGGCGTCAAGACAATACGATTGGTTGTACGCCACAGCCAAACGCTCGGCATTCAGAATGGCTCTCTTTTTGGCGCGAACAAAGACTGGGCTTTCAACTTAAACTAGCCGCGAGAAACGGCCATCAAGGACGACTTCAAAAACTCGGAGAACGGCTTCTTGCGGTTTTAGATCGATTATTGGCTAACCATCAGCTTCAGCCATCACTCCTTCATGGCGATTTATGGGCCGGTAACGCAGCAGTCGATAATCTGGGAAATCCGATTGTGTTTGATCCGGCTTGCTATTATGGCGATCGCGAAGCTGACATCGCCATGACCGAATTATTCGGCGGCTTCAGCAATGAGTTCTACGCCGCTTATCAAGCTAATTTTCCGCTGGAGCCAGACTACGCAATTAGAAAATTAATGTATAACCTGTACCACATTCTCAATCATTTGAACTTATTTGGCACCGGATATTTAAATCAAGCAGAGAATATGATCGCTCGGTTATTAGCTGAACTTACCTGAGCTATTCTCACAGATATTACTATACGACTAATCCCACTCCAGAATTTTCCACATATTGACGCTGGTATCTTGATTTAAATCACTGCGGCGAATATCAAGCTTACCATCGCCATTCGAGTCAAGAAAATAATAAGGCGGGCCGACATCAGGAACCACCTTGACCATATAAAGTTTTCCGCTTCGCCGATATTCCTGAATAGTCTTTTTACCACGGCGAATAATGGTAATATCTGGTTCGAGCGTCTCTCCACTTTGCACCGGCAATGGCGGCTCCGGCACTTCCGGATGATCATCCTCGACTTTAGGCGGCTTTTCGTCGACAGCTAACGCCGAAAAAGAAAGCAAAAAAAGCAGAATAAAACGACTCATAAAAGCCCCTGAAAATAAAAAAGACCTCTATATTAGTCCAGTTTTAAATAATTTGCTTTTACCGAACTTGGCCTACTTTGGAAAGCTCGCACACAATGAAGCCAAACCGGTTATCAATGAAAGAACGCCTCTGCTCGGTGACGTCGACGAATAGTTTAAACTTTTTGCCCGGTCAATCTTGGCAATGAACGCTCTATTTGAGCGACACGAAGCTGTTCATTGAGCCTTGTAGTGCTGCGCATTTGATTATAAACCCGCAATACCTTTTCTGGATAGCGCGAGCGGGAGCCGCGAGAGTCTCCATTGTAGCGCAGCAAAGTCCGCCTCAGGTTACCAGAGCTTTGACTCAAATACTGCGCCAAAATATGAGTGCCTACAGAAATATTCTTTTTGGGGTCATAAAGCGCGCGCAATCCGCCTATAGACTTGACTTTTCTTGGGTGCGCACTGGGCATAACTTGCATTAAGCCCCTTGCGCCTACGGGACTAACGGCTTTTTCTTTAAAAGTCGACTCGACCGCGATCACCGCCAAAATCAATTCGGGCTGCAAATCGCGTTTATGGCCATTCTTAAAAGCCTCCGCCACAATTGTATTAGCTTTTGATTGAGGCACGTTAAACCGGTCCTGAATAAAACTGGCTAGCACCTTAACTTTTTGGCTCTGGCTATCTATTGTCAACGGACTGTCTGACGGCAAATCACCGACCTGGGTGTGCTCTGTCGACACAACCGGCGTCGCGCGTTGAAGCTGTGAAACGCCCGCACCTATCAACAACATTAACGGAATATTAATCGCCTCGCGATAGCCACGTTTCAAAATTTTAGTTTTCATAATCGCCCTTCCGATCTCGATTGAACACTACAACATCCTCCAATTTGGGGATAATGCAAAGTCAATATTTGCGGTTGATTTGCGGTTTACTTATACTGGGTTAGACCAACAAAACCTAATTTTTACCTATTGCTAACGAGTTAATTAGGGCCGAGCTTAACTTATTCCGTCCAAGCGCGCAATCATTAATTTCGTCAGGCACGCGATGAGCATTTAAGCCAAGCCGCTAGCATTGCCAAAATCGGCTTGAAAAAATCGATGCGCATACCCCCCCATCTGCCGTAGAATTCGAGGCAATCCTGAGAAAGTTTTAATCCTTAGTTTGCTTATCAATTAGCGCCAACCGGTCAATATAAAAAAACAATTCATGTTTTTCTTGCTAGAAACCCCTTTCGCCAAACGCGTTTTACAAATTATTACGTTTGTATCGCTTGCAAGTTGCTTATCCGGCTGCCTTTATTGGTTCAGAGCCTATCAGACCTATTTACAAATGAGTGAGTTTGATCGTTACTTTGAGGTCAGCGCAAAGGATAACTTTACCTTACACTTTAAAAAACCCATTCTTTACAGCGAAGATTTCGTTGACTTAGCAAAACTTCAGCCCAGCCTTAAATTTCCAGCTCTAAACGGCAGCAAACGTTGGCAATATTGGTTTCACAAAATCGATCAAAACAACAAAGTTGTAGCGCCCAACGTTCAGTTTTACTCCGAATTGAGCTTCAATCAGGAAGATCGCATTACAGACTGGTCGTTTTCATCGTTATTTTTACAAATCGCGCCACCTAAGTTCTTAGAGGTTTCCTTACGCTCCATTGGCGGCGCCGAAATTAATCAAGAAAAAATGCAGCTTAGGGCTAACGCGAACTCATTAGCAAAAATATCTGCGGAACTGCCAAAACAAAAGGCCGTTACCATGAACTTGGGCGCACCGCTGACAATCAACAACGACCAAGGAAATGAAATTTATGTTTACCATTTTCTCTTAGATAGTCCTGAAATCGAGTCAGGCTATGAAGACAGGGCGATCAGCGAGATAAAACTCACATTTGACAAGTCAACGCAAGAACTCATCAAAATGGCTGGCCGCTTTGCCGGCCTTAAAGTCTCGATTGACTACCGGAATTACCTAGAAAATTCCGCCAAGGATTCTTTCGCTTCCTCGATCATCACTAACAAAGACAAAGCGCGGCAACTGCCCTGAACCAAACTGACTTCAAAGCAGTTGCCGGCTAAAAATCAAACCCTCATTTCTCTATTTTAAACGCCAGAAATGCAGGGCTACCACGGCGTTGAATCAGAACCGCAACTGATTTTCCAGCCGGTAAGCGCTCGGCAATTTCATTAAAATCAGATACATCTCGAATCTTTTTATTCTGTATTCGTAAAATAACATCCCCGCGTTGAATTCCCGCATCTTTCGCAGGGCCTCGACCAACATCTTGCACTAAAACCCCGCCATTAGCGACTTGCAGAGCCTCTCTCTGCTCAGAGGTCATTGATGAAACGGTAATTCCGAGCTTATTGGCTGGCTTGACATCAATCTTTGCTTCGGCGATTTTCTCATCTTGTTCCGGCAACAAGCCAATTTTCAGATTAACCGTTTTACTATCGCCTTCGCGGATAATTTTCAGCGATGCATTTTCATCAATCGGCGCCATACCGACCATTGGCGGTAAATCTGCCGATGTTTCAATCGCCTGACCGTTAAATTCAGTAATGATGTCACCCGTTTGTACACCAGCCTTTTCCGCCGGACTTCCTGGCATCACCTTGGAAACCAATGCGCCTTGCGGTTTTCTCATACCGAAAGACTCAGCCAACTCTCGGGTCACATCTTGAATTTGCACACCCAACCAGCCATGAGCCGCTTTGCCTTTGATCTTGATTTGCTCGACAACATTCATCACCACATCCATCGGTATCGAAAATGAAAGTCCCATAAAACCACCTGTACGGCTGTAAATCTGGGAGTTAATACCCACGACTTGACCATCCATGTTAAATAAGGGACCACCCGAATTTCCCGGGTTAATTGCCACATCGGTTTGAATAAATGGCACGTAATTTCCGCCTGGTAGACTCCGACCTTTGGCGCTGACGATGCCCGCAGTGACAGATTGCTCGAAGCCAAAGGGCGAACCAATGGCTAGCACCCACTCGCCAACTTGAAGCCGTTGCGGATCACCAATAACCACGGCCGGCAAATCATTAGCGTCGACTTTGAGCAAAGCCACATCGGTGCGAGCATCACTGCCGATTAACTTGGCCGAAAGTTCGCGCCTATCGGACAGCTTAACCACAATTTCGTCAGCATCTTTAACCACGTGATGATTAGTCAAAACATAGCCGTCTTCGGAAATAATAAACCCTGAGCCTAATGATTGCGTATCTCCGCCGGGACCAAACCCGCCATCAGGGTTATTAAAAAAATGCTTGAATAACTCTTCCATTTCAGGAGGTATGCCCTCAGGCAACTGCTGATCTTTGGACAATCCTTCGGGCTCTGCCTGGGCCTTTCTAAGCGTACTGATATTAACGACAGCCTTCCCGTTAACTTTTACCATCTCAGTAAAATCGGGTAGCTGAGCAACTGCCGCGTAACTCACAATAAAAAACCCAAACAAACACCAAGCCGCCTTTTTCAGCATGAAACCTCCATTGCCAAACTATTAAAATTACATTTCAGGGTTATGAAACAAAAAAACCGCAAAACAACCGAACTATGTCGACTATTCATTAAAACCAGATTAAACCATAGCAATAACAGCCATTAATTTGCAGGCAACCCTATAATGCAGACGTTATGTTAACGCGCGCAACGCCCAGGTCATTCCGCTATCCCAACACTATGATAAACGTCAGGTTCTTACTGAAATTGGGCGATTCCCCACCTTGTGCTGCCAAAACTGTCAACAAGCCATAATTCGCTATTGCGTCACTTCTCTTAACTTAATTCCGTCCGCGATATATTCAACTGTACTAGCAGGCACCTCGCCCATAACCGTTAATTCAAAATCGCCCAGAGCCCGGCTGAACGAGTTAACAGCACCAATGCTTTGCAGACCTGATTGCATTGCGGCGCTCTTGCTCTCCATGTAAACCGATACGGCAGAAAAACCATCGCTCAGCACCATGTGATCGACGAGTTGAGACGAATTATGTACGGGTGACCGGGCAAAAAATATCTGCTGAAAGCCATAGGGTATATGGGTGACCACAAAATTTGGCAGAGACAAGCGCGCCTCTGGTTGAGCGAACGGCCCTGAGGATAAAGAATTATTATTCGATAAAGCTATTTCTCTCTCTGAGCGATTGAACGAAACAAAAGGAAGCGAGTCAATAAGCTCAAGTTCGGTAAACATAACCTGCTCTAAGGGCAATCCGGAAAAATCATAGATAACAACCTTTAAGGGTAAAAAATAGTTTTTTTCCACCCAAATTTTTCGCACATAGCGATAGTTATCTTTTGGCTGTAACGCAATCACGATGGCCGGTCTCATCGCAACATCTTCCTCCCCAACCACGCTAAAGCCGTAAGCCAAACCCTGCTCGGCTATATTTTTAGGCATATCAAACAACAGGGAACTTTCAACAGGCCTTTGATCAACAATAACTTGCTGAGTTGAGATGAAATGGCAACTAATCCGGTTTGCATCACGAATGATTTCGCGTAGAGGTGAATTCAACGACAACAAGCGTTCCTGTTCAACTTCATTTTTGGCAGCATGAAAATATTTCATAGCCTCCAATTTACCGTTTTTTAGAAAAATCACCGTTCCTTGATAATTCAACGACTTCATGGCTGCGGCCATTGCCAACATGACCTGTTGGCCATCGGAAATATTAACTGATTTTTGAGGCGTATTGGCTGCCAAAACCGCAGCATTTAAGCAATAAAGCAAAACCCAAAAAAGAACTTGCCTCACCATTATTCCTGGCTAGGCGCAGCAACGACGGCAAAAGGCCTGATATGAATATCACCGTTGGTAAAGACACTATTGTTATGCGCCTGAAGATAATCAATCATGCGGGTATTAGTGGGATATTGTCCACTCTGATAGGAGCCTGAAACAAGCCTCGAAGCGGGTTGATTGATGCGTTGCTGCGCCAACTGTATCGGCGAAGCTAACTTTATTGGCGCTTCTGCTCGATTAATCCTTTGGCCGACGAGAATTGCGACCACAGCTAGAGAAGCGGCTAAAGCCAGTTTCACATTAACCGTCATGCCCATGCCCGGCTGAGCTTTAACCAACAAATGATTCTTGGGCAGCAAATAAACCGGTTCGTGTTGAATCTGCTGATTAACCTTAGCCAAAAAGTCCGACCTCGGATGAACATAAGCACTCGTTTTTATCGCGTTGCTGATCGCTTCATAGCGATCCCATCTGCTTTTCAGCTCTGGCTGAATGCGTATTTTCTGTAAAACGCTATCCGCTTCTTCGCGACTGAGTTCATTATCAAGAAATTGGGATATTTTTTGATTCAAATCTTCATGCATCGAAAATCACCATTAATCGAGCAAAGGGGCTAATTTACTATCGATTGCTTCGCGCGCTCTAAAAATCCGCGAACGCACCGTTCCAACTGGGCAGTCCATTGCCTGAGCTATTTCTTCGTAACTCATTCCTTCAAATTCGCGCAACATAATGGCCACACGCATCTCCTCCGGCAAATTATCTATGGCTGTTTTTATTGTTTCAATAATCTCTTGACTGAATAATAGTCGCTCAGGCGTTTCTACGCCTTGTAATTGAGGCGCATTTTCAACTTGTTCGGCATCCAAAATATCAACTTGGTAATCAGAACTTCTTCTTGCTCTGGCCACCAAATAATTTTTGGCGGTATTGATGGCAATACGGTACAGCCATGTATAAAAGGCCGATTCCCCACGAAAACTGTCCAATGCTCGATAGGCCTTAATGAACGCCTCTTGAGCCACATCTTGAGCTTCGCTCGCATCTTTAACATAGCGATTAACCAACTGAACAATCTTATGCTGATACTTAATGACCAGCAGATCGTATGCCGATTTATCACCTTGCTGCACCCGCGCCACCAACTCATGGTCTAGTTGTTCGCTTGCCTTGACTTGACGGCTCACTGGCACTCTATGTCGATAAAAGAGACAAAATTAAAACGCATTAGTTCTCAAAGACAAAAAAAATTGCTATCACATTAAAAACGGTTATTATCGCTAAACTTTGTTGTCTTAGCCAATTTACCTTATTTATCCGGCTTATATTGCAAAATTTGACGCGCATGTATTCTCCCGCCAGCATCCTCTATCGCGCTTTGCTTATTTGAAGCAACAAACACACCTTTAGTCAGCAACATTCAATTTAGAACGCGCTCTATCGCTTATGCCCGATTTTCAAAACTACGACATTCTCATTATTGGCAGCGGCGGCGCCGGACTTAGCCTAGCACTGAAGCTAGCAAATCAGGTCAAGCGAATAGCTGTGCTATCCAAGTTCGCCCTAACTGCAGGCAGCACATTTTATGCGCAAGGCGGCATCTCAGCAGTGTTTGACGCCGAGGATTCCATCGAATCTCATATCGAAGACACGCTCGATGCCGGCGTTGGATTATGCAAACCCGAAATTGTCCGATTAACCGTCACGCACGGCAAAGCATCGATTGACTGGCTACGCCAGCAAGGCGTTATTTTTACTGAGGAACAAACCAAAACCGGAGAAACCAAGTTGCATTTGAACCGTGAAGGCGGCCACTCGCATCGGCGAATTGTGCACACGGCTGACGCAACCGGCAAAGCGGTTTCCTTGTCGCTGATCGAACGTGCTCGCGAACATGCCAATATCGAATTGTTCGAGCACCACAATGTTGTTGAGCTGATCAGCTCCGCAAGCCTAGGCGACCGGAAAAGCAATCAGCGCAAACGAATCTATGGCGCCTATGTCCTGGACACTCAAAAACATCAGGTCAAAACATTGGCCGCGCGCGTCGTTGTTTTGGCAACTGGCGGCGCCAGTAAAGTCTATTTATACAGCACCAATCCGCAATGTGCGACCGGTGATGGCATTGCCTTGGCTTGGCGCGCCGGCTGCCGAGTCAGCAATATGGAATTCATGCAATTTCATCCAACCTGTCTCTATCACCCCGATGGGCAATCCTTTCTGATCAGCGAAGCCGTCAGAGGCGAAGGCGGTAAGCTGATTTTGCCCAATGGCTCCCCGTTTATGCAGGATTTTGATCCGCGAGCCGAACTCGCGCCGCGTGACATTGTCGCTCGCGCCATCGATCATGAAATTAAAAAACGCGGCATCGACTGCGTCTTTCTCGACATCAGCCACAAACCGCTGACTTTCATCCGCAAGCATTTTCCGACTATTTATCAACAATGCCTTAAATACGGCATCGACATTAGCAAACAGCCGATTCCGGTAGTGCCCGCCGCGCATTATACCTGTGGCGGCGTACTAACCGATAGTTACGCCCGCACCGATATCGACAATTTATACGTTATTGGCGAGGCCGCCTGCACCGGGCTGCACGGCGCCAATCGCATGGCCAGTAATTCGCTACTGGAATGCCTGGTTTTCGCCCATCGCGCCAGCGAAGACATATTACACAATCTGCCCTCCATAGCCACGATTCCAGAGCTGCCGGTTTGGGACGAATCGCAGGTGAGCGATTCTGACGAAGAAGTCGTTGTGTCGCACAATTGGAACGAGCTCAGGCATTTCATGTGGGACTATGTCGGCATCGTCAGAACCGATAAACGCTTGAGCCGCGCGCTGAACCGGGTTGAATTGCTGAAAAAGGAAATCGGCGAATATTACAGTCACTTTCGCGTTACTAGCGATTTATTGGAATTACGCAATCTGGTCATTGTGGCTGAACTGATCATTCGCTGCGCCCAACAACGAAAAGAAAGCCGAGGACTTCATTACACGCTGGACTATCCCGAAGCCGACAATAGCAAAGCTCCGGAAAACACGGTATTATCGCCAATCAATTACAAAGGTTAAAGCGTATTCGAACTTTCAAGCGCATGATCGAACAGCGTTAGCGCTCAATTAGAGCCTCATAATCTTGGTAATCGACGTCTTCGATATAGCGCGTAACTTTGCCTATCTTTTTTTCGCTGAGCGGTTTTTTTATCAATCGATGCGGTTTCTCGGCATAGTGATAAGCCTCTGTCAACTCCACGCCGGCCAATAAGTTCCGTCTAATTCGGCGGCCGGCCCCGGTTAACCGGTCGAAGCATTCGATCTCTTCGGCCACTAGCCGAACCCTTTTTGAGCGAGCGTGATAACTGAAAAAAAACCGGGTTGTCATGATCTCACGCGAACCCCAAGTCTCTTCGACGAAGAAACCTTTTTTATACGGCTTAATTTCAGCGACGCCACCCTCGGCGCCTGAAACAACACCAAAGCAAGCAGCGCAACGCAGCAGTTTCTGGGCCACGGCAACGCGCCGATAAGCTCCAGCCGGTGTTTTTAATAGAACGACCAGTAATTTATGGTTAGCTTTCGTTGTCGCCGCGCTGGCTTGTTGCTTGGAGGAAAGCTCACTTAGAGTCAACAGCGCATCAAGCCGCTTATCCCGGTTAATATCCAGTTGAGCCGTTGATTCGATGCGCCAGCCCGGAAACTCGAAATCAGCAAGCCGCCTAATTTCATGGGGCAATTTTGCGGCATCTATCGTTGGTAACGCCTGAGTTTGTGAAACGGCTAACTCGCTTATTAAGAAGCCGAAAACCAATATCAATAAGCAATTACGCATAGTCAGAATGGCGGCATCTCACATGCCCCAAACCTAAACAATGCCATTGATAATTTAGCGGCATCAGTCAGACGCCGCATAACGCTTTAGCCCTGTGATAAAACTTTAACCGCTCGGCTTGACCCATTAATCCGCCATTGATACAACGCGTAATGGCTTCAAACGCCTGTTTATCGGCCATTTCATTAAGCTTGTGCTCCTGCCAGAACAAAGCCGAAATGCGAAAGGCGACTTCCGGTTGAGCGGCCAATTCTGGATGAGCTAGCAAATCTAAACTTAACTGCTCGCCGAATTTTTTATAATTGCCCCTGCCAGTAATCTGAATAGCGCCCCGGCCTTTGAATCGTTTGCCGTCGCCCGCAAGCTTATTGCCCAATTCACTGGCTTTTTTTGACGGCGGCTCATAGCGTTTCTGCGCACTGGTCGGCCCCCAGATTTCTTCCAGATACCTAAGTTCACCAGACTCATGCGCTATTTGCGCAACAAATGCCGACTCTCTTAACGGCGTATTAATTTCAAATTCATCCATGGCCTGCCGTAAAAAAGGGAAATACTCATAACACAAATCGCTTTTAAGGTTAGGCATGATTTCCATCAACATCGCTTCACTGAGCATGGGCAGTCTCCATTATCAAAAATTACACTCAGCCATACTAACTGAAAACATCATTCTCTTTGCCGCTCTTTTTGTTGTCACGCGAAGCGGGTGGTTTAGCATTCAAGAGCGCTGATCACTCAAAGCAAATCAATACCGAAGGGGCGTAAGGCAAGTGCAAAGCAGCCAAAACATAAAAATGTAATGACGACGCCAGCGCCTAATGAAAACCAAAAACCTATCCGCGGAAGCAGCGCAGGAAATAATAAAAACATTGGCAAAGTTGGAATCACATACCAAAACGTATACCACGCATGATTAGCGATTTTTTCTTGTGGCTGCTTTTCAAGATAAAGCCATATAAGCGCCAATACGGTTACCAACGGCAGCGCAGCAACGAAACCGCCGAGCTTATCGCTATGCTTGGCTAGCTCAGACACCATTACCACCACGGCAGCGGTAGTCAGATATTTAACGATCAACCAACTCACAACAATATTCTTGTAGAACCGACAGCGCTAAATAGAAACAAAATCGACATTAGTCGCTTGAACATTGCGGATTTTTTCAGCGAGCATTTCGGTAACCACCCTATACAAGGTTGTTTTAAGAAAAAATATTTGTTGGCCACGCCACATATCTTGACGCATGACCAATTCTCGCTTTTTATCGTCAAAAATTTCCTGCTTGCAAAGCGAACAAATAGAAAGCGGTTCGCCTCCTTTTGGGTAATTCGATTCCGATTTAATCAAAACTTGATAATAAGGTTCTATCGGATCGCCCTGCTCGTCATAGGGCAGTTTTCCAACCTTGCGAAAATGCACCGGCACAACAGCGACATCAGATGTCAAATCATCAAAGATGAGTCTTTTCATACGCGCTGAAATGACAAAGCTGCGAACGTTGGGCCATAAAAAATCCATCATTGGCTTGGTGGGAATATCCAAATAGGCCGGCTGAAAATTATCGCCGGGACGAAAGGTCACAAATGACACGAAATCCTGATTCCCAAAATAGTCCGCCACTTCCCGTTGCATCGCCGCGTGCTCTTTGTCGGATACCGGCCACCGGCTTTTGAAGCGGCTATCGTTGTGAATTTGCGGCGGCGCAGTTAGCGGCAAGATCCGGCTGCCGCCTGACGACGTTTTGCATTGTTCGCAACTGACACCCGGCAATCGGTAAAGATGCTCTAAATTGCCGTTAGTGTTAAAGTCTTGCGTATCAGAGCTATATTTTGGCGGACAGATTCGAAAAAATTGCAAGCGGACATCCGAAAGGTTTAGTTATCGTTATTAGCCATTCCGTTCATTATGCCTTAGTCTCCTGCTAAATAGCAAAATCGGCCAAAACGACTTCGCATTTAGGCCAGAGTGTGGCCGACTTAAATGCCTTCACAAATACAGATTACCACTCAGCCCCCGATAATAGAGTTAAATATATGATAAATAAAATATTTTGCAGCGATCTTTGGCATAACTGTATCATTTACGTAACAGTGCATACTCAACGGTCTTTACAGTTTGAACATTGACCTGATGCCGCTGCCATTTCTGTCAGTTCAGATGCCAAAATTGGCATGGCGGCTAATTTTAGTTAGCAATGGCTTTTTACCGAATTTCAATAAGTAAGCTCAATGACTGCAAGTAAACTCTTGCAAAACAGCCTGACGTTTTAGCCTATCCGGCCACGCCATCACTACCTCGCCGAAATTAGGCTTCATCCATCTGTAACACCAAAGTTACAACTTGGAATAATTCAGAAAACACTGATTTTATTAACTTTAGCGCTGAATTTAGCGTTCTTTCCAGGTTTTCTGTATCACCAAGTTTACAAAGTAACTCAATCATCGATCAGAACAAAACACCAGATCAAACAAATGTTTCCTATTAAAACAATACCTTAAAATAATAGGCATATATATTGCCTAATATTTAGCTAATTTTCTTTTATTTGGAGGGCGCGGACATGACTAACAGCCAAGCTATCACCTTTAAAAAGCGGCAAAATCCTTTGCAAGCAAGCGCGTTTGTAGAAAAAGCTACAACAACTCCGTCAATAACACTCCACCAACTGCTTCTAGTTAGTCGCATCATCTTTGCCTTATTCACTATTGGCTTGCTTGGCTATTCCTATGATCGGTTAATCCTAAAATTTAAAAATCTTTTAAGGCAAATAGGCAACCATTTAATGGCTTATTAATTTCGAATGCCAAATTGCTTGTTTACCCCTGAAGGGGATAACACTACCAAAGAATATACCCTGATCATTTGCTGTTACATCGAGCAAAACCGTTAATCAAAAATACCTAGAATACGAATGAGAATTATTACATAACGATTGAACCTTTTTAATTTTTCTTAGGATTAACAGATAAAAGGGCCTTAAACCGAAATCCAAGAACAAGAATTCCTGCAATGAACCGCTAACTCTAGTAGCGCCGAGCATGGAGCAAATAAAAAGGTGTAATCATTATGTATCTAGCAAACAGAAGAAAACGGAAAATTGTTGTTTACTCCCACGATACTTATGGGCTGGGCAATATCCGACGCATGCTCGTGATTGCTCAAGCATTGGTGGAAAATGATCCGAATGTTTCGGTATTGATTCTTTCTGGCTCACCGATGCTACATGCGTTTCGCATACCACCCAGAATTGACTACATCAAACTTCCTTGCTTATCTCGCTCAACCGAAGGCGAGTATTCCGCCAAATTTTTGGATCTTGAGTACGAACAACTTTTACGTTTGCGCAGCAACATTATTCTGTCCAGCATTTTGGACTTCGACCCTGATCTGATACTGGTGGATAAAAAACCTTTTGGCGTTAGCGACGAATTAGGCACTGCGCTCAAGACACTCAAACGTCAAAATCACCGTAGCAAACTGGTTCTATTATTGCGCGATATTTTGGACAGCCCGGAAACTACAAAACGGATTTGGGAAAAAAATGGCTATCACGACGCCATTATCTCCTACTATGATCAATTACTGGTTGTTGGCTCACCCGACATATTCGATATGCGCAAGGAATATCAGTTTCCCGAAAGCAGTCACCGCAAAACTCGCTTCTGCGGTTATATTGCCAGAGAATTTGGCAAACGTTCGAAAAATAAATTCCGTGAACACTATGGCTTAAACGATGAGCGCTTAATTTTACTAACCCCAGGGGGCGGTGAAGACGGCTATCAATTATTAAATTGTTATCTCGAAGGTCTCACTTCTCAGATTAACGACGCTTCCTTTAAAACCCTAATTATTACCGGCCCTGAAATGGCGGAAAACAAGCGCCGGCATATCGCGACGCTAGCCGAAAAATGCCCTAATGTCATTCTTGAAAGCTTCACAGACGACATGATGTCATGCATGAATGCAGCTGATTTGGTGATCAGCATGGGCGGGTACAATACGATCTGTGAATTACTCACTTTGGGCAAACGCGCGATTGTAGTCCCCCGCGTAAAACCGGTGCAGGAACAATGGATTCGTGCTGAACGGCTGGAACAACTCGGCCTGTTACGCGCCATACATCCAGAAAAACTGACTCCATCTACTCTGATGCACCTGGTAAACGAAGCCTTATCTCAACCGATGACTGATCGATATCGCATCAATCTAAAAGGGTTATCCGGTGTGTGCGACTCCGTCTCCAGCCTTCTTAACGAAGTGCAGAGACCTCGTCTCAATGGACACAACAAAAAATCAAGCTCTATAGCTCTGTCTCCTCTCATGCAAACTGCAATGTAATGAGTAAAACAGGGAAGCTATCTAATACTACTTAAGTAAACAGGTAATCATCATGTCCATGAAGGCGCCAGCTGAAACTTCGAACTTACCACCAAAACCAAGTGGCGCCCTCAGAATAGGCTATGTTCTGAAACGATTCCCGCATCTGTCCCAAACTTTCATCCTGAACGAAATTCTGGAACTCGAGCGCCAAGGCGTGCAGGTGTATATCCTCTCGCTACGTAGTCCTCGCGGAGAGCCTACACATGGATATCTCAAGAATCTGCGAGCTCAAATAACCTATCTTGATGAAACATCAACACCCTCAGATAAGGCTCGTGCCGAACAGGTGGCGCTTTGGGCAAAAGCCAGAGCTATTGACCATCTGCATGCACATTTTGCCACCAGCGCTGCTGAAATCGCAATGCGTGCGGCAAATTTAGCGAAAATCACTTATTCATTTACCGCTCATGCACGCGACATCTATCATGAGGCCGTCGATCACAAAGCTCTGCTCAACCGCATCGCACATGCCGCGTTCGTGGTTACCGTCAGTGATTACAACCGTGATTATCTGGAAAACCTGCTTGCTGCGCACCACAGCCAGGGCAAGGTCATACGGCTCTATAATGGCCTCGACCTTGAACTGTTTAACCCCGAGCCATCACTGAGACAATCCGGTCTTGTTGTAAGTGTCGGCCGATTAGTTGCCAAAAAAGGCATGAATTATTTAATAGAAGCCTGCGCAGACTTACGAAATCGAGGCGTTCCTTTTCGTTGCATGATCGTTGGCGACGGGGAAGAGCGCGAATCTTTGCAAGGAATGATCAGCAAATTAAACCTGGAACCGTCGATAACTCTAATCGGAGCGCTTACCCAATCGGATGTAATCGACATCATCAATCAAGCAGACATTTTCGTGCTGCCCTGCATCATAGACAAAGAAGGCGATCGAGATGGCTTGCCAACGGTCATACTCGAAGCGATGGCGTTGAATACACCTGTCATCTCAACCCGACTCTCCGGCATTCCGGAAATGATTCATGATCATATCACCGGCTTACTGGTCGAACCCCAGCAGGTAGAAGATCTCGCCAACGCCATGACCGAACTGCTTGGTTCAGAAGAATTAAAACAGATGATCCGCGTCAACGCTCGACAACACATGACAGATCACTTCGATATCAGAAAAAATGTCGCACAATTAATCGAACAATTTTTTGCAGCAAAGTCTATAAACTCCATACCTGAATGCGCCTAATAAATAATGAAGCTAAACTCTCTTAAAGTCTTCATAAACAATCCACACTATAGCTACCAACTGACAATCAAAATTAAACCTTAAAAAACATTGCTTTTGACTCAAAGATAGCGCAATGTATGCCCCATCAAAAACTTAGGATTTCCGAAATCCGTGCTTACTTATCGAACATTTCGACTATATTTATTCGAAATAGACATCCCCACTGAATGTCAAGTTAGATTTTCAATTTTGAGAACCTTGCACCCTCAACACTAACATTTAGAAAAATAACTCGCTCTACCATCGTTAAAACGAGAAAACAAGATAGAGCGAAAAAGCAAGTAATGCGAAGACTTATAATCGGCTACAAGCAACTTCAATATGAAACATATCCCCCATAATCCATTCCCTTTTAAAAAGAATTGGTACATTCCCTTCGAACCCGAGAGCTCTAGCCATCCATGCATCAAGGCTCTGATATTAGTAATACTTGCTGCCGCATGTATAAAAAGTGTAAGCGCGGATACAAGCCAAACCCATCCGCATGAAAACAACCAGCGGATTTCGACACACTTGTTTGATAGCGCCAAAGGCAAATCCACTCAAGAACCTTTCGACCCAAACGCGCCGCCCAAACCCTCCATACTTTTGGCTCCAGACTTATACTTGGGCGGACAACTCAACCTAACCTCCAAAACAAACCGGAATTTTGCGTTAGGATACGATCCGGGCGACCCTGAGTTAGGATACGATCCCGACGACGCCTTCAGTTATCTGGAAACCTATTTGTCGCTAGCGTTTCTCTATGAACCCAATCCCTATTTCCAGGTTTACGCCAACCCGATTGTCCGCAAGCGAGTCGCTTTTGAAGAGCGTGAAAATAAAATTCAGGATCCTACGCTCGAATTAAATCTGGCCTTTTTATCTTTCAATAAGTTAATTGATGGCACAACATTTTCGTTTGGTAGACAACGCTTTAAGGATCCCAGACGGTGGATATGGGGAGAAAACCTGGATGCAGCGAAAATCAATTATCAACATGACAATTTTTCCTTCGAATTTTCCGCCAGCCGGAAAAATATGTTTATGTTTGATGTCCTTAATGCCGATCCGGAAGACAGCGGCGACCGCTTCATCAACTATTACGCTTATCTCAACTACGAGTTAAATAAGAAAACCGACATTGCTTTGTTCGTTTTGTACCAGGATGACCAAACCCATGACAGTACGGATCATCAAAAACCCGTATTTGTCGGCATTCAATCCGAAGGGGAACTCATAAAACATCTGGATTACTGGTTTCAAGGCGCTCTGGTGCGCGGCTCCGACTCGGGAAAAACCATTCGCGGAGAAGGCATGGACTTTGGTTTTACCTACCAGTTTGAACATGATTTGAAACCGTCGATTACCTTGGGCTATGCCTATGGCAGTGGCGATGGCGATCCCTCTGACAATGTCGACAAAGCCTTTCGTCAAAGCCGCTTCCAGGATAATGAGGATAAGTTCAACGGTGTTGTTCGGCTGAAATATTACGGCGAACTCCTCGATCCAAGATTAAGCAACCTCAAAGTCTTGACCAGCGGACTTGGCATTAGACCAAGCCGAAGAACTTCCTTCGACCTTGTTTATCATTACTTCAGACAGGAATATCCGGGCGATCGAATAAGCGGTGATAACTTGGACGTTGACCCAACCGGTCTGAGTAAAGACCTTGGCAGTGAGCTGGATTTTGTTGCCGGTTATCAGGAAATTAAGAATCTGAATACAAAACTGGTATTGGGCTATTTCTGGCCGGGACGAGCATTTCCTAAAACATCGAATGACGGCGCATTTTTGGCTGAATTTCAGGTCAGATACAGTTTTTAACTG
>Ga0233425_10005715_pt1 | contig 19320 bp, 30 predicted proteins | sample Watercolumn_Towu_2_FD_181712 | JGI IMG/M metagenome (GOLD analysis project Ga0233425, IMG submission 181712) | Freshwater microbial communities from Lake Towuti, South Sulawesi, Indonesia - Watercolumn_Towuti2014_140_MG | ecosystem: Environmental > Aquatic > Freshwater > Lake | place... | reverse complement strand
AGATAACTTAAATAAAGTCAATATAATTTAACATATGGTTTTTGATTTTTATGAAAGAAGAATACATAGAAGATAAAGCAGATTCTCAGCCGCTCAGAAAAACAGAAGAGATTTGCCCTAACTGTGGTGAGAACCTGTTTGTGAGTGATTACGAAGATGGATGTACTTATCTTTGCAAAAACTGTAATTTTTTGGATGAGTATGGCAGCCCATAAAAATCGAATGTTCTTTTCTATGTTTTCCCTACCCTCATGATCGCCCGCTAGGGCGAAGGGGGCGGCGTTTTTATGGCATCTTTTTCTCCCCCATGGTCTCCAACCCAAACATCGCCCTGTCATCCGCCCTTGTCAGAAATCGTCCGAGGAGCTTGTAAAGCTCTTCCCTGAACTCTAGCCGCTTTTCTGCTTCATCGAGCACCGCCGCCCCGGCCAATATCTTGCGCCGAGTGTCAGCTTTTCTCTTGCGTTCGTTCTCGCGCCCCTGTTCCTGCCTGATACGGGCATCTATCGTTTTGCGCTGTTCCAGCAGCTTTTGCAGTTTTTCACCTGACATTGACCTTTACCATTCGTTTTCTACCCCGGAGTTTTTTATCATACGGCTTGCCCTGACGCTATCCCCGGCCTAACCCAAGCACATGAACGCAACAAGCCGCCCTGCCCCGGAATGCCCTTTTAAAAGCGCACTTATGCAAACTAGTTTGCATGTGCGGCATGGCGTTCCCCCTGCACCTCCACCAAGAAGCTACGCGCCCCTTGGCAATTCCGAGAAGCTGGAGGCTAGCAAGCACCGATGAGCGAAGCCGCGAACTGGTATCACTGCAATGTTGAGCCTATCGGACGTTCCGAAGGGCGTTCTGTAGTGGCTGCGGCTGCCTATCGCTGTGGTGAGAAGTTGCATGATGAGCGGACCAACCAGAGCCACGACTACACGCGGCGGGGTGGGGTAGAAGCAAGCTTCATTGTCGCGCCTGCCCATGCGCCGGAGTGGGCGCGCGACTGGGGCAAATTATGGAACGCCGCCGAAGCTGCCGAGGTGAAATGTAATGCCCGCACTGCCCGCGAAGTAAAACTAGCCTTGCCTGCTTCGGTGAGTGCCGGAGAGCGCGAACAGATAGCCCGCAAGCTAGCGGGGCATTTGGTGGAACGCTACGGGGTAGCGGCGGCGGTTGCCCTGCATGAACCATCCAGGCACGGCGACCAGAGAAACTACCACGCGCATATATTGATGACCACCCGGCGGATGGAGGCGGAAGGTCTGGGGAAGAAAACCCGTGAACTGGACGACAAGAAAACCGGGGCGCAGGAAATCAAACATATCCGTGAATATGCCGCCGCTTTGATTAACGAAAGCCTGGCCGGTTCCGGCAGTAATGAGCGGGTGGATTCTCGCAGCAATAAAGCCAGAGGCATAGAGCAACTGCCCACCCAGCATTTAGGGGTGGAAGCCGCAGCCAAGGAGCGACGCGGGGAACATAGCCGCATCGGCGACCATAACCGCGATATAACCAGCCGCAACCGCAAGATAAAGGCACTCCAGAAAGACCGCGCCGCCCTCGATGCCGATATAACCCGCGAGCAAGACCCGACCGCCTACCGCGCCCAGCATTACGATATGGCAAGGCGGCAATATGCGGCAATCAAGAAACCCAAAACCGCCACAGCCGCGCGGCAAATCTGCGAAAGCGCGGGCTATGAGTTTATCCGCAAGCGCAGAAACCAGTACGGCATAGAGCCGCCCGCAACTCCGCCGATAAATCCATTTGACCCAACGCCGGGCGGCTCACATTCTACCCGTATAAAAAAGCAAAGGGAGATACAGGATAGGGGAATGGATAGATAAGCAACCAAGGAAACACTGGGGAAATAATATATTTATCTTGATTTGCTTTTGTTGTAGGTTGATAGGGAACAGCAATTCAGAAATAGCCGAGGTTTAACCATGCAGCAGATTTTTCCTCATCCCGAAGTTATCGGGACATTCCACCAGTTCGGTTCGTTCGGTGTGCCTTATCAGGTTATGCGCCCGGTACGGGAAACAGAAAAGGGGTGGACAGTCGAGATTGAGATCCCAGAGACTGGGGAACGCCTTGAATACAGCCTTGACGACGTTCTTAACGACCCAGAGGCGCAGTGATGTTTGCTATTGCTTTCGATTTGGTGGTGAAAGACACCGTTGCACATCACCCGAAGGGTGTTCCCGCCGCCTATGCCGACATCGGCGCGGCACTGGCTGAATACGGATTTCGGCGGGTACAGGGAAGCCTTTATGTTTGCGAAAACGAGGATATGGCTAACCTCATGGATGCAATTGACGCACTTACGGCGTTGCCGTGGTTTCCTGCATCGGTGCGCGACCTCCGCGCCTTTCGCGTTGAACAATGGTCAGATTTCACCAATCGGGTGAAGCGGAAACGCTAGTTTCTTCATTCCATAATCTCCCCTTTCCCCGCTTTTGCCTAACGCCCTGTATGGGCGTTTTTGTCCCTGATTTATGGCACAGATAAGGCTTTGAATTATCAGCACCGCCCGCTTGTGTCAAATCTCTTGATTTACGGCATAGGTGCAGGAGGGCGGATTTTTTGCTTGACTCTAAGTGTTAAGCTGGACAGTCTAGTAAAAGACAACCATTACGAAGTAATACCTTGTATGTTGACACTGGGTCAAGCAGCCAAAGAGACCGGAAAGAGCAAGACCGCAATTACCAGACTTGAAGGAGGACAATACCGAATAGACCCCGCAGAGCTTTTTAGGGTTTACCAGTCAATAGACCGGAAGCCTGATGGTAAAGGTGTGCACAGCGAGACTCCCCAAGAGGCAGCAGGTTTACAGAGGGAAACCGAGCTTTTGCGGGAACTTGTGACGCAAATCAAGGAGGAACGCGACGACCTGCGGCGGCGCCTTGATAACGCAGAGGCAGCAAGGCAGAGAGAGGCGGACGCGAGAGAACAAGCTGCTGCCGAGCTTCGCCGTTTAACTCTAATGCTCACCGACCAGCGACCACCGCCGCCCACGTCCGAGGGAACATCATCACCAGTAGTAGATGCGGGCAAGGGGGGGCTGTGGGAAAAGCTCTTCGGTAGGGCAACGCAGTGAAGATGGCGGTCTAGCTTACTATTTTCGTTGCACTCAGTGCTACCATATGTTATGTGTTAACTATGACTGTACAAGAGACATCACGGATTTTTAAGACTTCTTGGTTTGCTAAGGCAGCCAGAAAATCCCATATCAGTGACGAAGAACTTTGTGCGGCAATTCGGCAGGTAATGAAGGGACAGGCAGACGATTTAGGCGGTGGAGTATTTAAGAAACGGCTAAATGACAATATGTATCGTTCTATAATCATTGCGAAGGGCGGAAGGTATTGGATATATACCTATCTGTTTGCCAAAAAAGATAGAGATAACATAGATATAGATGAGCTTGTTGGATTCAAAAAACTGGCAAACCTATATAGTCGTCAGAGTGATGCCGCTATTGATGCCGAAATAAAAAACGGTGACTTAATGGAGATTTGCAATGTCCAATAAACATAAATTTAAGAGCGATGCTTTTGAAGCTATTCACAGTGCTGCTAGCGGATTATACCGTGTTGGTGCAGTCGATAAAGAAACGATGCGCGATTTTGATGAATCGTGCCTTTCAGTTCCGCCAGAAATAGAGCCACAGCAGATAAAAAGCATTCGTGAAAATAACCATGTAAGCCAGCCTATTTTTGCCCGTTATCTGAATACCAGTGAATCAACAATACAGAAATGGGAAACCGGCGCAAAACGTCCAAGTGGAATGGCACTAAAGCTATTAACAATAGTAAAAAAGCATGGCATAAAAATACTTGCTTAAGAATTGAGAATAAGATTATTGTTTCTGGTGATTAAGCACGTTCCAGAGTCATAAACCTTTATCCGAAAGGAAAGATTAGACATGAGTGACGACGCAACAGGCGATGACAGCAAGTCGCTGTTAGAAAGACGGCAGAAACAAATTTCTTGACGGATTCAATATATTCACAAGTGACCCAAAACGAGATGATTTGGCTTTTATCGCACGAGAACTTGTGCTTTGCACATTGCCACATAGCGACCCTGGCGATGTTCCGGCGTGGAGTCGTAAAAACGGAAATTTAACACTCGGTATTCAGCCAGGTTTTAATTACAAAACTGGCAAGAGCTACGGCTATCCATACGGCACTATCCCGCGTTTACTATTGGTTTGGATTGTTACCGAAATCCTTCGTACTAAAAGCCGTCATCTTGAACTAGGAATCCGCCTAACCGACTTCATGGCAACACTTGGCTTGAACACTTCAAATGGAAGTATTGGGGCAAAGCGCAGTGATGCCCGCCGTTTACGCGAACAAATGGAACGGCTTTTTAATGCAATTATCAGTTTTGACTATTCCAAGAGCGGTAACGCCAGTTCTGGCACTGCATGGCTAAATATGCAGGTGGCCCCAAAAGGTATGTTATGGTGGAGCGAAAAAGACCCAGATGCTACGACTTTTGGGAGCTGGATTGATGTTGGCGAGGAGTTTTATAAAGCGGTAATGGCGAACCCATACCCGCTAGATATTAGGGTTTTACGTCATATCAAAGACAGTGCTTTAGGGATAGACCTTTACACGATTTTGAACCGCGAGGCATACCGCGCCAGAAAGGAAGGAAAACCGCGTTTTCTAGCGTGGGAATGGCTTCATGCCCAAACTGGTAATGAGTGTGCGGATATTAGGAATTTCCGTCGCAATGCCCTAGTGCAACTCAAGCAAATTCTTGAAGTTCATAGCGGGTTGATTTTGAGCGTTCAGGCAGGGCGACGCGGGCAGCTTGCAGGATTGGTGATAAGCAACCTTTCTACCCCGTCTATCCGTGCTGAGCAGTTTCGTTCCGACCCGCCGGTCGTGGCAAGAAGCGAAACCGCCCCGCCTGCTTTGACGATGGTTGCCCCAACCCCTGCCCCAATCAAGCCACAACTCAAACCCACCACGATTGAAGGCTTCCGCGAGCGTTACCCCTACCTTGACCCCTACGATTGCAAATACGCCTTTGACGTGTGGCTAGAAAGCAAGGCCGAGGACGACCAACCCAAGCACTACGACAAGGCGTTTCTTGGCTTCGCGTCCAAGTGGGTGAAGGGCAAGCTCTAGCCACTGCCCAACCCCTGAAACAACCACAAGAGCCGGTTGGCGTGAGCCTTCCGGCTTTTTTCTTGGGGATAAGCGCATGGAAAACTAAAGTTATCCCAGATGAATTTGTACACCCTAAAGGGGATGAATTTGTACACCCTATCTATATATAATCATTCTTTAGAAAAATCATCTGTAATTGATACGCCGTCACCTGTGGATAACTCACTGCGGAAGGTTTCAATTTTTTGTTACATAGTGAAGATTGATACGGACACCTCCCGACCAGTCAGCAAAAACAAGGGCGGGCTATGGGAAAAGCTTTTCGGTCGTTCTTTTGTTTGATGCTATGGGATTTCGCTTGCAAATGATATTTACAAGGTGTAAATAATAAAAATGAAATACACTTGGGACGAAAACAAAAACCGTCGCAATATTGAACAGCATGGAATTGCTTTCAGTGATGCGGTAAGGATTTTTGAAGGAGCGACCCTGGAGACAGAAGACAGCCGTTTTGAATACGGCGAAATTCGTATTTATGCGATTGGTCTTATGAACGGTTTGGAAATATCGGTTATTTATACCGATAGAAACGATGATGAACGACGAATTATCTCAGCGAGGAGGGCAGAACCACATGAAAGACGAACATATTGGAAAAGCCGTAGCCAATACTGACGGTGGGACGGATTGGGAGAGGTTACGCAATATGAGCGATGAAGAAATACACGCTTCCGCGCTCGCCGACCCTGACGCACCGCCAACCGATGAAGCATTTTGGCAAAATGCAAAATTAGTCTTTCCCGAAGCGAAAGAAACCGTGACTATCAGGCTTGATAGTGAAATGCTGAAATGGTTTAAGGAAAAAGGTAGGGGTTATCAAACCCGGATAAATGCCGTGCTGTGTGCTTATATGAAAGCACAAAGAAGTCATAAACCACAGAGCAGCTAATCTAGGCGCATGGTTAAGCCAATGACCGAAGCAAAACCCCTTACCAGATCCCATCAAAAGATCCTTGATGCGGCTTGCTCAATCTGGGGTGATGAGGCAACCGCCAGCGATGCGGCTTACATGGCGCGGGAGTTGGTGCAATGCACCTTGCCACACAGAAATCCGGGCGAAGTGCCAACCTGGAGCAGAAGAAATGGAAATTTAGTTCTCACCATTCAGGCGGGCTATAAGCAAGACCCAAAAACTGGGAAAAGCGTGTTTATCGGGCATCCTTACGGCACAATCCCCCGCCTGTTGTTGTTTTGGATGGTGAGCGAAGCGGTACGCACCAAAAGCCCGCACCTTGAACTTGGTAGCAGCCTCAGCGAATTTATGGACGAGCTAGGGCTTGATGCCGGCAGAGGGGGAAAACGCAGCGATGCAACCCGCTTAAAAAATCAGATGGAAAGGTTATTTAGGTCAAGATTTAGTTTTGAGAAAAATACTACAGAAGGAAAAATAAATAGGTCTGCATGGCTTGATATGCAGGTTGCACCAAAAGGGGAATTCTGGTGGACTGAGAAAGAACCCGAGCAAGGTAGCCTTTTCAAAAGCTGGATTGAATTAGGTCAGGATTTTTACCAAGCTATCACCGCCGCCCCGGTGCCGGTGGATATGCGCGCCCTGCGCGCATTGAAGAAATCACCACTTGCCCTCGACCTTTACGCCTGGCTTACCTATACGGCGTTCAGGGCGCATAAAAACGGGGAAACCATTTTCATCGTATGGGAACAACTGCATGACCAGATGGGTGGGGATTACGAACATATCCAGCATTTTAGGGCGAAGGTAAAAGCCGCTCTCGCTAAAATCATGATTGTTTACCCCAAGCTCAGGCTTGGCAAACGGCAAGGCGGAATTGAAGTTTTACCCGAGAGCCTGCCCGCCCTGCAACCACGCGGTGAGACCATCGAGGGAACGGCAACCAGAGTGCCAACCCCTGAGCCGGTCGCGGCTGCCGCCGCCCAGCCGCCAGCAGGCAAGCACCTCACCCCCGCCACCATAGAAAAATTCCGCGCCCGCTTCCCGCGCTTTGATGTCTACGCCTGCGAAGCCGACTTCCGGCACTGGCTGGCGAGCAAAGCCAGCGAGCAGCCGCGCAACTTTCAAGCCGCCTTTTTGGGCTTCGCCGAGAAGTGGACGACGGGCAAAATTTAACACCTTGCCCCCTACGCTGAAACACTCCCCCTCATAAAAACCCTACTTTTCGATAAGACAATTACGCTCACCCAACTTGTTGAAAAGTCAGTGATTTAAAAAGTTATCCACGCTGAAACGGTGTCCCCCCATACGCTGAAACGGTGTCCCCCCACCTTATATATCTAGATCTCCCTGTAGTTAAAAAATCCTGTAGTTGATGCGCCACCCCCTGGGGATAACTCAAAAATCGACCCCCAGAAGGGCAGTAGGGAAGAGCCGGGCAACACCTCTGCCAACAACGATCGCGAGATAAAAATGAGTTCGCTTCGCTCACAGCTTGATTGAATGTGGGGGGCTAACGCCGCCCCCCACACCCCCGCGCCTGGTTCTGCCCTGTTTTTGCTTTGCCGAGGGCATGGCTAGCTCTGTTTTGGGCAGAGGGAGAAAAAAATGGTTGGGGATGAGATGCTTCCGGGTGTGGGGGCAAGAACAGGGCATAGAAGCCCCGTAAACGGCTTAAGGAGAAGCGAAAGAGAGGATGGGGCTAGGGGAGGGCGTAAAACGCCTTGCCAACGCCTAGGGACGCTCTAATGGGTTTTTAGAGGGGTGGTGAGGCACGGTCACGGGTTTAATCGGGTAGGACAGGGGAACACGCCTCGCCCTTTTGGCATTCAGGATGGGGGTGGAACGAGCGGATAGGGCAAAAACCGCATTAGAAGCCCGCAGAGGCGTTTTTTCACCTGTCGGCTACCTACCTAGCGGCAAGGTCTGTTTCGCGTCTCTACGGTCAATTTTGACCCCTTCCTGCACGAATTTTTTCTCCCTCTGCCCAGCTTAGGTGGTGTGGGGGCGATGCCCCCACCCTTTTTCAAAAAACTTGGTGAGCGTAAGCGAACGCCTTTTCTGTCGCTTGTCTTCGCCGCCGCCTGCTTGCATTCTGCCCCAATCCTTTGCGGATTTACGGGTAAAAGCCGCCATGCTCAACCATCTTTACAAGCCATCCTCCCCCCTCCTGCACCTGTCGGCGCGCGACCGCTGGACGCTCGACGATGCATACATGGGCACGTTCATTGTCGGCGGCACGGGGAGCGGCAAAACGTCGGGTAGCGGCAGAGCGATAGCCCATGCCTTCCTACGGGCTGGCTTTGGTGGGCTGGTGCTGTGCGCCAAACCCGAGGAGGCGGATTTATGGCGCAGATATGCCGCAGAAACCGGAAGGCGCAAAAGCCTGGTTATTACTGGTCATGCCGATAAAACTGATTAAAGCGATGCGCCGGAAACAGAAGAAACTGACAGTTTAGAAGTCGAGGCAATAGCCAGCGATACAGAGCCGGAACAAAACTCACTAACCAGCGAGGCAGGCAGCAATGAATAAATGGCAGCGGGCAGGGGCAGGCGTTTACGGAGCGATAGAAAACGCCCTTGATGATTTGCGGCATAATTGGGAAAGATTATGGTTCGACCGCAAGATTACGGGGGAAGTCAATGTTTTTCCTTCCATTCACCAGGAGCAAAACACGGGAGAAGTATTCGACAAATATTTTGCCAGGGAGCAAGAATCCCCCGTGCCTGAACCGGGGAAAGACATCGGGCAGGATATAGAACGCTAAAGTTTTTCCTCCCTCTGCCCAATATTCCATGATATAAAACCAGTCAGGAAAGGAAGGTATATGACAACTGTGCAAGTAACCCTTAATCTGCCCGATAGTCTGGCTAAGGCGGCTGCCGGCGCTGGCTTGCTTAAGCCTGACGCACTCGAAAAGCTGCTTAGCGAAGCGGTGCGGCGCAAGGGGATAGACGAATTTTTTGCCGCCGCCGACAGTTTAGCCGGGGCGAACTATCCGCCCCTGAGCTTGGAAGCCATACAAGAGGAAGTAAAAGCAGTACGCTCCGCGAGAAGACAAAGCGCGGATAAATGAGAGTAGTGTTAGATAGCAATGTCATAGTATCGGGCATAATCTGGGGAGGAATACCGCGCAAAATCCTAGACCTGGCGCGTGACAAGCACATTACCCTATATACGACCCCCGAGCTTCTGGAAGAGTTAGCCGACGTATTGTCCCGCGATAAATTCGCCGCGCTGCTTGCTGCCCGTGGACTCACGGCGGATAAAATCATGAACGGCTATGCACTGCTTTCCTATGTGATTTCCGCCGCCCCCGTTTCCCGTATCGTTCCTGCCGATGCGGATGATGATGCAGTCATGGCTTGCGCTATCGCGGCACATGCAAACCTCATCGCCACGGGGGATAAGGACTTACTGGTTCTCAATCCATTCCAAAATATTGCCATATTGAAACCCACCGAAGCCTTGCGGAAAATCGCGGAACATTGCGGGCTTGCGTTTTGACGCCACTACCACGGCAAAACGTCTTTCCGAAAACTCGCCCGTGAAATCGCCACGGGCAAAAATCCCCGCCTCACCTTCCCCCCTAGCTTGCGGGGGTAGCCGTTTTGTCTGGCGCGTCCTTTTTCCCTCCCTCTGCCCGCCTTTCTTCCTTTGCGACGGTGAGACCAAACATTGCCCTATCGTCGGAACGGGTAAGGAAGCTGTCCAGCAACTTGTAAAGCTCCTTCCTGAACTCTAGCCGCTTTTCTGCTTCATCGAGGACGGCAGCCCCGGCAAGAATTTTGCGCCGCGTATCGGCTTTGCGTTTTTTGGCGTTCTCGCGGTTTTGCTCCTGCTTGATGCGTTCCTCCAATGCCTTGCGTTGCGCTATCAGCTTTTGCAGTTTTTCACTTGCCATAAATTCCCCGCTTGGTTTCTGCCGTGTTGGTTTTTGCTTGTGTAATTTTCTATCATACTGTCTGCTTCGTATCCATCTCCACAGCATAGGGCAGCAGAGATGACCCGCCCAGCCAGCAGCACAGAACACCCTTTTAAAAGCGCACTTATGCAAACTAGTTTGCATGTGCGGCATGGCGTTCCCCCTGCACCTCCGGCAAGAGGGCGCTTCCCCATTTCCAATTCCCCCCGGAGGACGCGGAGCCACGTACCCGGTTGCGAGGCGTCCAAATGACGACGGGAGGCGGCTGGTACCATTGCAGCGTGAAGCCGGTCAGCCGGAGTGAAGGTCGTTCCGTGGTAGCGGCTGCTGCCTACCGTTCTGGCGAGCGCCTGCACGACAATCAGACCGGCCTGACCCATGACTACACCCGCCGCGAAGGGGTGGAAGCCGCGTTCATCGTTGCCCCCGATCATGCGCCAGCATGGGCGCAGGATTGGGAAAAGCTCTGGAACGCCGCCGAGACTGCGGAGAAGCGCATCAACAGCCAGACCGCCCGCGAGATCGAATTAGCCCTGCCCGCTTCGGTGAGCGCCGGAGAACGGGAGAAGATAGCCCGCAAGCTGGCGGGTTATCTGGTGGAGCGTTATGGGGTAGCGGCGGCGGTTGCCCTGCATCGTCCCTCAAGGCAGGGCGACGAGCGGAATTATCACGCGCATATATTGATGACCACCCGGCGCATGGAGGCGGAAGGTCTGGGGAAGAAAACCCGTGAGCTTGACGACAAAAAGACCGGGGGGCAGGAAATAAAACATATCCGGGAATATGCTGCCGCCCTGATTAACGAAAGCCTTGCCGGTTCCGGCAGTAATGAACGGGTAGACCATCGGAGTTTTAAGGAAAGGGGAGCAGAGCTATTGCCTACCCAGCATCTAGGGGTGGAGGCTTCCGCCAAGGAGCGGCGGGGAGAGAATAGCAGGATAGGTGACTTTAACCGCGATGTTAGCCGAAGGAACCGGAATATAAAGGCGCTACAGCAGGAACGCGCTGCCCTCGATATTAAGATAAGCAAAGAGAAGGAACCGCAATCCCTGCGCGACCAGCATTATAGCGGAGTAAGGGAACAGCAAGCGCTGATGAAGAACAAGAAAATAGCCAGAGCCGTGCGCCAGGTATGCGAAGACGCGGGGTATGAGAATTTGCGGAAAAGACTTATCAGGAAACCGGTAATCGAACCGCCGATAAACCCCCTTGATCCGACGCCTGGCAGTTCCTATCTTGCGAGGCTACGGCGTCAGGAATTAGTGAGCGATATAAGCCGATGAGTGAAGTAAAAGACGACCTTAGCCGGTTACTGGAACTGAAAACCGGAGTTTCCAAACCGATAGAAAAGCGTTCTTCCCCTCTGCCCGTTATCCTTGAAGAGGAGGAATTACCCGCAGAGGATAACCCGGTATACGGGTTTGACCGAACCCGCAAGCCCAAGATGATGCTGTCATTCAGGAGGGCGAACAAAACCACCCGGCATATACCCTACCACCATATCTACATGGTGGACGAAACCGGGGGCAGGTTCATCACGGTCTACACCGCCGCCTGTTCCGTCACCATCGAGGGCGAGAACCTCGAAGCCATTTCCCGGCACATCAAGCGGGGCGATCTTTCCTACATACAGGAAGGCACAGCCACCGCCCCCGATGGCGCAAAGGTGGACGCGATAAAGTTTGAAGCGCCGGGGGAGTAGGAGGCGGGGGGCTTTAGCTCTTGATGGGATGGCGTTCTGCTTGTACTGTTCTGAGAACTAGCAAAAGAACGAAGCAGAACCCAAAAAGAACGGGAAGGGAGAACCATGTATTTAAGCCTTAGTCAGGCGGCCAAAGAGACGGGAAAAAGCAAAAGCGTCATTGCAAATGCTTTGAAAAATGGCCGTATAAGCGGACGGAGAACGGAGCAAGGAGGATGGGAAATTGACCCCGCCGAATTGTTTAGGGTGTTCTCGCCAAAGAACGCCTTAGGTAGTTCTAAAGAACAATGCAGTACGGGGGAAGAACCCACGCAGAACGCCCTATTAGAGCAAGAAGTAAGACACCTTCGGGAGCAACTGGAACGAGAACGCCGATTTGCGGCAGAGAAGGAAGAAACCATCGACGACTTGCGCCGCCGTCTCGACCAATCGGAGGCAGAGCGTCGGGAAACGCAAGTACGATTAACCGCGCTCCTGACGCACCAGCAGGAACAGGCGAAGGCGCCGGAGCCGAAGGCCGAGGGCGGGAAGGGGGCGCTATGGGAAAAGCTTTTCGGGAAGGGGTAGTACAGCTAAATAGAGATGTGTGATTCTTCGCTGTGATGTCGGATAGTCACACACACATCAATATCCTTATCGAGACGATTAAGAATTGTCATCAGTCGGTCAATGGTGAAGCGGTCGAGTTTGGCCCTGCGGATACGGGAAAAGTCGGCGGCGGCAACGCCGGTGATGTCTTCGGCCTTGCGCACCGTTAGGGCGCGGTCATCCAGAATGCCGATTATTTCAGCGGCGAGTAATGCCTTGAGTTGTTCGGCGTCGGCATTTGGATGGTTAAAATCAGCGAAGACATTGCCACTGCCACGGACAATTTCGATAGGCTTATTAGTGTTCATTTCAGTGTCTCCCTAAGTTGTTTTATTCGTTCATGTATAAGGTCAATCTCATGTTTTGGAGTTTTTATGCCTTGCGTTGATTTTTTCTGAAAGGCATGAATTACCCATATTTCTTCCCCTATCTGGACGGCGTAAACGACGCGGAAGGCGTCCCCGCGATGGCGGAGGACAATTTCCATGACTCCGCTGTCGAAGCCGCGTAACGGTTTTACATGTTCGGCGGTTCTTCCTTCGGCGGCGATAGTCAGAGCGCGGAAGGCAGCGGTTTTAACCTGGTAGGGAAACTCCTCAAAGTCCTTCCTTGCTGCCTTGACCCATGAAATAGGCCGGGTTGGTTTTGTCATGTAGTAGCCTTTCCCATTAAAGTTGTCATAACTGACAACATAATACAAGCAGAAAAATCATGCTCCCGGCAGTCGTGTAATGGGCGTTATGGAAAATATCCACTACTTTTTTATAATTATAGTCTTGCAATCAATGTATTGATGAGGTACGAATGACAGGGTTACGTCACGCAACCCAAGGGGCAGAAGCATGAACACACAAGCAACCATCGACCACGGCACCCTGTCGCGCCTTGTGGAGGCCGGAGCCGTCCGCGCCGCTCATGTCATCGGGCAGGCCGGGGGTTGGGTTCTTTCCTTCAAGTACGGCATGGCCGAGCGGTTTCTTGCCGCCCAGCGTAGCGGTAAGGTTCGGCTGTTCCGCAAGCTGGAGACCGTGGTGGACTACCTCAAGGGCTTGGGCGTCAGCCGCTTCGAGGTGGACGCCAGCGGCTACGACGCGGCGGCGGCCAAGGAACGCCCCAAGCGCCCCGACCGCGCCGAGGCGCTGCGGAAGGCGCACGAGGCCGCCGAACATGACCGCTGGTTCCGGGAACAAGTGCAGCAGGCGCTTGATGAAGCCGACGCGCCGGGGGCGGCGCTGATTCCCCATGAAGAAGTCAAGGCAAGGTGGGTGGCAAAACGCGCCCAACTATTAGCCCGCGCCGAGGGAACCGATTCTTGATTCTGAACTGGACAAAGCTAGCCGAGAGCGACAGGGACGGCCATATCGACACCGCTTCACCCGCTTAGTGAAATCAGACCACTGTTCAACGCGGAAGGCTCGGATATCCCGCACTGACGGAGGAAACCACGGCAAAGCGGTGAGCGCGTCGATTGCGTCCATGAGGTTAGCCATATCCTCGTTTTCGCAAACGTAAAGACTTCCCTGTACCCGGCTGAATCCGTACTCGGCCAGCGTAGTGCCGATATCGGCGTAAACGACTTGAACGCCTTTTGGATGATGCTCGGCGGTATCCTTTACCACTAGGTCGAAAGCTATGGCGAACATCACTGAGCCTCTGGGTCGTTGAGGACGGCATCAAGGCTATATTCGAGGCGTTCGCCGGATTCCGGTATCTCAATTTCCACCGTCCATCCCTTTTCGGTTTCCCGCGCCGGGCGTACAACCTGATAAGGCACACCGAGCGGCCCAAACTGATGGAACGTTCCGATAATTTCAGGATGCGGAAATGCTTGCTGCATGGGTTTACTCTGCCTTCTTGGAAAGAGTTGATATAGATTTTTTTGTTTTACTCTACCGCATAACCGCTTAAAAATCTCTAAAAAACTTAATCATTCCGTTTCAAATATCCGCTTCCCCCTTCGGGGGACGGGAGGGGGGATATAAAAAACTGTGAGCGCGGTAATTTCCTGTGCAATAGGATTCTATTGGAACGACAAAGCCGCCTCAAAGGGCGGCTTTGGGAAGTTATTTCACTCCGTGCAGTTTGGAGCGTCCCCGCTTGAACTGCGAGGCTAACATAGCGAATTATCCGACATGATGAAAGGCAAAATATGAGCGATAACGAAGAACAAAAAACAGAAAAGCCTAATCCGCTGACCAAGTCTCATCAAAAAATTCTCGATGCGGCTTGCTCAATCTGGGGCGAGGGGGCAACCGCTAAGGATGCCGCCTATATGGCGCGGGAACTGGTGCAATGCACCCTGCCACACCGTAATCCCGGTGCAGTGCCTACATGGAGTAGAAGAAACGGAAGTCTAGTCCTCACCATTCAGGCAGGCTATAAGCTCGACCATAAAACGGGAAACAGGGTATTTATAGGACATCCATACGGCACAATTCCACGTCTTTTGCTATTTTGGATGGTAAGCGAAGCCATACGCACTAAAAGCCCACGGCTCGAACTAGGAAATAGCCTAAACGAGTTTATGGAAGAACTTGGTTTAAGTTCCTATACAGGGCGAGGTAAACGGGGGGATGCAACCCGCCTTAAAAATCAGATGGAGAGGCTATTTAATGCCTTTATCAGTTTTGAGGGACAAATTACCAAGGACGGCAGAACAGGAAACGCCCGCCTGAATATGGCGGTTGCTGAAAAAACGGTGTTTTGGTGGAGCGATAAGTTACCAGAACATTCAACATTGTTTAATAACTATATTGAACTAGGTCAGAGGTTTTTTGAAGCTATCACCGCCGCGCCGGTTCCGGTGGATATGCGCGCCCTTCGCGCCTTAAAACAATCACCGCTTGCCCTTGATTTGTACGTATGGCTTACCTATACGGCATTTAGGGCGCATAAAAGCGGGGAACCTATATTCGTTTCATGGGAACAACTGCATAACCAGATGGGCGGGGATTATTCGGATATTGAGGATTTCCGCAAAAAGGGGGTAAAACAAGCCCTGGCAAAAATCATGGTGGTTTATCCCAAGCTTAAGCTTGGAAAGCGGCTGGGTGGGATAGAGGTGTTACCCGAGAGCTTGCCCGCCCTGCAACCACGGGGGGAGACCATCGAGGGAAGGGCAACGCGAGTGCCCACCCCTGAGCCTGTCACTCCTGCCGTCACCTCGCCCCCGGCAGGTAAGCACCTCACCCCCGCCACCATCGAAAAATTCCGCTTCCGGTTCCCGCGCTTTGACGTGTACGCCTGTGAAGCCGATTTCCGGCACTGGTTAGAGACGAAAGCCAGCGAACAACCGCGCAACTTCCAATCCGCTTTTTTGGGCTTCGCCGAGAAGTGGACGGCGAACAAAATTTAACGCCTTCCCCCCCCACGATGAAACGGTAGCCCGCCGTTTTTACCCTGTTGAAAACCCGTGTATTTGGAAAGTTATCCTGGGTGAAATGCTCCCCCCCTTGATGGGTGAAATGCTCCCCCCCTTGATGGGTGAAATGCTCCCCCCCCACTTTATATATCTAGTAATCTCTCTGTAGTTAAAAATCCTGTAGTTGATGGGCGGCGGCCTGTGGATAACTCGCCAAACCGACTTGAACGAGCCGCGCCGGATGGATAAAAAGGAGTTCGCTTCGCTCACAACTGTTTGCAATGGGGGCTTGCCGCCCCCACACCCCCGCATTAGGGCAGTAGGGAATGGGCTGGACGGCCAGCGGTAAGAAATTACCTCAGTGAACACGGAGAGACCGCAATGGGCAGAAGGAGAAAAAATGGGTGACGACAGGGGAGAGCTAGAGGCGTTCAAGGAACTGAACCTGGCCGAACTGGCGAGCGCCTACGGCTATGAACTCGACCGGAGGGAAAGCGGCCGCTGCAATCTGGTCATGCGCCACCCCGACGGCGACAAGGTGATTATCGCTACCGGGCTGGACGGCCACGGCATCTTCTACAGCACCCGCACCGACCGCAGTGGCAGCGTTATCGACTTCGTGATGTTCCGCAAGCGCCCCCCGGAAGGAAAAGACTGGAACGATGTAATCAAACCGGCTACATGGACAGAACGCAGACCTTCCACCCAAGGCGGATGGAGCCGCTAAATTCCACCCCCGTCAAAAACCGCCATATTTGCCCGTAGAGCATCTTTTTGCCTTTTGGCTACCTACCCTAGCAGCAAGGTGCATTTCGTTGCTGTACGGGCAAATTTACCCCCTTCCCGCGCAGATTTTTTCTCCTTCTGCCCAACTCCTCCCTTTTCGCTTCCACAACGGTTGAAGTATGAGGACGACGAAGCGTGAGTTTCCCATCCCCCCGTTTAATCCTTCCCCGTTGACGTTTCCTGTTCTTGTTCCGTCCCTTCCGCTTCCTCCGGCGGGGGCGGTGGTACGGGCGGCGAGAGGATAAGCGCCTGTAAGTGTGCAGGTAGTTGGCGGATGATTTGCTTTTCCCCCTCGTAACGCCCCCCGGTTTTGGCGGCAATCTTCACCACCGGCGGTTTTTTGGGTCTGGGAACGGGTCGCGTTCGGGCGCGTGGATACCACGCGGCCAGGGTGCGAACCTGCCGGGTGAAGATTTTGGCAAAGACGGTCAGCAGGATGAGGAAGACGGCAATCGGCAACCAGGCGGGATTGATGACGAAGCAGGAATAAATAATCCAGCCGGTGACCACCCAGCCCCCCAGAGGCGGACGCATGAGCAGACAAACCAGCCAGAAGAGCCAGAGCGCAAGCTGTACCGGCAGCCAGAGCATGCGCAGGAGATAGCCGACGAGGGAAAAATGTCCGGTTTGCCGCCAGTAGAGGACTAGGACGAGGGCGGCGATGATGCCGCCGAGGGTAAGCGCCTGTTCACCGGAGGCGGAAACATGGCCGAGGTAGGGAAGGTAAATCTTCATCCGTCAGGGGTGCTGATAGGCCGAATTTGGGCAGAGGGAGGAAAAAGGGGTATGGGGATTCAGCAAGAAACCCATTACCAGTCGACCATATTTGCCCGTAGAGCGACGAAATGCACCTTGCTGCTAGGAAGGTAGCTAAAAGGCAAAACAAACGCTCTATGGGCTTCTATGGCGTTTTATGGTGAATCATCGCTGTTTGAAGCTACAGAGCAGCCACGGCGCGGAATTGTGCTGCCAGATACGCCCGGTCTGGGTAACGACGCCATCCACCCGGTAACCGTTGCGCCAGCCGCCCATACGCAGCCCGGTACCGAAGAAAGCGGGCTGGAGCAGGTAATCAATCACCTCCTGTTGCCCGCCGCCGTGGCTGGTACTACCGCCCTTGCCCCATGATTCCCCTGATGATTGGCTCCATGAGCCGCCGGTACTGCCACCCTGCCCCGTTCCGGTGGGGGCGGTATGGGAATAACTGCTGCCGCTGTTGCTGGAATAGCCCTGACTCCAGTTTGTCCCTTGCGAATGGTTCCAGCTTTGGCGGTATTGAAGCCCCTTGCCGATACTATCCGCCGCCCAGTTCTGGGTAGTGCTATCGCGGCAGGCGTGAATAATCGCGGTCTGGAAGTTATTTAACAGGGCGTTAATGGTTTCATGGGGCAGGGTACTCCGCACCGCGTCCCGCAAAGCGGGGACGCTTTGCGTCATGTACACCGTACAGGCGCGGCTACTGCGCGCCGTACTCTGAAACTCGGCATCGTAGGAGGAGGCGAATAGCTGGTATTCGTCCGCCCAGAGGAAACAGGGGCGGGTATTGGCATCGACCTGGCGGCGTTCTGTCGCCCTTTGCCATGCGTACTTGAAAATATGCTGAGCCAGCATCCCGCCGCGTTGCCAGATTTTCAAGGGGAAATCGAGAACGATGACCGCGCCGTAATGGGACATCTCCGGGACGGTGGTGGTATCGGTACAGAATATCCTTGCCAGTTCCCCCTTCTGAAAATCCATTACCATCGCTTCCAGCGTGGCGATGATGTTGGTTTTAGTCTTGGCGTCGAGTCCGGCGAAGGCTTGCCCCCGAAAATAGCGCAGCACGGCGGCCATATCGTTACTGTCGGCGGGACGCGCCGGATTCTTTGCCGCTCGTTCCAGGGTGCGGAAATGAAACGAGCCTTGCCGCCATTCCGGACTGTTGAACTCGGTTTCATCCCTTGCCGCCGAATGGATGAAGTCCATCAACTCCGGGAAGCGTAACCTTCCATGTGCGGCATAGAGGGCGTCAATGGAGTGGGAAAGCAGCAGGCGCACCGAGTTACGCCAGAAAGATTCATCGGCCTTGACCCCATCGGCGGCCTGCATAGCTTCGTAGACCTTCAAGAGCGCTTCGAGGGCAAAGGGAGTGCTGCTACCGCCTCCGTCGATCCGGGATAACTCGTACTCAAGGAAATTGAAGCGCCGCTCTCCCTTGCCGCCGAGGATGATGAGGGAGCTTTCCCGCCCGGTTTTCCGTGCGTAGCGCGTCCATAGCTCCGCCTCTCCCGGCTTGGCGCAGAGCACCAGCCCGCCGAACCCGGCACGCAGGAAGGCATGAGCCAGTGCCCGACCGGAACCGCTGGATTTGCCGCTACCCGTCCCCCCGAAGATGAACGCGCCCATATAGGCATCATCCAGCGTCCAGCCGTCCGCACCGGAGAACCAGAGCAGCGTATCAGTAGGCTTGTAGAGGTAGTTTCTAGCCACGGGGGGAGGGGGATTACCGGCAACCGGGCAAAAGCGTAACATGGACGCCCCATGAACGCTTATCAGTCAGGGCGGGGAAGCAATGAACAAATGGCAACGCTCCGGCGCCGGCATCTACGGCGCCATAGAAAACGCCCTCGATGACTTGCGCCACACCTGGGAGCGCTTCGCCTATGGGCGCAAGATTACCGGGGAAGTGGACATGTTCCCAAGCCCGGAGCGGCAGGAACCCCGGCTATCCACGGCGGAGATGTTCGACCGCCTCTATGGGCGTACCCCGGAGCGGGGGGAAGATGGCCGGGAGTCCCAAACGCAGCAGAGGGAGGAAGGGCAGGAAAGGGAAATAGATAGGTAAAAATATCCTTATGGTATAGAGATGGTGGAATTTCTAAAAATC
>Ga0233425_10005714_pt1 | contig 19321 bp, 15 predicted proteins | sample Watercolumn_Towu_2_FD_181712 | JGI IMG/M metagenome (GOLD analysis project Ga0233425, IMG submission 181712) | Freshwater microbial communities from Lake Towuti, South Sulawesi, Indonesia - Watercolumn_Towuti2014_140_MG | ecosystem: Environmental > Aquatic > Freshwater > Lake | place... | reverse complement strand
CGGATATACCGTGGGATCTACTGGGGTGGACTCTCCTTGGCACAGGTGCGTCCGCCGCAAGCGCGTCCATGTTCAACCAGCTGCTTGAACGCCGCCGAGACGCGCTGATGCAGCGCACTGCATCGCGTCCGCTGCCTCAGCGGCACATCGGGCCACTTCGAGTCTTCACCCTCGCGTGCGCGCTGGCCTACGCGGGCTGGGCAATTCTGGTGTGGAAGTCGGGTTGGATTCCCGCCCTGCTCGCCACTGGAAATGTGCTGGTGTACGCGCTGCTTTACACGCCGCTAAAGCCGCTGACTTCCCTCAACACACTCGTTGGCGCAGTGTGCGGTGCGGTACCGCCGATGGTGGGCTGGACCGCCGTGACCGGATCGCTGGATGCTGGCGCATGGGTTCTTGGCGGCATCCTCTTTGTCTGGCAGCTGCCCCACTTCATGGCGCTGGCGTGGATGTACCGCGAGGACTACGGTCGCGGTGGCTTCGCGATGCTTCCCGCACGGGATCCGAGCGGAAGTCTCACAGCCCAAACGATGCTGCTCACTTCGCTCACGCTCGTTCCGATGGCGTTGCTTGCGACCTTGCAGGGACTGGCCGGCGTGGTCTTTGCGCTCTGTGCCACGCTGCTGGGTCTTTGGCTTTCGTGGGAGAGTCTCCGCTTCCTACGCGAGCGATCGGATGCGATGGCGCGCCGCGTCTTTCTGGTGAGCATCGTGTATCTGCCGCTGCTGCTTCTGGTGATGGTGCTCGACAGAGGCCCGGTCTCGCCCGCTGTCGGCGTTCGTACTCGATTCGTGCTTGACGGCGAGAATGGCACCCTGCCGCGCGATCCTCAAACCATGACGAGCGAGCCCATTGGCGCAGGGCGTTCGTCGACATCACCGTGACCGGCGAATCCACAGAGATTCAGCGCATCACGCCGAGACCATCCCTAGCGTCCGCACGCTGGGTGATTGCGATCGCCGTTGCCGTTTCACTCGGGGTTGCACTCTTTGCCTTCTGGGGACCGCTGCAAGGCATGAAGGCGCCTGTCGGCGATGGACGCAACCCGGACACCTACGGATTCGATCTGTCCAATCTGAATGTTCCGCGAGAGTTGCTCGTTGGCTCTGGTCAGCCGCGCGACTTCCTGAAGCCGCTGAACGATCCGCAGGTGATCGCCGGCTCGGAGATTGCACCGCGAAATGCAGCCGAGCGGCAGAAGTATGCGGTGTCGACTGATCGCGTGGTGGGCATCATCGTGGGCAGCGAACAGCGTGCATACCCGCTGCAGCTGCTGAATGTGCATGAAGTGGTGCATGACACGCTCGGCGGTGTTCCCATCGCCGTGACCTACAGCCCGCTCTGCGACAGTGCGGTGGTTTTCGATCGGCGCGTGAACGGACGAACCCTGCGCTTCGGCGTCAGTGGACTTCTTCTGAACAACAATCTTGTGATGTACGACGCGCCACCCGATCCAGTTGGGACGGAGTCGGTTTCGTCGAGCCTCTGGTCACAGCTCGCATTCCGCGCCATCGCAGGACCAGCGGCCTCGCAGAATGCAAAGCTCACCATCATGCCGGGCACTCAGATCTGCACATGGGCGGCATGGTTGCTGCTTCATCCAGACACAACGGTCGCCCTTCCTGCCGACAACGATCGCCGCCGAATGAAGGGCATGGATTACGAGCGCTACTGGATCGAGGGCAGAGTGCAGTTCCCTGTTGGCACCATTCCCCTCCAGAACGCCGACGAACGCACCGTTCCGTTCAAGGAGATCGCGCCCACTGTTGCGCCTCTGTTACTGCAGGGGCTGGGTGATATGGCTCTCGTCATCGCGGTGCAGCGCGCCGATGGATGGCGCGTGCTTCCCATCGCGCAACTCGCACAGCTCGTTGATCCAGCTTCAGTCACGGCGGATTCAGCCGCGCTGGGCGTGCGCCAGAACTGGCGCGTTGTGCCGCAGCGCGGTGCGCTCATCGTGGGTTCGGAAGTACCCTCTGAGCTGCCAGTCATGGTCCCCTGCCGCTGGTTTGCGTGGCAGGCATTCCACCCATTCACGCCCAGCGCACCGTGACCTGACCGTCAGCGCGATCCGATCAGGAGTGTCGCGTACAGCACAAGCCAGATCGCATCGAGTGAGTGCCAGTAGATGCCACACACGACGATCCCATTGTGGCTCTCGCGGCTGTACTGCCCATCCTTCGCACGCGCGGCAACGACACCAAGCGCGTAGATCCCGCCGAGTACATGAAAGACATGAAGCGCGGTGAGGACATAGAAGGTCCACGCATACAGATTGTCCTGAATGCGAACCTGCTGCCACAGCGTCCACCATGCAATCCCCTGCAGGATCACGAAGGCAAAACCCAGCCAGTACGCAGCGCTGGCACTGCGAATGCAGGACTCCATTCGCCCCTGCCGTACTGCGCTGAGCGAGCGTTGCAGCGCAACGCTCGACGCAAGCAGCGACAGCGTGCTTGCCAGCAGCGTCCAAGGCAGTCCGGGCGTTCCTGCGGGTCGCCACTCACGCCCTTCCGGAGGGCTCAACCGCACGACGGCATAGCCAAGCATCGCCGCCGCGAAGAGCAGCGCGACAACCAGCACGAACAACCACATGCCCATGCGGGCGGCGCGTTCACGCGACAGCGCGGAGTTGAAAGGATCTCGTTCTTCGAGTGCTGCCACGGACCACGATCAATCGAGATCGCACGCGATCAAGGATTGATGTCTTCCTTCTGCAGGGCGACTGGCGCGCCTGGGGCATTCGCATCGAGCGTCTGCTGCGCGACCGGCGGGTTCCCCGTGTACTGACTCGCTCGGTACTGCCCCGTATCGAGCACACAAAATGCCATCATCAGAACGACAAACAGCGTGCACCCGACAAACACAAGCAGATTGAACGGCCGGTCCCAGCGAAGGTGCATGAAGAATGTTGCGACCAGCGCCGCCTTGACCACCGCAATGCCGATGGCGACCCAGATGTTGAACTCGCCGATGTCGATGTAGCGGACCGCGACGGTGATGGCCGTGAGAACCAACAGCGTAAGAGCCGTGAACAGCAGGGTGCTGACGGGGACAAGATGACCGACAAGCGGATGACCAGCCGCGTGTTCGCTTGCGTTCCCGTGTGCTGCGGTGTGTGAGTGAGCCATGTGTTTACTCCAAGTCGCTCTCAGCGAGTGAATCGATCAGTGGATCAGATAGAAAAGTGGGAACAGGAAGATCCACACAAGGTCAACGATGTGCCAGTAGAGGCCAATGAGATCGACCGGCGTGTAGTAGTTCGGGCCAAAATCGCCGCGGGTCGCGCGGAAAATCAGCATGCCGATCACGATCATTCCAACCACCACATGGATGCCGTGCAAACCGGTCATCGCGTAGTAGATGGCGAAGAAAAGATGCGTGTTCGGCGGCAGTTTCGGATCGGCAAGGTGATCGGATGGTGCCTCCGCAGGGATTGGATCCTGCGGTTGCATGGCAGCCGCAGCGGCGGCCGTCGGTGCACTCCACGCGCCCAGCCCCTTCGGCCCAGACTGCGCCGGCTTGATCGCCGATGCGTCTGCCGGCGGACGGGCGGCAAGTGAAACGAGGCTAGTGGCACTCGGATCAGTCGGCGCGGGCACCGGATTGGCCGCGGGCGCAGGTGCCTTGGCCAGCACCGAGCGCTCCAGATCGCCTTCATGACTGTGAGGCGGCACATAGAACGATGGGCCCCAGACCAGATTCTCGTGGATCTTGTGGGTGTACTCGAAGTACTTGATAACGAGGAAGCCGACCGCGCCACTCATCGTCAGCCACAGGCAGAGCACCAGCGCAAACTTCTTGCCACGCTGCGCGAAATACACCGCAAGCGCCATCGTGAGACTTGAGATGATGAGCACACAGGTGTTCACACCCCCCATCACCGTGTCGAGATAGTGGCTCGCATAGGAGAACACTTCCGGGAAACGGCTTCGAAGCACTGCATAGGCGACGAACAATGCTCCAAAGAAGAGCACTTCGGTTGCCAAGAACAGCCACATCCCGAGCTTCGCACTGTCGAACTGCTGGGCTGGGGAATCGAAGTGGTGTGCAAGGAACGGATGCTTCGCATGCTCGCCTGAGTGGTGATCATGCCCATGTGCATGACCGTGGCTATGCGCGGTCACGCTCGTTGGTTCGGCTGTTACCTGTGTCACGCGTGACCTCGCGCCTGTTCGCCCCGCGCCTCGGCCGCGAACGCCGCTGCCTCGCGCACGGGATCAACGTCATACCCCTTCTCTGCAGGGTTCCACTGCAGCATCGAGAAGTCGTAGGGATCACCCACGCGCGGCGGCGTCTTGAAGTTGTCGTGTGGCGGCGGCGATGCACACTGCCACTCAAGGCTGCGTCCTCCCCACGGATTCGCGGGTGCGGGTGCGCCGCTGCGAAGGCTCTGCACGAGACATACGGCGGTGGTGAAGAAGCCAATGCCCATGATGTACGAGCCGATCGTGGAAATCACGTGATAGACCTGGAATTCCGGCTGATAGTCGTAGTAGCGCCGCGGCATTCCCTGACTGCCAAGCATGAACTGCGTGAAAAAGGTCAGGTTGAATCCGATGAAGATGATGATGCACGCAGCGATCGCCAACTTCTCGTCATACATCTTGCCTGTCATCTTCGGCCACCAATGATGCACTCCGCCAATCATGGCGATCAGCGCAGAACCCATCATCACATAATGAAAGTGCGCGACCACAAAGTAGGTGTCGTGCAAATGCACATCTGTGTTGAGCGTCGCAAGGTGAATGCCTGTCAGTCCACCGATGGTGAAGAGGAACAGAAAGGAAAGGGCGTACATCATTGGAGCTGTCAGCGAGATGGTTCCCTTGTACAGCGTCATCGTCCAGTTGAATGTCTTCACCGCCGATGGGATGGCGACACTGAAAGAGATGAGCGAGAAGATCGTATTCATCAGACCGCTCTGACCCGAAGTGAACATGTGGTGTCCCCACACGATGAAAGAGAACATCGCGATGGCGATCGACGAAAATGCGATGAAGCGGTAGCCGAAGATCTGGCGATGCGCGTGCACCGCGATGAGCTCACTGATGATGCCCATGGCAGGCACGATCATGATGTACACGGCGGGGTGGCTGTAGAACCAGAAAAAGTGCTGATAGAGAACGGGATCGCCGCCCATTGATGGATTGAAGATGCCGATGTTCAGGAGGCGCTCCACGATGAGGAGGCAGAGCGTGATGGCGAGTACGGGTGTCGCCAAAACCTGAATGATCGCGGTCGAATACAGCGCCCAGAGAAAGAGCGGCATGCGGAACCAGGTCATGCCGGGTGGACGCAACTTGTGCACCGTGACGATGAAGTTCAGTCCGGTGAAGATCGAGGAGAACCCGAGAACGAAAACGCCTGTGAGGACGGGGATCACGCCTCCGGTCGTGGTGGTGGTCGAATAAGGCGTGTAGAAGGTCCACCCTGTATCGAAGCCGCCGACGGCAAGTGAGTAGAGCGTGAATCCCGCTCCTGCGAGCCACAGCCAGAATGAGAAGAGGTTGAGGCGCGGAAACGCCACATCCTTTGCACCGAGCATGATCGGCAGCACAAAGTTTCCAAGCGCTGCGGGAATGCTCGGGATGATGACGAGGAAGACCATGATCGCGCCGTGCAGCGTGAAGAACTGGTTGTAGGTGTCCGCACTCACGATGGTGCGGCCAGGCGTCAACAGTTCTGTGCGCAGGAGGAGTGCAAACACGCCGCCGACAAAGAACGACGCCAACACGGCACCCATGTACATGACGCCGATGCGCTTGTGATCAAGCGTCAGGATCCATGAAAGGAGTCCGCGCGAGTGCGTCAAGTAGTTGTCTGGCACATCGACATGGTCGACGACATGCGGTCTAGGTGCTGTTACGGTGCTCATCAGAAACCTCGCTCTAAAAAACAGAACTGACTGTCACAACTCACTTCGCCGCCACGGGGGTGGACTTCGTCCATGCTCCCTTGGCATCAAACTCATCCAGATGCTTCATCATTCCGATGACCGCGTCCACGCCACGGTCGTTCAACTGACCCTTGAAGGTCGGCATCACATTGCCGTACGGGGCCACCAAGTGCTTCCCGGGGTGGTAGATGGAATCGCGGATGTAGTCCTCTGCCGTCGCATACTCCTTGCCCGGGCCAATCAGGTCTGCGTAGGACTTGCCATCCGTGAATGCCGAGGTGCCGCTTGGATTGTTCACGCGCTCCCAGATCCCCTTCCACGATGGGCCGAGACCCGCCGTGCCATCGATCGAGTGGCACTGCTGACATCGCGCGTAAATCTTGGGACCGGCCTTGAAATACAACTCCTCGTCGGGAATCTCATCGAGCCACGCAGCCTGCTTGGTGAGCCATCCATCGAACTCCGGCTGCTCGAGCACCAGAACCTTTCGGTTCATGTTGCTGTGTCCCGTCCCGCAGTACTCGGTGCAGAACAGGTTGTATCCCTTGGACTCATCGAGCCCCGTCGGCACATCGCTCTGGAACCAGAGAGTGCTGAAACGACCAGGCACGAGATCGCGCTTGACTCGAAAGGCGGGGATGTAACAGGAGTGCAGCACATCGTTCGAGCGCATGACCAAGCGAACAGGGCGTCCGGCGGGAACAACAAGATTGTCAGATTGCGCGCCATTGGGATACTTGAACTGCCATCCCCACTTGAACGCAGTCACATTCACATCGAAGGAGTTCTTCGGTGCAGTGGTGAGATCGACAAATCCACGGAAGCCAAAGAAGAAGATCCCGATGGAGATCAAGAGTGGAATGATCGACCACGACAGCTCCAGCCCTCGATGGTGCGTCAGGCCGTCCAAGCGAATGCGCGCCCCTGGCTTCGCGCGATACTTCCACACAAACACCACCATCATGCCAACGACGAGTACGAAAAAGAAGTAGCAGATGTAGTTGATCCAGTGGAACATGGCGTCCACATCCGCCACATGGTTGCTCGCACCAGCGGGCATCCAAAAGTTGGCGGGGACCAGTTCCGATGAAGGCGCAGTCGCAAGAATGTCGAAGGCAGGCAGAACCATGAACAATCCTAGGTAGGGCGAGGTTTGGAATTCTGTGGAACCACATCGACGCCCACCGCTGGCGCCAAAGCGGCTGCGCGAGAGCCGCGCAGGAAAAGGAACAGCAGACCGGACGCAATCACGACAACGGTGATTGCGCCGCCAATCTGCATCAGACGAAAGGCAAAGACCACATAACCCTGCGACGACGGGTCGTACTGATGGCACCACAGGATGAACCGATCGAGCGGCGTTCCAATCCGCCCCTCGCCAGCCTCGACGATTGCCATCTTCATTGTGGCTGGTTCAAACTTCACGCCGTAGAGGTAGCGCACGATGCGGCCATCCGACGCGATCATGGCCAGCATTGCAGGATGCGAGTACTCACCGTCTGGGAGTCTTCGATATCCAAAGCCAACCGCATTCGCGATCTGCTCCGGCACAAGCGCACCCTGCTCGCTCTGCACCGCGGTCAGAAAGTGCGTTCCGCGATCGCTGGCGGCTCGCTCATACTCCGCCAGATATCCCTTCTTCTTCGCGCCCGCGAGTTCCCACGACTCCTGCGGGTTCACGGAGATTGAAACCAGATCGAAGTGCTGTCCGACCGAAAGGTCCACCTTCCGGAGAGAGCGAATCGCCTCATTGAGAACCAGCGTGCACAGCATCGGGCACTTGTAGTAGCCCATGTGAAGCATCAACGGTCGGCCCGACTTCAGCAGTTCACCGAGAGTGGTCGTCGTGCCGTCGTCGCGCATCAATGGAGCGTCGAGCGGAACGCGATCGCCCAGATGCTCGGTGATGGTGACGCCCTCCAACTCGGGCGCGGCGCCATCGGCAGCGATCGGGGCTTGGCCAGGCGCGTGCGCCGGCATCGACATTTGCCCGAGAATCACAGCAGATGCCGGCGTGAACGCTGCGGCGCTCGAAGCCCACCCTGCCACCGCGACGACAACCGCGCCGAGTGCGAGGCACACGGGTCGGTTCGCGGAGAAGTTGGGCGTGCGATGTGTCATCAGTTCGTTGTTGGTGCAGCCACGCCTCGCTCTGCCACGAGTTCCATGGCTCGCGTGATCGGAATGCGAATTCTCGATTGCATCGAGCCATCCGGTGCGGATACCGAGTACTTCTGATACTTCGCCAACTCTCCCTCCTGTTCCACTCGCATCCCCTGCGACCACGCATTCGCTGGCTGTACCACCTTTGTGTCGACTTCCTTGTTCTCAAAGCGGAAGAAGAAGACGCAGATGGCGATCACAAGTACAGACAAGATGATGATGCCGGCGAGCGACACCACCCAAGTTTGTCCTGCCTCGGGATCGTCCATCAATTGCGGCTGTGTGGATTCGGTCTGTGCCATGGGGTCAGATTGAGAGTGGTGTGAGGGGATTGGAACGCAGTGAGGACTATGACAATGACTGTTCAGATGTTCTCGAAGCGGAGGCTCTCATCGAAACGCGGATCGCGTCGGCACACCAACGCGCCCTTCGACAGCCGACGCGCTGTAAGACTGACGGTGAGTCCGAGCATGGCGCCGAGCATGAGGAAGTTGAGTGGATTCGACAGGCCGGACTTCGTGCCCGCATAGGCAGCGGCCAGCGCGTCGTAGGTCGTGAAGGTTGCCACATCCGAGGGCACCACAGGCATGACGAGCCAGTAGATGTCGAGCCACGCGAATGCGAGCATCCAGATGCAGCCGAGGGCGAGCGTTGCCTTCCAGCGCTTCGTCCAACGGGAAATGAAGAGGACAAAGGGGATGATGAAGTGGCCGAAGAGAAGCGCGACGCTGATCCACGACCAGTCGCCGATTTGCCTTGCGATGAACCAGACGGTTTCCTCGGGCAAGTTGCCGTACCAGATCAGCATGTACTGACTGAAGGCGATGTACGCCCAGAAGACGATCCCAAACGCCCAGATCATCTTGCCGAGATCCTGATAGTGCTCGCCTGTGATCACGCCGCGCAGATACCCAAGCGACTGCAGGCGCAGGCAGGTGAACGCAACCATCGAGAAGCCACCGGCGCATGTGCCCGCAAAGAAGTACACCCCGAACATCGTGCTGAACCACGCGGGCGAGAGCGACATGATCCAGTCGAAGGCGGCGAAGGTCGTGGTGAGCGCGTACACGATGAGCGCCGGTGCCGCGAAGGTGCGCATCCTCTTCGACAGCGCGGCATCACCCGATGCATCCTGCGCGCGCGAGGTTGACACGAACCAGTGTGCGATGCCCGCCCACAACGCGAAGTACACAACCGAGCGAATCAGGAAGAACTGCGTATTCAAATACGCGCTCTTGGCCGCAACGATGGAGGCTTCGGCCGGGTGCGCGGCTGCAAGATGCGCCGGGTCCGCCCATGGCCAGATGAGCGCAAGACCGTGTCCGTAGCCCTGCCACTCGCGGTGCGAAAAGTGCAGCCACAGCATCGGAAGAAGCAGCACGATCCACAGCCAGCGGAGATTCGCGGCATGCGCTTCTGCGATGCGCCGCACGGCGATGCCCCACCCGGCACTCGTGATGTGCTGAATGAGCACGAAGAAGAGAGCCCCGAGTGAAAGCGTGAGAACGAAAATGCCGTTCTGCAGCCAGACCATCGCAATCGTGTGCGCGTCAAGGCTACGCGCAGCGAAGAGGCCCGCTCCGAGTGCGCAGGCGAATGCCACGACGAGCGAAAGCTGCGAGACGCGCACGAGGCGCGAGTCACCGAGCACGCTGCGATCGGACAGATCAGCCGTGGGTGCAAAGGTCGACGCCATGTTCAGAGCCCCCCCCGCTTGTCCGCTGGCACATCATCGAGCGATGCGTTCTGACTGAGTTGCAGTGCGCGCACATACGCCACGATGGCCCAGCGATCCTCCGTGGGAACCTGCGACCCATAGCCCGCCATGTTGCGCACGCCATGCGTGATCGAGTTGAAGATCTGGCCAATCGGCTGAACGGTGACCGTCGGATCATGCAGGCTCTTTGCTGCAACCCACACCGTCCCGTGCACAGGACCCTCTGCATTCGAAACGAGTTCGAGCGCCCGCTGATTCACGGTGCCGTTGCCAGCGCCCGCATAGCCGTGGCAGGGCGTGCAATAAATGTTGAAGCGCTCCTGACCGCGAAGCAGGAACTTCGCATCGAGTGTGAACTGCGAAGGAAGCGTCGTCGCCCACTGGCCGTCGACGACACCGTCGTAAAGGTGTGCGTCCAAGTACGCCTCGCCGCGCGCCACGCTGCCCGCCACAGCGGGTCGCTGCGAACGCTTGTCCGCGAAGAGATCGTTCTCTGTCTGCGGCAGGAACTTCGCCTGCAGATCCATGTCCTGAATGATGTTGATGGGGCGATTGGGATTCGGTCGCGAGCGAGCGTTCGCAGCGATGACCGGCGGCAGCAGCAGCAGCAGACCCAAGATCAGCAGCGTGTACACAATGATCCGCGGCATCAGCGGTCCTCCACCACCTCGACATGCGAGGCACCGAGCGATTTCAGGAACGCCTCCGTCTTCGAGCGGAGGAACTTCGGATCGCGCGCCTCGATCACGACGAAGAAACGATCGTCACTCGCGCGGCGGAAGCGATTGTTCGCAAGCAGCGGATGCGACAGGCGCGGCAGGTTGTTCATCAGGAGCATCAGTCCCGCGGTCGAGAGCGCAGACAGCAGAATGGTGAGTTCAAAGATCACGGGAATCCACGCGGGCACAGACAGCAGCGGTTTCCCCGAGATGAGGAAGGGATAACCCGTCACCCACACAAGAGCCCAGATCGAGAAGCTCGCTGCGTTGGTGAATGCCTGCAGGCAGAATCCAACCATCGCACCGGTCGCACCCGCGCCGAAGACCAGCACGGGAAGAATGGTGCGACGCACGCCCATCGCCTTGTCAAGGCCATGCACGGGAAAAGGCACATGGCAGTCCCAATATCGGTAGCCCGCTGCATGCACGCGCTTCGCCGCTTCCATGATCTCCGCTGGCGTGCGGAACTCCGCCATCAATCCATAGGGGGCGACCGCGTTTGTTGCGGACGATGCATCAACCTTCGGTGCAGTCAAAGTGCTCATGGCTGTCCCTCTGAAGATCGCGGGTCTCGCAGCGCCGGCATCGCGCCACTTGGCGCACCGTGACCAGCGTGCGCATCGAGTGAACTGCCGTGGTGTGCATGCGGATCTGCTTCCGGCATGACCGCTTTGACTTCAGCGATGGCGATCATCGGCAGGTAGCGGCAGAACAGCAGGAAGAGCACACCAAAGAGGCCGAACGCACCAACCATCGTGCCGATGTCCACCCAGGTTGGAACGAACTGATCCCAACTTGTGGGGAGGAAGTCGTTGGCGAGGCTTGAGACGATGATGACGAAACGCTCGAACCACATGCCCACATTCACAAAGATGCTCAGGATGAACATCAGCGGAATGCTCGTCCGCACCTTCTTGAACCAGAACAGTTGCGGCGTGATGACATTGCAGCTGACCATGATGCAGTACGCCCACCAGTACTGACCAAAGGCGCGGTTCACGAACGCGAACTTCTCATACATCGCACCCGAGTACCACGCGATGAAGAACTCCATCGAGTAGGCGTAGCCCACCATGCAGCCGGTCAGCAGGATGATCTTGTTCATGTTGTCCAGATGGCGAAGGGTGATCAGATCCTTCAGCCCGAACAACTCGCGCGCGGGAACGGCCAACGAAACCACCATCGCGAAGCCGGAGAAAATGGCGCCCGCAACGAAGTACGGCGGGAAGATCGTGGTGTGCCAGCCGGGCACTTGGCTGACCGCGAAGTCGAACGACACCACGCTGTGCACGGAGAGCACGAGCGGAGTCGCGAGCGCAGCAAGCAGCAGATACGCGACTTCGTAGCGGTGCCAGTGGCGCATCGAGCCGCGCCAGCCGAGCGCCGCGAGTCCATACGCAAACTGCTGGAACTTGCCCTTTGCGCGGTCGCGCAGCGTGGCCAGATCCGGCACCATGCCGATGTACCAGAACACCAGCGACACGGTGAAATAGGTGCTCACTGCGAACACGTCCCAGAGCAACGGGCTGCGGAACTGCGGCCACATCTCCATCGAGTTTGGAAGAGGGAAAAGCCAGTACGCCAGCCAGACGCGGCCGACATGGATGCCAGGGAAGAGACCCGCGCAGATGACTGCGAAGATGGTCATCGCCTCGGCGAATCGATTGATGCCCGTGCGCCACTTCTGGCGGAACAGGAAGAGGATTGCAGAGATCAGCGTGCCAGCGTGACCGATGCCGACCCAGAACACGAAGTTCGTGATGTCGTAGGCCCACATCACCGGGTTGTTCAGACCCCACACGCCGACGCCTGTGAAGATCAGGTAGGTCACGCAGATGCCAAGGAACCCAAGCATCCCCAGGCTGATCACAAACGCGACATACCACGCGAGCGGTGGTCTGCTCTCGGCGACACGACAAACCTGATGAGTCACCTCGCCGAATCGATGCATGTTCAGCACGAGCGGCGCGCGACCGCCTAACGGCTGCTCGGTGTTATCCGATTCGACAAAGCCCTTGGTGGCTGCAGAGTGGTGCATGGATGGATTACTCGCCATGAATCAGCCCTTCGTGTTTCCGTTGCTGTGACCGCTGCTGTGCCCGTGATCGCCTGACTCGTGCGAGTCGTGGTCGGAGCCATGACCGCCACCGTGCCCGCCGTAACCGCTTCCCGCCTCGCGCGGAAGCGCCGGGTTCGTGACGCGCGCGAGGTACTGCAGACGCGTCTTCGTGTTGAGTTCCTCAAGCATCTGATACGAACGACTGCTCCGGTGCAGCTTGCTCACCGCGCTGTCGGGCACATTCAGATCACCGAAAGTGATCGCACCCGTCGGGCACGCCTGCTGGCAAGCCGTCTGGATCGTTCCATCGGGAATCGAGAACTGCATCTGCCCGCTCGCGGTGCCGCCCGCACGCGCCCAATCGTTCTTCGCCTTGATGCGCGCCGCTTGAATGCGCTGGGTGCAGAAGGTGCACTTCTCCATCACACCGCGCATGCGAACGGTCACCTCGGGGTTGAACTGCATGCGCAGCCACACATCTGGTCCCTCTTCGATGTAGTACTCAGGCTTCACCTTGGCGATGCCCTCTTGGCGGCTGAGTTCGCGGCGGTGGTAATCGAAGAAGTTGAATCGACGCACCTTGTACGGACAGTTGTTGCTGCAATAACGCGTGCCGATGCAGCGGTTGTAAACCATCGAGTTCAGTCCATCCTTGTCGTGCACCGTTGCCGCGACCGGACACACCTGCTCGCACGGTGCGTTCTCGCAGTGCATGCATGCCACTGGCTGGAGCGCAAAACCATCGGGGCTCGATGCATTCATCCCCTTGAAGTAGCGATCGATGCGGATCCAGAACATTTCTCGTCCGCGAAGGACCATGTCCTTGCCGACAACGGGAATGTTGTTCTCCGCTTGGCATGCAGTCACGCACGCACTGCAACCTGTGCACTTGGACAGGTCGACTGCCATAGCCCAGCGGAAATGCGCGCCTTCGAGGTTGTTCTCCGACCACAGCGAGAGACGCGATGCGACATGCGTGCGGTGACGCGCGAAGTCTGGGTGTGTGCGGTACTCGTCGAGCGTGGCTTCCCGAACGAGTGTCGGGAGTCGCTCCTGAATGCCCTGCATCGGCACCGAAGTATTCAGCGCATCTGCGGCGCCGTGATCTTGCGTGTGCGCGACCGCATAGGTCGCTCCAGTTGCAGTGATGGCCGTTGCCGTCGTCCAGTCGGGAGCGCCTGCGGTGCGAATTCGGTTGGCGTTGAAGCCTGCATCGGATGCAACAAGTCCCACGCCATCACCGCTTCGACCGTAGCCGACGCTGATACCGATCGAACCATCGGACCATCCTGGCACAGGCCATGCGACTGCTTCGAGCGTGCGCCCCTGCACCGTCACCGCCGCCATCTGCCCGCGCTTGAGCTTCAGATCCTCCGCAGTCTTGGGGCTCATCAGCAGCGCGTTATCCCAAGTGATTTTGGTGACGGGATCCGGCAGCTCTTGCATCCAACTGATGCAGCCAAAGCGGCCATCCCACACCTTCATATCGCGCAGGAACACCACTTCGACGCCCTTTGCTGAATCGCACTCCCATGCGCAGCCTGTGAGCGTCTTGGCGATCTCCGCGTCGCGCAGCGGCAAGCGAAATGACACGGCGGGCAGCATCGATCCGGGCACGAAACCTTGATCGAGTGTTCTGCGCCACATCTCGGCGAACGAGGGTCCGCCCGCAGCGCTCGAACCAGCGAGCGCTTCGTGCGCATTCTTGACCAACGATTCGCCATCGCTCGGACCATCGGCGACAAGTTCCGCGAGCAGTTCATCGACACTGCGGCCGCCCTGCCCTTGCCCGAGCATCGGCAGAATCAGCGGCTGCTGAACGGCGATCGTGCCATCAAAGCTGCGCGTGTCCGACCAGCATTCAAGGAAGTGCGCCTGCGGGATGTGCCATGTGACGCCCGCGTGACGCGCCGTCTCATCCGCATGCAGTCCGAGGTGAACGACGCGCGCCACCTTCTTGAGTGCCCCGCCGAAATCGCAATCGGCCGGCGCCGAATACACGGGGTTCACGCCGAGGATGAAGAGCGTGTCGATCTCGCCCGCTTCCATCGACTTGCACAGCGCCTGCATGGCCGGCATCGATGCCGTTTGCGTCTCGGCAAGCAGCGTGACGGTCGAGCCCTCGTTCCCAAGTGCGCGATTGATGGCCGCCACGAGCGCGTGCGTCGCTTCGCATGCCGTTGCACCGGCGGTGACAACAGAGCCACCGCGGTTGCTCTTCAAGTCGTTGATCAGCGCATCGAACACCTTCTGCCCGCGCCCTTCTCGAAGCGCCTTCGCTGCGGCACTCGAGTTGGCCGCAGTCAGAGCCGCACGAAGTTCCGCGGAGCCGCCGCCCACGCCGACTGCTTCGGCGATGATCGATGCGGCAACATGCATGAACGCCAATCGCGTGGCGATGCGTTCGTCCGCGCACATGCCGGTCGAAGTGAGCCCCTGCTCGATCACATACAGCCGAGCAACTTCCTGCGCCTTCGGATCGGCCGCGTCAATGGAGCGGCCGACTGCCCACCGCTTGGCCCACTGCGGCGCGTCGGGACTTCCATAAAGGAAGTCATCTCCGAGCGACACGATGACCTTGGCCTTTTCGAATGCCGGTAGAGCGCGCATCGGTGTGCCGAATGCGGCTTCCGTTCCAATGATTGCGTTGTCGCGTCCGAGCGACTCCCACTCCACGATCTTTGCATTCGGGAACGCAGCCCGCACGCGCGCCAGAGTGGCGGCGTGCGTCGGGCCACTCGCCGCACCGCAAAGCACCGCGAGCCCTTGGCCACCCTTCTGCTTGAGTTCGCGCGATGTATTCGCGAGGAATGTGGCGAAAGGTTCGTAGGAGGAGGCGATGCCCTTCGACAGGACTTGGCGGCTGCGCTCCGGGTCGTACAGCGACAACACCTGCGCCTGCGCAACAGCCGAGATTCCAGCGCCGCCCCACGGGTGCGCGGGATTCGTGTCGAGCTTGATCGGTCGCCCGTCGTAACTCTTCACCAGCAGCGGCTGTCCGAACCCGGCGAAATCCCATGCGCTGCAATAGCTCACAGGCACGCCGGGGATTCGATTCGCAGGCTGACTCGCCGCCGGAACGATCTTCGTCTCCGGCCAACGGCGGCATCCCGCAATGCCAAGACCAGCGAGCGCGAATGACGCGCCCATCACCTTCAGAAAGGTGCGACGATCATCTGCGGGAACATGCTCCGAAGCTCCGTCGGGAAACTCGCGGTGCATCCAGTCGCGGAACTCGGGCGATCCCGTGAGATCGTCAACACTGCGCCAATAGGTCTTCTTCATCGATGACATGTCGAGCAGTTCTGGCTGGGGTTGATGTGGTACTGCGTGGCGAGTGCCTCACGCTGCTCACGGGTCATTTCCGTGCGTTGATCCCACGCGAGGTTGGTGATTTGTGAAACGGGTCGGAGTCGATCAATCGGATCGCGGTGGCATTCGAGACACCAACCCATCGCGAGCGGAGAGTGGCGATAGACCACTTCCATTTGATCGACGCGTCCATGGCACTCCACACAACTGACGCCACGATTGACATGCGCGGCGTGGTTGAAATAGCTGTAGTCGGGGAGTTTGTGCACCTTGACCCACTCGATGGGCAGCCCACTCTCGTAGGAGCTCCGGACCTCCGCCAGCTTTGGGCTCTCGCGGTGAATCTGCGTGTGGCAGTTCATGCAGGTTTGCGTTGGTGGGACCGCGGCAAAGGAAGTGCGCTCAACCGTCGTGTGGCAGTAGCGACAATCCAATCCGAGCTTCCCCACATGCAGCGCATGGCTGTAGGGAACCGGCTGGGTTGGCATGTAGCCCGCGTCGATCGTCTTCGGACTGAATCCGTATGCGACGACCAGAACCGCGTACAGGGGCATGATTGCGCCTGTGACGAGGATGAATGGCAGGATTTGGTTCGTCCAGCGGGGGAAAAGGAATCGGCTCATGGGATGATGCGGGGGTCGTGGGTTGGGTCGAGCGGGTGGAGCAGTGAAACGACGGTCAGCCAGCCTCTACTTTGTGATTTTTTTCACAAAGTTTTTGCCGCGCTGAATGTTAGGAGTTTGGAGGTCGTGCCGCAACGCGCGGCAAAGATTGGCAATGGGCGGACGAGCCGCACTTCCACCGTGGGAAGTATCTCGACAAAGAAATCCGAAATACCTGATTCTTGGTCTAAATCAACGGCACCGCGAAGCCAGCCCTGCCCTGCTCAATGCCCGACGACTGCAAAATCTCTTTCAGTTATTGATCGAAAAGACAAACAATCGGCTCCGGCTATCGCTTCGGATCGACCGTTGCCGCAAGCGCTCGATGGCCCTGCTTCAACTCGACGGTCCAAACGGGCTTTCTTGGAATCGCACCATCTCGTAGGAAGTGTTGCCACTCACTCCCTCGCAGTTGCGGATCGCGCTCGGCGCACGCACTGCGGTCACGGATCCCTTCGCGCCGGCCGAGCGAGCAACCGCCAACCGCGCGGTCATCACAGCGTCGCAATTGAGCGCGGACAAGCTTGAGGGTTCTCGTCCGAATCGCTCGCGTTATCGCACTGCGAAGTCGCGGACCCGACTTTATGCGCCTTCGCCAAACTATGCGTGTGCGCAGAACGCGTCACCATCCGTCTTTCGTTCAGCGCCGCAGCGCATGGGATACCCAAACAAGTGCCGCGCCGCTCCATATCACCGCCAATCCACGCCTCGAACGACGAACCTCCGCCTCGACAGCCTTGTAACCTTCGTCCCCAGCCATGGCGCGCATCGCAAATCTCCTGCTCCTGTGTTGTTCCGCACTGCTGGGCCTCGGCTGTGGTGAGGCATCGATGAAACTCGGACTTCACACTCGCTCGGCAATTTATGGAAACACCGTATTGGAGCGCGATGGCGGAGCGCGAGCAATTCTCACCGCGAAACCACCTCGTGTTGGCACGCTGCAGGGTGTTTCGCCTGGCGCCCCTCTTCGTGGGCTTGGTGTGTTCGCGTCGGATGCCGTCCGCATCGGCCTCCACCGAACATGCCCGAATGCGACCGTGCTGACAGGTCCAACGACTACTGCGCTTGCCACGCGCGCCGGCAGGTCGCGCGAGTTGCAGACACTGCTCGAAAATGCCAACAACACGGGCATCCTCGCTGCCGAGGACTTAGCTGCGCTTGGCAAGGCGACCGGCCTGGACTATTTCTTCCTTGGAACGATCGCCTGGATCAACATCAGCAACGCAACTCGCCTCAACCCGCTTGGACTGACCATCGTCCGATCCGATTGGACCAACATGAATATGGTGCTTCAGCTCTATCACGCACCGACTGGTGAGATTGTCTGGCAGTCGGTCGGTGATTGCACTGGCTACACCGAATCTACAGCAGCCATCCCTATCTCCGTGCATGTCGTCACAAGCGATCTCGGTGAGGCGATGCTGAACGACTTGCTCGCCGGACGGTCGCGCACCACCTTGTTTGGCACGGGCAATGAACCGCTGCGTATGGAACCGGAACATCAGCAAGCGGGCGGCAATGCGCAAGGCAACAACTCACAAAAAGATGCGGATGCCTACGCGCCGGCCAACCAACCGGAGATCGAGCCTGAGGCTCCGCCTTTGAGAGCCCCTTGAACGCCCGATACGCGTGTCACGGCCACAGATCAGTCGGTCGGACTGCGCACGCTGATGTCGTCTGAGGGAATCGGTTCCTCGCCAACGGCCTCAAGGATCAGCGCGAGCAGGCGCGAATCGCTGAATCCCGATCGCTCGCTGTTGATCGGTGCAAATCGAACGACGACGAGGCGGGCCGATGGCACGACATACAGACGCTGCTTGCCAAGCCCGGCGGCCATGAACACTCCGGGCAAATCCGTCGGCGCACGGCGCGGTGCCAGCCACCATGTGAGACCGTAGCGAGCGTTGCGCTGAGATGGCTCAAAGCACTGTTGCAACAGATCCGAACGAAGCACTTGCACATCGCTTCCATCCGCGCTTCGAACACGCCCACCGAGCCGCACAAACTCGCCGAACTTTGCCCACTCCTCTGCAGTGAGTGAGGCCCCACCTGCAACATTCGCATGTCCCTGCCGATCGCGGCCGATACGCGCCACCTTCATGCCTATCGGATCAAACAGGTTCTTCTCGTACCACTCCCATGCGGTGGACGGGGCGACATCACGCGCACGCAGTGTGCGTTCGAGGAACTCGGTGAAGGCGTAGAAGTGGTTGGCGCCGTATTCAAAACGGGTACCGGCCTCGTGGAGCATCGGCGCACGAACGGCTTGAGCGTGAAAGTCATCGCGCTGCCCTGCTGCAGCGCGTAGCCGTTGCACCGAGTTGCCAGTAGCAAGAGTTCGATTTCGCTTGCGATTGTCTTCCGAATCCGCCTCGATTCCGCTCGACAGGTTCAGGAGTTGGCGAACAGTGATCTCACGCTTGCGCGGATCGGACTTCCACTCCGTAATCGTGTCGCTCACCTTGTCGTCGAGCGCGAACAGACCCTGCTGAACGGCAAGCATCGCAGCGACACCCGTGAAACTCTTTGTCCCGCTCGCCAGCGGGTGCGGTCGGGTTCGATTCCAACCACCGATCCCATCTTCGTAAATGACCTTGCCGTCCTGCATCACCAGCAGGAACTCGCCGTTCGCCTCGCGCGAGTACTCCCCTGCCGCGCGCCACGCCGCCTCTCGACTTAGTGCGCCCACCTCAGCGCGAGGGGTTGTGGTTGACTCCTGGGTTGAAAGTACGGCGATGACCGGCTCCGCAATGACCGGCTCCGCGATGACCGCCTCCGCGGTGACCGGCT
>Ga0233425_10005713_pt1 | contig 19322 bp, 11 predicted proteins | sample Watercolumn_Towu_2_FD_181712 | JGI IMG/M metagenome (GOLD analysis project Ga0233425, IMG submission 181712) | Freshwater microbial communities from Lake Towuti, South Sulawesi, Indonesia - Watercolumn_Towuti2014_140_MG | ecosystem: Environmental > Aquatic > Freshwater > Lake | place... | reverse complement strand
GCTTCACACCGGCTCGCTCACCAGCCCCGCCACCCCGTATCCACGGGCGCGGGGCCACCGCTCACAACTCAGCAACCCAACCGGAGATACCCGACAACCTATTTGCAGAACTTGACGCACACAACTACCCGAGGGAAGTCGAGGGCCGAGGTGATCGCCGACGTCCCAACTGGCCATCCGTGGCCCGGTGGGGCCCGTCAGAGCCCGGCGAGGGTGGTCCGGCACGGATGCGGGTCAGTGTGGGCGTCGACAGCACGGGGAACCCGAGGGAGGCTTCCTGCGGGATGAGGCCGAGGGGTTAGGCGAACGCGGTTATGCGGAGTGCTCTGCGTCGTGGGTGTGCCCTCAGCAGCGGCATCTTGGTGGACCGCAGGTCTGAACCCCTCGTTCTCCCAACCCACGGCCGAGGATCCCCGAGAGGAGATGAGCCCTATGGCCGACGAGACGGTTCTCGTGGACGAGAGCGACCTGATCGAGGAGCTCCTGCACGACATGCCCCGAGACGAGGGGCGGCGAAGGACGCTGTGCGGGCTGCTGTTCGACAGCGAGCATGTTGCCGAGCTGCCTGACCTGGCCCAGAACGCGGCACGACTGAGGCGGATGCAGATGGAGGACCCGAGGCCGCACGACGGGGCACCCGTCGGGCGGCTCTACCAGTACAGGGACGACATGAGCGTGGTTTCGGCGGAGATCCACGGCGGCCCGCCGAGGAAGCTGACGCTGGCACCCACGACGCCCTGACCGTCGGCCGCTCGGCCCGGCGGGATCGGGCCGTGCCGGATGGGCCATCCCCGTCGGCAGCGGGCGACGTGGCACGAAATGGCGTGCCACGTCGTTGGCTCCTGAGCGGGGCGTGGCCACTACTCCACGCTCACGAAGCCCCAGACCACGTGGCCAGGGGGGAACGCCGCCCGGAGCATGTCGATGGAGGCCCGCTGGTCCCGGTCGTCCCGGCTGAGCTCGACGGGCGGGTGCGGGTGACCGTGCAGGATGGTGTGGGCGAGCAGCACGAAGTCGGCGTACGACGGGTGCCCCGGCTCGCACTCGCCCCGCACGACGTCGAGCACCTCCAGGGCCAGCTCGATGGCCTGGCGGTCGGTGAGCTTCGGCGTGACCTTGCTCATGTCGCTCTCCCCTCCGGGACGGTCCCCCTGCCATCGAGGTCCGCCAGCCAGGGCCACCGCCTCACCATCTCGTCCGTCCGCGACGGATCCCAGCCGTTCACGAACTCCACCAGCTCACCGAACGCCCCGAGCGTCACCAGCGTCCGCCCACCCGAGTCGACCTCGGCGGCGAACCGTTGCGTCGGCGTCCTGGCGTACGCCTCCCTCACGGCCCCCAACTGCGTCAGGTTGGGCGGATGGTCGAGGTTCACGGTCACGCCCATCCCGTCCCGGTAGATCTGGACCCGCTGGATGCCGGAGACCAGCGTCAGGTCCCTGTGAGACCACCCGCCGCCCTTGCTCCGCCGGGGACCCGGTGCCGGTACCCCCGGATGCACGGACCGGATGACCCGCCCCGCCGTGTCCAGGTGCGTGTGCGGGTGGAGCAGGAAGAACCGCCCAGACGGGCCGAGGTAGAGCGACTCGAATCCCATCATGTTGTCGTCCCCCGGCCGTCGCGTGTCGAACAGCTCCGCCACGCCGCCCACGAACCTCGCCAGTCCGGCGAGGACCTCCTCGTAGACCTCCGTGGCGACGGGGGCGAAGGGCAGGGACGGAGGCGGCACGACGGGCACGCCCCAGTGGGGGGAGGGGGCGAAGCGTGGGAGCTCTGCGGGCACCGATTGCATGGCTGCCGGGCACACCCAGTGCCGGTCATCGCGAGCGTTGCGTGTGCTCATCGTGGCTCGCAGCCCAAGTCGTGGTAGTCCCGCACATCTTACCTCATACCAGCCCCTCGCTGCAGACGATCCTCGGGATCGGTGTCTCCGCCAATCCCGCTGCCGCCCGCTCGGCCGCCCGACGGAGGTCATGCTGCTGGTAGATCCGACCCAGGGCCCGGAGCAGGTCCTCGCTGGCGACGCCGTTCCGCCTCAGGAGGTTGAGCTCGCGGTTCACGGCCGCGGTGATCGGCCCCGAGAACGCCTGCTCGAGGATGCGGATCTGCCCCTTCAGGTCCTCGTCCCTGGCCGCCCCGAACAGCACCCGCAGCTCTCTGAGCACGTACCGCTGCCCCAGCCCCAGCGAGGCGGTGTGCTGGCGTTCGACCTCCCGGTGCTTCACGTCCTCGGCGAATGCCCGCTTGACCCGCATCACTGCCGCGTTGTGCCCGCTCGGCAGCGGTGCCGACCGCATGTCCCGGCCGCACTTGATGGCTCCGAGGACCTTGCCCACCTCACGCGAGGTCACGACACCGTCCTGGTCCACGAGCACCAACTGCTGGAACCGCCCTGCCGCACAGAACACGTAGAGCCCCTTGGCCTCGGAGGGTCTGCCCGTGCGGATGCCGTCCCTCAGATCGGCGATCCTGTCGTACTCCTCCGGGTGCTCCTTGCGGAGCAGGCGGAGCAGCTCCTCCGCCTCGTTGAGGTCCACCAACTGCTCCTCCTCCTCGTCCTCGAAGAGGCTCAACTGCTCGCCCTGCCGCTCGTAGATGGCGTACATCGCCTCCTCGTTGAGCTGCTCCGAGGGGTCGAGGATGGCGGAGTCCTCGCCGATGGTCTCGTGGATCTCGCGGATGCGGTTGGCCAGCTTCTGGGTGAGCCCGAGGTTCCTCTCTATGCCCGTCTCGGGCAGGAAGTTGAACCCGTAGACCACCTCGTGCTCCGACCCGATGCGGTCGATACGGCCGAAACGTTGGATCAGTCGGACGGGATTCCAGTGCAGATCGTAGTTGACGATGTTGTCACAGTCCTGCAGGTTGAGGCCCTCCGCGAGCACGTCGGTGGCTATCAGCGTCTGGATCTCGGTCTCGCCCGCGGGCTTCTGGTACTCGGGGTTCGCCCTGGGGGCGAAGCGACCGACCACCTTTGCCTTGCTCTTGTCGCCGCTGTAGATCACCTCGACGTCGGGCAGGGCGTCGCCGGGGTTGAGGTTGTCGTAGAGGTACCTGGCGGTGTCCGCGAACTGCGTGAAGATGAGGACCTTACCGCCCGCCAGCGGAGCGGCCGCAAGCCTCGCCCTGAGCGTCTGCAGCTTGTCGTCCATCTCGGGGGTGATCGGGGCCACCAGGTCGTGGATCCGGCCTAGCAGGTGAATGTCGTGCTCCACGTGCCTCCTGAGGCGGTCCACGTCGAAGTCGGCGACGCTGTAGCGACCCGTGACCTCCCTGAGGGCGTCGAGAAGCTCCTGCTCCTCGTCGAAGTCGGACTCGTACAGCAGCCGCTGGGCCTCCTCGCCAGCCGCGACGATGCCCTCGTCGAGGGCCGTCAGGAACAGCCCGTGCATCCTCTGCAGGCGTGCGGTGGTCTCACTGAAGGCGAAGACGCTGGACTCGAAACGCTTGAACAGCAGCACTCGCATCAGCCCACACAGGTTGGCTCCCGCACGCTGCAGGCTCACGTACGGCTCTCGCTTCTGCTTGGCCTTGGAGACGTAGTGCCACAGGCCGTACCTGGCGTACGTCAGTTGGTCCGCCAGCGGCTCCTTCGGCAAGCCCCGTCGAGCTTTCCCGAGGTAGCCCCTGAGCTCCTGGTAGAGGCCGCCGTAGGTGTCCTCGATGCTGTAGTCGATGGTGCCCAGCTCACGCTTCGGGAAGAACTGGTGCCTTCCGGCCACCATGATGTAGGCCTTCCGCCTGCCGGTGCGGTACTCGTCGAACCGGGTAGGGTCGACCGGCTGATGCGTCTCGGAGTCGAAGCCGTACCACCGCAGGATGTGGTTCCGGGTCCGTCTCATGAGTACGTGAGACAGGAGCTCGGGCAGGCTCTTCTCTCCGTGCTCCACCTCACGGAAGTACTGCCGGAGGTCGGGGGGATCGACCGGCAAGTCGGTCCTGTCGTCGGGGTGGAACAGCTTGATCTGGTGGTAGACGTCCCAGGCCGTCTTGTTGCGGGGTGTCGCCGTCAGGAAGCAGCAGTGCCTGCCGGTCGACACGTACTCCTGCACCAACTGGTACCGCTGGGTCGCGGAGTAGCGGAAGTTGTGACTCTCGTCTATCAGCACGAGGTCGCGGTCCCGGTAGACCTCGTCCGCCATCAGCAGGTTGACCCGGCCTCCATCCCGGTCGGTCTGCTCACGCAGATAGCCGCTGGACAGCACTACCGCCCCGAGGTCGTAGACCTGGTTGTAGCGTTCCCACATCTCGACCAGTGGGGCCGGGCAGATGATGAGGGTACGCCAGTTGTTCGTCCGATGGAAATGCTTGACGACCGCCGCACCGACGTAGGACTTACCCATCCCGACGACGTCGGCCACGAACGCTCCGCCCCAACTCCGGATCATCTGCACTGACTGACGAACGGCGACCTTCTGGAAGTCGGCCAGCTTCGTGATGATCTCGTCGTCCCAGAGCACGTCCTGCTCGTCCTCGCCCTCGAGGCGGTCCCGCACCAGCTCGTAGAGCGTCTTCATGTAGATGTCGTAGGGCGTCACCACCGCCGCCGCCCAGGACTGCTGCATCTCCTGCATCAGCGGCTCGTCGAAGGGCACCGCCTCGGCCCACAGCTCCTCGAACCACCGAACCAGCTCTGCGTGGTTGTCGTTGCCCTGGACGACCACGTTCAGCTCCGTGTTGTGGGTCACGCCCGACAGCGTCAGGTTCGACGAACCGACCACGGCGATGCCCTTCTCGTGCCGGTCCACCTGCTTGCCGTTCTGGTCGTAGACCGCCCCGTAGTCGAAGATGTAGGCCTTGGCGTGGAGGCGGCCCTTGGTGTAGACCCGCACCTGCAGTCGCCGCTCCTCGATCAGTCGCACCAAGGTGCGGATCACCGCTTCGCCTTCATCCGTCTGGTCCATCAGCTCCATCGTCTGGCGGACGCTCTGCCCCGTCTGCCCCACCATCTGGGTGACCTTGGCCCGCTGCGGGTATGACTGCTCTTCCATCTCGTCCGCCACGAGCTCGAGACGCCGGTAGCCCTCGGAGAGCTGCTCGAGGGTCTCACGGTTCGTGGTGTTCCCGATGAGCAGCCGGAGCTCGCGGACGCCGTCGAGCTTGTCGCCGATCGCCTCCAGGCCGGATAGGAAGAAGTAGCCCACGGCGAACCGGGCGGCCTCGCTGGAGTCCAGGATCTGGCGTATGTGGTCCACCAGCTTCTCGTTGCGGTTGTCGATGATGTCGTGTGCGGGCATGTCGGAGCTCCCACGCTCGGAATGGCGGGATGGCGGGGCCTCGGTTACAGGCCGTGCACCGCCAGGGGAGTCTACGGCTTGGGCACGATCGGTATGACGCAGGCAGCCACGTTGTACCCCATGTTCTCGATGAACGCCTTGTGGTTGCGGAGATTCACCTTGCTGAAGAATGGCAGCACGCTGCAGAGGTCCTTGCCGGACTTCGAGGAGACGGCGTAGACACAGGTGATGGCCTTGCGGTCAGCGATTGCGTCCTCAGTGAATGGTAGCGACCAGCCCGTCGCTGGGAGCTGCTTCAGCAGTGCCGCCCGGTACTTCGGGTGCTGGTGGAGCAGTTGCAGGGAGACGCTGCCCTGTGCGAACAGGTGGCTCAGCGTGGCGGACTGCGTCTGTCGCTTGACGTTGACGAAGTGCCCTGCCGAGGAGAGCAGGTCGCACGCTTCGACGCGACTGTGCCCCTCAACGTGGACGAGCTTCTTGTCGAGCAGCAGCAGGCTTGGGTCGGCCTTCGCACACCGTTCGTTGTAGTGCCCCTCCTTCTCGCCGTTCCAGATGGGGGGCAAAGTCAGCCCGCACGGGGTGGCTATCCGGCCGACACCGTCGTTGACCTCCGCCAGGTAGCTGGGAGCAACTGTGTACCACTTCGAGAGTGTCAGGATGTAGGTCTTGGACTTGAGCTGCGTCTCGAAGACCGCGTACTCGTATAGGGTCTGTGCGGGACCGACGGGCTGGTCATCGCCGTCGAGGGCGAGGATGTGCACCTTGCGAGGGTCGACGTCCGTACTTGCGAGTTGGTCGCAGAAAGCGTAGACCGCTGTAAGCTCGATCTCGTCACTCACGGTCCTCCGATGACCTTGGTAGATCTTGAACCCTTCCGCCCTATCCCAGTTCGACATCTCGGGATACGCCAGGGTGAGTCTGTCGGTCTGCCGCCTGGCTATTGCTTCGGCCAGGTTCTCGTCGAGAGCCTTGACCAGCTCGTCGTCTCGCACTTCACGCAGGTGGTCGAAGAACGGGAAAGCCTGTTCGTAGGTCTTCTTCGACCACACTGCGTGCAGCCGTGTGCAGGTCTCACCCAGCTCCGTGAAGCTGGCATCCCCAGTCCACGAGAGGGCATCGGCCCCCTGCAACTTCGTTCCTGGGACATCCTGCCGGGGCTGTCCCGCAGCGACCTGGACTATGTCCTGGTCGAAGTTGATCTCGAAGTCCTCAAGCCCGCTGTCGTAGTTCACGGAGGTGCGTCGTTGCCGGGTCACCAGATCGATATTCCGCACGTCTAGGGACTTGATCTTGGCCGGGTCCAGGCCGTTCAGGGTGGTCCGCAGGCCGAACCCCTGCTCTATTCGTTTGCGTTCTAGACCCATGAAGCCGTAGCCGTAGGAGACCGCGAAGAACCTCCCGGCTGCCTTCAGCACGATGAGCAGCGAGTTGCTCACGTTCCTGAGCCGGTCAGGGTCGTCGAGCTCCAGGTACTTCTCGACGGACGCCATCCACTTGGGCTTGGTCGCGTGCTCGGCCTGAAGGTATGCCCTCGCCTCAAACGGGAGCCCAGCCCGCAGTGGGATCTCCTCGAAGGCGTCGTCGCCTCCCGCCTTTGGTGGTCGCAGAGCCTGCTCAAAGTCAGTGACCGTCTCATCGAGCATGTAGAGGGTCAGCCTCATAGCTCTCAGCACTCCCCGGAACACTGTGCTTCTACACGATATGTGTAGGCCACAGGTCCTCGATCTTGCGGTACATGTCCATGATGAGAAACCGGCCGCGTCCCACGCCGTCCTTGACCGGGGTGCGCAACCTCGCCATGTCCTCATACGTGTCCACGACGACGAACTGCACCTGCCCGAGCGTGAACTCGACGCTGTGCGGGACCCGCCACTCCCGCTCGTGGCTGTGGTCGACGACACCGATGTCTGGGTAGCGGTCCTTGAAGCCCTGAGGTGCGTAGGATGGCAGGAAGGGTGTCATGAATGCGTGCACGTGCGGGTGGAACCCCTTCGCGTCTGGCCCCATTGGTTGCACGTGCTCTTGCTGCTTGTCGTTGTGATCCGGCCTAACGTAGATCGCGGGCCCGCCACCAGCGGCGAACAGATGGGCCTTTGTGAAGCCGATGCCATAGGGCGAGTAGCGGCTGGCATGGTCGAGCAACGACCACCAGGGGCACTCAGTGAAGGCGACCGCTGGCTTGTTTGTCCACGGCATGTTGCTAGCACGAATCACGGCTTTGGCTGGCTCGGCGTCGAGGACTGGCGTCAGGATGCTCACCAGGTTGCCGTAGGCCTCGTGCCGTCGCTCCTCGGGCACCTGCTCCCACCTGCACCTAGTGCCGCTCACGCGGGTGAAGTGGGCGACGTAGTCCGAGAAGTCTGGTCGCCTCATTGGTCAGTGCCCTCCCAGTCGTCGCTACTACCTGCCCCCCGCCCCTTCTTCGTCGTTCCTCTGCGGGCTTTGTGGATACGCCCGGCGACATAGGACTGGATGGCTTCGTACATGGGCTCGAGCACCTCGGCCGGATCCAGGCCCATCAGCTCGAGCACCCGGGCATCCAACGCACGACGGTCGGCCCTCCGCAACTCGTCGGTGCACAAACAGATGTCCCGGCAGGCAACAGCCTCGTAGAGCTCCGCCAAGCGGTCATCTTCCTCCGCCAAGACAAGGAGGTTCGACAGCCAGTCCGTCGTCACGAAGATGCCACCGTGGTTGAGCTGGTACCCCTCGACCTCCACGAACAGCGAGGTGACGGAGCTGTTGAGACACGCCCGCACCGCGATTGGGATCTCGCCCGAGAGGGTGTAGAAGACCTTGTCAGCGACGAAACGCTTCGGGCACTCGTACACGATGTGCCGCTCGAAGAAGGCCGATGGCCAGAGAAGGACAGGCTTCTCTGGACCTCGCAGCGAGTACCAGTTGGAGCGGCTCCTGCACGATGGCACCTCGTGGAAACCCTGTGCTTCGCCCCACTTGATGTACCGCAGTGCCGCTGTACCACGCAACTCGCTCCGCTCGTCCTGGCACCAGAACATCAGCACCTGACTGCCTGGTATCCGTATACCGTAGTAGTCACGCGGCGTCTTGACGGCAGGTCGGAGGTAGCGTCTCTCGAGACCCCACTCATCCGCTGTGGCTCCGTCTAGGTAGAAGAACTCGTTGGCCCCCGTCTTGATGCCGAACCGGACCTCAGCCACGTCGCCTACCCGGACGAGGTCGCCCCGCCGGTGCTCGCTGATTGTCCAGTAGATGGCCGGGGCCCGCAAGTACTTGCCGCCCCAGGTGTCTCCAGAGTACTTGGTGGTTCTCACGAGTTCGCCGCCGACCCGCATCTGCCGCTTCCCACGACGTGGGGCCTCCTCTTCGTCCTCGTCGGGGGCCTCGAGGCCCGCGACCAGAACGGCTTGCTGGGAGATGGGGAAGACCCGGTAGTCGGCGGTGGTCTTGCGGTCTGTGGCCTCCTCGATCTCCTCGAAGATCACCGCGTCGACGATCCGCTCGAATGGCACCGTGAACATGACGAACCGAGCTGTCTCTTCAAGCCCCCAATCTCTTCTGTCGTCGGGTGGCGAGAACAGCACGATCACCGGGTTGACCTCTGCCGTGTCGAAGACCCGGCGGACCTCATTGTCCAGGATGAGTTTGGCGTGGCAATGCCGGAGAACCCACTCCTGCAGCCCAGCCCCGTACCCCACGTCGAGCCACGAGTTGGAGGTGATGAACGCGAACGAGCCCTGCGGGTTGAGCAGTGACATGGCGTGCAGGTAGAAGTAGACGTAAAGGTCGCTCTTGGCGTTGAGCTTGTTGCCAGCAACGTCCCGAGCGGGGTCATAGCGGAAGAAGCGTGGGTAGGCCTGGTAGACGGAGCGGGCCAGCTTCGCCTTGTAGGCCTTCTTCCGCTCCCGCCACTGGTCGGCTGTGAAGTCGTCCTCCCGTTCTCTCGGGTCGGCTATACTCTCCTGCCTAACGTACGGCGGATTCCCCACGACGATGTCGAACCCATCGCTGTCGCCCTCGAAGACCTCGACGAACGCGATGTCCCAGACGAAGGGCACGTCGTTGACCGACCGTAGAGCATCTCGGGCATCTCCCAGCCTCTCGCGGTGGGCCTGCAGCTCCTCCACCTGTCGCTGGAGTTGGGCCGCCTCCAACGCCATCTGTGGCGTCGTCTCCACGGTGCCGTCGAGCCGGATCTGCTTCGCCTTCGGGTTGGCGATCCGCTGGTTGAGCTGGACGACCTGCTGCTCTGCCGTCTTCTCCTGGGCATCCAGTATCTCGCGGAAGAGCTGCAGCTCCGCGTGCTTGACCTGCTCCTCGGTCTTGTAGTCCCGGTCCTCGTCGTTGCTGTAGAAGCGGAGCTTCTCCAGCTTGTGGTGAGTGATCTTCCGCTTGACCGGCGGGGGCACGAGCGACGAGCCCTTGATGTGGGCCATGTTCAGCCCGCCGACCTCCTGCACCAGGCTGTCGCCGCAGCGGATCTTGAAGCTGAAATGCGGGAGCAGCGGCTCCCGTCGAACGTGGGCAGCGGTGGTGTCGATGTCGGCGTCGATGATGAGAGCGAGCCACAGCCGTAACTCGGCGACGTGGCAGGCCCACTCCATCACGTCCACGCCGTAGAGGCTCTGACCGATGATCCGCTTCTTGCGGTCGTAGGGGTCCTCGTGGGTCCCCAGGCGGCGGGCGGCCCGGGCCTGCAGGTCGTCCAGGATGTGCAGCATCCCGACGAGGAAGGAGCCCGATCCGCAGGCAGGGTCCACGACCGTGGTCTCCTGCAGGCGGTCGTTGAGGTGATCCCAGAGGCCCGCCGCCTGGACACGGTTGTCCGCCGCCTCCTTGTCCTCGGGCTCCAGGGCGAAGACGACCTCGTAGAGGAGGTTCTTGTGCTGCTGCCCGAGGTGGTTGGCGAGGTTGTCCACCAGGGCCAGGCGGCACATGAGGTCGATCTCGGTGCGGGGGGTGTAGAAGATGCCAGCGTCGCCCCGCTCGTCGGCCTCGGAGGAGACGTTGACCAGGCTTTCGTAGACCTTCCCGATCATCTCCGGGTCGACGGCGACCTCCTGGTCGAGCGGGCTGTCCTCGGCGATGGTGAAGTTGTAGCTCTCGAGGAACTCGTAGGCCTCCTCGAAACGCCCGTCCGTGATCGTGAAGGCCCTCGGCGGGCTCGTGTCGAGACGGTTCTCCCTGAACAGGCCGCCGTTGAGGTACGGAGCCATCTGCAAGGCCTTGCGGATGGGGTCCGGGAACTGCCGGTGCCCGCCGTGGAAGCGGTTGTTGAAGGCCTCGAAGAACAGCACCGAGAGCCAGTCAGCGAAGAAGCTGTTCTTGGGCTGCTTGGAATCCTGATAGGCCTCCCAGAACGCCCGCAGGAACTCGGTGTCCTCGCCCAGCCAACGCTTCCGCTGGACGAAGTAGAGGAACATCAGGCGGTTGAGGAACTGCAGGGCGTAGTCGTGGGCCCAGACGGCATCCCGGGTCTGCTTCTGCAGGTCGGCCTGCAGGGAGCGAAACACGGCCTGGTACTGGTCGAAGAACTGCTTTGTGACGGCCTCGACGTCGAAGGCCTCGTCGTGCCGTGCCTGGATGTCGAGGGGGGACAGGCCGAGCAAGGTCTGCGGGACGGTGCCCACGTCCAACATGGCGACTCGCTCGGACGCCGTCCGCAGCCGCTCCTCCGGGCCCACCGTGATGCGGCGTAGACGCTGCGGGGGCCTGCGGTCGCCCTCCCCCCCGACGAGCGGCCTCCCGGACCTCCTGCTTGACGTTGACGAGGTGCCAGCGATCCTGGTCGCGGTTGGAGAAGACGAACAGGGCGTAGGGGTGCTCTCGCTGCAGCCTGGCGACGACGGTACGCTCGGGGGTCAGGAGGAGGCGGGGCGAGTCGAGGCGGGAGTAGATGACCTGGAAGCCGTGGTCGTCACCGGCTCCGGCGAAGAGGACCGGATCCCCGGCGAGCAGGCATCGCTGGCTCTCGGTCCACTGCTTCCGTGAGATGGGCTGGTTGATGCGGTCGTAGTTCAGCTCCGACCAGAATAGCTGCTTGAGGGGGTCGAGGCCGTCGAGCCCCCTGAGGAGCTGCAGGATGGCACCGGTGCGGTCGTGACTCGGCATGAGCCCGCCCTCCAGACCGCGAGCCGACGCAACCATCCCGGCGAACAACAGCCGCCGATGGTGCCGGGAACGCAGGAACTACGTGACCGAGGTTCGCGGGTGAAGGCTGCGAGCTGAGTCCCACCCGTGCCAGGGCTCGCGGGCTTATGTACTTCGCCGTCATGCGTTCCGTGTCCTCCGTAACTCCACACCTCGTCACACAAGGCCTTCGGGCGTCCATCGGCGAGGACCGCAGCGTCGCAGCAGTGAGGTGAACGCTGGCACCGCGACGGCACGAGCTCCTATGCCCATCCTGGACGCACCCCGGCCTCCTCCCCTCAAGGCCGACGACCTGCGGGCGACCGGCTTCGCGTCGCCTGGGGGACCGCCCGTGAACGCTGGCAGGCCCGAGCACCGCACCACGATGCGGTGAGGGCAGACGGCCTGCACCCTCCGGCGTCACCGGTCGTGCTCGGTCGGATGGTCACCCATGTCGCCCATCATGAGTGCTCCCTTGACTGCCGCCTGATGCGTGGCGTGCACGCCCTCGGCATCCCCGTTGACCCGCCGTAGCCCCACCCTCCGCCGCAGGCACCCTCGAGCCGCCAGTGGCCCCACATTGATGGCCCGCGTGGGCGTACCGTGATGCCCACGTGGTCACGGGTTCATGCCCACGATGAGGCCTCGGCGAAGCCGCCGCTGGCCATGTCGTGAGACATGGACCGTGGGGGTCACGCACGACCTCCATTCGGGGGCTCGTACGCACGGAGCACCGGCTCCCAGCAGCCGCTATCTGCGGCCGCCAAAGGAGCTGGTCAAGATGAAGCTGGGCATAGGGAAGATCGTCGTGGACGACGCCGCACGTCGTGCGTCGAAGCCGGAGAGCGTCGGGGGGATGGTGGACAGTCTCCAAGCCATAGGCCAACTGTACCCCATCCTGGTGCACCGTGTCAATGACGAGTTCGTGCTCGTGGACGGCAGGCTGCGGCTCGAGGCCGCCAAGCTGCTGGGCTGGACCGAGGTCGAGGCGAAGGTCGTCGACCTCGACGAGCTCCGCACCGAACTGGCGTCCATCGACGCCAATCTGGAACGGCAGGAGCTCACCGAACTCGAGCGGGCCGAAGCCCTGCTCCGCCGCAAGCGGATCTACGAGGCCCTGAACCCCTCGGTGAGGTACGGCAGCTCGGAGATGATGCGGGACGTGCGACGTGGCACGGAACCCGAGTCACGTCCGCCGTCGTTCGCCGACGCCACCGCGAGCCGGATGGGCTGCCGTCCCAACACCGTGCAGTACCTGGTGCGGATCGCCAATGCCATCCCGCAGGACGTCCGGGACCTGGTCCGGGCCACGCCGGTGGCCGACAAGCAGTCGGACCTCGACAGGTTGTCCCGCTGCCCCGAACCGGAGCAGCGGCGGATCGCCGAGCAGATCGCCTCGGGCGAGCTGCAGCGGGTGCCGAAGCCCGCAGGTCGCCCGAAGTCGTGGACGCCGCCGGACCCCGAGACGATCCTGCTGCGGGCCGAGAGGGCTATCACCCGCCAGATCTCAGGACGCCCGGACGCCGACGTGGCCGTGATCCCCGCCGCCCTGCGGGAGATCGAGCTGGCGAGGTCGGCGTGGACGCCATCGGGCGACGACGACGTCGAGCTGCCGCCCGACCTGTCCCCCGACGAGATCGCTGCACTTCCACCCGGGCAGCTCGGAGCCGGGTGGGTCGGGTCCCACCGCGTCCGGATCGCCAAGGCGGGCACGCCCATCGCCCACCTGCCCGTCCGACGGGTGAAGCGTTCCGACCGACCCCTCATCAGGCCCGATGGCGACAGGAGGACGGAGGGGGCGATGGGGATCATCGGCTCCTGCTCGCACTCCTCCAAGGGCGTGCGACCGGAGTCGGGACTCGGCGACCCCATCGTCGTCGGCCTGCTCGCCGGTCTCGTGCAGGTCACCCTCCCCGCCGACGGCGACGCCGCCCTGGGCGATCGGGTTCCGCAGGACCGCCGGGACGAGGTGATGACCTGGCGTGCGGACTGCGAGGGCTCGACCGGCGACCTCTCCATCTGCCTGGGCATCCTGCAGGTCTGGTGTGAGAGCAATCCCGACCAGAGCTTCGCCACTATCTGCTCCGACCGGTTCCAGCCATCCGATTCGATGATGGCCTGGCTGTCAGCCCTCGACAACGTCGTCGTCGGGCACTCGGTGTCGGCGTGTCTCTCGCCGGAGGAGCTCGATTCCAGGTTCGCGGCCATCGAGCGGTTCGTCGAGTGGGGCATCCCCAGGGTCGTCTGGGTGGTCACCGACCCCGACTGGGCCAACGGCCCCGTCGCCGAGCGGGCCATCGCCCTCGTCGGCGAGGACCGCATCATCGAGGAGCCGCACCGGCGTGGCCGGTCCCAACAGTGCCCGCCCGTGCTGCACGACAGCTCGGCAGTCCAGTGCTCTGACAACCGGCACGACGGCAGGGGGCGGAGCCTCGAGTTCGTGTCCTCGGCGGACGGCGGCCCCGACGACTACGTGGTCCGGCTGGCCGACGGCACCTTCGAGCGGCCCAGTGGCGGGGTCCACTCCCGCTGCAAGGGCTGCACCATCCGCTGTGGCCTCGCCATCCACGGGAAGCTCGAACGCCGCGAGTCCAGGCCGAGCGGCATACCGATCCGCCGGGAACCGCACACGCCCTTCCCGACGACGGACGACCTGACGTTCGACGTCGTATGCGGCGACGTCCGCGAATCTGTCCCCTCGCCGGACCGGCAGGTCCACTGCGTGCTGACCTCGCCCCCCTACTTCGGGGTCAAGTCCTACGGGCCCTCCTCGCTCGAGATCGGCCACGAGCGGACCCCGCAGGAGTACATCGAGACCCTCTGCGACGTGTTCGACTCGATCCCCCTGCACCCGCTGGGCTCCTGCTGGGTGAACCTGCGGGACGCCCGGCGGGATCGGGCCCTGCTCGGGATCCCCGAGCGGTTCACCATCGCCATGCAGGACCGTGGCTGGAAGCTGCTGGACCGGGTGGTCTGGGCCAAGTCCGCACTGCTGCCGGACGGGACCACCCACGGCGGGGTCACGACGGAGAAAGTCGAATGGCGTCTCAACGGCAACGCGTGGGAGTATGTGCTCCGGTTCAGCCGGACCGACCACCCCTGGTTCGACCCGTGCGGACACCTGATCCATCGGGTCAACGGTGACGGCGAGCTGTACCTGCCGAAGGACCGGATGATCCTGCCCATCGAGCTCGACGGCAGGGCCGCACCCGACGTGTGGCTCTTTGGGCCGGACCGCAGCGGACGGGCCCATCTGGCCCCGATGCCTCCGATCATTTGTGAGATCCCCATCGCCCTGACCTGCCCGCTGTGGGTCAACCCAGACGGGTCGTTGCCGGAGCGGCTGACCCAAACGGTCCAGTACGACGACGGCAGGGGCCCTGGCCGGATGGGCAAGTACACGCAGATGGGCTTGCTGGCGGACGGAGGGTCGTCCCGGAACGACACCAACGCCCTCTATGTCCCTCGCAAGCCCGAGACCCTCGGCTGGACGGGGATCGCCCAGGGGGCAGAGCCGAGCATCGTCTACGACCCATTCACAGGAGTCGGCACGACCGGCGTCGTTGCCTTGCGGTTGGGCCGCTCATTCCTCGGCTGCGAACTGAATGAGGACTACGCCAGGAACGCCCGGACGGCCCTCGGCAGTACACTCCGGCGGCTCAGCGGCGACCTGCGTCCGGAGGCGGACCTCTGCGAGCGGACACCCGCCGGGATCGCCTGGGCCGAGCCCGATGGCCTGGGCGAGGTGGCCGCCGAGGGGTGTCTCTGATGGCCAAGCCCGACGCCCTCCCCATCTGGTCAGAGCCGCTGTGGGTCGACACCAGCTCGGTCTCGAAATCGCATCCCTATACCGTGGTCGACCTCTGCTGCGGTTGCGGCGGGTTCACCCTCGGTTCTCAGTCCGCAGGCTACGTGCCGCTGCTGGGGATCGAGATGGATCGGTGGGCCGCAGCGAGCTTCCGTGCGAACTTCCCACACGTTCCCCTGCTTGAGTCGCCGGTGGAGCGACTGTCCGACTCCCAGATCCTCGACGCCATAGGCGGCCGGGTCGTCGACGTGCTCTGTGCGGGGCTGCCCTGCCAGGGCTTCTCGACCAACAACAACCGGAGGCGGGCCGACGACCGCCGCAACTGGCTGTTCACGCAACTCGCCCGTCTGGTGGAGCTGCTGCATCCCCACACGGTGGCCATAGAGAACGTACCATCGCTTGCCTCCGCACACGACGGTGCGTTCGGCCGCTGGGTGTCCGCCGCCCTGGCCGAGGTCGGCTGCGACACCATCAGCCTGAATGTCCTGAACGCTGCCGACTACGGGGTGCCGCAGGATCGGAAGCGGGCCATCATGCTGGCCAACCCGTGGGGTTTCCCGAACCCGTACCCCGCCCCGATCCTGGCCGAGCCCTTCCACCGGAGCGTGGACTCGGCCATCGGCGACCTGCGGGGCCTGCCGCAGGGGGCCGTGCCGAACCACCTGTGGCCCGTGCCCGGGGCCGAGCTGCAGGCCAGGATCTCCGCCCTGCGGCACGGTGAGCCGCTGAACGAGCGGTTCACCGGAGGCTGTCGCCGCCTCTGGCCGGACAGGCCGGGCTTCACCATGATGGGCAACCACGGGCAGCCACACGTCCACCCCCACGAGCACCGGTTCCTCTCCGTGCGGGAGATGGCACGCCTGCAGGGGTTCCCCGATCGGTTCACCATCGAGGGCAACGTCCGGCAGCAGCAGGACCAGGTGGCGAACGCCATCCCGCCGCCCCTGGCCGAGCACGTGGCCCTCGCCCTGCGGCCGCTGCTGGACGCCGTGAGCGAGCGTCCAGACGCCGCCGGGTACCCCGCCTGCCCTCGCACGCCGGTGGCGGGGTCCAGCATCGCCGTGGCATGACCGGATTCGCCATGACGCTGCGTGTCGTCGCCGCCGAGTTCGGCGTACGATCCGCCGACCCCGGGCGACCGACCCGACCCCATCATGTCGGTGTGGGCCGGGGCCGCGTCCGACCCAGCAAGGCACATCGCACAGCCGAGAGGAGACCATTGGGATGTTGAGCGTGAAGCTGAGTGGCATCCGAGACTCGCTGCTGTACGTCGCCGCCGACTGCATCGACGTGCTCTGCAGGATCCCCGACGGATCGGTGGACGTGTGCGTCACCTCTCCTCCGTACAACATCGGCATCCGCTATCGGTCCTACTCGGACGACCTCGAGCGGAAGGACTACCTGCACTGGATCGGGCGGGTATCCCGGGAGTTGCTCCGCGTCCTCTCCGACCGGGGGTCGCTCTTCCTGAACGTGGGCTTCACCTCGATCGACCCCTGGGCCGACCTCGACGTGGCCAACGTGTTCCGGACGGACTGGGTGCTCCAGAACCGCATCGCCTGGGTGAAGTCGATCCACACGGGCGAGAGGACCATCGGCCACTTCAAGCCCATCAACTCGGGCCGCTTCCTCAACGGGACATTCGAGCAGGTCCTCCACTTCAGCAAGTCGGGCGACGTTTCCATCGACCGCCTCGCCATCGGGGTGCCCTACGAGGACAAGGGCAACATCGCCAGGTTCGACAGGGACGCCGACCTGCGTTGCAGGGGCAACGTCTGGCTGGTCCCGTACGGGACGATCACGGACAGGGTTAGGCAGCGGGGTCGCCACCCGGCGACCTTCCCGATCGAGCTGCCGAGGATGTGCATCGAGGTGCACGGAGTCGAGAGGGCCGCCAAGGTGCTGGACCCGTTCGGCGGCATCGGCACCACGCTCCTGGCGGCTTTGGAGCTCGGCGTGGAGGGGATCGGGATCGAGCTGGACCTGGGCTACGCCTGCGAGGCCCTGGAGCGGATGATCGACGCCTGCGACGCGATCCGCCTCGCAGGCTGACGGCGGACCTGAACTCGGGTGCGGGGGGAAGTCTGGCCTGGCGACCGGTTCTGGGTCCCACATGACGCCGCCGTTCGCCATGATGCCCCGTCCGTATAAGGGTAACCGTCGCCAGGCGACGGTGGGCCGATCATGTCCACCGTGAGTGACCATCGAGAGCGAGCTGGCAGCCCTTCCCCGGGGCGGCCAGTCACAAGCGACGAGGGACCGGGCGAGGGATGCCGCCAGACCGGGCATCCGAGCTGTCCAGCGTCCCCATAGGGCGGTCTCTCGGCGGGCGTACCCGCCGAGGGATCTGGGGTGGTGCCGTGGTGTCGAGTTCGCTCCTTCACTCGCCCAGCCCGCCACGGCACCACCCCAGGCTCAACTCAGACCAGAGGGTACCCCAGGCTGGGCGACCCCGAAGGAGCGACTCCCATGACGCAGGAAGACGTGGAGATGGCCGTCATCGGCCACATGACCAGTGACCCTGACGATGCCCGGCTGGTGCTGGCCAGCGGCATCGACCAGGAGCACTTCGTCCACACCGTGGGGAACGACAAGGGCTCGATCACGAGGCTGCTCTTTCGGCTGGCAGTCGAATACCTGAAGGAGCACGACCGACTCCTCTCCCCCGACGCCCTCGACCGGCTGGCGAAGCTGAAGGGCTTCTCCATGAAGCGGGGCCAGGTCGGGAGCCGCCTCATGTCTCTGCTCGTCCGCTGCAGCGGCGGGCCCCCCGACCGCAACGCACTGCCAGCCCTGCTGGCGGACCTCGAGTACAGGCGGCAGTGTCGGGCCTTGGTGGAGGTCGGCGACCGGGTCAGGGCGGCCATCAAGGACGGCGACGCATCCGGGGCCATCGACGCGGCCTACGAGGTGCTGCACGCCGAGCGGACGCGACGGAACCAGCGTGCGGGGGGCAGGCACGGGTTCGTGACCCTGGGTCGGGCGGGCGAGTGGATCGGCGACCAGACGTGGCTCTGGCCCGGCTGGGTCCCCTTCGGGCACCTCACCCTGATCTTCGGGGCCCCCGAGGTCGGGAAGACGTTCCTCGCCCAGGCGATCGCCCTCGTCGTCACGGGGCAGGTCGACCGCTTCCCGGACGGCTCCACGGTCGACGCGACGGGTACGGTGCTCTGGGTCGACTACGAGGGCCAGATCGGCACGCTGCACAACCGCATCCGCGAGGCGGGCTGCGGCCCCGACTCGATCCTGGTGCTCGACCTGTCCGATCCGGGGTCGCAGACCCCGTCGCTCTTCAAGAAGACCAAGGGCGGGGAGGCCCTGGAGATCTGCTCTGTCATCGCGAACGCACGGGAGACGTTCACCGACCTGCGGATGGTCGTCATCGACAGCCTCTTCGGTGGGACGAACGGCGAGGACGAGAACAAGGCCGCCGTGGCCGCCCCGCTCGTCCAGCTCGCCGAGCTGTCATCGAGGCTCGGGCTCGCCATCGTCGTGCTCCACCACCCCCGGAAGCCCCACGACGATGGCGACGACACCTCGGTGCCCGTGCACACCATCAACCTCAGCAGCGTCCGGGGCAACTCCAGCATCGGTGGGGTGCCCCGGTCGATCATCGCCATCGACCGCCCGGTCGACTCGGACGTCCGCCGCATGAGGCTCGTCAAGGCCAGCCTGATCGCCGAGAGGCCCTCCCCCCTGGGCTTCAGCATCGAGGAGGCCAGGATCGTGCCGCAGCCGGTGCCGGTCCGGCCGGAGGTCCGCACGAGGACCCAGGAGTGCGAGGCGTGGCTCGTCGCCCTCCTGCGGGAGGGCCCGATGCTCCAGCGGCGGGTCGAGGAGCTGGCCGGGGATGCGGGGTTCAGCCCGAGGATGCTGAAGGACGTGGCGAAGCCCCCGCTCGTCGTCAAGGCTCCGGTCCAGGTCAGCGAGCCGGGTGAGCCATACAGGAAGGCCTGGCGGTGGGAGCTGGGCTGAGCACGGAACGAGCCCTGCGTTCCCCGGTGCCCCCACGTCCCCCACGAACCCCGGATCATCGGCCGAGGCGACGTGGGGTGCGTGGACTCCGTCGCCCTCGCCGCACCCCGCCAGCGACTCCACGTCGCCACGTCGTCCCCGATGCCCACCGTCTTCACGGTGCTCGGAGCTCCGCCCGCCGTGGGCACGCGAGTGCC
>Ga0233425_10005712_pt1:17500-19323 | contig 19323 bp, 15 predicted proteins | sample Watercolumn_Towu_2_FD_181712 | JGI IMG/M metagenome (GOLD analysis project Ga0233425, IMG submission 181712) | Freshwater microbial communities from Lake Towuti, South Sulawesi, Indonesia - Watercolumn_Towuti2014_140_MG | ecosystem: Environmental > Aquatic > Freshwater > Lake... | reverse complement strand
CACGGGGTCTTTCCGTCTAGTTGCGGGTAACCGGCGTCTTCACCGGTTCATCAAATTCGCTGAGCTTCTCGTCAAGACAGCGCCCAAATCGTTACGCCATTCGTGCAGGTCGGAACTTACCCGACAAGGAATTTCGCTACCTTAGGACCGTTATAGTTACGGCCGCCGTTTACTGGGGCTTCGGTTCAAAGCTTCGCCTTGCGGCTAACAAATCCCCTTAACCTTCCAGCACCGGGCAGGCGTCAGACCCTATACATCGTCTTACGACTTCGCAGAGTCCTGTGTTTTTGCTAAACAGTCGCTTGGGCCGTTTCACTGCAACCCCCTCGCGCTTCGCGTGCGAATCGCTTCACGCTGACGGGGCACACCTTCTTCCGAAGTTACGGTGTCATTTTGCCGAGTTCCTTAACGAGATTTCACTCAAGCGCCTTGGGATACTCTCCCTACCTACCTGTGTCGGATTACGGTACGATCACCACATCAGCTCGCTACGAGGATTTTCTTGGTAGTATGGGATCAGCCAGTTTACGAGATAAATCTCTCCTCATCGCTTCTCGGGGTTGAATGAGATTCCGGATTTGCCTGGAATCTCCCCCTACCGGCTTGAACCGGGACGTCCAACACCCGGATGACCTACCCTCCTACGTCCCCCCTTCACTCAAACGCTGATATAGTGGTACAGGAATATTAACCTGTTTCCCATCGCCTACGCCTGTCGGCCTCGGCTTAGGGATCGACTAACCCTGAGAAGATTAGCTTTACTCAGGAAACCTTGGGTTTTCGGCGAGTCTGTTTCTCACAGACTTTTTCGCTACTTATGTCAGCATAATCTCTTCCATTTCGTCCACCGGTCCTTACGATCCGGCTTCGACCTAACATGGAATGCTCCCCTACCACTCCCACCTTGCGGTGCAAGTCCGCAGTTTCGGTTACATGCTTGAGCCCCGTTGAATTTTCGGCGCAGACTCATTTGACCAGTGAGCTATTACGCTTTCTTTAAAGGATGGCTGCTTCTAAGCCAACCTCCTGGTTGTCTGTACGTTTCCACATCCTTTTCCACTTAGCATGTATTAGGGACCTTAACTGGCGGTCTGGGCTGTTTCCCTCTCGACCACGAAACTTATCTCCCGTAGTCTGACTCCTGCAATTGAAGTTACCGGCATTCGGAGTTTGATTGGGTTTGGTAGTCTGGTAGGACCCCTAGCCCATTCAGTGCTCTACCTCCGGTACTTAAAGTTGCAAGGCTATACCAAAATATATTTCGGGGAGAACCAGCTATTTCCAAGTTTGATTGGCCTTTCACCCCTATCCACAGTTCATCCGAGCGGTTTTCAACCCACACCGGTTCGGGCCTTCACGCATTGTTACATGCGCTTCACCCTGACCATGGATAGATCACCTGGCTTCGGGTCTACTCCATGCAACTGAACGCCCTATTCAGACTCGCTTTCGCTGCGGCTCCACCTGACGGCTTAACCTCGCTACATAGAGTAACTCGCTGACTCATTATACAAAAGGCACGCAGTCAGACTGGATAATGGGTTGCCCCTCTATCCATAGTCCTTCCACACCTTGTAGGCGCACGGTTTCAGGTACTATTTCACTCTCCTTCCGGAGTACTTTTCACCTTTCCCTCACGGTACTGGTTCACTATCGGTTGCCAGGTAGTATTTAGCCTTAGGAGATGGTCCCCCTAGATTCCGGCGGGATTTCACGTGTCCCGCCGTACTTGGGTACTCTGTCCGGAAAGGTCCGCCCATTTCGCTTACGGGGCTATCACCCTCTGCGACCCTGCTTTCCAGCAGATTCAGCTATGAACGAAT
>Ga0233425_10005712_pt1:0-15000 | contig 19323 bp, 15 predicted proteins | sample Watercolumn_Towu_2_FD_181712 | JGI IMG/M metagenome (GOLD analysis project Ga0233425, IMG submission 181712) | Freshwater microbial communities from Lake Towuti, South Sulawesi, Indonesia - Watercolumn_Towuti2014_140_MG | ecosystem: Environmental > Aquatic > Freshwater > Lake | place... | reverse complement strand
AGGCACGCCGCCAGCGTTTGTTCTGAGCCAGGATCAAACTCTCCAGTTTTAATCCCGTTCAAGGAGATTGCTCTCCCTTTTGCTACGTGTATAAAGGACCCACAAATCAATTATCCCTCTATTCAATTTCCAAAGAGCCAGTTGGTAACAAGCCAGTGAAAATAAACCAAATCTTAATTTCTGTCAAGAACTATTTTTAACTTTTTTTCTCACGGCGTCTTCCTCAATTGGGAAGATGGTTATTATATATCTTTCGCCTCCGGAAAGTCAAGAGGAAATTCGAAATTTCTTTTTTACTTCAGTCCGCCGTGTCAATGAGCGCGGGGCGCTTCTATCCTTTCCTTCGGGAAGAGTCAAGCACAAATTTTTAATTTTTCACCGAAACGATCGCATATTTCTTTTTACCTTTCCGCAACCTGATTTCGCCGCGCGCATCCGCATCCCCGATCCCGATCTTCTCATCAAAAGAGGTCAACTGCCGATCGTTCACATAACCGCCCCCCTGGTTGATCAGCCGCCTGGCCTCTCCCCTTGAGTCGCAAAGTTTGGACTCGTGAAACAGCTCGAACGCCGGGATACCCTGATTCAGTCGTCCACGTTCTATCGACGACGAAACAGTCCCCGCTGCGTCGAGCGTAAGGGCCGAACGTACCACATCCGCCCCCCGGGACGGATCGTCCCGGGGTATCGTACTGGAGGGTAACAACCCCTTCTCGACGGCCCGGATGCCGAAAAGCTGCGAGGACTTCCTGAACGCCCCGAGGGCCGCTTTTTCGCCGTGCGTGATCTTCGTGGCTTCAAAGGCAAGAACGGCCTTGGCCATATTGAGACGCGCGTCGGTCAGCGCCGCGACCGACGCAATCTCCTCCATCGGCAGGAAGGTGAACAGGGCCAGGAAGCGTTCCAGGTCCGCGTCTTCGGTGTTGATCCAGTATTGGTAATAGTCATAGGGAGAGGTGAGCCTGGCATCGAGCCATACCGTCCCCTTCTCGGTCTTTCCCATCTTTTGGCCGTGCGACGTCGTGATCAGAGGGAAAGTCATACAGAAAGCCGTTTTCCCCTCCACCCGCCGAATCAGGTCGATGCCGGCCACCATATTGCCCCACTGGTCATTCCCCCCCATCTGCAGGCGACAGCCGAAATTCTGAAAGAGGTGGAGAAAATCATAGGCCTGCAGAAGCATATAATTGAATTCGATGAAATTGAGACCCTTTTCCAGGCGGATCCGGTAACTCTCGGCGGTGAGCATGCGGTTTACGCTGAAGTGCCGTCCGATATCCCGAAGAAACTCGATATAATTGAGCCGGGTAAGCCAGTCCGCGTTGTTGAGCAGGACGGCCTTTCCTTCGGCGAAATCCAGATACCGCGAGAGTTGGGCCCGAAGACCGCGCGCGTTGTCGTTGATCTCATCGTGGGTGAGAATCTGCCGCATCTCCGTCTTTCCGGAAGGATCGCCGATCAGAGCGGTCCCGCCCCCGACCAGGGCGATCGTCCGGTGGCCGTGCCGCTGCATATGGGCCAGCGACATGATCGGCACGAGCGAACCGATATGCAGACTCGCCGCCGTCGGATCAAAACCGATATAGCAGGTGACCTGCTCGCGACCGAGAAGTTCCCCGAGCAACGGCTCATCGGTGATCTGCTCCAAAAATCCCCGCTCTTTGAATATATCATAGACGTTCTTCAACGTTCCCCCTCCTCCGCCGCAGCACCTTGCGGGACCTGCCTCGGGATATCTCATCCTAACAGAATCCCGTTCAGGATGAAAATCAGCGCCCCTGCTCCTCCTTCAATGACACGCTCACTCTTTCGATGTCCTCCGCCCGACCGTCCGGGTTGATGTTGACCTTCACCCCCTGGAGGCGGACATCTCCCTTGGCTACATCGAACTTGCTGGGGATCTGCAGGAAAAATCGCTGCATGATCGACTCTTTTCTGATCCCGATCACCGAGTCGAAGGGACCGGTCATGCCGACATCGGTGATATATCCCGTTCCACCCGGCAGGATCCGTTCATCCGCCGTCTGGACATGGGTATGGGTTCCCAGAACAGCGGTAACCCTGCCGTCCAGGTGCCAGCCCATGGCGATCTTTTCCGAAGTGGCCTCTGCGTGCATGTCCACGATGATCACGCTCACCTTGCCTTTCATTTGTTCGATCTCCCGATCGGCAGCGCGAAAGGGACAATCGAGAGTATGCATGAACACCCTTCCGGCCAGATTGATCACACCGACACCGATCCCGCCGGGGGCGGTGATGACCAGACTCCCCCGACCGGGGGCTCCCTCGGGATAGTTGGCCGGCCGGAGCAGCGTTTCGTAATCCTCGACGACATCCATGATCTCTTTTTTGTCCCAAATATGGTTTCCGGAGGTGAGGACATCGATATGGCAGCCATAGAGCTCCTCGACGATCTCGCCGGTCACCCCGAATCCGGCCGCCGCGTTTTCGCAGTTGGCGATCACCAAATCGATCCCGTTCTCCTCGACGATCCAGGGAAGCAGTTCGCGGACCGCCCTTCTTCCCGGCTTGCCGACAATATCTCCGATAAAAAGAATTTTCATGACATTAAAACCGCACAGCTTGGACATCGTGTCCCGGAAGCACGCATTGGAGATTTTTCGGGGCCCCCTGCCTCCGCAGCGTAGCGCCCGCGAAGACGACTGTTTGAGCGCGTCAGCGCGAGTTTCGTCTTTGCAGCGAAGCGAGGAGGTACAGGGTCGAAAAATGTCCAGCGTGCCGAGGGACCATGATTTTCAAAGCTGTTTCCCTTTCTATCTCGCAAAATCGGAGACCCGCGTCTCCCGGATGACGGTGACCTTGATCTGCCCGGGATAGGCAAGTTCCGCCTCGATCTTCTTTATGATATCTTTGCAGAGCATGACCGTATCGTTATCGGAGATCTTCTCATTCTCCACCATGATCCGGATCTCCCTTCCCGCCTGGATGGCAAAACACTTGTCCACGCCGCTGAAGGAATTTGCAATTTTTTCCAGCTCTTCAAGGCGTTTCACATAACTCTCCAACATCTCGCGCCGCGCCCCCGGCCGCGCGGCCGAGAGGGTATCGGCCGCCTGGACCAGAACGCCGAGCAGGGTGTTGGTCCTGCCGTCGTCGTGGTGGGTGGCGATCGCCTGGATGATCCGCGGCGATTCGCTGAATCGCTTGGCATAATCGGCGCCTATGGCGGCATGGGTTCCTTCCACATTGTGATCGATGGCTTTCCCGATATCGTGGAGCAGCCCCGCCCGCTTCGCTTCCTTGATATTCATCTTCAGCTCTCCCGCCATCATTCCCGTCAGATGGGCCACATCGATAGAGTGCTGGAGGACGTTTTGCGAATAGCTCGTCCTGAACTTGAGGCTGCCGAGCATGGTGATCAGTTCGGGATGCAGGTCATGAACCCCGACGTCGAAGGAGATTCGCTCCCCCGTTTCCTTGATGATCGTTTCCACCTCCGCCCGCACCTTCTTTACGATTTCCTCGATCCGCCCCGGGTGGATCCGGCCGTCGGTGATCAGTCGTTCGAGGGAAAGCCGCGCCACTTCGCGTCGTACGGGATCGAAACTTGAAAGGACCACCGCTTCCGGGGTGTCATCGACGATCAGATCGATACCCGTCGCCGCCTCGATAGCCCGGATATTCCTGCCCTCCCGGCCGATAATCCGTCCCTTCATCTCATCGTTCGGCAGGTTGACAACCGATACGGTATTTTCGGCCACATAATCTCCCGCATATCGCTGTATCGCATAGGCGATGATCTCCCGCGATGTCTTGTCCGAGGTTCTCCGGGCCTCTTCCTCGATCTTCCGAATCATCAGGGCGGCATCCCGTTTTGCCGCCGCTTCCATCGACTGGATAAGGAGATTCTTAGCCTCCTCCGATGTAATACCCGCAATCTGCTCAAGTTTCAGCTTCTGTTCCTCCAGCATCCGGTCGATCTGCTCATGCTTGGTATTGAGCTGTGATTCCCTGTTTGAAATTGCCTTTTCCCGATTGTCGACAGCGGTTTCCTTCTGAGCAAGGAGATCGCTTCTCCGTTCGAAACCCTCTTCCTTCGACCTGAGTCTTCGCTCCAGGGCGTCGAGTTCGACCTTCCGGTCCCGGGTATCCTTCTCAAACTCGGTCTTGACCTTGAGCAGGTTCTCCTTGGCCTGAAGGATGGCCTCCTTTTTGATGGTCTCCGCCTCCTTCTTGGCCTCATCGATTATCCTGACCGAAAGACTCTCGCAGGACTCGAGCCTTTTTTGGGAAAGTCTCTGTTTGATCATATACCCTGCCGCCAAACCGACAGCGAGGGCTGCCAGAATAATAGGTATTAAGATATGATTATAGTACAACGTTTTCACCTCCTTGAATTCTTCTGAACGAAGGTCTGGTCTGAGGGGTCGATCCGGAAAGACCGCAGGGGCGTAAGGGTGGAACGGCTGCTTGGGGAGGAATAAAAAACCCCGCCTATGCCGTGTTAACTACCTTCTGAACCATTTGAAAAGTGGGCGCCTATATCGTCGCTTCAGGCTTTCCATCACCCGCTTGCGCGGAAGTCGGACATGCACACCGCGAACGAGGAAAGGTCCCCGGTTCCAAGGTGTTGGTTCAAAAAACGAATGTTAATCACGCACATCGCAGGGGATACTCTGGTCATCTTATATCATTGATCAAATGAATCATCTGTTCCGATCTGCTTTCCAATTGGCTATACGTGTTTTCTTTCATTCCAATCACGCGCAAATACTCATCCGCGATGTTCAAAGCAGCCAGGATGGCAATGTTCAAGGTGTTTTTACTGCCGGCGGCGTTTCCCGCCTCCTCCACCTTGTCACTGACAAGCCTGATGACATTTGCCACGTGTTCATCCCCCGAATCGCTTACGACTGAGAGCCCCTGTCCCAGTATCTTGACTTCAAAGCGTTTTCTCAATGGACGACCTCAAGGTTTGTTCTACGCCGTTTTTATTTCCTGAAGCAGATCAAGAAGCGAGTCCACCTTTGTGCGTACCGTATCCCGTTCTTCCCTCAACCCCCCTAATTTTTTGTTCGCCTCTTCCAACTCCATCGATTTAGTTTGTAACAGCTTTTCCAGCTCCAGATTCCTCTTTTTCAACAAGGCGTGGTTCTCGACCAAGCCGGCAATCTTTTTTTCCAGTTCATCAAACTTTAAAAATTCCACAAACCCTCCTGTTTCTCTCATTCAACCCGCATCGTCCGACGCCACAAACCCTGAGGCTATGCAAGGTTGCCCTGGATTATGACAATGTAACAAGCGAAAGTCAAGACCTTATTTGACGGCTTCGCAAAAGGGGGCAAAATAGTCCTGTAATATCTTTCCAACCGAAGCCGGATCGGCAATTTTTCCGGCCGCCGCACGAAATTGAGCGCCTCCGGGCAAACCCTTCGTATACCAGAGGAGGTGCTTCCGGAAGTCTCTGGTTCCAACGGTTTCTCCATAGTATTCAACCGCCATGGCCAGGTGACGTTGGATGATTTCCGTCCTTTCCGAGAAGGAGGGCCTTAAAAAATCCCTTCCGGACAAATGGCAAAGGATATTCCTCACGAGCCATGGATTCCCCAGGACCCCCCTTCCTACCATGACGCCGTCGCAACCGGTCTCCCGGCGCATTCGGGCCGCATCTTCGGGAAGGCGGATATCGCCGCTCCCAATCACAGGAATATGCAACCGCTCCTTGAGCGCGGCGATAAGTCCCCAGTCTGCTTTGCCGCCGAAACCCTGATCGACCGTGCGCGGGTGGAGGATGACCGCGTCCACACCACAGTCTTCGGCAACACGCCCGATAGCAAGGGCGTTTACCTCATGGGGGCGCCATCCGGCACGGATTTTGATGGTCAAAGGCAGTTTGGTCGCCTTGCGCATGGCCTGAAGAATGGCGACCACCCGCTGCGGGTCGCGCATCAGGGCCGCCCCCGCTCCCGTCTTCAGGACCTTCTTCACCGGACACCCCATGTTCACATCAACAAGGTCGGCCCCGTGCTCCACGGTCCGTCTTGTCGCTTCCGCCAGCGTCGCCGGGTCGGAGCCGAAGAGCTGAACCCCGAGCGGTCGGTCTTCCGATGAGGAATCGAGATAGCGGCAGGTCTTGCCCGCCCCCCGGACAAGACCGGTGGCGCTGACCATCTCGGTAAAGGCGAGGCCGCACCCGAAGGCGCGCACAAGCGTGCGGAATGGGAGATCGGTGACACCCGCCATCGGAGCAAGAGCGACGTTGTTCTTCAGACGTAACCGACCGATCTCCATCCTACCTTTGGCCCCATCCTTCCTTGCGTTTACAGGCCATCTCCAACTCCTCGCAAGTATTGATCCCCATCACCTCCTCGGGATCGTCGGCCAGGATCGATGTGACGCGCAAGCCTTTGCTGCTTGCCATCTCGACGATATCGGTCAGATAATATTCTCCTTGGGCGTTACGATTGCCGAGGTTGCCCACCGCCTCAAAAAGGAAAGGACTTTCCGCGCAGTAGATCCCCGTATTGATCTCGCGAATCCGTTTCTCATCGGGCGTGGCATCCCTATCCTCGACGATCTTCAGGACCTGTCCGTCTTTCGTCTTGACCACGCGGCCGTAACCGGTAGGGTCCGCCGGAATCGTCGTCAGAACCGTCAGCGCCGCGTCACCCGACCGGTGACGGTCGTAGAGCGCCCGGACCGTCTCGGGCCGGATCAGCGGAACATCGCCGCAGAGGATAACGACGGTCCCCGTATAATCCCGAAAAGCCTCCTCGGCCTGTAAAACGGCATGACCCGTGCCCAAAAGAGCGCGCTGTTCCACGAATATCAGTTCGTCATTGTCGAAGAGCTCGCGGATCCTCTCGGCCTGATGGCCGATCACGACGACGATCTTCCCTGCTCCCGCGGCGCGGGCCGCGGCAACGCAGTAAGTGAGCATGGGGACGCCACAGACAGGGTGGAGCACTTTTGCCAGATCGGACCTCATCCGCTTCCCCTTGCCGGCTGCCAGGATAATCGTCCGGAACCCTTCCCGCTTCCCTGCCTTGTTACCCCCTTGAGCGTGCATACCCATTACCTTCATATCGGACGTCTTTCCGCTGTTTAGATGTAGCAGATCCTCATTAAAAAAGACAAACGATTTGTTTTCAGCCCAATTGAAGAGATGGGTTTGACTCCGGGACGGTTTCCCGATATATACTTTTCCCGAAAGGAGATCCCTATGACCCGTGTTCTTCTTGTGGGCAACGGCGCCCGCGAGCATGCTATAGCCGAGGCGATCGTCCGCTCCAACCGGAACCCGCGCCTCGCGGCCTTCATGAAAACAAACAATCCAGGAATCGCCTCGCTCGCGAGCGAGGTGGGAATCGGCGCCTACAGCGTCCCGGAAGCGATCATTGCCTTCGCCAAAAAGGCGAGATGCGAGTTTGCCGTCATCGGTCCCGAGGATCCCCTGGGCAACGGCATCGTGGATCACCTTTTGGCCGCCGGAATCCCGGCGGTGGGACCGACGCGGACGCTGGCCCGCCTGGAAACATCGAAGTCCTTCACAAGAAACCTGCTGGAAAAATATGGCATCCCGGGGAACCCGCGTTTCAGGAATTTCTCATCGCTCGACGGTATCGAAACCTTCTGCGCTGAACTACCCGGCATCGTCCTCAAGCCGGACGGTCTGACAGGGGGGAAAGGGGTCCTTGTCCAGGGCGATCATTTCCTGACTCGCGCCGAGGCCCTCGCACATTGCCGGGAGATCTTAAAGACCCACACCGGCGTAACCATCGAGGAGAAACTGGAGGGCGAGGAGTTCTCCCTGCAGTGCCTCTGCGACGGGCGGACGGTGGTTGCCACCCCGCCGGTCCAGGACCACAAGCGGCGCTTTATCGACGATCGAGGCCCGAACACGGGCGGGATGGGTTCCTATTCCTGCCCCGATCACCTCCTCCCTTTCCTGGACGCGGAAGCCGTGACCCAAGGGCTGGAGATCACAAGAAAGGTCGCGGAGGCGATCCGCTTGGAAACGGGCGTCTCCTATAAAGGGGTCATGTACGGCGGCTTCATGATCACCGCAGCGGGGGTAAAGCTGATCGAGTACAATGCCCGCTTCGGGGACCCGGAGGCGATGAACATCCTTCCCCTCTTGCGAACCGATTTCGTCGATCTCTGTCGGGCGATTATCGACGGCACGCTCGATCGGATCGAGATCGTATTTGAAAAAAAAGCAACCGTGTGCAAATATGTCGTCCCGATCGGCTACGGCCTTCCTCAAGACCAGGCTGTTTTCACCGCTTCGCGGATCGAGATAGACGCGGTACAGGGGGCCCGACTTTACTACTCATCCATCGATAAGAGGCCGGATGGGCTTTACATGACCCCGTCGCGGGCGATCGGTGTGGTCGGCATCGCCGAACGCCTCGAAGAGGCGGAAAGAATCGCCGAGAACGCGGTCTTTGCCATTCACGGTCCCGTGGACCATCGGCCCGACATCGGAACCGAACCTCTGATACGCAAGAGGATTCAACATATGGAGCGGATTAGACAAGAAGCGAATCATTAGGAGGAGAACATGCATGTGAATCAGATTAAGCGAGTATTGATTAGCGTAACGGACAAAAAGGGAATCATCGAATTCGCCCAGGGATTGCGGACCTTCGGCGCGGAGATCCTCTCCACCGGCGGAACGGCTTCACAACTCAGAAACAGCGGGGTAGCGGTGACCGATGTATCCGATTACACGGGATTCCCGGAGATGATGGACGGAAGGCTCAAAACCCTGCATCCGAAGATCCACGGCGGTCTTTTGGCGCTTCGGGACAACGAGTCGCATATGAAGGCGCTCCGGGAACACCGGATAGACCTGATCGATATGGTGGTCATCAACCTCTACCGCTTCGAAGACACCGTTGCCAAAGCGGGCTGCACCCTGGAGCACGCCATCGAAAATATCGATATCGGCGGTCCGACTATGCTCCGCGCGGCTTCAAAAAATTACCGCTTCGTTTCCGTGGTCACCGACCCGGAGGATTACCCGAAGATCCTCGAAGAGATGGCACAGACCGGCGGCAAGATTTCGGAAGCGACCAATTTCGAGCTGGCAAAAAAGACCTTTCAGCTCACGGCCCGCTACGACGGCGCCATCTCCAACTACCTCGGCCTGCTCGGCGGCGGAAGCGCCGAAAAGCGCGAATTTCCCGATACCTTCTCCTTCCAGTTTACCAAGGCGCAGGACCTCCGTTATGGGGAAAACCCCCATCAGAAGGCCGCCTTCTACAGGGAGAGAGACCCGCGGCTTTCGGCCCTCTCCAACGCGCGTCAGCTTCAGGGAAAGGAGCTCTCCTACAATAACATCATGGACAGCGACGCGGCCTGGCAAATCGTCTCCGACCTCCCTCTCCCCGGGGTTGTGATCATCAAGCACGCCAATCCCTGCGGCGCCGCCACATCCGACGGCGACATGGCCGAGGCCTTCCGAAAGGCGATGGCCGGCGATCCCGTCTCGGCTTTCGGCGGGATCGTCGCCCTGAACCGACCGGTGGACAAAAAAGCGGCGGAGGAACTGGTCAAGACCTTCTTCGAGGTGATCATTGCACCGGGCTTCACCGCCGAGGCAGTGGAACTCCTGGGGACAAAGAAGAACGTCCGGGTTCTCGAAATCCCTGAAACCTGTACGATACACTCGGCCGGTTATGATTTCCGCCGGGTCCTAGGCGGTCTCCTCATACAGGATCGCGACAGCGGGGATTTCGATATCCGGAAGGCGAAGGTCGTCACCAAACGGGCCCCGACGGAGGCCGAGTACCAGGCTCTCGATTTCGCCTGGCGTGTCGTCAAACACGTCAAATCGAACGCGATTGTCTACACGACGAAGGATCAATTGGTCGGTGTGGGGGCGGGCCAGATGAGCCGCGTGGATTCGGTCAAGATCGCCAAGATGAAGGCCATCCTCCCCACGACAGGCTGCGTCCTGGGATCGGATGCCTTCTTTCCCTTCCGGGACGGGCTCGACATGGCCGCCCAGGCAGGAATCACCGCCCTGATTGAGCCGGGCGGCTCGATCAAGGACGACGAAGTCATTCAGGCCGCGGACGAACACGGGATGGCGATGATCTTTACAGGAATCAGGCATTTCAAACACTAAGAAAGGGATAGGGCATGCAGGAAAAGAGCGGGGTTATCGTCAGTGTTGTGATGGGCAGCGATTCCGATCTCCCGGTGATGGAGGAGGCAGTCAAGGTCCTGGAGGCCTTTGCCGTTCCCCATGAACTGTTTCTCACCTCCGCCCACCGGACCCCGGAACGGACTGCGCTTTTCGCCCGCGGGGCCGCCAAACGAGGGGTACGGATCATCATTGTCGGCGCCGGGGCTGCCGCACACCTGGCCGGGGTGATTGCTGCGCAGACCCCGCTCCCGGTGATCGGCGTCCCCATCGACGCCACCTCGCTCAAGGGACTGGACGCCCTGTTCGCGACCGTACAGATGCCGGGGGGCATCCCCGTGGCGACGATGGCCATCGGCAAGGCGGGGGCGAAAAATGCGGCGCTGTTCGCGGTCCGGATCCTCGCCCTGGAGGATACGGACCTGTTGAAAAAACTCCAGTCCTACGGCCGGAAGATGGCCCAGGAAGTCGAGCGGAAGCACGAAAATCTCAAGAAGTGAGGTCTCCGGTCGCTTATGGGACGCGCTCCGCACCCGCAGGCGCCACTACCGTCTTGACCACCCCTGCCTGCTCCTGACTGAAGACGACCATGAAGGGGATCTCCCCGTTCGGCGCGATTTTTTCATTGATGACGTCGGTCCCCTGGGGGATGGAGAGTTCCCGCTGGATCTCGGCCTCGGCAAGGGTGTTCAGCTCGGCATCGGTCAGGATATTTCCACAGTATACGATCTTCTCCCCGAGGACTGCGTCGTTGGCATCGGAAATCACCAGGCGGACCCTTATCTTCGACTGAAAATAAGGAGACTGGTTCACGGCAATCCCCTCCACCACCCGAAGGTTCGCTCCAAGGAGATTCGCCACGGAACGCTGTCGGACGTCCTTGAGACGGATCGGCTCTTGCGTGGGTTCGCTCCTTTTTGTCTCGCCCCCGAGGAATCTGTCTATACCGGGAATACTCTGGAGGCCGGGGAGACTCTTCAGCCAGGGCGATGCCCATTCAATCGCCTTGGTCCGGCCCTCAGGAAACAGCCAGATATAGAGTCCACCCGCTATCAGGGCCGCGCACACCAGCAGGGCCAGCGCCTTGATGATCGCCCGACCCCACCGCCGCCGTGGCGGCTCTGGCTCCAAAAACTCCTCGTCGTTTGTGTCATCTTCCCAATCGGCAGCCTGGTTGCCAAGGGGGTCTTTCTCCAGCCCTTTGTCGAACCCTCTGATAATCGATTCTTTAGCGTTCTCGGACGAAATCTCTTTATCCGCCGCTCTGCGGGGGAACGGCGGTATCTCCGTCCTTTCTCGCTCTTGCAGCGACGGAAGGTCATCACCGAGGGGAAAGCGGTCTTCCGAAACACGTTTCGCGTCGCTGATCCTTACGGACGGGATCTCCGGTTCGGCGGCAAACGGGGGCGGGGGTTCGCCGGTGGCAGGCCGCTCCTGAAAAAAGACATCCCGGCAGCGGCTGCAGCGCACCCAGAATCCCTCTCCTTCGACCTGTGTCTCGTCAAAGCGGAACCGTGTTTCACACTTCCGACACTGAATAATCATAACCCCTCCTTACTTACGCAATGTCTTTCAGCATGCAGACATCGGGAAGAAAACGGAAATTTTCATTATAATCAAGCCCATATCCCACGACAAACCGGTCGGGAATGGTGAATCCCACATACTCGGCGTTAATGGGTACCCTCCGCCGCTCCCTCTTGTCGAGGAAAGCGCAGACCCGGATCGACGCCGGTTTTCTCTCCCCGAGAAGAGCGAGCAGATGCGAAACGGTGAAGCCGGTATCGATGATGTCCTCCACGATCAGGACGTTTCGCCCCGTGATCGACGTTTCCAGATCTTTGGTGATCCTGACCTCGCCCGAGCTCTGGGAATTGCTGCCGTAGCTTGCCGTCCGGATAAAATCGACCCGGCACGGGATGTTCATACCACGGATCAGATCAGCCATAAAGATGAAAGCGCCGTAAAGGATCCCTACAAGAAGAAGTTCCCGCCCTTCGTAATCCCTTGAGATCTGCTCGGCAAGCTCCTTGACCCGCTTTTCGATTGTCGTTTTCGGTAAAAGGAGTTCCGGTTTTATCCCGCTCACACCTCCAACCTCCGGGGAAAGGTTGCCTGCGCACCGGCGTACATTAAACCACACCAACCGGCGTGTCAACGGAAATTAGAAACAACCGGAGCCGGTTGCGCTCGTCGTTCAAAGATGATAGTAGCGTCGACACATGGAAATCAAAGATATGACCCCTTTGGATGCAGGCGAACTGTATCTTGCCGTCGAAAAGCCCAGCCGTTACACGGGCGGTGAGCTGAATTCCCTCCGGAGGGAGGACACAGCCGGCCGCCTCCGTTTTGCCTTGGCCTTTCCCGATACGTACGAGGTCGGGATGTCGCACCTCGGCCTGCAGATCCTTTACGCCATCCTGAACGGCCTGCCCGGTGTCGCCTGCGAACGCTGCTTCGCGCCGTGGCCCGACATGGAAAGGGAGCTTCGTCGGCGCCGTCTGCCTCTCGCCTCCCTGGAGACACACAAACCGCTGGCCGCTTTCGACATCGTAGGCTTCTCTCTCCAGTACGAGCTCTCCTTCACAAATGTCCTGATGATGCTGGAGCTGGGCGGGATCCCGCTCCACCGTAAAGAGCGTGGCGACAAGCATCCCCTCGTGATCGCCGGCGGCCCGTCAGCCTTCAACCCCGCCCCGATGAGCGACTTCATCGACGCCTTTGTCGTGGGGGAGGCGGAGGAAGCGGTTATCGAGATTGCCGCATCCGTACTCGCCCTCCGGAACCGGGGTGGAAAGAGGCGGGAGCAGCTTGAGGCGCTCGCCGGGATCAGCGGGGTGTATGTGCCCGAAATCCACACCGGGGATGAAAGGATCGCAAAACGGATCATCGCCGACCTGGACGACTGGCGCGTTCCTCTCTGCCCGATCGTCCCCTTGATGAAGACGATCCATAACCGGATAACCCTGGAGATCGCTCGAGGCTGCACACGCGGCTGCCGCTTCTGCCAGGCAGGGATGGTTTGGCGGCCCGTACGCGAGAGGACGCCGGCGGTGATCGAGGAAATGGCCGAGGCCACGCTCCGAGCGACGGGACACGACGAGATCTCCCTTCTCTCCCTGAGCTCCGGCGACTATACCCTGATCGAACCGCTTCTCAAAGCGCTGATGGATCGATATTACGAACGGCGCGTTGCCCTCGCGCTTCCTTCGCTCCGCGTCGAAACCCTTACCCCGAAGCTGATCGAATCCATTCGACGGGTCCGAAAGACGAGCTTTACCCTGGCTCCCGAGGCGGGAACGCAGCGCCTTCGGGACATCATCAACAAAGGCAATACCGAAGAAGAGCTCCTCGCCACCACAACGCAGGTTTTTGCCGCCGGCTGGAGAGCGGTAAAGCTCTACTTCATGCTCGGCCTTCCCGGTGAACGGGAGGAAGACCTGGAGGGGATCGCCGATCTCGCCTGCAAAACCCTCCTGACGGCGCGCAACCGCGGTCAGGTCACGGTCAGCCTTTCGACCTTCGTCCCCAAACCCCACACCCCTTTCCAATGGCAACGACAGATCGACATCGCGGAGACCGATGCCCGCCAGGCGTTTTTTCGCCGGCGGCTGAAGAACCGGAACATCAGCATCAAGTGGCATGACGCCGGGATGAGCCTTATCGAAGGGATCCTCTCCCGGGGCGACGAGAAGACCGGGGCGCTTATCGAGACGGCCTTTCGCCTCGGCTGCCGCTTTGACGGCTGGAGCGACTATTTTCGTTTCGACCAGTGGGAAGAGGCGATGCTCCGGACGGGTGTCAACCCGGAATCCTATCTCCGGGAGCGTCCTTTCACCGAAGCCTTTCCCTGGGAGAGGATCGAGAGCGGGGTCAGTCGGGAATTTCTCCTTTCCGAGGCGAACCGGGCCGAAAAGGGCGAACCGACGCCTGACTGCCGCAGCGGCGCATGCGGCGCATGCGGCGTCTGCGGGCAGGTGATTGTCCGCCACGTCATCGTCCCTGCCGACGCCTCCGTCGGGTCGCTGGTCTCCGCGAACGCCCCTGGGGACGACAAACCGGGGCCGGAAAAGACCCTCCGAATCCGCTTTGCCAAACTGGGTCCGGCGCGATTCCTGTCCCACCTGGAACTCGCTTCCGCCCTCAGCCGAGCGGTGAGCCTGGCCGGAATCTCCTTTGTCTATTCAAAAGGCTACCACCCCCATCCGAAGATTTCCTTCGCCGGCGCCACCTCGGTTGGGATGGAGAGCCGGGGCGAATTCGCGGACATCCGAATTCAGGACACCCATGAGGAGCTCGATTCCCTCGCTGACCGGATCAGTGCGGCGCTTCCCGCCGGGATGAGGATTGTGGCGATGGTCGAGTTGCCTCCGCGCGCCTTTTCTCTGGCCGAACTCGTCGTCGGATTTACCTACAACCTCATCCTGCCGGATGATACAACCGAAGCGACGCTGGACCGGTTCGAAGCGGAGATCCTGGCCTTTCTTCAGGCGGAAAGTTTTTGTGTCCGTCGGGAAGCCAAGGGAACCCCGGTCATGAAGGAAATCCGTCCGTTCGTGACCGACCTGGCTCTGGACCGCGCGGGTCGTCGGATCCTCCTTTCGGTGCGCTTCGGTCCCAAAGGGACGGTCCGAGCCACCGAGGTGCTGACCGGCGTCCTCAGCCTGTCTCCCGATGCCCTCCGGCGAATAGGGATTGTGAAGACCGGCACGCAGCTTGCCGATTTCGCCGGCATTGCCGATCGCCAAATTTTTTCCGACGATTCTTATAAAAATGGTTGACAAATGGGTCCCCTCTTCGATATAGTGTGCAGTCAAATATTTTTTCAGAAGGATATGAACCATGTACGCAGTAATCAAAACCGGCGGTAAGCAGCACAAGGTTTC
>Ga0233425_10005711_pt1 | contig 19325 bp, 16 predicted proteins | sample Watercolumn_Towu_2_FD_181712 | JGI IMG/M metagenome (GOLD analysis project Ga0233425, IMG submission 181712) | Freshwater microbial communities from Lake Towuti, South Sulawesi, Indonesia - Watercolumn_Towuti2014_140_MG | ecosystem: Environmental > Aquatic > Freshwater > Lake | place... | reverse complement strand
CACGAAGATCGTTGGAAAGAGGTCGCGTCATTCCTTGCTGGCCTCCCCTCCAGCCAGCATCTTGAATCACAAACCCGGCCCCTTGGGAATCCCTCCCGATTCAATCAATCTTTGAAACGCTCTAGCCTGCGTTCGCCCGGAAAAGCCTGCCGCCGGGCATCGGACGCGGCACGCCGGTCGTCGACGGCAGGCTCAACGGGAGCCCCTTGAGGGACCTCAGCGCGAGGTAGGCAAAGGCCTGCGCCTCGAGCGCGTCGCCGTCCCAGCCCAGCTCCTCGGCGCCGACCACCGGGGCGCCCAGCACGCGCGCCAGCGCCGCCATCAGCGCGGGGTTGCGCCGGCCGCCGCCGGTGACGATCCACCGGCGCGGCGGCGCGGGAAAGCATGCTTGCGCCTGGTCCACGGCGCAGGCCGCGAATTCGACCAGCGTCGCCGCTCCGTCGGCGGCGCTCAAGCCCTGCACCGGGCTCAGGTCGAACGCATCGCGGTCGAGCGACTTGGGCGGCGGGGCGGCGAAATAGGGATGCGCCAGAAGCTCCGCCAGCGCCAGCTCGTCCACCCGGCCCGCGAGCGCGAGGGCGCCGTCGGTGTCCTGGGGACGGCCGGTGTGCCGGAGCGCCCAGTCGTCGACCGGCGCGTTGCCGGGGCCGGTGTCGAACGCCATCAGCGCGTCCGCGCCTTCGCCGATCCAGGTCACGTTGGCGACGCCGCCCACGTTGAGCACCGCCAGCGGCTTCTTGAACGGCGCGGCGAGCGCGGCGTGGTAGAGCGGCGCGAGCGGCGCGCCCTGCCCGCCCGCCGCCACGTCGGCGGAGCGGAAATCGCACACCACGTCGATGCCCGTGAGCCGCGCCAGCAGCGCGCCGTCGCCGATCTGGCGCGTGCGATGGCGGTGCGGCTCGTGCAAGATGGTCTGGCCGTGGAAGCCGATCACGGTCACCCGCGAAGCGTCGAATCCGGCGCGATCCAGCAATGCGGCGACCGCCGCGGCGTGGCGCCGGGTCAATTCGCGCTCGACGGCGGCCACCCGCGCGCCGTCGGCGCCGCCCCGTCCCATCACCCCGCGCAAGGCGGACCGGAACTCGGCGTCGTAGGGTTGCGTCCGCCACGGCCCGGTTTCGACCCGCGCCACCCCGTCCCCGGCCAGGAGCGCCGCGTCCACGCCGTCGCAGGACGTGCCGCTCATCAACCCGATCGCCCAGGGAAGGTCGCCGGTCGCGAAAGCCATCGCCGTCGATTGTCGCGCATCGCGCGGCTGTGGTAAACGACGCGGCCATGACCCGGTTCAAGTCGGATTTCCTGCGCGTCCTCGATCGGCGCGGCTACATCCACCAGATCACCGACCCCGAGGGCCTGGACGCCGCGGCGCGCGCCGGGCGGATCACCGGCTATGTCGGCTACGACTGCACGGCCGACTCGCTGCACATCGGGCATCTGGTTTCGATCATGATGCTGCGCTGGATGCAGAAGACCGGGCACCGCCCGCTGCCGCTGATGGGCGGCGGAACCACGAAGGTGGGCGACCCGTCGGGCAAGGACGAAACCCGCAAGCTGCTTTCCGAGGCCGAGATCGCGGGAAATCTGGAGGCGATCCGGCGCAGCTTCGCCAATTTCCTGGACTTCGCCGGGCCCAACGCCGCGGTCATGGCCGACAACGCGGAGTGGCTGGACGGGCTGCGCTACATCCCGCTGCTGCGCGACGTCGGCCGGCATTTTTCGGTCAACCGCATGCTGACGATGGACAGCGTGAAGCTGCGCCTGGAGCGCGACCAGCCGCTGTCGTTCCTCGAGTTCAACTACATGGTGCTGCAATCCTACGATTTCGTGGAACTCGCCAGGCGCTACGATTGCACGCTGCAGATGGGCGGCTCGGACCAGTGGGGCAACATCGTGATGGGCGTCGAGCTGGGCCGGCGCCTGTTGGAGCGGGAGCTGTTCGGCCTGACCACGCCGCTGATCACCACGGCCTCGGGCGCCAAGATGGGCAAGACCGCCGCGGGCGCGGTGTGGCTGAACCCGGAGCGTCTTCCCCCCTACGACTACTGGCAGTTCTGGCGCAACACCGACGACGCCGACGTCGGGCGGTTCCTCAAGCTGCTCACCGATCTGCCGCTGGACGAGATCGCGCGGCTGGAGAAGCTCGGCGGCGCCGAGGTCAACGAGGCCAAGAAGATCCTCGCCAACGAGGCGACGGCCCTGTGCCACGGCCGCGCCGCGGCCGAGGCCGCCGCGGAAACCGCGCGGCGCACCTTCGAGGAAGGCGGCATCGGCCGGGCGCTGCCCAGCGTCGACGTGCCGCGCGCGGAGCTGGAGCGCGGCATCCCCGCGTTCGAGGCGTTGCGGCGCGCGGGGCTCGCCGCCAGCAACGGCGAGGCGCGGCGGCTGATCAAGGGCGGCGGCGCGTACCTGAACGACGCGCCGATCGCCGGCGAGACCGACGCGGTGACGCTCAAGTCGCAGAACAAGGACGGCGTGATCAAGCTGTCGGCGGGCAAGAAGCGCCACGCCCTGCTGCGGCCGATTCCTTAGACGAAGGCGTCGGCCTCGCGTTCTAACGCTGCATGCCCGCGGGCTGCATGCGGGTGACAGCGGACAGGTCGCGGTCCTTGCCCTCACGGTCTTTGCCGGCGATGCCGCGGGCGAAATCCCTCAGCTCGCCCGGCGGCAGCGAGGCCGCCTTCTTGGAAACATCGAAATCCGGGTCCGTCATGCTGCCGGCCCCGGTGAACGGCACGGCGATCAGGCCCTGCTTGTCCACGTCGACCAGGAACGCGCCCACCCAGGGATTCTCGTCCAGCACCTTGCCGACGCCGCGGAACGGCGACACGTAGCCCTGAATGTCCATGGTGCCGCCTGCCAGATCGAACTGGCCCTTTGCCCGCATCCCGAGGCCGGGGCTCAGCGCCAGCAGATCTAGAAGCTCGATGCGATCGCCGGCCTTCCTGAAGCTCGCCTTGAGCTTTTCAAATTCGAGATCCACGCCGCTAAGGATTTCAAACGGGCCGAAGCCGGTGGCGGAGGCGAGAATCTTGCTGCCGGTCGCTGAGTCCCTCAGGGAAAAGTCGAACAGCTCGACCACGCCGTCCATCGGCGCGTCGGGCTGCATGGGGTTGCGCGTGGCCTTGATGCCCAGCCGCCCGCCGCGGATGTCGCGCGCCACCGGCGAGGCGGTCATCATTTGCAACGCCAAGCCGGCGTCGCTCGCGTAGATGTACAGGTCGCGCTGGTTGTTGCCGATGGGGGTGTAGCGGATTACCAGATCGCCGTCGTCGCCGAGCTGGGAGAGGACGTTGATGTTGTTCCAGTACTCGCCGCCGAAATCGGCTTCGAGCTTCACGTTGCTGAGCGTGCGCCGGTCGTCGAGGCGCAAGCGCTCCACCCGGGTTTTCACGCCCATCGGAAAATCGAGCAGGATGTCGGGGTCCTCGACATAAGGCTGCAGGTTGAGCTGCGATCCTTCCAGCTCGACGTCCCAGCCCCCGGTGTCGCGGCGCGCCACCAGAGCCTTGACGTCGGAACCGTTGCGCCCGCCGAACGCCAGCCGCTCGAATTCGATCCATTCCAACGACGGCGCGCCGCCGACCAGCAGCGCCTTGCCTTTCGCGTTCATGCCGCCGCCGGTCATCTGGAACTCGCTCACCTCGACCGGCTGGCCCTTGCGCATCAGCAGCGACAGGTCGAGCGATCCGGGAATGTTGCGGTCTTTCTCCCAGTAGAGCTGCGCCAGGCTGACCTTCGCCCGGTCCAGCCGCAGGCTGGCGTTGGCGATCGTGGTGACGGCGTCCGGGCGCACCAGATCGACCGCGAAGTCGATCGGCCCGGCCACGAACTTCTCGGTCCCGAGGTTCAGCGCCTTGCGGTCGGCGTCGCTCAGCGTGCCCGCCATGTGGATGCGCGTGGCACCGTCGCCCTTGCCGTCGACGCTGCGCCGCAGGTCCACGGTCATCGCCGCGCCGTTGAGGCGCAGCACGCCGTCGATCTTCACGTCGTGCGCGTCGTAGACCAGCTTGATCTCGTTGCTGGCGATGTTGAGCCCCATCGGTCCCCGCGGCACTTCCATGTCCTTGATGGTCATGGTGGCGGTGCGCGACACGCGGTCGAGCGTGAGGTTGGGCGAGAGCTCGAAGCGGAAGCGCGAACGCAGGCCGAACGTCCCCTTGAGCTGCGCGGCATCGACGTCGAGCTCCCGCGCCCCGCCCACGTCGCTCTTTTGCAGCATGGCCAGCATCGTGCCGAGGCTGCCGTCGAGCCGCGCCTCGCCGTCCACCTCGGGCACCGGCTGGCCGAGCCGGTCCACCCGGATGCGGTCGGCGATGAGCGTCATGCCGCCGAACGTGGCTTCGTTGATCCGGATCTCCGCGCGCTGGTTGGGCACGATGGCCGCGCGCGCCTTGATGTCGCTGATCGGCGGCAGGTCGCCGCGCGCCCACTTGGCGGTGCCGTCGGTCACCAGCAGGTCGAGCTGCTGCGGGCCGAACACCGCGCGGCCGGAGACGCCCGAAAGCTGCATGCCGTTGGGCGCCTGACCCGAGACGCCGCTGAACACCGAGTTCATCTGCAGGCTGTCGTAGTTCATCGCGAAACCCTGGTCGGCCGACAGCCTGCCGTCGAAGCTGATCGTGGTTTCGTTCGCCCGTCCCGAGGTCACATGGCCGCGCACCCATTCGCGCAGCTCGGGCCTGACCGTCGTCGGCCAAAGATTGACCAGGTCTGCCACGCTGAGGTTGCGGGCGATCACGTTCATCCGCACGCCGGATTGCCTCGTGTCGACGACCGCGGAGGCCGAGATGTTGGAACCGCCGAGATCGAGGTAGACGTTGTCGAGCAGCACGGTCGACAATTCCTGGTCCACGCGGCCCTCGACCCGGGCCGCGGCGATGCCGATCGGCATCATGCCGAGCTTGGGCGGCATCAGCCGGCCGGGGCGGCCGTTGATCTCGAAGCGGACGCGCCCGACCTCGCCGTTGAGGCGCACGTTGCCGCGGGCGCTGCCCGAAACCGGGAAATCGACCGCCGCCAGCGGCTCGAACAGCGGCGCCGCGCCCGCCAGGCGCGCGGGAACGAAGTCGTCGAACCGCGCCGCGACCTCCACCTGCATCGTCTCGGGCTGGTATTGAATCTCGCCGCGCAACCGCACGACCTTGCCGAGGATGTCGAACGGCACCTGGAAGCCGGCGAGGAAGCGCCCGTCGCGGCGCTCCAGCTCCACGTTCGCGCCCGAGGCCTTCCACGACATCTCGAGCACCTGGTCGTCGAGCGTCAGCGCCGCGTCGGAGATGGTGAGACGCTCGAGATAGCCCGAGGCGCTGTCGGGATTCAGCGGCGACAGCAGCCCCTCGATCAGCCGCTGGAGCGCGGGCTGCTCGCCGCCCCTGCCGCTGTCGCCGAGGCCGAACTCGAAATGCCCGTCGCGCGCGCGCGTGAGCCGGACCGTGGGCTTGCGGATGTCGAGGCTGGTGGGCGCCACCAGGCCGCGCATCAGCCCCGGGATGCTGAGGCCGATCGACACCTCGTCCAGCGTCGCCAGCTCCTGGCCCACCGGGTTGACGATGCGCACGCCCTCGGCGCGCACGTCCACCGGCCGCTGCCAGCCGTCCCAGGTGAGCTTGGTCGAATCGATCCGCACGTTGACCGGCCCGCCGGTGGGGCTCAGCGCCGATTCGATATAGGGCGTAAGGAAGTCGAGTCGGATCGGCCCCATGATCAGAAGCACGAACGCCACGCCCGCCAGGACCGACAGGGCGGCGGTCGCGGCGGCGACGAGCTCGAGCAGGATCAATGGGTTGCGGCGCGACACCGAATGCCTCTAGCGCGGCCGCGTAGTGGTGGCCGCGGCGGGGCCGCTGCGATAAACAACGCTCGCTATGACCATCCCCAATCCCGCGTTCGCGTTCCCGACGACGGACCAAGCCGCCTGGCCCCGCATTGCCGACGCGGACCGCGCCCGGGTGGGCGTGGCGCGCTGGCGCGAGATCGCCGCGCACAGCGACGACCCGGAGGCGGCCGTGGCGACGCTTCGGTTGGCCGATCAGCCGTTGGTCCGCGCCGTCCTGGAGCGGGTGTTCGCCAACAGTCCTTTTCTCGGCAATTGCCTGCTGACCGAAGCGGCCTTCTTCCGGACCGTCCTCGAACACGGCCCGAATCAATCTCTTACCACACTGCTGGCGGATTTTCGCCAGGAACTTTCGCGCGAGGACGACCGGATTCGTCTGATGCGCGGCTTGCGAGTCGGCAAACGGCGCGCCGCTCTGCTGGCCGGGTTGGCGGATATTTTTGCAACATGGTCGCTGGAACAGGTCACGAACGCGCTCAGCGAGTTCGCCGAAGCGGCGCTGTCGGTGACGCTCGCTCACCTCCTGCGCAAAGCCGCGGCCGCGGGCGTGATTCAGCTGGCCGACGAGTCGCAGCCGGAGAATCAAGCCGGCCTCTTCGTACTCGGCATGGGCAAGCTCGGCGCGCGCGAGCTCAACTACTCCTCCGACATCGACCTGATCGTGTTCTACGACCGCGACCGCGTTCGCGCCGCGGACGACGAAGCGCTTCACGGCCGGTTCGTGCGCATCGTGCGCGACCTCGTGCAGATGTTCGAGGAGCGCACCGCCGACGGTTACGTCTTTCGCACCGACCTGCGGCTCAGGCCCGATCCCGGCGTCACGCCGCTCGCCATGTCCGTGGTGGTGGCCGAGACCTATTACGCCAGCGTCGGGCAGAACTGGGAACGCGCCGCGATGCTGAAGGCGCGCCCGGTCGCGGGCGACCGCGAGGCGGGCCGGCAGTTCCTCAACCGCATCCGGCCGTTCATCTGGCGCCGGCACCTCGACTTCGCGGCGATCCAGGACATCCACTCGATCAAGCGGCAGATCATCGCGCATCGCGGCGGCGCCAAAGTGGCGATCAAGGGCCACAACATCAAGCTCGGCCGCGGCGGCATCCGCGAGATCGAGTTCATCACCCAGACCCTGCAGCTCATCTGGGGCGGGCGCGAGCCGGCGCTGCGCGTCGCGCCGACCTGCCAGGCGCTGGACCGGCTGGCCGACGCGGGCAAGCTCGATCGCGCGGTGGCCGACGACCTGATCGCGGCCTACCGTTTCCTGCGCACCCTGGAACACCGCCTGCAAATGGTCGAAGACAAGCAGACCCACAGCCTGCCCGACACCGACGCCGGCATCGCCGAGATCGCCGCGTTCATGGGCTACGACGATCCCGAGGCGTTCGCGGCGGAGGTCGAACGGCGCCTGCGCACCGTCGAGAAACGCTACGCCGGGCTGTTCGAGACCGCCCCGGCGCTAACCGGCCCCGCGGGCGAAGCGCCCGGCAACCTGGTGTTCACCGGCGGCGAGAACGATCCCGACACCATGCAGACGCTGAAGCGCATGGGCTATACCGACCCGGGCTCGGTGGCCGACCGGGTGCGGAGCTGGCACCACGGCCGCTTCCGCTCGATGCGCAGCGCGCGCGCGCGCGAGGTCATGACCGAACTGGTGCCGGCGCTGCTGGCGGCGCTGGCGCGCACGGCCGATCCCGACCAGGCGTTCGCCCGCTTCGACCAGTTCCTGGGGCAGTTGCCGGCGGGCGTGCAGGTGCTTTCCCTGCTGCAGTCCAACCCGGCGGTGCTGGACCTGCTTGCCGACATCCTCGGCAGCGCGCCGATGCTGGCCGAGCAGCTCGCGCGCAACCCGATCCTGCTCGACAGCGTGCTCTATTCCGGCTTCGCGCGCGAGGCGCCGGCGCGCGCCGCGCTGGAGGAGGAGCTGGACGAGTTGCTGCGCCGCGCCGACGATTTCCAGGACGTGCTGGATTTGTGCCGGCGCTGGTCGAACGACCACAAGTTCCATCTCGGCGTACGCATGCTGCAAGGCCGGACCGATGCGCACGAATCGGGCCCGGCGACGACCGATCTCGCCGAAATCGCGATCGACCGGCTGTACCATCGCGTGGTCCGCGACTTCGCCGCCGCGCACGGCCGGGTGCCCGGAGCCGACCTAGCGGTCGTGGCGTTGGGCAAGCTCGGCGGGCGCGAGATGACCGCCGGCTCGGACCTGGACCTGATCTTCATCTACGGCGATACCGGATCCGACGCATCGGACGGCGGCAAGAAGCTGCCGACGCCGACCTATTTCGCGCGCCTCAGCCAGCGCATCATCACGGCGCTGACCGCGCCCACCGCGGAAGGCGCGCTCTACCAGGTCGACATGCGTCTTAGGCCCTCGGGCAACCAGGGGCCGATCGCCTCGTCGCTCGCGGGCTTCCGCAGGTACCAGGAAGCCGACGCCTGGACCTGGGAGCACATGGCGCTGACGCGCGCGCGGCCGATCGCCGGACCGCCGGCGCTCACCGCGGCGATCGGCGGGGCGATCGGCGCGGTGCTGACCCGCCGGCGCGATCCGGCGAAGCTGGTGCGCGACGTGGCGGAAATGCGCGAGCGCGTGGCGCGCGAATTCAAGGCCCGCGACGTCTTCGACGTGAAATACGCGCGCGGCGGCCTGCTCGACTGCGACTTCATCGCGCAATTTCTGCAATTGCTCCACGCGCACGACCATCCCGGCGTGCTCGACCAGAACACCTACCGGGCGCTGGAGAAGCTCGCGGACGCGGGACTGCTGGCCGGACCGGCGGCGAGGGACCTGAGCGAGGCGACCGCGCTGTGGCACCGCATCCAGGGCCTGCTGCGCCTGACCGCGGGGACCGCGAACCCGCGCGAGGCCGCGGCGGGCGTGCGCCACGCCCTGGCGCGCGCCGGCGGCGCCAAGGACCTGGACGCGCTGGAGAGGAAGATGGCGCGGCTGGCGGGCCGGGTCCGCGATCTCTATGCGGAGCTGATCGACGGGCCCGCCGCATTGGCGCCCGCGGCGGCAAAGGAAAGCGCCGCGACGGAGAAACGGGGATGACGGCGGCCGCCGGCAAGCAGGCCCCGTGAGCGACCTTGCCACCCGAGCCGCGGCCGTGCTGGCCGCCGCCGAGCCGATGGAGAAGGTGGCGCTGACGCGCCGCCTCGCCGCGGATTGGCGCGCAGACCGCGTCGCGCCGCCAAACGGTCCCGTCGGCTCGCTTTCCTTGCGCCCGGGGCGGCCGGCCCGACCGGCGCTCGTGGAACCGCGCGAGCTGCCCAAGCGCAAGATCGGCGCATCGGCCGCGGGCCGCGCCGCCCTGCTGCACGCCCTCGCGCATATCGAGCTCAACGCCATCGACCTGGCCTGGGACATCGTGGCGCGGTTCGGCGGGCAGGACCTGCCGCGCGCCTTCCACGACGACTGGGCGGCGGTCGCGGCGGACGAAGCGGAGCATTTCGCGCTGCTGTGCGGCCGCCTCGGCGCCCTGGGCGCTTGCTACGGCGACCTGCCGGCGCACGACGGTCTGTGGCGGGCGGCCGAGCGTACCGCGCACGACCTGCTGGCGCGCCTCGCCGTCGTGCCGATGGTGCTGGAGGCGCGCGGCCTCGACGTGACGCCGGCGATGATCGAACGCCTGGAGCGGGCCGGCGACCGCGACAGCGCCGAGGTCTTACGCCGTATCTACCGCGACGAGGTCGGGCACGTGGCAGCCGGCGTGCGCTGGTTCCGGCACGAATGCGCGCGCCGCAGCCTCGACGAAGCCTCGGCCTGGCGCGAGCTGGTCGGCCGCCACTGCCGCGACGCGCTGAAGCCGCCGTTCAACGCCCCGGCGCGCGACCGCGCCGGGCTGCCGCGCGGGTTCTACCTTTCCGGCTAGCCGTCCAGCCTTATCGCGACGAAGCGCAGGTCGCCCTGGCGGTCCACCAGCAGCAGCACCGACTTGCGCCCCGCCGCCTTGGCCTTGTTGATGCGGTCGGCGACTTCCTTCGGGTCCTTGACCGCTTCCTGCGCCACCTCGACGATCACGTCGCCGGCCCTGAGGCCCTTCTGCGCGGCCGCGCTGTCGGCCGTCACCTCGGTCACCACCACGCCGTCGACGCCGCTGTCGATGCTGAACTTGTCGCGCAGGTCGGGGCTGATCTTGGCGAGCGACATGCCGAGGGCGTCCACCGTGGCCCTGCCCGGCTCCTTGCCGCCCTTGCCGGTATCGGGCGTGGCCGCGGCGACCTCGGTTTCGTCCAGCTCGCCCACCACCACGTCGAGCTTCACTTCCTTGCCCTTGCGCCAGACCGTCACCGGGGCCTTCTTGTCGATCGGCGTCTCGGCCACGACGCGCGGCAGCCGGCGCATTTCGGTGATCTCCTTGCCGTCGAAGGTCAGCACCACGTCGCCCGGCTCGATCTTGGCCTTCTCGGCCGGTCCGTTCGGCGTGACGCTCGCGACCATCGCGCCGCGCGCACGGTCGAGGCCCAAGCTCTCGGCGATCTCGTCGCTCACCTGCTGGATGCGCACGCCGAGCCACCCGCGCCGCGTCTTGCCGTACTTCTGGAGCTGATCAACCACGGGCTTGGCGAGCGACGCGGGAATCGCGAATCCGATGCCCACGCTGCCGCCGGTCGGCGAAAAGATCGCGGTGTTGATGCCGATCACCTCGCCCACGAGGTTGAACATGGGCCCGCCGGAGTTGCCGCGGTTGATCGAGGCGTCGGTCTGCAGGAAGTCGTCGTAGGGGCCCGAGTTGATGTCGCGCGCGCGCGCCGAGACGATGCCGGCGGTGACCGTGCCGCCGAGCCCGAACGGGTTCCCGATCGCGACCACCCAGTCGCCTACGCGCGTCTTGTCGGAACTGCCCCATTTTATGGCGGCGAGCTTCTTGTCGGTCTTCACGCGCAGAACCGCGAGGTCGGTCTTGGCGTCGCGGCCGATGATCTCGGCCTTCAGGCTGGTGTCGTCGTGCAGCGTGACCGTGATCTCGTCGGCGTCGGCGATCACGTGGTTGTTGGTAACCACGATCCCCGAGGGGTCGACGATGAAGCCGGAGCCGAGCGAGGTGTTGCGGCGCGGCCCGCGGTCCTGCGGCTGGCGGTCGAAGAAGTCCTTGAAAAACTCCTCGAACGGCGAACCGGGCGGCGCCTGCGGCGCGTCGGGGTCGGGCTTGCTTTTCGAAGTGGTGCGGCTCTTGACCACCTGGGTGGTCGAGATGTTCACGACCGAGGGCAGAAGCTGCGCGGCGAGGTCCGCGAAGCCCTCGACCGGGGCGCGCACGGGCTTCGCCTGCTGCGCCTCGGCTGCTGGCACGGCCAGCAGCAGCGCCGCGGCCAGTCCGCCCAGCGCCAAGCTACGGATGGACTCCAAGGGATGATACACGCCCATGCCTCCAGGAATGACGGCTTGCCGGGCGGCGAAATCGCACGCTACCGGGCCTTTCGCCCGCCGGACGCCGCTATCGAGTGCTCTTTTGTAATATACTGCCTCCGCCGAGACGATAGCAAAACCGCGTGAAGGCGCCGCCCGCGGCCGGCCTCGCGCCTAGCCCAGCGGCCACCCGGGCGGCTAACCGAGCGCCAGCCATGCCAGGCCGACCCCCAGGGCCGTGGCCACAATCCCGCCCAGGCGCAGCCGGGAATCGGGCATCGCGCGCACCGCGTCGAGCATCCGGCGCATGGCCTGGGGGAACAGGGCGTAGGCCGCGCCTTCCAGCGCCAAGGCCAAGCCCAGCGCGCTCAGGAACAGCTTCAGCGCCGGCGCCTCAGCGCGGCGCGGGCTTGGGCGGCCCGGCGGCCGGCGCGTCGCCGGGCGCGGGCGCACCCGACATCGAGCCGAAGAAACGGAAGAACTCGCCGTCCGGCGGGCCCACGTAGCGCGTGGTCTCGCCGGTCAGCCCCTTGCCCATGGCCTGGAGCGAGCGGAAGAAGTCGAAGAAAGCCGGGTCCTTGGCATAGGCCGCGTTGAAGATGCGTGTGGCCTCCGCCTCGCCCTCGCCGCGCAGGATCTGCGCCCTGCGCTGCGCCTCGGCCACGATCACGCGCACGCGCTTGTCGGCGTCGGCGCGGATCGCCTGGGCGTCGCGCCCGCCCTCGGCCCTGATCTTGCGCGCTTCCTGCTCGCGCTGCGTCTGCATGCGGCGGAAGATCGCCTGGCTGTTCTCCTCCGGCAGGTCGACGCGCTTGACGCGCACGTCGATCACGTCGATGCCCAGGCGCTTGCCCTCGGCGTTGACGTTCTCGGTGATGCGCGTCATGAGTTGCGCGCGCTCGCCCGAGAGCACCTGCGACAGAGGCACGTTGCCGAACACCTGGAACAGGTGGCCGTTGATGATGTTGCCGAGCTGCTGGCGCAGCAACGTCTCGTCGCGCACGCGCTGGAAGAACAGCAGCGGATCGACGATGCGGTAGCGCGCGAAGGCGTCGAGGTCGACCTGCTTCTGGTCCAGCGTCGGCACCTCGGACCGCTGGGCGTCGAAGTCGAGCACCCGCTTGTCGAAATAGACCACATTCTGCACGAACGGCAGCTTGTAGTTGAGGCCGGGCGTGTCCACCACGCGGATCGGCTGGCCGAACTGCAGCACCAGCGCCTGCTGCGCCTGCTGCACGGTGAAGATCGGCAGGTTGCCCGTGACGCCCATGAACGCCAGGACGCCGAGCACGATCCCGATCGGGATCAGGAAGGCGCGGCTCATCGCTGGCCTCCCGCGCCCGGGGCGCGCGGCTTGGCGAGCTCGTGCAGCGGCAGGTACGGCACCACGCCGCCGCCCGCGCCCTGCTCGATCAGCACCTTGTCCATGCCGCTCAAGACCTCTTCCATGGTCTCGAGGTACATGCGCCGGCGCGTGATGTCCTTCTCCTGCCTGTACTGCTCGTAGACCGACAGGAACCGCTGCGAGGCGCCGGTGGCCTCGGCGATCTTCGCCTCCTTGTAGCCCTCGGCCTCGCGCACCACCCTCTCCACCTCGCCCTCGGCGCGTTGGGTCTGCTCGTTGAAATAGGCTTGCGCCTCGTTGACCGCGCGCTCCTTGTCGGCGCGCGCCGCCTGCACGTCGCGGAACGCGTCGATCACCGAGCGCGGCGGGTCGACCTTCTGCAGCTCGACGTTGTCCACCAGGATGCCCGAGCCGTAGACGTCGAGGATGTGCTGCAGCAGCGCCTTGGTCTCCTGCTGGATCCGGCCGCGTCCCTGCGTGCGCGCGAATTCGAAGTTGCTGCGGCCGACCACCTCGCGCATGGCGGCTTCCGATGTGTTCTTCACCGTCTGGTCGGGATTGCGGATGTTGAACAGGAACTGGCCCGCGTCCTTGATGCGCCAGAAGACCACGAACTGGATGTCGATGATGTTCTCGTCGCCGGTCAGCATCAGGCTTTCCTGGCTGACGTCGCGGCCGGAGCCGCGCGTCGCCGGCGCACCGGTGCGGAAGCCCACCTCGACCCGGTGCTGGCGCGTGACCAGCGGCTTCTCGACGTGCGCGATCGGCGCCGGCCAGATGTAGTTCAGGCCCGGCTCGGTGGTGCCGACGAACTTGCCGAACACGGTGACTACGCCCTGCTCGTCGGTGTTGACCCGGTAGAACCCGCTGGCGAGCCACACCGCGAGGCCGACCACGACCACCAGCGCGATCGCGCGCGGCGAGGCGCCGCCGCCCGGCAGCAGCTTCTTGAACCGCTCCTGGCCCTTGCGGATCAGGTCTTCGAGATCGGGCGGCTGCATGCCGCCGCCCCCACCGCCGCGTCCCCACGGGCCGGGGCCGCCGCCCCCGCCGCCCCAGGGCCCGCCGCCCCCGCCTTGATTCTGCCACGGCATCGCTGTGTCCTTTCCCTGCGGTGCGCCCGCCGTTCCGGTCCGCCCATCGGCGCCGAACCGGGCCCGCACCCGCCTTTGCAAACGCTTGAAGCCCCGACTATATCAGGTCGGGCGGCCCGGCGCGCCGGAACCTTTCCCGCGCGGCCCAATCCAGGCCGGATCATTGGCAGCAGGGCGGAGAAGTCAAGCATGTCCGAGGCGATGCAGGAGCGGATTCTGGCGGCGCTCAAGGCGGTCAGGGACCCGGAGCGCGGCCGGGACATCGTGTCGCTGGACATGGTGAAGGGCCTGGTGGTCAAGGACGGCCATGTCGGCTTCTCGATCGAGGTCGATGCCGAGCGGGGACTGAAGCTCGAGCCCGTGCGCAAGGCGGCGGAAAAGGCGGTCGAGGCCCTGGCGGGCGTCCTGAGCGTGACCGCGGTGCTGACCGCGCACAGCGCCGGCCGCGCTGCGCCGCAGGCCCAGGGCCATGGGCATGGGCACGGCCACGGGCAGCCGGACGCGAAGCCCCTGGTGCCCGGCGTGCGCTCGATCGTCGCGGTCGCCAGCGGCAAGGGCGGCGTCGGCAAGTCGACCACGGCCGTGAACCTCGCGCTCGGCCTCGCGGCCGCGGGCAAGCGGGTCGGCATGCTCGACGCCGACATCTACGGCCCCTCGCAACCCCGCATGATGGGGATTTCCGGCCGGCCCGGCTCGCACGACGGCAGGACGCTCCAGCCCATGGTCAATTACGGCGTCAAGTGCATGTCGATGGGGTTCCTGGTGGCCGAGGACACGCCGATGATCTGGCGCGGTCCGATGGTGATGAGCGCGCTGGAGCAGATGCTGCGCGACGTGGAATGGGGCGAGCTCGACGCGCTGATCGTGGACATGCCGCCCGGCACCGGCGACGCGCAGCTCACCATGGCGCAGCGCGTGCCGCTCACGGGCGCGGTGATCGTCTCGACGCCGCAGGACATAGCCCTGCTCGACGCGCGCAAGGGCCTCAACATGTTCCGCAAGGTGGACGTGCCGGTGTTCGGCATCGTCGAGAACATGAGCTATTTCCTGTGTCCGCATTGCGGCGGGCGCAGCGACATCTTCAGCCACGGCGGCGCCAGACGCGAGGCCGAGAAGCTGGGCGTGGATTTCCTCGGCGAAATCCCCTTGCACATCGACATCCGCGAGACCTCCGACGGCGGTCGGCCGATCGTGGTGTCGCGCCCCGAGAGCGAGTTCGCGAAGATCTACCGCGCCATCGCCGACAAGGTGTGGCTGAAGATCGAGGCGCGCTTGGCCGCCCCCGCCGCCCACGCCGCGCCCAGGATCGTGATGCAATGACCCGGCGCGCGCTGGCGCTCGCCGCCGCGGTCGCCGCAACCGTGCTGGCCCTGGCGCTTCCCGCCCAGGCGCAGAAATCGGACTGGCAGACCCTGCTTAACAACCGGCTGATGACCGAGAAGAACTGCGAGGTGGTGTTCTACACCGGCGTGGTGGAGCGCACGATCGACGACAAGGAGACGGTGATCGCCAAGGCGCACTGCAAGGACAAGCGCGCCTTCGACGTTGCGCGCAGCAGCCAGTTCGAGCTGTTCACGATCAAGGAATGCCAGCCGCAGCCGACGACGTGCTGACGCCGCAGATGGCCGCGAGTATGTCCCCATGCCGATCGCCATCCCGTTGACGATGCGCCTACTGCTTGCCGCGCTGGTCGCGCTCGCGGCACCCGTGGCGAACGCTGCGAGCGACATCGGGGTCGTGCTCATGCATGGCAAGCAGGCGCCCGAGCGGCAAGCCGCGTTGGCGGCACTGGCCGATCAGTTGCAACGCAACGGAATGATGGTGGCCCGCCCGCGCATGCCTTGGGCCGCGGGAGCCTGGGAGCGGATCGCCGTAACGGTCGAGGCCGCGCACGCGCAGATCGACGGCCATGTCGCCGACCTGCGCGGCCGGGGGGCCCGCCGCATCGTCGTCGCCGGCCACAGCCTCGGCGCCAACGTCGCCCTATCGTATGCGGTGGAACGAGGGAACCTGGCGGGCGTCGTGATGCTCGGGCCCGGCCATTCGCCCGCGGCGTATTACCGGCAGATGGCCGATTTCCGCGCGGCGATCGAGAAGGCCGGGCAGATGGTGAACGCCGGACAAGGCGCACAACCGTTCGCGGGACCCGACAACAACCAAGGCAAGACGTTCACCGTCACGACGACGGCGGAAGTCTATCTGAGTTGGATGTCGCCGCGGCGGCTCGCCAGCATGCCGGCGCAGGCGCCGCGCCTGCCGCCCGGCATTCCGGTCCTGTTGGCGATCGGCGACAAGGACCCTTCGTTCGCCACCGCCGAGTCGACGATCTTCGCGCCCGCCGCCAAGCATCCCTACAGCAAATTCGTGCCCCTGCAGGCCGACCACGCCGGCGTGATCGCCGCCGCCGCCGGGACCGTCGCGGATTGGCTGCAAGGATTGCCGAGCCAATGACGCCGGGGCGCGGCCGGCCCGACCTGCCGCCTGAGGATTCGCTTTAGCGTCCCGCCCCCGCCGTCCCGCCCAGCTCGGGGTGCGTGACCAGCGCCAGGAGCGCTATCTGGCTCATCAGCTTGAACTCGCCGCGCCGGGCCGCGTCCAGCAGCTCGCGCCGGGTTATCAGCAGCAGCTCCGTCTCCTCCAGGTCGCCCGACTGCGGCTCGGCCACCTTGCGGCAACCCGCGGCGACGAACAGATGCCCGGCATGGCCGAAGCTGTTGGCGTGGGTGACGTAGCGCCCGAGCGAGCGCCAGGACGCCGCCTCGTACCCGGTCTCCTCGCGCAATTCGCGCTCGGCGCAGGCGAGCGGGTCCTCGCCCGGGTCGAACGTGCCGGCGGGAAACGTTAGGCTGACCGCGCCGACGCCGTGCTTGTACTGCCGCAGCACGATCACGCGCCCGTCCGGCAGCTCGGGCCAGACCAGCGCGTAGTCGGGCATCGTCAGGCGGTGGAAATCGGCGATCTCGCGCCCGTCGGGCAGGCGCACGCGCTCGACGCTCACCGTCAGGTACGGCGCGTTGGCATAGACCTCGCGGCTCGAGAGCACGGTCCAGGGCTCGAAGCGCTTCGCGGTCACGCGCTCACGCCGTGTCGCGGCCGAGCAGCGCCATCAGCTCGCGCCATTCCCTGGGGCTGAGGCCGGAGGAAGACTGTTCCATCTTTTCGCCGGCGATCAGGCGCTTGACGATCTTGAGGCCCGTGGCGGAAAGCCGCGCGCCGCCCATGACGTGCTCGCGGAACGCCTGCGCGGTGAGCGGGCACCAGCGGTCGAGCGTCATCAGCAGCACCTCGGCGTAGGCGCGGATTTCGTACTGCGCGTGCGCGTCGGCCCGGAGCGAGACGAAGTGCATAAGGTTGTGCAGGTCGATCTTCCAGTACCATTGGGTATAGAAGTTGAGGGTGAGGTTCATGCGCGCGAGCTCGCGCGTGAGGCCGGCGCGGTCGGGATCGCGCGGCTTGCCGTCCTCGCCCTCGTTCAGCATCTCGATGTAGTGCTCGTAGTTGCGCAGGGCGTCGGCGCGCAGAAGGTCGAGCACGCGCTCGGCCTCCGTCCCCTCCAGCACGTCGCCGCGGCCCTGGCGATTGACCTGGGACTGGGCGCCCAGGTGCTCGCGCTGGGGCAGATAGAACTCGTTGTCGAGGATGGAATAGCGCGCGGAGTACTCGTTTACGTTGGCGGTGCGATGCCGGATCCACTGGCGCGCCACGAAGATCGGCAGCTTCACGTGGTACTTGATCTCGGCCATCTCGAACGGCGTGGTGTGCCGGTGGCGGATCAGGTAGTTGATGAGGCCGCGGTCCTCGCTGACCTTTTTCGTGCCCTTGCCGTAGGACACGCGCGCCGCCTGCACCACGGCGCCGTCGTCGCCCATGTAGTCGACCACGCGCACGAAGCCGTGGTCCAGGACGGGCAGGGCGCGATACAGCAGCTCCTCGAGCGCCGGCACGGTGGGGCGCAGCGTCTCGGCCTTCTCGGCGCGCTGGCGCTCGATCTCGGCGGCTTGATCCTTGGTCAGAGGCATGCGCGGGCCCGGTCCGGCTGGCTTCGGAGTGCGTGCCGGCAATCTATCGGGTGGGGCTGGGGATATCCAAGCCGCCCGTGCCGCCTTGCGCCCGCGACGGGGCTCCAAGGCCCGGCGCGGCCGCCGATTCGCCAGGGTCGCGAACCGCGCTCGACGCCCCTTTCACCCCGCCGCCGCGCGGCCTATATTGAGCGCGCCGGGCAACCGGCTATGGCGATAAACGGACCGTGGAATAGACGTTGCGGACCCGGGGGCAGTACCCGGCGCCTCCACCAATCCTCCCGCCCGGCGGGCGAGCGGCAACACCGCCGGGAGGGACTTAAGGGGGCGAAACAGGATCGACGCGCGCAGTAAAGACGGAACTTTCGCCCGGCATGATACCGCCGTTATCGGGTCGAAACTGATAGTTGCCAACGACAACTACGGTGAGGCTCGCCTCGCTGCCTAACGGCGGCTGGCAAGCCAAAGTCTAAGTCCAGGGCCGTCACACGCCCTGGCGGGGTTCGGAAGGCGCCTGGCAACAGAAGCCTTCCACTTTATCGGTTCCGCGCCGCGCGGGGCGGGGGCGCGGCGGGAACGGCGGGGCGGCGGGGTTCCGTGCGGGGTCCGGGCAGGCGATGGGGGACAGCGGGTTACGCTACGACGTGATGGTGGAGGCGGCGTTGCGCGGCGTGATGCGCGACGCGCTGACGCACGTGGCGCGGAACGGCCTTCCCGGCGCGCACCATTTCTACCTGTCGTTCCGCACCGGCCATCCCGGCGTGCAGCTCGACGCCGCGCTCAAGGCGCGCTTCCCCGAGGAGATGACCATCGTGCTCCAGCACCAGTTCTGGGACCTGAAGGTCGAGCAGGACGGGTTCGCGGTCACCCTGAGCTTCTCGAACGCGCCGCAGCGCCTGGTGGTGCCGTTCGCGGCCGTGACCGCGTTCAACGACCCCTCGGTCAATTTCGGTCTCCAGTTCCAGTCGCTGGCGGAGCGCACCGCGAACAAGCCCACCGACAGGCCCCTGGGCGACGCGGTCCCGGGGTCGCACGGCACGCCCAAGCCCGCGCCCGAAAACCAGCGGGAGGCTCAGCGGGAGAGCCAGCGGGAGCCCAAGGCGGTGAAGGCCGGCCAGGGGCAGGTGACGCCCCTGCCCAAGCCCGCGGGCCCCGCGGGCGGCGGCGACAAGGTCGTGACGCTCGACAGCTTCAGGAAGAAGTAGCGGCGCCGAGCGCGCCTGGCGTCACCCGCCGCATACGTCTTCGCAGCGCTCCGGCGTGGGCGAGAGCGACTCGGCTTCCTCCCGCAGCGCGTGGGCCTCGCTGTCGAACCCGAGGCGTTCGAGGATGTCGGCCTCGAACCTGAGGGCGTACATCACATACGCGGTCGACGGCAGGCCGGTTTGGGTGTCCGAATACTTGCCGGTTTCGTATTCCCAGCGGGCCAGCGCCGTATGCTCGCGCGCCAGCTTCCGGGCGGCTTCCGCGTCCCCAATCCTTACTTTCAGGTCCGCCCAACTGCGAAGAACGGCGTCGACCCATATACGCAGGGGACCTTCGATGGTCAAAAGAAAAGGGGCTGTCCTAGATAACGGCGGTTATTTAGGGTGGCTGGATGTCGGTAAAGCGTTGTCGGATCGGCAAGAAGCAGCAGTTGCGGTTGGCGGAATTGTTCGTGGCGGAATCCACCGCCCGAACG